>Ga0181612_179410_pt1 | contig 14087 bp, 5 predicted proteins | sample HoacroProtozoa21_FD_119630 | JGI IMG/M metagenome (GOLD analysis project Ga0181612, IMG submission 119630) | Hoatzin crop microbial communities from Cojedes, Venezuel. Combined Assembly of Gp0051906, Gp0051904, Gp0051908
AGGGGCAGAATCACCTCCCTCGACCTGCTGGCCACGCTTCTCTTGATGCAGCCCAGGACACAGTTGGCCCTCTGGGCTGCCAGCGCACATTGCTGGCTCATGTCCAGCCTTTCGTCTGTCAGTACCTCCAAGTTCCTCTCAGCAGGGCTGCCCCCTCAATCTTTTCATCCCCCAGCCGGAACACATTCGTGGATGTGTTACAATATTTAATTTGTGCGTTGATATCTACGCTTAATTAATCTCCCTTTATACACCATGTGGCTAATGAGATTTTCATTACTGACTCTTTACTTTAGATGCAATTTTTCCAATACTTCTCTTTACCTGATTAAATAGATATTTAATAGAACAACAGGAATGTATGTAAAGATTCATATAAAAATAATCATAGGCTATAATTTTGTATGCTTATGTATATCAGTATGGTCCAGGATTTGAAATAAAGAATTTAAGAAGGTAAAAATAAGAGATATTATTAACTTATTAAAAAAAAAGAAAGAAAAAGAAACATGAAACACAACAAAAAGAGTATTGGATAAAGGTAATGGTCAAAACCAGAATGTCTCGAACAAGATGTTCCAGATGTACCTGATCTCTAATTGCCAGCAGTCAAGGATTAATGCTGAAATCTTGAACTGTGTAGGTTTAGAGTGGCCAACTCTATGTAAATGTACTGAAGTCCAGCTAGAAAGCTACATTCTCATGATAAATAAAAAGTCAATTTTGTTGAAATTTTACCAGTTTGACCTGTTGTTGAAAAGTAGTTATTTACTCAGGATTCCTAGTTAGTCATTGCATCTCCTAAATATCTGAGCTGAAGTTGTGAGGACATAACACATTCGATATCTCATGATATGTTAATAAATACGTTGTTATGTTCCACTTTATTATATCTTTCACATTTACGAGTTTATGGTGTTTTTTTCTGTTTAAAACATAAAATTTCTTTTTAATACCAGGCCATTTGTACTGACTATCTCACCAAGATCTTGCAACAGCTTTGAAAGGCTATTAGTTTATATTATTATGCGCACTAATCATTCAGGCTAACATTGTAATAGCGTAATTGCTTAGTGATTGTTGGATTTATGCTGTATTTTTTTAAGATATCTAGGTAATGAAAAGCTATTTTGAAAATTACATCCATGTGCATTATTATAAGGATATGTCTCGTGTTTTTGTCTTTCTGTTGCAGCTGTATTAAATTGCAGGTCAAAGTCATTTTCTTTCTTCTCTTTCCTCTAAGCGAACCTATTGTTCTCCTTATGAAATATATTGAAAAAAAGATAGATGACTGGTACAAAATTTGATTGGCTTTGATCAAACATACTTTAAAAATGGTTCTTTACTTCCTCTTTAAGCAATATCAATTATCAGCAAATGTTATTTTTATCTCAATCAAATCTATAATAATTAGCTAGTCTTGTTCTATAACTGAGAAAAGTAACACAGAAAAAATAAGTCAGTCCTCTTAGTGATGTCAAAGTAATGATTCAATTCATCTGAACAGGGCTATTTTATCAGTCTAACGGATTGCTGTCTGTGAAGTTATTTGTGCTGGGAACCAGATAAAAACTATTAAATGACTTGACTAAATTTAAAATAGAGAAAATTTAGAAGGGATTTTAAGGTAAATTAAGGTCCTAAACTTAAGACTTTCAGACGGTAAAGAAATGACTCTCAGATAACTCTTGGTTCTTTACCATCAACCCCGGTGTCAAAAAAGACCTATTGAGGCAACACAATTAGGACAGATTATTTAACAACCGGTTTACACCAAACTGCTAATTTGCACAGACATACAATAAAAAAAACCGAAACAAGCTCAATGTGTTAAAAAATTGTATCCTTAGATGTACCAATTGCTTCCCAAGAAAGGGAGGAGAGGAACATTTTTCTCCAGTAGGTTAATATTTTGCTAAAATTTTAATCAAAGTAAAAGAGAAGATGTTACGTGTCAGAGGAGCAGCAGTTTCAAAGAAGTAAAATTAATTCAATAATACTGGGAAAGAATATTGAAAATATTTCCTGAGTACACTAATAAATCACTGCAACTCCCAAATTACTCGGTGAGGGGGAGAGAACATGGCAGAGAAAAATGAATACAAACTGGGGACACCAAGACGGGAACCAGAGTGTAGAAGTTATCCTAACATCTGCTAAGGGATGCATTCCTTTAACTGCAACATAGACACCTAAGGCACGCAAAACGAGACCAAGTCTGCTACCATCCAAGGTAAGAGTTGCCTATACCCTGCGAGAGGAATATAAAAATGCCGAATAATGAAGATGATAAAAAAGTGGCAAATCTTTCAAGTATCCGGAGATGGAGAGTTAGGCATACATTTTTTAGAAAATCTCTGTTATGACTCCAACATTTTTCACATCACTGTGCAGAATTTTTATATTCTTATTCATAGATCCTTCATTTTCTCTGGAAACTGAATGAGAAAAATAGTCTCCTCATTCAGCTCAGAATTCCACACCAAGGCATCTAAAAACTAGTAATGTGGCTCCCTATATAGGTGAATTCTGTCTGTATATGCTGCAGGATTGATTTAGACCTGATTTTGATAACCATACTTATTCAGTACGGTGTTTGAGGTAATAAGCACTGCTGCAAGACTGTGATTAAAAATGTATTAAAACTATGTCCACAACAAAGCCTATTTCAAGTGAAATCAGCATTGTCAAAAGCCTTAGGAAATCTTGTCATCATTCTTCATGAATATGAGCAACCATTTTAATCACATTTTTCTCTACAGCCCTCTTAACACATGAATGAATGCCAAAATACATGAAGTTTTGTCAAGCAGATGTAACTTCAAAGCTAACAACTGAAGCATTACATTGATGCCAAATCAGGTTTAACATGGCAAGAAGACATACAAAAACGTGAAAAGCAACAATAATCCCACAGTTTGGTCCTAGAACTTCTTTTCTCTGACATTTCTTTAAGATGTTGAGCAGTACCTAAAGAAAAATTTAAGGAGGAAAACCTCAATGCTGCCTCTTGTTAACACTCATACACAGGAAGTCCAGACATTGAGCAAGAAGAATTGATAGGACTCAGAATTGGTTGCAAACTTCAAACGCCAATGACTCAAAAGTTGGACCTTTGATTATAGACATTAGTTGGAATGGATGAAAGAAATTTAAGGAGAGTAGTAAGAGCTAGGAAACTTTAGGAACTGACTTTTGACCATCTTACATTTCAATTTGTACTTGGATAAACACACAAGCATTTCAAAAAGTTAATCAAAGTTTGTATATATTCCTCTTCACTCTCAAGTTTAAGAAACAATACTCTTTTTTGATCAATAAGCAAACAAATTTGGGACAAGTTTTTCCTCATGCAAATTAGTGTCTTACATGGAGTTACTATGGTATAAGTGAAATGTAGTTGTAACACTGCGAATTTGCAGCTGTGTCCCTGCAAACTTTACACTTTACCATATGCTACTGCATACACCTGTATGTGGGCATGTATATTAATATAAACATGCTCTGAATCAGGACACTTGCCAAAACACAAGAGGGAACAAACCTCATTCGTATCCATCACTTCAAAGGTACTTTTACTTTCACTTACTGGAGACTCCTAAATGCACTACACTTCTGAAGGGAAATCATGCAACTGACAACAAATTGGAAGAAGAGAATCTGCAAGTTTTCTACCACACTGAGAACTTGCTGTGTAATTAGATTTTTGTGGGCATGGAATCCAATGACAAGATCTTGTATGTTAATTCAGCTCCTGGGACCACGTTCAAACAACAATTTTCTGAGGCATCTTGCAGGCAGTGACTAGTTCATACACATGGAATGACTTCTCAGAGGTGCAAAAATTCTGTGTAAATAAAGCCTTTTTTCTTTTGGACCAAATCAGTGAGGAATGTCAGAAAATAATCTGTTCACATGGGACAAAAGAATGACTCTCACTTTTAGAAAGTCAACAACCACAAGAGTCACCTGTGACTTTAATGAGGACTACCCAGGTAAGTACAGTAACAGAAGAAATCACTAATTTACTACATCAAAAGTTATGCACGTACAGAATATTCCAGTATTTCCCACTGAATTCCAGGCATGTGGAATATCTACTTGGGCAGCAGCAACTGATGTATGTGATCGTGGTTTACCCTTTTCAAAGAGCTTACACAGTCATGGTGTATTGTCAGAAATATTTCAGACGTATCTGTGTGTGAAGTCGTGCTAGATTCAATGAAGCACAAAAGTTTAACAAACTTGGTACTGTATGTGTTATGGGAATGACAGATGTATTCTCCGCAGAACTGTTAAAGTTACTGAAAATAGTAAAAATGATGACATTTGCTTTAGATGTTCCATATCTGGCTATTAAAATGGATGAAAAAGCCTTATGCAGCATCACAAATTCTTTAACAGTTTAGAAACGCTTTTCATTTCCTTGCTGCTGTAATGACAAGTTTCTGGAGGGTGTTTCTTTTTCTCCTAGCTTTTATTGAGATCTGCTTTGAAAGTTGGCTTATGCTGCTTATATGGTAAAATAATTTGCTACCTTCTAGATATGCTGAAGGTATATTTTGGAAAGCTAGGAACTTGTGAATATGTCTCAGTATTGCAGGGGTTTTGAGTCACTTCACTTTTAGGTATGAAAGTCCTTGGTGTCATTTCTTTAGCTGACTTTATTAATAAATAAATTCTAAGATTGAAAGAACATATTTCCATTAAACAAGATGGAATAAAAATTTGAAAGTTTTAAAAATTTAAAAGTTTATAAAATATAAATTAAGAAAAATTATTCTTCCGAGCTGCTTTAGTACTCTGGCTTTAATCTCTGTGATCTCATCTATTGCTTCAGATAACATTTTTATGTCTGGAATATGGGAAAAAAATGAGTCATCAGAAACTAACATTCTCCAAATTTACTTACTTCCCTGTTAGAAAAATGTTTCTACTATCTTCTTGTGAAAAAGTAGTTGAAATCACAGTCATCCTTGCTACAAGATTCCTCTTTACTTTTTGAACAGTGTTTGTACTGTACTTTTCAATTACTTTTCTTCTAGTTTCAGGTGTTTTTCTCTGTTACAATCTTCTAAATATAAACAAGTAAAGTGTCCTGTGTCATATAAAGAAAAAAAAATAATGTCACACGCAGACAGCAGGAACAAGCACAATCTGCTGAATAAATTCCTGACAATGCAACTTGAAGACACAGGGTGTAACGAGACACCTTAGAGTTTTAAATAACTGCATGTATCCTTGGTTTAATTGTTATTATTATACTTGTGAGCTTCAGTGGATATCTTCTTAGAGACAAAGAAATCTAGTGACACTAGCTATCAGTTTTCTTTTCTCAAAGTTCATTGAAGAAATAAGCTTTGCTAAAGGCTTGTCAACCCTGAAAGGAAAGGTCTTTCTCTAACTTTCCCTGTTCCTTTATTCTCAGCTTGCACACTCTGCAGCCACAGTCCTGAGCCTATCAGTATGAAGAGAAAAGCACTGGAGACATTAAAATGTGGGATATGCTTCAACTATATTTTGGAACACAAATCACGATGATATTCATTTAAGTCTCAGAGGTTCAAAACTCATGGTCTAAATTGCCTAAATTAAATTTATCACTGTAGTTCATTATTACAGTTTTTAGATCCAGAAGGACATATTGGTTCTACCTACCAAAGTACATGTCAATGAACATGTCAGTAGGAATAAAAAGTTTCAGACTTAGCTTCTTCTCTCCCTCAGGCTATGACAAATCCAGACACTGCTGCTCTTTTTGTATCTTCCAGAGCTGATTTGTAAGCCAGGAGGCTCTAACTCTGATGGAGTCCAGGAATTGCCTTCAGAGGAAGATTCCAGGACCATAATCCAAGTGTTGGTAGAAACTTCTCATTTCTGTATCAGAAGGGTGCAGAGAAATTTGCTTTATTGGCTGCAAGTAACCCAACAGAAGAAAAGATCTGCCCTCCATAGAGGAGGTATTTAAATTTTGTACTCATCAGTTTCCATACTAACCTTGTTACACATTATTAAAAATCAGATAACGTGTATTTTTTAAAATATAACATTTTAAAAACTATTGAATATTTTTCATAATAGATTGTTTGAAGATATTTAGAATTTTTGTTAAGATATTTTGTGAAGAAAAGTTAGAAAAAATTTATTAAATTTATTAAAAGGAGGAGATAGTATTTGATGGCTTGAGTATATTTTCTAAATGATGCACATTACGAAAGGATTTTTACATCTTCTTGATTATGACTCATTTTTGATGACTGTGGTAAATGTGCAATTTTTGAACTCTTCATTCCATGGAAAAGAATGCCATTCACCTAAATAAATGTATTCCCAGCTCAGAGTTTACTAGGAAAAAGGTGTGCTTTCCAAAACTCCTTTGATTTTGTTACTTGGTAGTTTTATAAGAAATGGCTTGAAAAAAACATTTGCATTTACAGATAGGGATCAAGAGGATTTTAGTATTTTTTTTTTTAAATTTTTTTTTTTTTTTTTTTAGTTCTTCAACACATCTTTGCCTCATTTACTTGGCAGATAAGTAAATAAGACTAAGGATATAATGACCTCAAAGCTCCACACTAGATTATTTTTCTCATTTACTTGTTGAAGTATGTTATGCAAATATGCATCAATGTGATATATACTTGCTACGTTAGCCTTTTTTTTTTTATTATTTTATTTAAATGTAATGCCCAAAGCTCTACCCTTATTTCTTTGAGTATTATTTTCCAGAAGAGAAAAGCATTTTGGCATTCCAGGACAAACAAATAAAAACCTATTTCTTTTTATATATATTTTCTTAATATTTTCTTTTTCCACCATACTCTGTCATCTTCATAGACAACACTGTACTACTATGTAAAAAGGAAAAGAACTACACCAACAACGATGTAAGTCAACATCCTTCTTTTCCGAGCTTAGAGTGGTCTGTGAGATGTGATGATTGGAAAAATGGTGGCTTGTGCAGGGAAAAACATCCTGAGCTTTTGGCATTCAAAATCTTCTGAAAGGTAAAAACGAACATGACACATACATGGAACTAAGAATGTATTTTTATCGTAATCAAAAGCTTCACAATCTAATAAAAGTACAACCAACAGCTATTACCAATCATATCACTGGTAACGATAGCAGATTATCTAATAGATATAGGAAAACCTTATTAATAATTCAAATAACCTTAAATTTGTTACCTAAGGAAACTTTCTAGATTTACTCCTTTTCTCTGATGTTAGGATCTACCTTTTAAAGTCCCTTTGGATCTTACAGTCAACACTGAAATCCTTCTCAAGAAAACTGTGGGCAAAAGAGGATGGTGACAACGTTACCCAACACCCTGCGGTCTTCACCAGAAGGAATGTGATATAGGTAATGGGCTCTCTTCCTCCTCAGTCTTGGGTCTGCTTGGGACTATTTTGATTTTTTCCCATCACCACCTTCTCCCATCCCCCTGTTTCAAGGGAAGGGTGAGAGCTTCCCCACAGTCCCCTAATATTCTGTCTCTTTCTCAGTGGCACTCACAGAGATGGAGCTCAAACAGAATGGGAAATGTGCACTTGGACATGGCAGGCCTGGTAAACTTACCTAAGCTTCACTCAGACTGAGCAGAGACAGCAGGGTATCTCACAGCCTGCTGCCTTTAATGGCAAAATAATGGTAAAAACACAATTATTTGAATGTAATTTTTCTGTCTCATATTAATTAAAATATTACCTTGATACAACATGTCACACAAGAAAAAAGGGTTTTTTTATAAATTGCACTAGGAATCTATGACAAATAAGTTTAAAATTCACTACATAAGCGTAGAAAGTGGATTTCAAAAGTTGGATTCAGCAAACTAATATTTTGAGCTTCAAACTTACTAGGTAATTGGGCAATATGAAGGCAGTGATGTTTAAGCATTTTTTTGTTCTGCAGCTTCCATTTGACCACTGTCTGAAACCTAGATAACACTCTCCTCTTGGCTTCTGATTTCAGAACGGGTTCCTTGATCTTCTCTGCCTCTCCTATCACTCACAAAAAAATTTAGAATAGAACAGAGCAGGACAGGACAGAGTAGAGTAGGAGAGAATATTTCAGTTGGAAGGGTCCTGCCATGATCGTACAGTCCAACTGCGGACCAAAAGTTAAAGCATGTTTTTAAGGGATTGTCTAAATGCCTCTTAAACACTGACAGAAATGGGGCATCTACCACACAACTAGGAAGCCTGTTCCGGTGTTTGACTACCCTCTCAGTAAAGAAATGTTTCCTAAATACGATCTGAACCTTCTCTGGCACAGCTTTGAACCATTCCCACATGTCCTGTCACTGAATGCTCAGAAGAAGGGATCACACCTCCCTCTCCACTTCACCTCCTCAGGAAGTTGTAGAGAGCAAAGAGGTCACCCCTCAGCCTCCTTTTCCTCAAACTAAACAAACTTAGAGCCCTCAGCAGCTCCTTGCAGGGCATGCCATCCATCCCTTTCACCAGTTTTATTGCCCTCCTCTGGATGCATTCAAGTACCTTCGTATCTTTCTTAAAATGCGTGGTCCAGAACCGCACATACTACTTGAGGTGAGGGTTGGGTTTTTTTCTTATTTGTTTGTTCTTTTTTATTTAAATTATTATCTGATTCATTATTACCATAAAGAACATATTCAGATTCAGATTTCTGTTACCTCCACACCAATAGGTTGACAAAATGGAATCACAGTCCTTCAGTTAGAAATATTTACTATGCTTCATTAGAGAAACATTGTACAAATGAAAAGAAGTGATGAAACATGTCAGGAGTTTTTCTATTCTGTGTCCTACAATCATGTTAGTGTAATCCACTGAACAACTGACACCTCTGTAGTACCTGTGCTTGCTCAGTACTTCTCTGTAATTCTATTCTGTTCAATAAGCAGATGAAATTTATTTTTTATCTTTGGCATTGCACTTCATATCTAGGCTTAAAAAATTTATACTTCCCTCATCTATTAGATGGTTGTGGAAAATGTGTTCTGATTCCTCAGGGTAAGGTTTTTATTTCTCACTTCAGAGACTATTCATGTGTTCCTAAGGCTGCACATTACAAGAACTGTGTATAAATGACTCCAGAATTATTTAAGCTCAACACAGTTTAGGAGCATTTCAGTTTTAAATGCTTTAGAGACAGGTAAAACACTATGCTATTTTCTGTTTTAAAAACTTGAATATTTTCCTTTTTTACATCTGAATCAAAATTACTAAAAAATGAAAGAAAATCTGGAACTATTATCAACTTACAGAAGTTCCAAGTCATCAAAAGTGCACTTCACGCTTAATTTTTAAAAAACATCTATCTAGCATATTGCCTGTGTAACTTGTGCCAGAGGTAGCCCTTCCTCCTGCCTCCAGAGCATCAGAAAAAGGTAAGTCTAATGATTTGAAAAAAACTCCTTCGAATCTACTCTCCACACACCTATGTAGCACCTAAAAGAAAGATTTGGGCAGGTTACCTGAGGTCTTAAGTCCATTATGGTTATGTTCTGCTACTCTTCCATGAGGTCCCAGAATGATATAGCCAGATGGAAAAATACAGCAAGGGACAAGTCTCTGAAATTTTAGCAGCACTATTGACACTGAAGCTTGTAATTCTACAGACGTTTCTGTCACTGACATTGCTAACTTTCAGTTAGTAACAGTTCTTGCTTTCCTGGTTGCTTATTTATGTCCTTGTGTATTCCTGTCATTGGTAATGACAAATCACATTTCAACCTAGCAGTGATCCATTTTTTGTATTGCTTTTTTGTTTTGTGTTTTAAAGACATCTTGTGCAAATTAAGGCATAGAGGAATTTCATTTCTGTTTCATTCTATCCTATGGCAGTAGGCAGTTTTTTGTCTGTCCAATATTCTGCAATAACAAATAAAGTTGCCACTTCCCTTTTATCTTTTTCTGAATTAGGTCAATAATGGGATGGCAGAAGCTTCCCGCAATCATCCTGTTTGGTTGAGAGGTACTCAGAAAGGTGGAACATATCTTTTTAAAACTCTGCCTTGAGGGACTGGGATGGGATATGTAAATGTATGATCTGAAGATATCAATGAGCACTTATCAACTACATTGAAATTTATTTATTTCCTCCTGCAATGTTTTTCTTTATACTTTCTGTAGCTCATCACAAGTCTCACTTTGCAGTGTGCAGACACTCTGCGTCAAGGAGGAACAATGGAACTTTCCCCTGGTCTCATTTCTAGAAACACTTCTGTCCAGGCCATAGAGATGCTGACATTTATGATATCTTGTGTATATCCATGGTCATGGATTTCCTAGTGGCCAGCTTCTGGGGTAGCCACATTTACAGCATTCATTGTAAGTAATTTTGAAATGCTTGCTCTCTTTCCAGATACCAATCAGAATACAAATCCTGCAATGTGTTTTGCCCCACTTCAGAATTACATCTCAGATATAGCATGATTCGTTCAATGTTATCTCTCTGCACCTGGTTTCTTTGGCACATGGACACACGTGGCAGTATTTCTGAGTGTGGAAGATCTGGGGTGAAGAAACACTTTAGAAATTGCAGTCCATTCATGCAGTGAAGAAATTCACACAAACATCTATGGAAATGTTCAGCATGAATGCGGAAGTGGTTGAGATTGGCTGTGAAGCCCCAGGAAAAGATTTTTGACTCACCAAGCCATAATAAAGTATCACCACATACTTAACTTTTCCTGGGACAGTGGATGAGGCAGGGATCATACTAATTCTGTGGACTTATTTAGACGTACACAGTATTGTATTCCACAGACTTAAAAGCAGGGTGGCAGCCATATCTAGAAATAGTCTGACCACAGACAAATTTCTAGCTGGTTATTATGAAACAGCACAAGCCTATGTTAAGTTTAGGTGTTACCTTAAGCACCAAAGCGCGCAAAATTGATGTCAAGACAGTAGATAGAAAACCAATATCACATCCTAAATCTACTTTTTTCACCATTTATTTTGTTCAGCAGAGCATGCTTTAAAATCTTGAACAGTTTCTGACTTTTTTGGCCTTATGCAGGATTCTGCATTTTGATTTTAAAAATATTTATATAGGATATGAGTAGTTATAATTATATATCCTAGAAAGCATGTGCTTCTGGATATTTGATATCTTTCATGTAGTAACCACTCCATAGAACATTGCTGTTTCACATTTATGTGGTTATTTCATCAATATCTCTCTTATTTTGACATCACAGTGAAGACCTGCTTAAGGAATCCCAACCATGATCATTTCCTTATAAGAAAAAATGGATGGCTGAAAAAGCTAAGCTTACTGAAGCACCAATGAATTTACAAAGCTCTACATAAGGAGCCTTAGGTATTTCTGACAGTACTAAAATTTTATCTTTTAATTCAGTTTTGCAAGATTTCTTCTTTGCATAAATCTTTCTTCAATCCACATACAAAGATGCAAGACTGAGACTCCATATTTACAGAATAGACTTGTCTGTTTTCAATGAGAGGGAAGAATCACTACATAATATTCCAGAGTCATATCTAAGAACATCTAAAGTGATACATGCCATTATAACTAAGTTCTTTACACAGAAAAGCGTTCCTCTGCAGGAAAGAATGGCAGTGAGATAAGAGTGTCAGCTGAGGCCAGCAAGACTACTTAGAAGACTCAAGTTTCTTCAATGCCTTGATAAACTGAGTCCACAGCATTTTTTAATTTAAGCCAGCTACAGCAAAGAAATTTCCCTTAGCTACAACTATGAGGTGATATCACTTATGCAATCTGTTACATTGTGATATTCTGCTGGTTGCCAAGCAGCCAAGAATAAGTGTAAAAAGCTTCAGACAAAAAAGGTAGCTTTATTTTTTTTCAGATTTGACATAAACTAGAAGAGCTAAAATAAGTACCAAAAGAGGCATACGAACACACATCTCCGGTCAACTTCACCTCCCACTTAATTTAGTACAAAGCAGAGTGAAAATTTAAATCTATTTAGTTTCGTGAAATATTTAGGTGTTCAAGAAAGGCTTAATTTTTCTTCCTTTCAATGTAATAAATATATGTTATAAAAGAAAATAAAAATAATTATTTCTTTTGCCTTGAATATGCTGGCAATCCAATATTGGTCCTTCTCATGTTCTTCCTGGGTTTGTTTTCTTTCTTCAAAACCCAGTGTTTTGCAATATACTTGGCTGTCCTACTTTCTTTCTGGTCTCTCAAGTTGTCTTTTTTTTTGCTATTATAGCAAAACATATTCTGGAACAAAAATAATTCTTGTCCTTATTTTAAGACTTTAAAAAAAGTAAAATTCTTTAGATTTTTTCTTCATTGTCTACTCAAGGAGACAGTTAATTCAGTCCTCCATTTTTAAAATCCCAATTTCAATTAAAAATAGCAGAGTTCAAGTATATCTGCACAACATCCGATTACAATAATAGATTGTTTGAGAGTGCTAACTATCGCAAGTGCTTTTGTTGAATCTACCTTATTTGGAGCTGAAAAAATTACATAAACAATATAATGATATGATTTGGAAAATCAGCGTTAAGCTTGTTGGGACAAAGAAAAAGGAATCAAGCTTCTGACAAGAAAGGAGTGATATAACTGCTATGATATAGTGAAAACAAGTAATAATTTAATTTTAAATGATAAGCTATCACATAGCAAGGTTTTGTTCATTTTGTGTTCATTTCCTGTAAATTTATCATATATATCACAGAAATGCAGAAGATGTCCAAACAGTAGCGATGTCCTACTAGGTGCCTCACAGTCACAGAATAGACTGAGTTCTCCCATCAACAGCTGTACTCTAAACTGACAAACAAAAGCAAGTCAGTAGGATACCTCAGACATACAGACACACAGAATTGAGGTGGGCAAAAGCTCAGTTTCAACTAATCTTACCACACCAGGATTTGCTACCTTCTCAGCTGTCAGAGTGTATGTATGAATACAGGAAATACTAACCCAGTTCCATCAGAGACAGTCAAGTTTGAACACACTATCACTAAAAGTTGACTCAGATAATTTTAAGAGAACTGAAATAGGAATGTCTACACTTGAAAGCTGAGAAGGGGGAAGGTAACATTCAGCCAGAAGGTGTTGAAGAGTAGCTGAGAAGAACAATCTCTTCAACTGGCTCAGGTGCACCTGGAAAAAAACTTAACTGCAGTTGTAATAAAAGAAGAAATCTGATGAACTGAGATTTCCCGAGTCCTAGATTAGAGTATTAACCAAAAAGCCAAACTACTTCATTTTGCACACTGTATTAAAACATGTTAATATACATCTAGGTTCTAATAACACTGACATATTTCTGAACAATGAATAATTTTAAAGCAATTTGATCCTCTGGAATTCATTCCCCAGTTTAGTGCTAAGTAAATTAGATGCTATGGTTGGGGTTCGTTCTTTGAGCTGCTTTCTTTTCTGTTTCCTCTGATAGTGCTTCTAGTTAAAAAATACTTTTGCAGTCATCGTTTGAGATGAGAAGCTGTTCTTCCTTATTAACATAGAAACATTTACTTTTAAATTTCTTTTCCACCATCACAAGCTACTAAAGCATCTACTGTCATGTCAAAATAAAATAAAGTTATAGAGTCAAACGTTTAAATGATGTCTCTGTGCAATTAGAGATGTGCTGAGCATTTCAAAACAAAAACAAGTCCAATCCATCCATATCCTGTGCCAAGACCATTCAAAAACAATCTGCCTTTATAAAAACAGGTTGGAAAACACTATTTACAAGAATAAAAAGCAATTACTTTTAAGAAGCCAGTGAGATTTGCATTTTGATGTTTAGCGCTGAAATCTCTGGTAGTTAATGAGTCACATCACTTTGTTTCAATCACCTTGCCTTGACTGACACAATACAACATGACAGACACCATTGAACAAAGTCAGCCAGAAAATTTGAACACATGTATTTTATGGAAAACTGAGCTTGAAGCAGAAAAGGTTTTTTAAATATCTGTACTGAAAGAAAGACAAATTGTATTCAGGAATTTAGGGACCTCCTTGGCAGTGTAAAGTGAAGGTGTGTGTATTCTTCACCCTGGTTTTAGAACTGTACGGTTTTGGTTACAGTTTTGGTTTTGTGGTTGTTTTTTTTTTTTTCTTTTTCTAAAAAT
>Ga0181612_182398_pt1 | contig 14087 bp, 6 predicted proteins | sample HoacroProtozoa21_FD_119630 | JGI IMG/M metagenome (GOLD analysis project Ga0181612, IMG submission 119630) | Hoatzin crop microbial communities from Cojedes, Venezuel. Combined Assembly of Gp0051906, Gp0051904, Gp0051908
AAAACCTAAATCATAATCAATAAAGCTGGAAGCTCAAAAGCAAAATTATGAATAAGGAAAAAAAAAATGTTACAATTGATATTTTAAATCTCTTCTTACATCTTCTACCAGAAATGACAGCCAACTTTCATCGCATTCTGTGTAAAACAGTACTACTTAGGAAGATGTGAAGTGAAACTGATCACTGAGAAACCAAATGCTGATCAATCTGGATTAAGGATAAGATAATTAATTCACAAAGACAGTATCCATAGGCTCAGAGAACTGACTTAATCCTACCTTAGTTATTTACAAACCACAAAAATTCATCTGACTGTAAATCTTTCAATTCACATTCCATTTAGACATCCATGTCCATGTTAGAGCAGAACAGTTATTGTACAGTGACTAATTTGCTTTGTTTACACCATGATTTCAACAACAGCACAGCGAAATTAGATCTTCCACAAGGTGAAAATCATTAAATAACAGGTGAAAATGATTAAATTCACAAGTGCCACATAGCATTCAATTGAATGTGTATGGACAGCTCATTTATTATAAAATATTTATATTTGTCAAGCCTGTCATGAGACCATGCACCCTTGAGGAAAAATGGCTTTTCCTTTTGCTACACCATCTCAGACAGAATTTGTCATTTGATAGGCAGGTATTATTACCTTGGCCTTTTATACTAGCCAGGGACCTGTTTAACTTTAACAACAAATCAGTCCAGTGAGCCTCCCATGTCATTGAAATGGACAGGAAATACAACTTAAACATAAGAAAAAAGCTTTTTTACTGTGAGAGTCATTGAACCCTGTCACAGGTTGTCCATAGCAATTGTAGAGTCTCCATCCTTTGAGATATTCAAAAGCTGACTGGCCATGGCTCTGAGCAACCTGCTCAAGTTGACCCTGGTTAAGGAGGGGCAATTGCAGCTTGGGAATGTAGAGCACACACATGTGTATCTGTGCGTGAACATATGTCCTGTCATAATGGAGGTCACTTCTGTAGCAATAATTTAATCTTCTTGAAATTAGCTTTTCAGAAAAGACAGCATCAAATTGCTCGTTTGACTGTTTTTAATCTCCTAGGTTAGGTCAAATCTTTTGAAGAGAACTAGCACTCTGCTTGCTTTGAAGTCAGTGGAGATTTATCAACAATTGATCTCTTTGGAAATGATGACCTTAACAGAGATTAATAACAGTAATCAACTAGTGATAAAATCATCTTGCTGAGGGATTGTCCATGCCTTCAGCAGACATTTTGGAAGAACAAAAAATCCATTTGCATCATGTCTTGTGTTTTTGGACTGACACCAGAAACAGTCTGTGTGTTTGCTCTTCTGTCAAATGAACTGAATAAAGAAAAAGTTGGCAAAGAAGGCCTACAATACCGCTAACTCTACAGCTTCAATCACTAGCCTGTTATCTGGCAGGATAGACACTAACCTTCTTCTGTAAGCCTGAATTTCTCAGAACAGAGCATCTGCTTCAACATGAGGGAATTTCAGAGGCCCTAGCAGAGAATGTTGCTTTGTCTGCACAATGGAGACCACAGGAAGGGTTTAGAGGTTCCCACTCAGGTGATGTAACCCACACAGATGGGAGCAGATACCTGGTTTTGTTTCTGGCTGGAATAAATAGTGTCAAAAAGAACTCGTTAAAGGAAGTGGAGTATGATGGGAAAAAGAGATGGTCCCTCAAATCTGAACCTTACAGTCTGGAAAAATACAAAAGCAAGAATAGAAAAAGAATCCATTGAAGAAAGCTGTAGAATATGTCACAAGGATACTTTTGCTCTGGAATTTTGGGTGGTGTTGGGACTCAGCAGGGTTGTGGCAGCTCCCCTCCAGAATTCTTTAAGAAAGTATAGAAATGTTTGTAAAGATGGTCTGACTCCAGCAAATGCTGTAAATGTTAAGGTGTTCATTTCCATGCATTATCATCAAACATGCAACAACCTTGTTTCAGTCTTTAGTAAAGCAGATTCCTTAAAGGCATGATGTCAAGTCCGGGGACAGGGAAGAGGCAGGATATCCTAAGCCACAATCTTTGACACTTCACCGTGTTCTTGCCATTCCTACATGTTTTTATAAATTCTCATACCCCTGAAATTTCTGCTTTCCTGCTCTGACTTGAAGTCTCCCTCATACATGTACCATAGGTTCCAACCTCTGCCCACCCTTGCTCTTGCACATACTCTGCATCAATGGGACTGCTTGTACCAACAATGCACACGGGATTAGGCCCACTTCAGCATCTGTTCAGAAAAGCAGAAACACCTCAGGAATTCCAACCATTTCTACCTTGGGTAGTTCATTAGCAGCCTCTTTACAGGAAACAGATGCTGCTGAAACCCTGCAGGCCTCCGAACGTCCACCAAAAAGAACCAGCTTGAGAAAGAAAAATGCTTTCAGGTGGCAGATCCTGTGCTGACTCTGCAAACAGAGTAAAGAACTCCCTTCTTTTTCGTGTATACTCCTGTGCCTGGCAAGCAGCACTCATGGCCAAGTCCTTATGAAAGTGCAGACACTCCACACAGGCTGAGTGCCAGTCCCAGTATATGTGTATGAACCCCACCTGGGTGAAGATGCAGTTCAATTTCATTTCTTTGGAATCCATAGTCTTTTAAATATCAAAAAAACCACAGACATTTGGCTGAGGTATCACTCTCCCTAACTGCTGATACTGCTACTGTCAAACAGACTGCTTGGCTTTGGGGAAAACTGCAAACATGATTCTTATTAGACTTACCTGTCAGAAATATCTACAGTGTTGCTAACGTTATTTCTTTCTGCTCCTCTTCTATTTTAATTTAAGCTGAATAAACCAAGAAGGTGGGAACATATAATAAAAATGAATAGGTTGGGAATATGCTTTGAAATAGAAGCAATTTGCAAATAAATTGTGCTGAGATTTCTGCAAGACCCGTGTACTTTTACAACAATTCATTTATTTTGCTACGGATTTTTATTGTTCATTCTGATCACTAAGCATCCCGGAAGCATGGCTGTGTACAGCTAGATTCATCTCATCTACATAGGAGCATGTGACTGAGGCACCTAGAGACAACAGACGGGTAACTTGATAGGCACTCCATGGTCAGTGAGCAAGATGGTCACCTCAGCAAGTGATCAAGCCCACTGAAAACCTGAATGACCACGTGCAGGTATTAGTCTCCGGGGTTTTTCTAGGTAGGAATGATGCTGTTGACAAAAAAGCCACAGCATGGTAGGTAAAACCGCAGGGATGAAATGATCCCTTGTTGCTGGCAGTTCCCCTGCTGATCCCCTGCCAGCACCCTCTCCTCATTCCCTACTCCAGGCTGCAGGGACGTTTTGTCGGCTGGAGGAAGATGATGCCTTTTCCTTAGTGCCTTAACACAAGTCAATCTCCAGTGCATACTTCGTGGCTTATGGCTCAATTCAGATCTCATTGACTCTGCTGAGAACTACACAAGGGCTCTTGTGGGAGAAAACACTAGTTCCTTATGGGTGTAGGTTCTAGTTCACACATTCCATAAAAAATAAGCTTCCAGACCACAGGAAGTCTTGGCCTTGAGAAGGATCTTTTCGTAAGTTACACAGACTTTAAAGAGCTGTAAAATGGCTGTGGAGTTACCATACAAAGTCTATTTATTGTACTGCCTGGACTGTATTTTACCCCTTTCTCCACTATCTACACTACATGCCCATGATAAATTGGATTGTAGCACAAATCGGCAGGGTCTGCTGCACATATCCCCTGGTGCTCCTTACAGGAACCTCTTATTATTTTGACTTGACCTCCAGATTTCACAGGTGTTTTTCTACTGAAAGGAAATAGAAAATGCTCATCAGCATTCACACTTTGCTCTTTTACATCACTTCACCTCTAGTGACACCCCTGCTTACATAAAGATAACCCTTAATTCCAGGAAACCTGGATGGCAGAAATAGAAAGGATTGTATTCAGCACAACATAAGAAGTAATAGGGTGCTGTGACTTTGGGGGAATTCCCCTTTTGGAGGAAATTTCATTGTAACAAATTCATGCTTGCAATTTCTATTTTTTGAATCAAATTATTTGTTATCTAGATATTATTTTCTCTTTTTGTACTTTGAATAATGACCCAGTCAAAGATGTAGAAATTATCCCAGCTTAAACTCTGAAGAGAGAAGTACATTGTACTAGTCTGAACTCTTCTCTCCTTGAGGGTATTTTACGCCAGAACCGCCATGTTTCCATCTGGATCCCCACCAGAGACAATTGCTATAACTTGTAGGTGAAGTTTGGTGAGCCCACAAGTGGCTGGGACTGCTGAAAGTGATCTATTGACTCTGTCATCAGTTACCTTAGGCACATTGTGGACAATGTCATCAGTTATTCAGTCAGGACTGCAGCTTCTCCCTCCCTGAGGAATGGAAGGAAAAGTCATGGTGCCAATGCTTTCTCCCTTGGGAACATCCTGTAGCCTTTCAGCCTGTAAGCAAATGCAGGTTCCATTCTTTAGTTGTTGCAAACTCTATCCAAACCAATGGAGCAAAATTTCAGGTCTTGGCTTTCAATCACCTGTGTACGTTTTAAAATGTTACTATTGTATTTATTTAAATTGGTTAACATGCCTCTGAAAGATTTATACCATGTTGCATGGCTAAGGGCATAATCTCCCCATTTCCATTGCCTTGAACTGCTTGCTTTAATTCTATCAAATTCCCAATTACAAAAAAACCCCACAAAACAAACAACAAATCCCAACCCTTGAAAACTGTGTAATGTGCTGTCTATAAGAACAGCTAGACTAGATTGGGCCACAGATCTGGTGAGATTCATATTCTTTCTCTGATTGTGGCTGGTAGCAGCTGCATAGGAAGAAATACAAGTCTTTCACCTGTAACACTCTCCACATTTCCTGCAATCAGAAGTTCAGGAACTTTTTGAGACAAGTTTGCATCCTATATTCTTCAATAATCACCATAGTTTTGTGCTCTATGAGAATCTGTTTGTATTCATAGCTTCTCTGACATCTTGGAACACTGAATTACACAGTGTAACTACTTGATATATTAAAACCTTCTTCCTCATATTTATTTTAAATTTGCTGCTTTTATAATTTCACTTGATGAGCTCTAGGTCTTTTGAAGAGATGGTGAAAAACACTAATCTTCTTAAAAACTCTCTTCGGTGTTCAAAAAGGAGGTAGAATATGTGCAGTTACTAGAAATGAACCAAGAAGAGAACAGAAAACAGCATCACCTACCACAGTGTAAATCTATGTTGTCCCCATATTTTAATGCAATATTTAATTTTGATTACGCCACTCCCAAAAAAGGTTCAGTAGAAAAATAGAGAATTACAGATGTGGCAGACAAAACTGACCAAAGGTAAGACATGAAGAGAAAAGAAAAGCAAACCCTCAGGTTTTTGAAAGTAAGTTACACATGGGAAACGTAAAGAAACCCACACCACCTCTACAAAGTGTTTAGAGTACCACGAGTTACAAAAATTAAAAAGAACTGCAACAGAATTTGTTAAGAAACGTTATTCCTTGGGGATAGCTTGCTACTGTGTATGTTTTAGATTTCTCCAATATTTTTCTCTTCTGAAAGAACTACTGCCCCTCTTTTCAACATTTTTCACTTTAAATATAATAATACTAGCTAGACTTCTATCCTTATTTATGCCTACATGTGCTCATTAATTGCGTACAAATGTATGACATATCAGAGAGAACTTAGAGCTTAGGCCTCGATTTTACAGTAAGGTCTGTATAACAATGCCATCTTGTGCACACGTGCACACCAACACACACACAGACACACTCCAGAGAGGTCAGTGCCTAGATTTATAGCAAATTATGACAATACATATAAAGATCTGTTCTACAGAGAAGTCTTTTTTTTTTTTTTTTCTGACTTATCTCTAAACAGCTTGACCTAAGATGGTCAGGACCAAATAGAAGACTAGAAAATCCACAGAAAATCCTGTCCCCCTTTACACAGGGGGATCTGAAGATATGAAAGCTAAAGGCTAATACCAAAATAAAATGATTTAGTATGTAGATCTTAGCATCCCAAAAGCAAAGACAATATATGCCAGCATTCACTGCTTAATGGCTTTAATCAGTTTGGCTCAATCCTTTTCAACTCCCTGAATGACACTGTTTGTTTTTAACGAGGTGTTTAATTTAGAGTTTATATCTTGTGAAGGGATCCTTGACATCAAGAGCCACGATGCTCTGTACATCTGTATCAGTGTGTTCTTTGAAAACGAGGGAGTTGGCTTTTTTTAAAGATGTCTTGATGAGATGTTTGTAAACACTAAGCAGTGCATGTCTTTGCCCTGATCTTTATTGATATTTGACCATTTGCGTTGTTGTCTTGCACAAGACACATGTTGACATTAGGTTGCCATAAACAGTTGATGATAGTTTATGAAATTAATGGGCCAGGAAAAGAAGGCTACATAGCAAATTTCTTCTTCATTCTGTGTTACAGGTTGATCAATGGTACTGCATTGTAGCTGTCCCTATCAATACGGGAAGTTCAGGATTCAATTAAATACTTTTTTCAATATTGTTGCTGGTACATTTTTTTAAATAGGCTGGCACAGCTTTGTTTTGTCTATACTTGCTGATCGATTATATACACTGCAGGATTAAGATATGCTATTTGAAACAACTTAGTGATTGAATTGAAAGGTTTCTATAGAAAAGCATCTCTCTTTCAAAAGGGAAATGAAGAGATGATGCATCTTACAATAAACTGCACTGTAGGTAGTAATGCCTTATAATCTTCCCATAGCCCTTTATAACATTAGAAAGAATGAAGAACTCTTTATTGATTCCATTTAGTGTTTCACTGGTAACAGAGCTCAGGGTATTAGGGTGAAGAGACTATGGCATCTGTCCCCTGAGCCTAGAGAAGAGTCTCTCTTAGCTGCTACAGAATATGGCCTCATTCTCCATGAGACAGAAGGTACAGAGGGTAACATGACTGCCCATACTGAAGCAGCTTTCAGTCTCTCAAACAATGGGCAATGATATCTATACTATACCTGTCAAACTGTATTACATACTTTCATTTTTGTTGAATACACTACTACAAATCAGTGCTCCTAAGGCCTCCTCTCCGTAGTGCACCTCTAGTTGTTTCCTGAGAAGATAAAAGTCAAGAAAGAGATTTCATTGTGTCCGACACTCTATGCATGGATGCACTTGCAAGGGTGCAGGAGAGGCTTGAGGGAAGGCTCATGGGAGCACAGTAGGCACAATGATCACTGGTTAAAGGTCTAGAAGCTTTTAGGTGCTTCTGGAAAAACGCTGTCCAGTGACTAGAGATGTCCTGTATCCTGTCTTTGAACAATATTTCTGGGAAACAACTCTGCAGATTCCTCTGTTATTGGGTTTTTTCCAAAGTTTAAAAACAAGGCCATATGTTTTCAGAAGTGATACATGATTTTCAAAGGTGCTGGCCTGTTTTAAACAGTTTACTGTGTCTTGCCTTCTGGAAGCAGGATGTTATTTGAAGTGCATTCATTCTCCACGGATGTAGTATCTAAAGCGACACAGCCTGCAGTCAATTTTCACCTCAATATTATCATTCACTACAGAGCGGAAGAAAATGTTCTGTTTTTCACAAAGCTTTATTTTCTCTTCAGGAAGGATTCTCTGGTGTGTTTTATGATCTGCTTCCCCATCACCATTTGTGGGAGGAATGATTTAGCAGCACTGACTTGCAAATATTGATTGTATCCCATGGAAAAGTAATTAGTTCTGATTGCATCACATTAGGAGGACAGCTCATTGCACAAAATAGATGAACTGCTCTGATGAAAACTGTATTGTTACATACACAAAATAGCACTAATGCACAGGGAAAAATGGGTTTTTACACCTGTGCATGCTGTTTTTAAAGCAACGTAAAAACTTTAGGCTTTACCATAACAGTTATTTTTCTTTCTCAGGGCCTGGCTCTCATATGGCTGCCCCAGTTTTGCACTGGTTTCAGTGAAACTCTGACAGTTCACACTGGTGCAAGTGAGAGCAGAAACAAGCCATCAGTTTTGAACAGTGTGTATCTGAGTGTAGAGCTAGACATCCCCTCAATCCAGCTGATGCCGTCAGTACCTTCAGCATTCCCACCTGAGTGTCTTCACTCCCATGGCTCAGCTGGTGGGACAGAACATGCAAAGCTTCCTTCCTCAGATAGAAGAGAATCTGGGAGGAAAGTAATGACTGTGAGATGCTAGCCATCTGGAAGAGCACAGTAACACACTGTACTTTGCTTTGAACCTGCAGGTATAAACCCGAAACATGAAAATCTCTACCTTAACTTCCTCATATCTGCATTAGATTTACATTGTAGGTGTATTTTGGTACAATGACAAATCAACATTGAAGTTCTAGCCTGAATTTTTGCTTTGGGTCCATTTTAGTAGTCAGGTTTGTGTCTTAGAGACTGGTAGTGACTCTCAAATGTATTCATTTTCAAGCTGTTCCTTGGTCTAAACAAAAATGAGCAGAGAAGACAGCAAAGGGGATAGTTATATTCTCAGACATTACCTGCATTTTTCCATGTCTGGGAATACAGAAACAAAAAAGCATGATCCACTGAAACAGCGGAAGAGCTGAGGGATCAATAAGGAGGCAGGGAAAAAGAAAAATGCACCAGAGACTTGTTAAAAGTTTGCATGAAGGATTCCTAAACAGGCAGCTGAGAATAGCATGTTATCTCTGCCAAAATAATGAAAAACAGATTGCAAAATAAATTAATAACAAAGGGCAGCATCTGGGCAAAAGTGGCTGGATACACTTCTGATTTATTCCGAGGGGAAATATGACAAGACTATAGAACTGAACCAGAATATATTATAATTTTAAGTTACTCCTCTAATGCTAATCAGCCTGCTGAGCTCTTGTTTCCCTGTACGTTGCTCAATAGTAGACAAGATAAACTGATGTATGGCTAAGATTAACCACACTTTGTTAACCATGAACCAGTTTAATTAACTGAAGGGGAAGGAGCCATTCACAGATGGACACCCACCTTGAATAAGAGCTTGGTGTGTGATCTGGGAAACCAGTCTATCCAGGAAGCCTGACTTCCACATTAGGCAAATTGATGGAATCGATAATAAAGAATCAGTTCAGCAGACACAACAAGAGCGATATATTGGGGAAAAGCAAAATCCTTTATGGAATGTAGCTTTATACCAGAAATAACTAGAGTTCAGCAAAGGAGTCAGCATGCATCTAAATAAAGATGGTTCGTTTGGTATGGTTTACAAGCACTTCTATAATGCCTTGATAAGGCCCCTCACTGAGTGCTCTTAAAGACGCTATGTTTTAATGGGATGAGTAAAATAGTCATCCCTAGATTAAGAGTTTATTAAATGATAATAATAAACTTTGAGAAACGATAGAAATACATAATCAAATTTTAAAATGGAGAAGGTCATCAATGGCATCCATGCTTTGATCTGCGATGTTCAACATATTATTGAGCAGTCCTGAAGTAAATAGTTATTCAATTTACAGAAAAAAAAATTCAGACTGTCCAAAGTATGCCCCCATACTTACAGCTGATGAAAAACACCTGACACTCTATACCTGGTTAATAACATCCTGCACCTGCAGAAAACAATAAATTTCCCACCATTGATAACGTACTGATTTAGAAATCAGCCACTCCCCATAAAGAGACTATGCTCATGCTTATGTATAGAAGTTATCACACAACTAATAAAGCTACCAATGCAATATCTGTAAGCAAATATTAGATATTAACTGAATACAGTAGAGAACATAGGACTGATCCCAGAGCAGATGGACTTTAGATGGAATGTTTGATACTCACCTAATGTCATCCTGGAAAATAAGAGCTTTGATTTGGAAGGAATATTTAATGGAGAAAAATAATTAACACACTCTCAACAGGACAGAATCCTTCCATTTACTTTTAAAGTAAAAAAATGAAGTTATTCTCAGGGGGGAAAAATAACAACTAGACCTACTTCAGAACTGCTGCTGCCCCAACTTCCTTCTTTATTTCTGTTTTCCCTGCAGAGTACTGAGCTTCTCCATTTCATTCTCAGGAAAGTTCCATAGAAATCTTGTTTTACAAACAGCACAGTAAGGTCATGCATGACATGACAGCTTCAGTTTAGAGTTCTAATAGGGATTAGATGAGATTGCATGGATTAACATTGGATAGAATAGTACTAAAATTCAGGGGCAGACCCTCAGCAAGAATAAAGTGACACTGAACTCTGACAGGCTGTGCTTATTTAAAGCAATCCAATCCATTTCCTGTCATCGGAGGAAGTGGATACTAACAACTAACACAACTAAATACGAATGTATGTGTCAAAAATTGGAAAGGAAATAAAATAAACTTGCATATGTTACACAGCTATTCCAATGCCCACTCCCAAGAACTGCTGCCAAAGATTAATTAGACAAAAAATAAACTGAACACTAGGGAACTAGAGATTTTAGGACTGTATTAAAGTAAGCAGTCACCAATGCTTTTAAAGTTTCTCCCTTTCTCATAACTTGAAAAAAAGTTTTAAGGGAGGTAGACAGTTGTAGAAAATACCAGACTTCATAGTTATACTCAAAAAACAACCTACTTTCACAGACATACAGACTGACTAGTTGCAATGTGAGCACTATTCATGTTACTGTTCTCCTTTGCTGCAGACTTACAGCTTTGAAGCATGAGATGAAATATACCTCTATGAAGTTGTCTGCGTGTGAATATTTTTCTCTGACTATTCTGTCTAGGTCTACTTCTGTGGAAAGGTCTGGGTTGTGGATTCCTTAAACTGATCATGATGATGGCAATCTTCATGCCTTAAAGAATGTTTTTCCAGTCTATTCTACAGAACAGCCTTCTACTAATGCCATCACATTTAACTCAATAGCTTAACTTACCTTTAGACTCCAAGGAATACTGTAACACATTTCACACTCCTAACTGTTTCCAGCTGGAACACTATCCTATTATGAATACAGTGCCCCAAGGTCCTAAGAAGCTCAAGTGCTGAGCAAAAATGCCTCTTAATACTTCTGTCCTCGTATAAAAGTCAATCCTGAGTGCCAAACTTCTGCAAAACTCTTCCACTTAATTCCTCACGCATACAGAGACATATACCTGCCCTGACAATCTTATAAATGATCCAAACTTCCCACTGGGCTCCTAGAGGCTCTTTTTGGCCTGCCATTCTCTAGCTTTACATATATTCATAACCAGTTTTTTCTTGCTTACCTACTGAAACTAGAACAACACATGAAAAGGTTACCTGCTTCCAGAACTGTTTCTCCATGAAAGACCCAAAATATCTCTGTCAATGAACAACAGCGTGCTGTCCCTTCTCATTACACTGGCATGTAAATTCCCTGAGGATAACTCAAGAAACAAGAGCTGCTTCCTTCATAAATGTTCCAGTGCGCCAAAGCTCTGTAAAGAACACACTTGGATAAAACCTGACTCTGCGTAATTAGTAAATAGGAGGAAAGCATGTATTATACGGTAAATTAGTCAAAAAGGGCACTAGAACCCAATCTTTGAAGGGGCTAGGAATATTAAGGAAATCACAGAATATTTTTTTGCTTCTTTGAAAAGACAGTTTTTCTGGGCTTAACCTGACACTGAGCTCCTCAGTTTCCTACTAAGTTGTTAGTAGCACTAGAAAAATCACACTTCTGGAAGATAAGCTGTGTAATAAGGACACAGAGGCAGTGTGTTTAAACACAAAAATGTTTCAGAAAATCCTGTGGTGGCTTGTTGCTGATTGGTTTCTCTTTCCCAGTCTGGAAACACAAGAAGTTTTCCACTTCAGTTAGATTTAAACCAAAATAATTTTCTTCTTGACTTTTCTCTCAATATCTGCTTTTCACAAACTGCCTCTCTCAAACCTACAAAGTAAGACTTTGTAGGTACTCAGAAAAGGCTTTCCAAAAAACAACCTCCTGCCCTAGTAAGTTCTAGAGATCAAGAGAAGCCTTCAGAAAGTTGCAAGGTAGAAATCAGCACTCAGGTTCCGAAAGTGGCCTTCTCTGTCATGAGCTTGAAAAAGAGAAGAGGCAATAACAGGATCAGGGCCAGGATCAGGAAGCAGTAACTCACTTCCAGACACCCCTTCTGTCAGCCACATTCAGTCAACTCTGGATGCAGCAAAGAATTTGCTCCTTTCAATTTACTCTTGGAGTCTGAATATTGCTCAGTGCAGAAGTGTGAAACAATTTACATGTCAGCAGCTCACAAGTCATCTTGTTTTCTGGACAGGACCTTTGAAATACAAGATGATGAGCACACAGACAATCCCATTCGTGAGGCTTGGTGAGGCTGTTGTGCTTTCCCTTTCCCCAGCAGCTATCTACAGCAAACCTAACGAAGTCAGTGCCACACAGATGTAAAATCAAGTCTTCCTGTTTTCATGGCATGAATCAGTAAAATCTGTTCAGAAAAGCAGCCCACTGGAATATACAGAGCCTGCAGGCTTAAAAGAGGATAAATCTGTTGATCTTGTGCTGATTTACCTCACCAAACTTTACAGTGCTAAGGTCTAAAATTTATGAGGCTGGCTCCGAAAAATAAGGAAAAAGACACCTGACACCTTCCCCGACAAACCTCTCGAGCGGAGCACTTTTCACAGTGCAAATTAAGCATTAGGAACAGAGCATGCACACTCTCTTTGAATGCTCTTCAACTTGTCAGCCTTACCTTTGTTCTCAGCTGCTGATCAAAAATAACTTGTAATAACCTATAAAGGAATTATTAACTACCATAGTCACACTGTCTTTGAAAAACAAGGCTCTCCTGCCCCTATCTCTTCTACAAGGATAACAACAGCACTCCAGCAAACAGAATCATTTGAGCAAGAAAGCACAATTTTAAACAAATTCCTGCTGCATTGTATTACTCTCTGAAACAGATGGAAGAGAAATCATTTTACTCAACATAATTTATTTCACAAACTCAAGGATATAAGCAATCCTCTTCATAACCCTCTTCATAAGATAAGCCTCTTCAGCTGTAAGGCTTATATACACAGATATATTACTTTTGTCATGGAAAGGTTTGATTAGAAATTAGAAAATGCATTCTTACCTGTGAATGGAACAGATACAGGATTCTGGTCCTTAAGGTAGTGCACCAAAATCCAAAACACAGCTTTTTAAAGACTAGCAGTGCAGACACATTATAACACAGCATATTGGTCAGGTTTTGATGTCACTTAAGTCTGGGTAGAAAGAAAGAACTGACAGGTATAGATCCCATTTTGCTGATCTCTTCTGCAGGCATTTGAGGGAGAAAAGATTTTTGTTGTGGGGTAGAGGGGTAAGTATTTCTGTTGTAAACCAAGGCTGAACCTGATAGACTTCAAGCTGTATGTCTTCTTGTGTGTAGAAAAAAGGGACTTTTCATCTTTTCAGTGTTAGTGTTGCAACCTGTAAACTGCTACTTGGCACTCAGTTTAGTCCTGAGACAAAATAAGGGTGACAATCACCTTATCTGCTACATCCCTTGTCTCTGTAAGGCTGAAGACACTTTATCAAGAGGTCTTGACAAGAGAGGAGCTCTATGGTAAACTAATATATGCCATTATTGCACAGAAAATGTCCTCTGGAACAGGGTATGTCCTTGGACCTGTGGGAACTGGGTCCTACGATCTGTCTGGAAAGAGAGGGATAATCCTTGTTAAACAGCTATTGTCTCTTTTAAACTAAAATATTGGCTTGCATAAAAAAGGAAATGCAAAGTGACTTCTCACTCTAAAGGGAAAATAATGTCCAGGTAAAAGGACTATTAACTCAGGCTACTATTCTAATGTGGCAAAACTGTCTGGTGGTTGGAGTCACTAAAGTTTATTTATACTGTTCAAGATTAAGATATTCAAGTTAGCTCTACATGAGTCCAGGTGATGAAAACAAATATTTTCTAACTTACATTCTCGTTGAGAAACTCCATTTCACATTTCTATCACACCCCACATAAATGTGGATTTCTGTCCTGGGTCACTCTCTGGGGAAAGTTTAATCGTATATTCCTCTTCCTCATGTGGCCCTGGAAACAGTCTGTCTCTGCTCCATTTTCCCATATTTGTACAGGAATACAA
>Ga0181612_137208_pt1 | contig 14086 bp, 9 predicted proteins | sample HoacroProtozoa21_FD_119630 | JGI IMG/M metagenome (GOLD analysis project Ga0181612, IMG submission 119630) | Hoatzin crop microbial communities from Cojedes, Venezuel. Combined Assembly of Gp0051906, Gp0051904, Gp0051908
GCCTCAAGCACTATTATTTATGAAGTTTTACATGCAACTGCCCAATCTTTACTTTTCATTAGAATAAGATACAAGAAAGCCCACAATGTGAAAAATTGAAGTTACAGTGTGCAATCATAGTTATGCATTGTATAGGTTATTAAATCTGAAAGTGAATTCACTGACAACTATATTTTAAATAGAAATCAGACATACAAAAGATTTCAAAACTTGCTCCCAAAGTATGGATTTGCAGTATACTCTGAATTTGAGTGACTTTTAACTACCTTTAAGTGGATAATTAAGGCATGAAAGAAAATCAAAACAACATGAGATTCATGCTAAGGAAATATGTGAGTGATTATTTCGGTATTATTACAAACAAAACAGAAGAGCAGGGCAGCTTTCTTATAGCTTACAGGAGCAGAAAAGAGCAATTTTGTTGCTAAGCTTTGTGTTATCTCACTTGACACATGGTATTTTCTGTGCCTCAGTTCCCCCGTCTGTGGAATAATTACACGTAGGTATATTATATTACGTTACAACTATACCAAAAGCATATACATTAGTCTTTTTTTACTCAAAGATCATGCCACTGGTCCTGATTTACAGAAAGATATCTAGATACCAGAAATGACCAGGAACAATATAAAGTCCCAGAGAACAGTCTTGCATATAGCAAGATACTACTACAATGATGCTTTCTCAGTCCTGCAGTAAGCTACTCAGAGAGTGGTGAGAAAACAGAAGTGAAAGACCTTTTATTTAAATGTTGTTTCTCTGTGGTCTGTAACACAGCTCTATCTGACCACAAAGCAGCATCAGATTTAGAGTATTCCTTCCAGCTTGATCTTTTTCTCAGCTAGAACAGCCAGCTCTGCAGTAGCAATGAAATTAAGGAAGCTCCCACATGGAGTAGCATGCAAAACACAGCATTAAACAGTAACCAGAAAAACATTGACGGGTAGAACATTATAGGTGCCTTCAGAAATCATCCAAGAGTTCCTGCCGAGCTAGACAGAGGTTTCTTATAATAAGCATGAGACCTTTTGGTAAGTCTCACAGCCTAAAGCAGAACCTACTAATTTGTCCTGGATCATCAGAGCTCCTCCCAGGCTTGAGCCACTAGCACAGAAAACATTTACATAGGTTAGATTATTACTTGCTACCACTCCTACTTTTGGATGCTGCAGTCTACCTCTGGAGTACCAGGATTGTTCCTCAAAGCCAAGCCCTCCTTGTGCTTTGCAGATTCAATAAAATGAGTATGAATACATTCACTGTATCATACCAGGCAACATTCTCCACTTCTCCGTCAGCCTTTTGTCGCTGCAGAACAGCCCAAGCTCCACAGATGCACTACAGCTCTCACCTTTAGCAGGCAGGCAATTCTGAATTTTCACCAGCAAATCCAGTCCCAAATAAGCATATTTACAAGAAGTTCTTTGGTCAACTTCAATAAGTCTTGTTGTCTTGTTACGGTGACATAAAATATGTCCAACTCTGACAGTGTGAGATGAGACCATTTAGCGATGAGACCATTTAGTAACAATATGTCAAAGACCAGAAAATATTATTTAGAAAAAAGTCCAAGACACCTTCTTCCTATGGAAACAGCTGTCTGAATTTCAGCTGTCTGAGATTCGGCCATTGCTCCACATAACTTGCCTGAGGCATCCAAGATCTGCAAGCGTTTGAACTGTTTCAGAATCGATTTGTTAACCTCTTTTTGGCTTGGGTTATTTGCAGACAGTAAAGTGAGCACCACGTGACTACGGTCAAGCCTAGAAAGTAGCTTCATGTGAGTATCAAAGGTTCCATTATATGCATTTGCTTTTAGTAATTTAACATTTGAAATGAGCATTTTTTACTTTCTTAATGACATCCTCTGTAAAAACACAGCTCCTGAGGGACAGCTAAAATCTCCCAGTCTTTCATGACAGCAGGCAGGTGAGAGCTACAATTATGATTCCCATCTCACTGGCAAACAGAAATTAGACAGGGGCTGAACAAGTACGTTTAGCCACTGGCATAAAAGCTGAGTAAACAGTAATCAGAAAGGAGTCACATCAGCAAGCCTACTTGAGTCCAAAACTTGCCTCAAAGCTAAAAAGGGCTGTATAACCACTGGGAGAAGGATCCTCTGAAGTTGAAGCTGAAGACCAGAATGGATAGTACAGACAAGGTACAGCACATTAGGTTTTTAGTGTATTAATAATGATTTTTTATTGCAACAGTTCCTAGATCCTATACATAGACACATTTTTAATGCACAACTTTAAGTTGGCAAGAACAAGCTGAAAGATAGAGCTTGCAGCACTTAAGAGATGTGGGCTGCTCACCTGCTTGCACATTTGCAGCCCTTCCTATCTTCAATTTACAAGCATCTTAGACTAGGTCTCTTCTCTGAAAGAATCCCCAGATTTTTGCTCTTCTGCACACAGTTTCTCTTAGGATGAAAGCACTGGCACAAGTGTTGCAGAGGATCACAATAACCTACAAGTTAACTTTACTCAGCACCTAATCATAGGCATACGTGCTAGAAAATTTGTAAGATTAACAGATTCTGCCAAATTTACCTCATCTTCTGAGTTCAAAAATATTTGAACTACAAGCTTTTTTGTTTTAAGAGCCATTTGACTTAGACTACACTTCATCAATCACACTTTGCATTGGAAATTATTAGGGTTGCAAGGGAAAGCAGACAGTAAACCTGGACTTGGCTAGCCATTATTTCGATGGATGTATTCATATTTACCAGGATGGCCGGAGGCCTCTTGGTTCATGTCTAAGATTTGCTAGACACTGAAACAAAATAGAAAATACAAGGAATGCCATGTTATGGGTACAACGGACACTTGCATCGCTAACCATGAACATACTTCATGTGTCTGTTTCATCTGCTCCACAGTAAGGATTCAGGCATTATTCTGCAGGAGCACGGTACCGAAGAGAGCCTAAGGTTTGGGAAACTCAAATCAAATCCCTATTCCATGGGAATCTCTTGGTCATTTAGGTCGAGATACTCAAATGTATTTAGAAACTATCCTCCTGTTATGCTCCTAACTGTCAGTGAAAAGAAGCAAGACTTCTAAATTTTTGTAAGAAATGTATTAAGCATCTAAATATCTTTGAGAGCCAGGACTTGAAACTCTCTGTGCTCCAGTTCTGGGGCTGTCAAACAAGGATGACGGCATTGCCCCACTGGGCAGGAATATTCTGAGACTAAATGCCTTATGGACTTGGAAGCACTCAAGGTTATAGATAAGGGGACCAGATAAGAACTATAAACATGCCAGTTTGAAGAAACATGGTTTAGTATACTTCTGTTTCTATATTAATATGGTTGAAAGGGAAAACGCTGCTTAAAAATGCTATGTTGAAGGGATATTTTTGTCTTAAGAGACATCTGAAGGCAAATCTTGTGCAAGTCTAGGCTTTTATTTCAAAAACTCTGTAAACACTGATATGATCATTATTTTAAGCACGATTTTAAAAATTCCTTCTAATATTCTTGGAAGTTATTTTAGAAAGAACGGTAATAAACAGATTTTTAACTGGAATATTTTAGACAGCTACTCAAGCTTTCAAAATGTACAATTTCCTGCCTGTTTTTATATATTGACAAGACACGAAGAGAGATTCAATGAAGTAAATGTGAAGGACTTCTTATTTCAGTCTTCTCACTTAAATTCTAGATTGAGGCTACAAAATTAAATCAATAGATTACACACTCGAGGATATTTCATCTGAAGTGACTTCTGCTCACTTTCATCTAATCTACACTGAAATGTAAAACAATCAGTCTCTAAGAACTTTAAAGTATCACCAACTTCATTGACTTCATATTACTTAGCAGTTCAAACGTATTTGAGAACAAGCCAGGAGAAATTCTGTGAGAGGAGGACATCAGGCTTAATGGCAAGGTGATAGCACAGTAGAAACCTTTAAAGTAATTACTATTGCTCTGATTTTAAAGGCAACTTTCACCTGCACTCCTCATCCCTCAACATTAAATAATATTTTGCAGCAGGCTTCATACCATGTGTAGTACATCTCAGACCTGTCCAGTTGATGTCCTGAAATTCTTATACCCCCTGATGTCTCCATTCCTCTGAAAATAGGTGAGTTATGTATGACTAGAAAAAGCAATGCTCCAATCCTGCAAAGGCATGCCTAGATATGTGGTTAACTTGATGCACTGCAAATAAATAAATCCAAGTAAGCCCGTAAGTGTTTGTGGGCTTGGAGCCTAAATGAACATGAACTTACAACCTCCACAGTATTAGAATCGAATTTTGGGTGGGTGAAGACTGCCAGTTGGCTTCCCCAGGGTCTACCTAGAGACAGGGCACAGATCCCCAAATACCACTTTTTCATTTAAGTAGTAAAGCTTTCATGGGATATTTTGACAGAGAATTGTTCCAGCTGTCCTAGCAGAGTTACAAAACATGTATTTGCATTATTTTGCTTTTCATCACCTCCACTGACTTACAACAAACCTTAAGTGATGATGAGCCTTTAGATAAGGGCAAAACCACATGACACCTTGAATACTTTTTTTTTTTTTTGTGGAGGAAGAGAGAGGAAGGGAGAATTAACTTCAGTGTTCAATTATCTTTTTCCACATTAAACAGAGATAGGATAATTACAAACCTTTACTGAAATAGCTATTAATATTTTGTACGTAAAAGTGTACATGACATAGTATTAGTTAATTTGTTTCAGTGAGGACTGACTGAAAGGGAAGTTGCAGAAGTGAGTTTAGTTTCTTAGTGGAAGTCAAGGTAGCTCCTATCATTATTAAAAGATAAACATGTAGGTACTGAGAAAACTAATTAAATTTTGTTGAGTTATCAGGAAGTCCCTTATGAATATCCCCCTGGGTAGGCTCTAATGTGAAGAGATCTCAATTTTGTGGTTAAATAATTTGAAGAGATTAATTAGTAAACAATAAGCATTACAGACAATCATGAGAAGATAAAGGTAACAATTTTCTTTATATTTACCAGTTTTATAGGTCTACCTGATGAAAAAGCTTTCACTGCAGAAAGCAACTATTAACAAGACAGTTGTCTGAATTATTTTTAAGTATTTAATTTATTGGCTGTACAGTAGAAATAAAAAAAATTGAGATCAAAACTTAACTTCAAACCAGATTTGCATAAAGGATTAAGCTCCTTCCAGTTCAGAACTACTTTTCAATCTCAAATTGGGAGAACTGATCTTTATCCTGAATTTCTTTTTGTTCCTCTGGAAGTTCAGTTTAATCCAGCTTTCTTAATTTTCACCTTCTCCCTAAACCTTCTAGGCTTGTTACATGATAGCTAAGGATCATTATCCACCCAGGCTGAGGGGGTTTTCCCTTCATTAATTTCTGTAAGAAGATTACCAGTGCTTGTTTGTTGTTGTTTAAGCAAATGATTTCCCTAAGCTCTTTGTTTTTCCAACTGGTTTACACTTTAATGCCCTTGATTGAATTTCAAACAAGAGATCAACTTGACCAACCAACTCTGTTTAGAAGGAGTAAAAAAAAAGGAAGGAAGGAAGAACTTCATGTGAACTATTTAAGCAAGAAGAGTGCTTAAAAACTTATTCAACCATTTAGTCAAAGAGATGCATTGGAATTAGCATACCATTCAGGACTTGTTTAGATTTTAAAGACAAGGTGACTTTCCTTGAAGACAAAATTCTCTAATCACAGCTGAAGTGTGTGTGTCACACCTAATAGAGTTTTTTACTGTTTTAGTTCTACATCTTGTCCCCTGCTCTAAACAAGTCTACACTGGGAAGGCGTCAGAATCTTTTGTTCATCTGAAAAGGGATGGTTGGGAAAAAACAATATGAAGATTGGGTATTTACTGTTTGCAGTTTGAATATCATTCCAACTCAAATAGTCATTTTTTTAGGAATGTATTCATGAGAATTGACTGTGATTTATTCTCACCTAAGCTTTTATGCAACAAATGCAGCATTTAAGCGCTCTGGGCCTCTCAATGAATTTTGTAGGTATAACTTTGTACACACACACACAAGCTAAGTCAGTAAGATACAACATCCTTCAGTAACATTTTCCTGAGTAATTGTGTTGATTTAGATGATATCATTTTTACATGGGTTAGGCTGCTACCTTAATAAAAGCAAACCTTTAGTCAAATTTAATTCCATCCATTCCCACTAACAGTTTGCTAATGTTTGTTTACTAGGTCCAGTTGTGCAACCCATACTCATGCACTGAAGTATGTTTTTGTGAGATTGTAACCTCCTCCCAAACAAAGCTGGCAGAATTTGACTATTTCTACAGGGCTGCCGTAGGTCTGCTTTATATTTTCTCTGCACAATGTAAATTGTACACTACCAGAAAGTGCAGGTTCTGCAGATCACAGACATCAACGAATACAGATACATTAATGTTGCCCAGTTACACGCATGTTCTTCGTGAGTTAGCCATTTTGGCAAAAGTTGGTCTGCTTTCACTGCTGCTGGACATGCGGTAGAATTCTGAAATAGCTACTCTCTACCAAAAAAGATATCAAAATTTAGCTCTTTAGTTACATTCTAAGTCTAAAATTCTATAGACCACAAAAAGTGTAACCAATAACCATTTGAAAATCAGAATATTTGCCAGAGGATTAAAGTGACAACTGCCAAGTGAGCACCACCCCACATTTGCTGCCGACCCCGGCTCCGACGTGACTTGTCAGCCGGTCTCTCAGCTATTCCCCTTCCCAGGACCCCACCTGTTTTACTGCTAGATCAATCGAAGAGCCACCAGAGTCCATGGGAGCACTTTCCCGTGGTACTAATAGAGTTAAAGCTTTTCTATATAAACTGCACAGGAAGAAATTAAAAAAAAACCAAAACCACAAAAAACCAGCAACAATAGAAAACAAATTTTAAAACCCTCAAACCCCCACCAAAACACACAAATCACACTGTGAACATCAATAATTGAAAAGACAAAAAAGCCTAAAAATTAATACACCTTAATTCATAAGACTGAAATAACGGTTACGACGTTTCGAAGCTTGCAGACTCCCCAACAGCAGCATTGTCTCTAGTCAGACTGCATTGCACCTAAGGAATTACCAAGAAAGCACTGGACACAGAGAGGCACCTTCAGTTCCTGCTGGCCACTGCGAAGGGAACAGCACCCACAAACACTTAGGGAAGAAATGGACAACTCCAGAAATCCTGAATCTTAATGGACTGGGACTTTTGCACCAGCTAAAATGGTGAGATGAAAGAAAAAATAATAAAGTAAACATGAGTGCTAGTCACTGTAAAATTATAAAATCCAAGCAAACATAGGGAATGAAATTATTACTACTAATAATAATAATTGGCAAGTGAATTGTTAATATACAATACAGGAGCTGAAGGGCTGATGAAGTGTGCACCCTAAGCAAGGCTCGCGGTCGTGATTCTCCTCTGTGAGTGACCTTACACACTAGCTGCTTGACATTCCACTGCAGTCTATGCCAGCTAAGTACCTTGGAAACTTTGAGAATATGACCTTATATAAAGTAATTGTTATGAGGGCATATTAAAATGGGAAGCCCATCTATTTTAACTTTACTAGCAACAACGACAACATGCGTTCAACTACATCACGCTGGCAGCATGCTACGAAAACTATCATCGATGAAGGTGTTCTGCTGCATGAGATTTCCTTTTCTTTCCTTTTTTAAAAATAAAGAATATCACAATATTTCTCTACTTCGGTGTCACAAGCCAGATCAATAAACAGGTAATCATTAGTTAAAACCCACCAGGATACTCAATTGTGAACATTAAGTTATTGATTTGACACTTCTCCTGCCATAAGTGTCGTCTTGTAAGTGTTTCAATAACCTAATTTTAATTTTTTTTATTCTTCAAGATCCCTGGATTCTGATAGACTATTATGTACATCCAGCAACTTGTAACAATGCCACACTACCATAACCAGGAGATGAGTGATAGCAAGTCTGGTTTTGAGAGCTGGAGATAAAATTATGCTAGCCTCTTTCTAAAACAAATAAGCTTTAAAAACAATGAATTTCTGCATATCAAAATTCAGTATTAAAATGAATAATTAAAAGAAACATGATGTAATCCATTCTAATCAGGGTATTCTAATTAATCCACTTGAAGTTGCGTTCAAACCGTACATATGCATATACTCGCAACTGGTATAAACAGTGCCTATACTGTATATAAAAAATCTTACTTATTTTAGGAAGAGGATACACCAATGCCATTAATTTCAAGATGATATACAACATTTTAACAAAGGAATGTTGTAATTTAAAATAATATCCACATTTTAATATATCTTTTCCCAATCTCACCTCCTACTGTCAACACCATCAATTCCAGCAGTGCTCCTTCCTCTATCTCTTTCAACATCAAAATCCGGTCCATCCAGTATCATTATTATCAACCTGAGCAAACTAAATGTGAAAAGGTGCCACTAATAGGACAGCTTTTGACATCACATCTTGAACCAGAATAAGCAAACAGGCAAGTCAAATCTTCAGGGTCAAGCTTTGAAGTCAATTTTCTGACCCGGGAAATCATGTTCTGTGACAGTGATGACAAACGGTGAACACATGCCTTGTATAAAAATGTCTGTGAATGTTGCCTTACAAACATTCGGAGCCACCATCTCACTGTAGCCAACTATGAAAAGAAAAATGGAAGTTTACACTGTAAACATCCACTGTTTTACATGCTGCTGTAACAAAAGAATCCCAGTTTAAAATTGGCTTCTTTTCTGACATAGAGTTAAAAAAAAAGGTAATTAAAAAAAAGCACACATACACCTAATTTTCAATTAACCTTCAATATCTAAACAGAACCAGTGAACAACTTAATGCATACAATGCAAACATTTTGCTATTTGGACTCCTTTGTCTAAAGAACTCTCTAGCAAAGCTTTCTAGGCACAGGACTGAAAAGTCATTGTTTATTGATTTCAAAATCTAACAGACTAATTATATATTTGTAGATGACTTGACAGATTTACAAAATTGCTATATGATTTTATAATGGAACATGCTCGTGTTAATCTCCATCTATGGAGATAGCTAGAGGGGGCTGACCTTTATCTTGTATTTAAAACACAAGCAATAACTGAAATTCATTTTCAATTTATTTTCCAATCATATAAAAGGAGGGGGAAAAGATTACTTTATTGAATCTTTTTAGCTGGTAAAAGGTTGGAGACACACAGTCTTTATGCCTTCCAAGGAGCTACAGGGATGGTCTATAGGGAACAGACTTAATCGAATAAACTAATCTTTGCTGTGGAGATTAAGTAGATGGCTACAGCAGTAGAGTAACAGCAGAATGCAAACTATCAGTGGCACCATCAGCTGCTTTAAAGGTGCTGGAGGCAGTAGGAGAGCTTCCCTGTTGGGTCCACCCTATTGATTCTGCAAATTTGGTAAACTTCATGGAAATTTAATAATGCTGCTGCATTGTGTTTGACTGCTGAGCAAACAGCCTGGTGCTGCAAGGCACATATGTGATAATTTACAAGGGTTTTTTGGAAGATACAGTAACTGCTGCTACTCAAGCCTGGGGCCTTTAAGCTGAAGACAGCATATACAGTGTACATCCTCAAGGTAAATAGTATCTAGAGGTAAGGATGTGTTTCAAAGCAGTTCCTGACAGTTGGTAAAGTGCCTTACTTTGTAAGCACATCTTTTCAAACAGTCTTTGACTCCCTATGCCAATACACACATGAAGAACTGGCTGGGCTAGAATCTGTCATGATATATGACTAACATATTTCTGCACTTTCATGTTAACTTAAATAAAATCTAGTTATTTTGTTGGGTTTCTTGTTCATCCTGTCTCTTGCATTTAGCACTCTGAGTTGGAAATCCTGGCTAATTATGGACTACACATTTCTGAGGAAATGGCAGAGATGGCACCCTCTCCCTGCAAAAAGGATATTTTTATTATGGCTTAGAAGCAATCCAAAACACACACACACACTGTTCCTGCACTTTCAGCCTGGTGGTGAAAAGGGAAGCAAATCAGAGCAGGAATGGTCCAGGTTTCAACGTATACAATGAACTTATTTAATAATAATAAAAAGAAACATTTCAAAAACAATTACTGCTGCCTTTGGATCCTGCAACTTGAAAGCAAACTGCAGCCGCTCTGCTCATTCCAGCAGTTTACAGTTCACAGGGTAAGCAGTGTTCGTCAATATGAATCAGCTGTGAAATGCAGGGCTATGCTAGGACTTCAGTTTAAATTGGCCTTCTCTGCAATATTGTTATTACAGTTAATAAAAACTGTTGCCTAACACTTTGACCACAGACCAGTGGAGCCAGGGTGGAGTGGGGCTGAGGAAATGGTATGTGCCAGGGTGCAAACCTTAATGTTAAAAGTATTTGAAGGAAGCTGGTACTGTGGGTTACTTCTGGACGTGACAGTCTTGCTCAAATATTGATTCCCTGTGTGACAGGGAATACGAAAGAGATTGTAAGTTAATTTCCAGTATGCTTCAACAGCAGTTTAGCAATGATAGGCAACTAGTGAGAGCAGAAGCTCTTCCTCTTTGTCAAGATAGGGGCAAACAATAAACCAAGAAAGTAAAAACATTTTCTTTTCTTTTTCCTTTCCCCCTTTTCATTCAGGCCAGAAACCAGAATTGTTCCTATGGCTCCCACACCAACAGTGTCACACATGAACTCCTCTCCCTAGATGCCATGTATGTTTACCTCTGTCTTACTTAACTCTCTCCCATCCTAACTCTCTTTTATAATAATCAGATTATTTTGGACTACATATTGAGGATAATTAAAATAATTATTATAATAATGTGCTACAGTTATAGCACACACCAGCATGCAGGAAGGCTAGAGTACCTGCAGGGCAAGGATCACAGTAGGGCCTTTAATGCAGAAGATCAAAATGCACCAGCATCCCTTCCTATCTTGTGTCTCAGTTTCCCTGGGCAGTGTGAAGTGGGGTCACAGAGAGCAAAGAGAGTCAAATGCTGCCATCAGCTTTCCCCTCTCCGTGTGGTGTGCAGCCACCTGGGCACAAACAGAGATCACAGAGCAGACTGTCAGAATAAATACACGGTTTGTTCTGAAGCAGCTTCCCACTGTAGAGAAGAATACTGACTTCCTGAAGACTGAGCAAATCCAACAGCCTTCTGAAAACAAAGAATGGGTGCTGGAAAACAGCCTCCTACACAATTAAATTAATTGACCCAATACAGCCTGAACCACTCTCAAGCTGTGCTTGAGACCGAAAACTTTCAGTGTGTCAAGAGACAGCCCATTCTGAACAGAAGTTTTGCTATCAAGCTACTCGGGGCTATAACTAATACAGCCCTGTGGTCTCTGCTCCTGCCTCCACAACACCAAACAGTCTCAAAAATGTCAGCATTTCATGTTCAGAGAGGAAAACAAAGAAGCTCAGACTATGCTTTCCAGAGGACAGACAGAAAGTGCAAAGCTGTGAAAAGGACTGTGAGGACAGGTGAAGCCCCTGCCCTAGGAAGCAGCAAACCAGAGTTCAAACACAGATAAGTCAACCCATTAAGGAAATCTGTGGAAAACCAGGAACAGAGCTGCAGCAAAGCAGCTCAGCTCATCAAGAGTATGTTTACATGACAGTCAAAGGGGTAACTGAAGCATGTTTAGCTAAACCAGAGCCAGCTTTACAGTTGCCCACGCGCGGGCAGTCCGTGGTTGAGCCGCAGCACAGAGCTCAATGCAGCTCAGTGCTCCAGTGCTTACTCAGGTGAGTGCATTTTGTAACCCACACCTCACACCAAAATAGCTGGATTACTACCAGTTCTTGAGCCACCAACCCAAATCTTACTCAGCCATGTGTAAACAGGCTGCAGTCACCCCTTTGACATCATTGTGGACATAACCTTTATGGCAGCAAGCAAGCAGGAAGATACGCAATAACAAATTAATACTAAAAGCCAAGCTGTCTTCCATACCCCAAAACCAGCAAACAAGTAAATGTTAGTAACAGATTACAAAGGGCTGGCAGGTGTATTTCCAGTGGGCACAGAATGAAAACTTTCCACACTTCTTCCAGAAACTCTAGCCATGCTGATTAGGTGGTGTTTATTAAATAGGTTCTTTCATCCCATTTTTGTAACCTCATCAATATTTTTCTTTATTAGAAAAATTAGGCCAGTTAAAATGCTATCGGTAGGATTAGCTATAACCTACTGAGATAATGGTTTTCTCTGCTGATGACAATGTGATCACTGTGTGAATTAAATGACCTCTGCCCCTCGCCCCCATGAACTGTGTAATGAAAGAATGCATGAGAGACAATTATTAGGTTAATTTCCTTACTTGAATGCAGGACACTGATGGTGTGCTCCTGTTATTAGACCTACCTCCAGGTAATAACAATGCGAGTGAAATAAGAAAGAAGCTGGCTGATGGACATTGCACTGGGAGACTTTAAGTGCTTCTTATTAAAGGGGGAAAGCCTGGGTATAAATTAATTAAAAAAAAGGAAAATAAATCATTAAACAACACAAAGCTATAAAAGAAAAGTCTGTGGAAGTAGAAGAATTCAATAATGAGAAACTAGTGGTCACATGCAGTAAGAAAAAACTGCTTCTGGAAAACACGTGCAGATTAAGTAGCTAATTGTCACTGGCACTGCAGCAGCCCCCAGGACTTTACTGGCCCGGACACTATAGAGCCAGTTCAAAGTCTGGGAGCCTTTACACAGTGTCCAGTCTTATGAGGCAAAGAGCAAAACTGCACTTATTCATACTCCCAGAGGTATCCATGTCACAGCAAGAACCACACACCAAAAACCTAAGCCCCAGTCATCAACACAAGGCTGCTCTCAGTAGAAGAGGCTATTCCACACGAGACCAACCTTTAAACCAAGCAAAGCAATGTTTAGGATGGTGTGGAGCAGCCAGTTTCTGATTTAGAAGGCAGAAATAGCGACACACCATCTCAAAGTGTAAGTAGAGGTGTTAGGAGCGGAAAGGCTCCCACGCCACACGCAGAGGTGCCCGTGCCCCTCCACGCCGCCAGCCAGCTGAGCAGCAAGTGGGCTGCTGGAGGAACCTGCCGCCCCTCGAGCTACCATACTGCGGGACTAGGGCTTCCTTCCTGCCCTGCTCCTCTGCAGCACCCGGCAGGAGAGGCCCCAGCACCTGCACCTCTTCACTGCCATCCGAGCACATCACCACATGATACTGCCCCGAGCCATCAGAGCTGTGCTGCATCACGTGTTAAGGGGCAATGGGCACAAACTGAGGCGCAGAAAGTTCCGTCTGAACATGAGGAGGAACTTCTTCTCTCTGAGGGTGACGGAGCACTGGAACAGGCTGCCCAGGGAGGTTGTGGAGTCTCCTTCTCTGGAGATATTCAAGACCCGCCTGGAAAAGGTCCTCTGCAGCCTGCTGTAGGTGACCCTGGTTCAGCAGGGGGATTGGACTAGATGACCCACAGAGGTCCCTTCCAACCCCTACCATTCTGTGATTCTGTGATTCTATGAAGCAAGAGGACACTGTGGCAATCATCTAGTCAGACCCACAATGCAGCACAACATGTATTAATTGATACATGTTAGTGCTAGAGCATTATAAACTACAAAAGACATTCAGGTTCGATTTTTTTTAATGGTCACAATGTCAGATGTATTATAAACCTTGGTGCATTCTTTACATGGCCAATCATTCCTATAAGAAAAGTAAAAAGAAAATTAGAGAGAGTCTAAATTCTCTGCCAAGAACTCTTGAACGATTTCCTTCTTCTTGTAGGTACATATTGTTCAGTGATTGTTCTCACTTAGCATTTAGCAAGAGATAAGCTTTGCTTTGCTTCTGGTTCTAACTGATTGTGCATGACATAAATTAAAGCTTCACTTTTTTTCTTAAACTCTGGGAAAGCTTAGTTTTTTTCTAGCCTTACTTATCTCTTTGTTGTAGTTTGGCTGCAGCAGGGAAACAAAAGCGCCATGTGGACTCCCCTCCCCTCGATGGGGTGCGGAGGAGAATGGAAAGAAACAGGCAGAAACCGGTGGGTCGGGATAAGGGCAGTTTAACAGAACAGCAAACAAAGGGAACAGTAACAACAACGATACAGATAAGGGGAATACACAA
>Ga0181612_140172_pt1 | contig 14085 bp, 6 predicted proteins | sample HoacroProtozoa21_FD_119630 | JGI IMG/M metagenome (GOLD analysis project Ga0181612, IMG submission 119630) | Hoatzin crop microbial communities from Cojedes, Venezuel. Combined Assembly of Gp0051906, Gp0051904, Gp0051908
CCTCGGTGGGGGTGGCGTTGTGCCGTGCCCCTGGGCGCGAGGGGGTGGAGGCGGCGCTGCCGGCTTGTGAGTTTTGGTGAAATAAAGCTTCCCCGAGTGAAGGAAGGGGGAAAAGCACGTGTTTGTTACTGATTTATTTAAATACGCTACTGCCGAGTGAATTATTTGGGACCAAACACCGGAGGGATAGGGGTGAAATCTGGTGGCCTGGAGGTCAGTGCTAACACTGCTTTCTAGACTGAAGTGGAGAAAGACTTAGCTCTTTCTCTGCTGCATGATTTTTGGAGGAAAAAGCCTTTGTGGTGCCTTGTACTGGGTGGTGCTACTATCTTCTTGCCCTAAATCCCAGGGAGGTTCTCTGCTGCTCTGAGAGCAGCTGTTTCACGGTTGGGTTTCTTTCCAACACCAGCGTGATGTTAGGAGTGTGCCTGTCATAAAATAAATAGTTAAAGCGCGTGCCACCTTTGATATGGTGTGGTTATACCCAGGTGTTATAAGACTTGCAGGTCCGTGTTATATTGGGACAACCCCAAGGACTTCTGTGGAGTTATGCTGGAATAACATGGAGAAATTTGGCCCAGGCTCTTGTACACTGTCTGCACCAAATGTAACTTTTTGTAAATGGTCTTTGTTATGTTCGTTTAACACATAAGCACAACCCGGCATGAAGTTAAGTGATGTGAAATAATATAGGGAAGTTTTAACAATTAAGTTGCATTTATTTAAGAAAAATAGATGTGATTTTTATGTTACATAAGTTGTTGAAATGATAGCAATATGAGCAATAGAAATTCTGTTACCTTTGTTCTTTAAAAGTTTCAAGACTTTCAGGAGTGGTTAACAGAATAATGGATTTTTAGAAGTGCATTTAAATACATTGATAAGTACTTAACTCACAACAAATCCATAGATTGAATTTAACTTGTTTTTGAATAATACTGAAGCATATTAGTTAAACCTGGATACTTGGTTGTCAAACTTCCAGTGAAGATCTGGGAATGGTGCCTAATTACTTTTCTGGGCTTGGGATTAATGCCCTCTCTTTATTGTTAGCTTGATGAATGTCTGTTCAGGATATAATTTAGAAGGTTTATATTGCTTCAATTATCTATTGTTCTCTTATTCACTCCTAATTCATGTTCATCCTTTTCCCCATCACCACCTATTATCCACCAAAAATATCTTCCCTTCTGCCAAGCTTTCTGTGCTTTGTCCTTGAGTGCTCTTTAATTCCAGAAGGTGCCTTTCACTTTTATTTTCTCTGTTAATTTCTGATTTCTGTTTAGAAGTGGATTGCTAACAATGATATTTCTTCTAAATAATAGATTTCAAGAACTTTTGGGCAAGGAACAATGTCAAGTTTGACAGAACTGTATGAATGCTTGTGAATATTGGAAAGAGTATCGTTTTTATCCTGTGCAGTGGGGTTTGGGGTTTTTTTGTAGTGTGTCATAATGATAGAGTTGCAGTCGTTTTACTGGTTTCATATTTATCAGTAGTGTTTCTTAGAGTGGAGTTTTTCTGTGTAATGTAGGCACCAAAGAAGTTCCATATGACTTAGAAAATAGTGAATAGCTGAAGTTCCATAATACATGGAAACAATCTTTGTTACCAGTTAAATTCTTTCACTGTATATATGAATTTTTAAAATTAAAATAACTGAAAATTAGGTGCATAACAATGTTGGTATTTTAAGAAAAAGAATGTTAAGGTTTTAGTTATCTACACAGAGATTTTTTTTTTTTTTTTAAAGTATTCTGGCAGTTAGTGTGTCAAGACAGGTTCTATATGTTTAGAAATTTGCCAGATATTACTAGACTTCTATCTTTGTCCTCTGCCATCCTGATCTTTAGAATCTGCTCCAGAGTTCTTCAAGGAAACATTAACATTGATATTTTTAGAAAAAATGACTAAACTTTAGTGTTAGAGGCCAGGGCAGCCCTGACGCTGGCACACAGGGAGTGATTCACAGCTCTCGGTACCTTTCATTCCCTTTGCCCGTGCACCCAGCACCAACTTTCCTCAAGGTGTGCTCTGATAGTTGACCAATTAGTGTGGGTGGTGATGTGCCAAGGAGGCAGACAAATCCGTGCTTAATTCAACTACTGTATCAAATGAGATTATTGCTTTACTAAATTTAGTTACCGTTTTATTAATACTAAGCATAACCCTGCTTCAGCTGCTGTAATAACAAGTGAAACACAGGACGGACCGATGACCTGTTAAAAGTTACGTGCTGTCCCCATGACACCCGGACAGGCGCGTGGGGAACGGCACACGTGTTGGCTCGCGTTGCCCAGGGTGGGGTAGTGCTTCCCCTGCTCCAAATCGGGGCACACCGCCCAGCTTACTTGGTTCTGGGTCCAGCAGCAAGAGTAAGGCACTAGTGCTTCCTTGCTCTAGTGCTTTGCTCTGCGAATAAGCCTGTTGGTGGCTTTTTCTCCAGGGCTTTTGAAGGCCTTTTCCCAAAGTTTGCTTTACTCTTTCTGGGGTTTGTGTCTGGGACTCCTGAGTCCTACATGGGTCATGAAATAATTTTTTATATCATCCTATGACTATCCCTTTTATCTGCTGTAACTGTTTTCTTTTATGTTACTTTTCACTACTAGTCTTCAGCAAAGACTTGTAGTTGCCGCCAGTCACACTCATTTTCTTTTCTTACAGCCAGTAGGGGTGAAGCTTACACACTTGTGTCCGGTAAGGTCATGGCACCAGGGGAGACTGTTGTGGGCTCCACATGGATATTTGTCTTTCCTACATTCTTCTAAATGAAAATCACTTTCAGTACAGGAGAAATATGTTCTCATTTCCACACAGAACAGAAGAAGAGCAAGGATCATCTGATGTAAGAAGCAAGTATGCATGAAGATTTTCTTGTAGCATAGTGTAAGGAAGGCTCTATGTAACATGCAAGCACAGCATTAGAGCTTTAAATCTCATTAGCATTTCAAAACTGCTAAGGTTGCAGTTGTTCCCTCTGTGGAGAGGAAATTTTTTTTTCTCACTACTTGTACTAAGATGCAACATGACCTGCTTTGCATTTGTGTGTTGAAAGACACGAGTATTTATTTGATACAATGGTATGGTATTTAGAGTGGACTATTTCTTTACCAAAGACCTCAAACTGTCACAGAAGAATTCAGAACAGTGTTACTTCTACTGCACCTCCATCAGGCTATGGATGTGTTTAATAGCAGACGGAGGTTTCAGACAGAGCAGTGGACCTTGCGGCATTTTGTAGCGTGCATGTCTACGTGAAAAACTGAAGAGCTGCCCTTGTCATGGTTTTCTTGGCTATGATCTGAGAATTCGTCCAGAACTGCACTGAGTTTTTAACATTTGAATTGAATTCAGAAGCATCTAGGGCATGGGCAGAATTTGGTCGCTTGACTGTTCAGTTTGCTGCTTAAAGCCCACTGTTGTACAGCTTGCAGCTTATGGTACTGAAAACTGGGAGAGCATCCTGTGTGAAATACCAGGTTGTTATTGCCCAGTTCTTACACCCTTTCTTTAGGCATCAGCTGCTGGCCACTATCTGAGATTGGCTGTTAGGCTAGCCAGGCACTCATAAAGTAGAGGGTTTTTGTTGTTTTCTGGGCTGTTTTCTCAAGATTTCCTGCATGCTTTTTTCTTTGTGTGTATCAAAATTGTACAGTTCGTTCCAAGACCAAGAGCTTGGTGCTTATCTTGAGGCTGACCTTAACTGGGAGGCAGCACATGGGTGGCACTGGTTGCACTGATTCACTTTGGTGGACATCATAGAGCCTAGACATATATCCCGGGGATGAAGATCTCCACAAAAGGCAATGGTGGCTGCTGCTTTCTTTGTAAAAGGAGGAGGGGCTGTATTTACATTTTCTGTAATTTAATAGTTTATCTTCCCCAAAAGAGAAGAATTCAGATTTTTCAGGTGTTTGAAAGACATTAGCCTGTGTTTTCTACCTTCCAGAAGAGTTTTCAATGGAAAGTTTGTAAGGGCATAGGTTCTCCTCTTGTAGCTTTGCCTGTGCAAAAAGAACTCAAGTTTATTGGACAACTGAGAGAAACTGCCTGTGATGGAAGCAACTCAAATGCATAGCCTGGGGATGAAGTCCTGTTTGTAGGACTAGAAGGCCAATACACTGGTCTTATCAAAGTGCTTATATATTTTACAGAGCATAGTTGCTGGCTAAAACTCACAAAACTCTTCTGATCTGTTCCCCTCAAAGTAGGTGCTACAACTGACAGAGCAGATTTTCATGCTTGTTTACTCTTTGGCAAGAAGGAGAGAAGGAGCTTCCTGCACAGCCACTTGTACCTGGTACTACAGTGATACTATTTTTCTTCTCTCTGCTGATTTTTAAAATTATGGGAGAGCTGATACAAAATGCGTTAGGCCAAAGATGGAGCTGAGTCTAGCTCTTCTGCACCCTGGATGGTTCTAACCACAATGTTTCCTAAAAAGATAACCCTTTTCTCAGAAAAGAGATTAAGCTCTATCCAATCTCAAAAGGTAGCCTATATGTGCAACTAAACATACTGGGGAGAAGGATCTGCAAGTTGGCAACTCCAGTATGTAACTTCTTGTGGATTTAGTGGCACGAGACCCCTCCGCTTTTGTGAAACCCCATCTGAAACACACCATCACTTAGTCAATGGGCACTGCAGGAAGACACCCTTCTGTAGACAGGCACAGGGTGGTTGTGTTTTCCAAGGTAGCCACAGTAAGAGTTACTGTAGTTTGAAGTTAGTAATTTTTGGTGAAGACGTTGTGAAATGTGTCTCAGTAGTTATGTGTACAAACTATTTTGACATTCATGGTCACTAATTGTGATACAGCCACTCCTGCGGATGGTGCCAAGCCAAATGCAAACGGATGGCATCAGGAATTTGACTCCTGCTTAGAGCAGGTGCTTGGGATACAGGAAGCGTGGTCCACTCCTCCACCTCACAAGGTGGAGGACGTGGTAGAATAGATCAATGATGGGCTGGCATCTGCTCTGAAGCAGCTGAAGATGGGATAACCCAAGAGGATAACTTATATGCTGAAATAGGAGCAGATGTCAATTAAGACAGCTTGTCTGGCCATTCGGGTGCCAGCTCTGTAGCATACGTCGGCAGTACAGGCTTGTCAGACAGCCTGTTTGTGAAATTCGGTGTTGCTTGACATCATAATTTGTTAGAAGGTGGAGAATTGCTGTAGGCATTGTGAACTGGGAAAATAAAAAGGAGGTTTTATCATCATTGGAGCAAACCCAAATTACAATTTGATGTTAAAACCAACTACATACTGTTTAAAGTTGTAACATTTCAAATGAGTAGTCCAATACAAAACTAGTTGCTTTTACTAGAAACAAAACAAACCTGCAACAGAGTTTTCCTACCAGGCTGTTTCGGACAACAGGCTACTGCATTTTAAAACTTCTGCAGTAGTGTGCAATTGTTTTCCAAAGCATTTTGCCCCACACCTATTCGTCAACTAAATTCTGTTCTTTTCCCCTTGCAATCACTCTCTTTTGTCTTGGGTGAAGCACCATGCTTGATACAGCTTATGGCCTTCAGTACCAGAAATTAGCTCAGGTTTCTTATTCTGGGAAATATTTACATGAACTAATATTTAGAAGACTCTGTTGGTACTAGGGCTCCTGTCCTGCCTAGGTTAGAGCAATAGTCCTTAAGAATTGATGCAGGAACTCTTGAAAGAGAGAGGGGACTTCAGGATTTTGTTTTGTTTTACACGATGCAAATTCTCACTATGCAAAATTGAGTATGAATCTGCCTTTGAAAAGTCAGATAGTCAAATACATTAAATGAGTTACAGGGTTGCGTCACATTGTTTTCTCATGGTATCACCTCTTTGGGTTTCCTTTTCTCCCATGTTGTGCACCTTCTAATCATAAAAAGACCCAAAGTGTATATCCTTATTCTTCTATGTGCTGAAGTTAGCATTTCCACAATATTTTTCTATATTGTACTGTATTAATCCTCAAAGGCATAGCTAGTGGTTTACTAAAACACAAACATGGAGGTTATGGAAATCCATGGTTAAGCTTAGGGAAAGATTAAGTCAAATATGCGGTAGCACTGTAAAAGGAAGTGGAGAAAAGCTAGAAACAACCTTAAGTGTCTTTAAAAATCAGTTTAATTTAGAGCATTGAACGCTTAGAAGGTTTTATCAGATTTATACAGTTGTGGCTTGCATCACTTCTGAAAACCTGTTTCAAGAAATCAGTAGCTTGGGGCAGCATGTGCTCAGGCAGGAAAGCACAAAGAAGAAGGCGACTGGACAGGAAGGAAATACGAAGCTCCATACACAGACATATTTAAGAATTGTAAATATCATAGGTTTCTGGGGAAAATATTCATCCTGAAAAAGGTATTTCCTTTAAAACCAAAGACTTTTTATTCTTTGTGGTTTTTTATTTTATTATTGTGGGTTTTTATTTTATTTTGGTGGTTATTTTATTTTGGTGGGGATTTTTATTTACACTATCTTCATACTAGTATTTCTGTACATTTTCCTTGGGAAAACTGTTGAGATCCTAATAGCCCATCTTAGGTGAATACTGCCATGTTTTGGGGATCAGAAGGATCCAGATTGCTCTGAATTTTATGTGGTGTCCTTGAAGAGCTTTCTCTTTTTCAGAAACCTAGCTATGTACATGGTTTTGCCTGCTGACTTGAGAGATTGAAGAGACTTTCCTTGATCATTTCAGATGAATAGCAATACAGTTCTTAGAGGTGGAGAGGTTGCTAACTGCAGAGCTTACTTTACATGCTTTCCAGGACAAAGTTAGTTGTCCACCTAAAAGCTCTGTAAATATTTAAGCAACGCTGTAGTGGGATGTGAGGGAAAATTCCCTTTGAAATATTTTATCTTCAATATAGAAGGCACACATAAATCTGTTTCGAGAATAAGAGTGTCCTTTGTATTCTAAATACTTTTTTTTCGGAAGTATTTTGTCTAAGGAACCAATCTGGCTTCCCCCCCCAGCCCCTGTAGGCAAAGCCACCAGTGGCTGAGAGACCTTATTCTACACAGAGCTGCTTTTGAGAACGGAGGAGCCCCGTCAGTGCAGCAAGAGCAGAATATATTTGGTCCTGAAATACTTCCAGAAAATTATTCTTTGTGGATCTAGGCTGTACATCAGATGGAATTTTGTCTAAACTGATTTAATATTAGGGAGGAGGGTTAACTAGCATTGGTATTTTTTTGTTTGTAGGTTAGCAATTTATCACTCAAAGCTGTACAATACATTAATTGTCAGAACAATTGGACCTATTGAAAGTTTCTGAAGTGAAAGCCACAAGTTAACAGATAAATTTAGAGTTGTGTAATTTTCTCATAACCCTGCACTTGGAAGCCTTTCTGCTTCCAGTATAGGATGAGGTCTGGCAGTGAGGTTAACGCTGACCTCTGAGTGTTCTATATGGACTTGTTAATTTCTGCCACATTCTTTCAGTTTAAATTTAGATTTGCTGGCAGCTATTATGCTTATTGCAATAAGCTTCATGGACAAAACATGGAAACAAATATGCCTTTTATCGCAGATGTTTTTGCTGAATAAGAGGAGTGAAGAACACTTGAAAGCTGAAAAACAGGGTGCAGAAGACTTTGGTCCAAAAGGCACAAATAGTTGAATGTCTGGAATGTATTTACTTCTCAATCTAATGAAAGAACAAGTAATTGTTTAGGTGATGGACCATAATCTTGTGCCCTGTTTTCTGTAATTTGTTACTAGTAGTAATGAAATTTCAGCTGTATGAGTGAACACAGAATCTGGATATGAATGTGTACATGTAGCAAAAACACTAAGCTTGCTGTTCTAAAACAAGCTGTAGTTGCTGTAGGAACTAGCAACCTGCAACTAAATTTTATGTTTGGCTGAGTGCTAAATGTGTCTTAGTAAATATTAAATGGTTTGGTTAGTACTTCATATACAATAACTATCTGAAGCATAGTAGCTGCATTTGTAACTGCTTGAAGTTTAAGAAAGTGCATACCACATAATTTTATATTTAGCACAGAGAATGATACTTTTGTTTTATGATATTTTTATTCTTTTTTGTGTAACCTGAGTATATGGGACTTGAGAAATCCGTATGGCAAAGGAGTTCACTTTCTGACAATATGTCATTCTCTGTCTAATGTATGACATGATCTTCATAGACAAGGTTGCTCCACCTTGAAAGATTTGTTTGACAAGGGGTTCTCTGGTCTCAGTTTCTACTACTGCTCATCTGTCTATGATAGGATGAGAGAAAACGGCCTTAGGTGGCACCAGGAGAGGTTTAGATTGGATATTAGGAGAAATTTCTTCACTGAAAGGGTTGTTAAGCCCTGGAACAGGCTGCCTGGGAAATGGTTGAATGTTCCTGTGCAGGGAAGTGGTTGAGAATCCCTGGAGCTATTTAAAAGACATGTAGACATGGTGCTTAGGGACATGGCTTAGTGGTGGGCTTGGTAGCATTAGGTTAATGGTTGAACTCTATGATCTTAAGGATCTTTTCCGACCTAAATGACTCTATGCTTGTGTATTCTGAGGTAACATACAACAAGTGTTCCTGTAATGCTCTCCTGTCTCTAAGCTTTTCAGGTTCTTCAAAAGATAACAACATTCCTATGCATTGCTGAATGACGGTGGCTCCAACAAAGAAAGGAGGCCTGGAGGGTACATGGAAAGGAGTGTTCTCCCTGTGCACCTTTTCAGGGGAAAAACAATGAATAAAGCAGGCCATGATTCTTAGATAATTTAGAGTGAGTTTTTTTTTTTTTTCCTCCTGAAGGGCAAGACACAAAAGCTTCCAAAGATACTCTGACCCTTCTGCCTCTGCAGTTGCTATGGGCAGGATACGCTGATACTGAGCTCTTCTGAGCACTTTGATAGTGTCCAGCCCAGTTACTAGGGCTGAACACTGGGGAGCTGTGTTCCTTGTGAATGGATTAGGCAGAATTTATTCACTGGTTAGAAGTCCTACTGTGCCGGCTGTATATTTTTGAATGTAAGTAGCATCATGTTTTCTGCTGTTCAGCAGGAATTTCAGACAACCTTTGAAATACGTAGCCAATAAGAATTTGTTCCAAATGGTGCTTCAGTGCCAAATTTCCAATTAGTGAATGGCATTTGTTAACTAGGCCCATTTGGCTTTATCTTGAAGGATAATGAAAACCCATCTTTTTCCTCATCCCCTTAATAGACACAATATAGAGTCTTACTGAACTAAAAAAGACAGATGAATAGAGAAAGCTAGGAGAGTTATAGTTTGGAGAAACTCTTTAGGAGTTGTGTTTTTAAGGAATGACTGCGGTTTGAGTTCTGTTACATTAAAACAAGAAATTTATAAAAATAAAGGTGGTTTGGCTCATACGGATGTATTGCAGAGTGTTGGTGAATGCTGGACGTATTGTTCTCGTAGGTAAATAGCTGTTGAGGTAAGGGCAAAGTGTGCTTCCCTACACATGGAGCTGTATTTTTTTATTGTAACACAATATCATGTACAGTTACATGCGTTTGGAGTGTCTTAGAAATAGTTTGAAGTCTTTCTTAAAAGCTTCATGAAATATCATCTTGGTATTTTCTATGGAAAATACTAGATTAGAGACACCTCTCCAGCCCCCCGAAACACTCTTTTTTGTCATGGAACGGAAGGTGGATTATTTGCACTTGTGTAAATCACTCCCACTTCTTATTGAGCTCAAAAATCCAAACTTCTAATGTAACCATCAATGTTTGTCACCTGGCAAGTACAATTTTCGCATAGCTCAAGAAAATCAAACACACTTTACTCATTTCCCTGTGTAATTGTTGCCTCAGAATTGTTTACCACTGATAAGTAAGAAAGCACATTCTTACAGCTCCTTTTTTGTACATTACAGTTTCACTGTGTTGAGAAATAGAACCTTCATACGAGATTTGACAGACTTCTGACATTCGTTGTTGCTGGAGTTTGGGTTGGTTTGCGTGTTTTGTCCTTACTGAGTTTTTTTGAGCATTCTTTAGTATGGGAAAGATCAGCATGTGATGAAGCCTAACTACAGAAAAATGTACACTTATTACTTTGTTTACAAACGTGTGTTGTAGACATACATCAACACGCACATTTCCTGTGTGAGATCATCTCACTCAGAATGGATTCAACATGAAGAGCGTCTTTTGAGACTCTGTGTGGGACATCCTATATTTTACTTTGAAATGGTTGGGAAGACAATGGCAAATGATTAAAGTATGTGTTTAAATAATTTTTATAGCTACAGAGTTGAAATACAGCTTAGCACTTTTAACAGCATATCAAGAAAAATGCCTAGAGGTTGAAAAAAATCTGGGAAATTCCAAATAAAGATTTGGAAAATTGAAAACTGGATATTTAATCTTCTGTGCTTTGAAATAATCCCTACAAAGATAATACTAGCCCTTCTAAAGGGAACATGTGTCTGTTGGTGATACGGGATCAGGTGTCTGATGATCTGGGGCCTTATTCTTAGTTGCTGTGGTGAAGATGAGCAATTCCATTAGTAATAATATATGTCAGTGTAATACTGGAGTGAGCCTCCTGCATTCTATTTGTAAAGCTTTTTTCTACCATAGTGAGCAAATTACAATTATCTCTCTGTCCCACTTGCAAAACCCTCATAAGGAAACATATCACCATAAAGATTTATCAGGTAAGGGTAATAACAATCTTCATCTAGCTCCCCTAGGCATTATGTGTGGGTATGATGCTCTTAGCAGTCTGGCAGGATGGCAACGCAGTATTACTGTTTGTATGCTTGGTCTGTTAGAATTGTTTGCGATGAAATTATCCTCTCTGCAAAGATATGTATTGTTTGTGAAAGCAAGACAGATGAAATGACTGAAGTAGCTTCAGGACAGAGACTAATCTGGGGAGCTGTAGCTGCCTGTGATGACAGGGCAGTCAGTGCGACTATTTTTCATGTAAATATTTAGAAGTGATTTGAATGAGGAAAATGAGGCATAATGCAGGGACTGCCATGGAAAAATGCTTAAGGGGAGTCACTGGAAAGGACTTGGAGGAAACTAAGGAACAAGAAAGGTATTTTTGGCAGTTGCACTACAATGGATTAATATTTCTATTATACAGTGAAGCTGTTCAGTTAAAAGGGAAAGATGCATACAAGAAGACAGAAAGTGTTTCAGACCAGTGAAGTATTCCCAACGGATGGGCAGAAGAAAGCTGCAAGACTTGATGAAGTCTGGAATTATAGTAAGGAATAAAATACAGTGCACATGATGACCTTCAATGTTCTGATTCTTCTTGGCAACAAGCAATCAGTGGAGAAATGCTAAAATAGAAGTGGCTTAAGGAGGAGACGTTAAAGTTGCTTTGGTTTTGGTCTTGGTTGTGCTTAGCTTGAGCTGGCAGTGATTTACCCGAGATGAAGTGTTAAAAAGCCATTCGGATACACAGAAGTGGAGTGTGATCATTTGTGCATGAAGAACAGCTGTGGATAGATGTCATCAGGATTTGAGTGATAATTGAAGCTTTCTAAATGGAGAAAGTTACCCCAGGACAGGGAAAGAACTGGTCAGCTTTTTCCTTGAGGGCTAGAAGAAAAATGAGTCTTCAAGTTACAAAAGGCCTGAATGTTTTAAGACTTCACATATGTTTGATTTCTTTTAGACCCAACCAGAAAAAGGATCTGAATGGTCAGACTCTATGTCATGTCTTATGAAGAAACTGGAACAGTTGAATTTAGATATTGAAGAAGCTCTGAGTGCTGGGTCTTCTCCCTCCAGTACTCCTTCTTCCAAAAGGCACAAACAACTGGTAAGAATGTCTGTGTCGTATGATATCTTTTTTTAACATCTAGCTATCAGATGCTTATCAAGCCATGGTTTTCAGATCTCGTTGTGTTTCTGGATAGGCTGAGGAACTCGGGTTCAAGGATGAAGTTACAGTTTTCACTCATTAATAATGAAATCTCTAATTTTATTATATAACTAACAGTCAAATAACCAGAAATGTCAGAGGATGAAACTTCTAAGTTTTCTGTCAGCAAGGCTTCAAATCATTAAACATCTTTTTTAGAGGAGAACTGGAATCCAGATGATTGCATTTGATAGGTTTTCAGGATAAAGTATTGTTAATTTAAAGCTTCAGTGCTGGTCTATTTACATTTGTTATATTTATTTAAAGACATAACAGCAAGAGAGACACTATGTATCTTCATTAAGAGTTGAATTAATATTTTTATTTATTTTATCTAAATATTTGATTTAGAGATGCATTCCTTGAGTTAGTATATTTCGTGATGGCAGGTGTCATCAGTTGATGATACATGGTTTCCCAAGCTTTAAGATTGAGGGCAAATGGGATTAAGGAGCAATGATATTATTTTAGTGATTTTTGAATAAGCAGGGTTTTTATAGAAGCAAGTAACTGGAGGTTGAATGGCGTGAGAAGTAGGAGTGTTTGTTCTCTGCTTTACACTATGATTCAAGTCATTTCCTAAGATAGCGTTGTTTGGATTTGCAGCTCTGAATGTTAGCACTGGCTTGAAATTCCTGGAAGGTGAGCTTGTCTGAATGCTTTTGCTGTTGCTGTTGTTTCAATGCTAGTTCATTTTGTAAAGGTAAATTCTTTAGTAAATGTCTATGCAGATCACAGTGTAAATGTTCATGTCCCTCAAGGTGGGATGTTCAGAATCTTGCATCTCAGTGTTGCGCTTTGCACTATGTGCTTTCATAATCTGCAGAGAGAATGTTAGTAACAGAGTGGCCGTGACTGTCTCTCATTTCTTTCTTATTGTACATGTCAGCAAGTCAGAACCAGCTCTGTCCAACAGAATTAATTTCATCATTAACCTGTCTATTAATGGACAGTGTTCTGTCTGCTTGCAGGAGACTGCTCAGTGTCTTCTGTCAAAATGTGGTGGCAGTGTAGTCTGCTTTTCTGCCTGAAAGTGGCATCCAGGCCATCAGAGTTCAAGCACTTCCCATTGTGAGACAGTCTGGTTTTGAGGACCAGTGATCCAAACACCAGTGATTTTATGGCTGTGGCTATTCTATTAATGCGAAAGCCATGGTTTGGTTAGGCATCGTTCTTTTTCCATGATGACTTGAACATCATAGGACACTGGACTTCAAATCCATTGCTTGAGCATTCAATGAAGGGCGTGTAGTGTGTAGACAGTAGAAAAACAAATTGAAATAGACAATGTTTTCAAATGCCCTATGATAAGTAAAAACCACATCATTAAAAGTGGTTGCGTAGAGAATGCCAACACCAGCCTCCCAGATGCTTGCACTTTTCTAACTGAAGCCTAGTGGCAAGATATCTTCTGAGTACAGAGGCCAGGGGTTCAGGCACAGTGTTCTTCCTGGGACAGGTACCCCCACCAAAAGCCTGTGCTAGTGATACAGAGCTGGTCACGCTTACTATGCAGAGAAAATCAACCTTCAAGCCAGTCTTCACTAGTGTTGGCGCACTTGTTTCCCTTATCAATAGTTGCATCTGTTTGGATAAGTCCAAAAACATTGCAAGGATTCTTCTAACATCACTGCTAAAATCACCATTTTCCTCAATATATTTGAGCAGTTACACTCTTCTTTATCAGGTCACATCTTCTTTCCATTCTGAAGCAGGAGAGCTTGCTTCATTTTAATTGTATGTGTACAGGCAAACATCACGTGAATCAGCCACATTTTTATTGTAGCCTTATTTGGCAGACTGGAAATCTCCTTTAAGCCTCCGAGAGCCAATATCACTACAGGAGCTGGAGAGGTCATTTAACACAGAAGGTCTTCCTGATGCAACCAGCAAGATCAGGGCAAGAAAAGAGTCAGGGACATCTGCGGTGGAATTGATGATGGGATGCCCTTTGCCATCTCCTGCAAAGGTATTTGTAGTCAAATAGTTCCTGAAACAAAGGAATCATCTGCCCTAATTTAAACATTTAAAAATAATTTGCCTCAAAATGAGTTGATCTTAGTCTTTACGTGTAATCAAAGCAGCAAGATATCATCCTAAATATCTCCATGAATTTACTGGTTTTGACACGGTTTTGACACGGTTTCCCATAACATCCTCCTAGGGAAGCTCAGGAAGTGTGGACTGGATGAGTGGTCAGTGAGGTGGATAGAGAAC
>Ga0181612_170872_pt1 | contig 14085 bp, 8 predicted proteins | sample HoacroProtozoa21_FD_119630 | JGI IMG/M metagenome (GOLD analysis project Ga0181612, IMG submission 119630) | Hoatzin crop microbial communities from Cojedes, Venezuel. Combined Assembly of Gp0051906, Gp0051904, Gp0051908
AAAGAACTATTGGTGAATTATTAATTACAAGTAGGATTAAAATACTCTTTATCACTGAAAATATAGGGCAAAACCTTGCCCTGGGGTACGCATGCAAAAGTCCTGTTGTCTTAAGAATGACTTGCATGCATATATCCAAGGGCAATGATTAGACTATTATTATTTGCTCAAAGAAATCAGCCAGGTAATAATGAAGGACATTCTTAGTAGTTTCATCCACAACACTGCAACCTCGAGCCACATATATTTTCAGATTTAACCTGAAGTCTTTTACAGCATGCAATTAGCCTGACAAAATGCTGTTTCAAGTCTCATTCATTAAGAGATTCTTCAGGGTCTAGATACTTCACCTTTGACAAAAAAAATTATCATTATTTTGGAGAGTACAAAGCAACTTTTCAACTGAAAGCAGATTCTGAAAAATGAGAGAGAGAACAGGAAGGAGAGGGGAGGAGAAGGGAAGGAAGGCAAGGGAATAAGAAAAAAGAACAAGAAAAAGGAGAAGAGTGGAGGAGAGGAGACAAAACAAATGCACCATTGAGGTGTGTAGAGTTGAAATGACATCTCTGTTCTGATTTGTGACTTATTGAAGTCACGCATGTATTACACAGAGAAACTGGAAGGTTCTCATTTCTAGGATGGTCTCTTGGGTTCATAATGGGGAAGAAGCATCCCACATCTACTTAAAGACTTCGTGAACTAGGCAATTTGTGGACTAAGCAACTCACTAAGGTGTTGAAATATTAAAGTAAAAAAGGCCTTTAGCTTTAGGTATCGAGACTTGGGAAATGCAAATGCTTTTAACATAGTTTTTAATCCTAACTCTTGGAATCTGTGATTGTATTTTCAGAAGTGAGTAGTGAATGTAAGACATCCTAAAGCATTTCTGAAGAAGAACCGAGCACTGGTCATCTGAAAAACGGAGCCCTTTGAAATGTCTTAAATTGGACACACAATATGATTTTGCATGCTGAAAATTTGCTCTTGATTTCCTAGCACAGACATGCTTGAAGTTTGCTCTGTTAAGAATTTACTAAACCCACCAAAAATATGTTAATTTTCAGCAACATTTCTTCTAGTACAGGTGCTTATAGGTATTTGCAAAAGATCCTTTGGGTATTCATAGTAGCATTGATGATGACGATGATTATAAGACTAATAACAATAATAATAAAATCACCATTTAATTTTTTGAAAGTGGGCTTTGACAAGACTTTTTGCAAATACTTTTTTTGTGTTCTGCCCAGCTCTGCTGAACATGGATGCAAACAGGCTCTTGCATGCTTTAACATCTGGCCCAGAGTCTGTTACAATGAACTATAAAACTCCTCTTGACTTCAAGGGAAGAGGAGACCATTTCCACAGTACAACAAAATCTCTCTGACAACAATAGTAGCAGTCATTCCTTTTCTCATCTGCAAGATAAAATGATCTTCTGTAAAATACTGTGTAATGGTAATGCAGCTTTTGACCTTCATCAGGGAAATTCTCGTTGCTGAGTCTTGATCTTGGGTCCACATGCTCTATTTCCTTTGAGTATGCCCAGACAGTTATTGGAAGCTATCACTCCAAAGACTGCTTTGAACATGAGACAGCTGCACTCCTGGTAATAGCTCTGCCCTGTGCTGTAACTGCTGCATTTCTTTCGCATATAGTTTTTCCTGTACGAAATTATTATCAGCAAGAAATTTGGCCTCGCTGTCTCAGGTGGATTGCGTTAGTCTGTTCAGTTTTCATTGCCATCTTACAATCTAAATTATTTTTTGCCTGTTATCTCATGTTCTGTCATGTTCAAAAGATTCTAATAGCAGCTTCAGGAAGGCCACAATGGAATATTAGCTAATTAGTAATTACTTTTTATGAAACATGTCTAAATTACTGAAGAATATTTTTCCACAGTGCAACCTACTTAGGTTCTAGTTCTGTGAGGATTTACATATGTGCTAATTTATACTTGGTGGTTTGAAGTTCTACAGGAAAAAATCAAGCCTATCTTAAGTATTTCAAGAAGGGCACTGAGAAACAGAGGAACTTCAAATCATTATTATTCATCTTTTTTTTCTTCTTTAACATTGAAAGACCTGATTCCTGAGGGATTGCTTAACTCCAGTGAAGTTGCTGTCAGACCTGGCCTTAGCATATGAAGTAAAGAAGCTAGACACAGCTGTGGTGTCACTATCAAGTGACAACACAGAGTAGCACAATAAAAATAAAAATGTATCCTATAGACAGCAGAATAAAGCAGTGTTTTCCTAATTACCTCAGGAACTTTGAGTTTGACAAGAAAATATATCACATAGATGTTTGTAGGCAAAATGTGGAATAAAGGCAGAACTCATATGAAAAAATTAGTGGAAACCTCCTGCAGCATCTTCCTGCCTCTCTGTCCTCAGATATGACCATGTTATCTTGTTATAGATCACCAGGTCATATTTAATTTGTTAAAAAAGCTGATGCCAGGCACTGCATAGTAGAATTCATTTGCAGTACATGTAAGTCTTAATGGACCTTTAAACCCTAGGGAAGATACCAAATCTTCTGGACTTCAGTATACTTGACCTGTACAGGAATCTGCTATGTCTGAAAAGCTTTAACCCCAGCTTTACCAGCTCTTGGTTTTAGCTGTGAAACCCCCTGGCTCAGCCAGAGGAATATTGACTAAGATAGCAGCCCTCACACACACTCCTAGCCCAGTGCCAAGCACTTTCATGATGTGATGTGGAATGCTGCTTTTCCATTTCCCTATGCCCTGCCCAGTTCAGAACACATAAGCAAGGGTAAGCCTCAGAGAAGCAGGATCCATAGGAACAGGCTTGTCAGTTAGAGGGAAGAGGTGTTCCCTCGCATCGCTGTGGACACTCAGGTACAGCAAGGTCTCCGCTATGCCTTGGTTTCACTGCCTTTTGGGAAACATGCCATTTCCACTCCTTTTGAGGATGTTTTTCCATCTCCAGAGCAATCAAAAGAGCCTCAGGGCAATTGGTAATATGGCTATTGATCTATTTTTCACTTCTAGGTATATAGGATATTAAAAATGGAAAAGCGAGATGTCTTCTTCAAGTAGACAAAATATGACGTGGCAGAACATGAAAATCAAGGAACAACATGCCCATTACTAGCTTTTCACCAAAATTATTCTTTTTTTTCTTCTTTTTTTGCTGTAATGCTTTGGAAAAGTCACTGACTCTCCCACGCACTTCTAACTTGTGATGTATTTTTTCGGTCAACAAAAATCTCCACCTCTCTTTTTTATTAGTTTTTCAAGGCAGACCTATCAGATACACAGGTCAAAATGAATGATGAAATTTTATGCATAGACATCATATGGAAAATCTTCAATAGGCACTAGCATTGTGTGACACTTCAAACAGTGTGCTAGATGAATAACCCTATCCTCATTCCTGGCTGGAGGCGGTTCTCAGGCATCAGGGAGGTGAGAGCATGAGTGTAGTAAGGGATTCCAAATTTAAAGGAAGTTGTGAATTTTAAAACCATTTAACTGTCTGAAGCTATTTCATCTCCTCATATCAGCCTCTTGAATTTTGCAGTTACTTGATTTCCCCTCAATTTTAGTGAACTAAGAACTAATGAATAGGAAGGTTTTCCCTCAGGCTGCTGCTGAGGTTACATCCTCCCACTCCCCATTCCTGATGAAGTGCTCGTGAAGCTTATCCCGAACCATTGCAGTTTATAGCTTGATTTTGCTTTGTCATAAAATGTCAGGCTTCAGGCTGTGCCTGTAAATGACAGGAGAAGCTCAGCTGTCCACTGTGCCAGCCAAGAGCAGAAACCTTGGCAGCCCCTCCAGGGTCACTGGCACCCCAGAGTTTCTCATCGTTTTGTTTTGTGGAGAGAAGCTGGAAAACATAACGTCAGTGTACCCCGAAGACTCCAGGAACCTAAATTGACTCAAAAGGCCTAAAAAGCAAATCAGGATTTATACGGTAACCATGTGATTTTAGCATGTATTTACATTTACATTTACAAATATTTGATTTACAGGACTGGCTGCTGGACTTAGACAGAGGTCGCATATGAGACTCAAACTGACTAATTTCACAGACTCAGGAGAACACACTGGTTCTGGTTTGTGGCTGATATGTATCTAGGAGGCACTCTGCACAGGCAGAGTCACTGTTTTCTTTGGGCAGGTAAGAAGTCCTAACACTTACTGTTTTCCTGGGGCTCAGCTAACAAAGCTAGAAGCTAGTTTGCAGCTCTTGGTTTTCTGGTAGGCAGCAATCGTTCCCAGAGCAAAAGTGCAGAGAAGAAAGGGATTCATAAAAGCAGGGTGCAGCATGTCTGAAGAAATCACAGACATTGGGATGGCAGCAATGGGATTTGAAGCTCCAGGGTGGTGTCACAGGGAAGAGAAGAAGGTTTTGCTTGCAAGCTTTTCGGCCTGCCTCTGCTGTTTCCAGCTCACACTGGTGACTAAGTCTGGGATTGAGTTAAAATACTCCATGCAGGCATGCTTGCAGGTTCATATGCAGCGCGAAGGGGCAGGGGCAGGTGCAGGGGAGTGCCAGACTGTCTGGATGCCAGCCCCCAAGGCTCTCACGCACTGTGGGGGCCAGCAGCTTTCCTAGGGGGGCACCAAAAACTGTGAAGTCAGTTCTAAGGTTGGCTCTTCTTCCAGTGGTAGCGAAGTGCTTGGGCTCATTTTCCCGCTGTCCCAGTGGGGTGGTTATAAGCCACTCAATAAAACATGTTTTTTCTGGTTCAGATAGCTCCTGGCATCAATGCGAACAGCCTCCGGGGCAGGATGAGATGCTGTGCCTCCCTCCTCACAGGCACAGCAGCATGTGAGAGGCAGTCAGGGTAATGAGTGGCATGGCACTAGCTGCACCCGTGGGAAAGTCAGCTGCCCTGTCAGGGGGAGTTTCCCAGTGACTTCTTTATTTCAAATGCGAGTACTAACGCATGAATGGAAGTGGCAGGAAGAACAAAGCTAAACATCAATGCACACTGCTGAATATAAGAGAGGGAGCCATGGAGAACACTTTTAAACCTGGAAGATTAAAACCTTTGGAGTAGGGGTAATTTCATGTAGGAAAAACCTACTTTATTTTACTTTCTGTTGAGAGGAGTAGAATTGCATTGCACAGCTTTCTAGTCAGTTAGGGACTAGCTGCCGTATTACACTGCACATCCTACGGGATTTGAGAGGAAAAGGTGCTTTCTTTTTCCTCAGGTTTAAGAAAACAATTTTGAAGCAAATTAACAAGAATGGGCCTTTGCTATCATCAGTCACATCTCTTCAAAAAAAGATACGTGCCAGCAGAAAGCTAGCCATCTCAAAGGCTAAAAGGGGTCACAAAGACATACAGCTTATATAGATTTGCAGTTGAACCTAGAAATATGTAATGAATCCTGTCACAAAATCATGGGATATTACGAAACAGGTTTGAGACACTTTTTTGAAACTTAATTTTTAAGCTGGGGAATCTGATGAGCATTCTTTAATCACCATAATGGCTCATTAAAGGCTCTCTGAGGAAATGTGACCAAAATCTGTGTTCATCAGTCTCTATGCCTGCCTGACCCTCTCGAATAAGCTGCCTGATCCTACCAGAGTCAGCAAGAGGGCAAAAGAGCTTGATGTTACAAAGGTCACAGAATCAATCATAGAATCACAGAATGCTGACAAGTTACACAAAAATTGGCTGCTGTGCAAAAAAGGAAGCCTCAGATTAAGACTATCACTGAGGCAAAAACTTCAGCACAAGCACAAGAGCTTTCAGCATGGGCTGAACTAACCACAGGAGTTACAGAACATACAATTATAACCCTGAAGTTAGAGGACATGGGAGGGAGTTGGGGGTGTGCAAAGGAGTAGCTGAGATAATTGCGGTAGGGGCAGGCAGGAGGAGGAGCAGATGTAGGATGTAAATAAGTAAAAAAACAGTCATTATTAGTTTTGCTGTTACCATAACTGGTTTCTTTTTAATGCAAATTAGAATTCCCAAATAGTCACAAACCTCCAGGAGCTGCACAATGAAGTGAGACAACAGGTTTCATGACGCTTGTGATAAGCATCAAGAGATCTGCTAATATTGCAAGCACTAGAGTTCATTCTTACATTCCCACAGGGTCACGCAAATGCTGAGTGGTAATACTGACCTCATTAAAAGCACTTTTCATAAGCAGTCGCTATGCTCTGTGTAAGGACCTCATTAAAGAAAACACAGCTTACTAGTATGAGTTCACTGAAAGTCAGATTTCTCAGCAAGAGCAGGCCACATGCTTGTAATCTGTGACCCTAAACACACCTTGTGTTTTGGAGAGGAGGGGAAGGATTAACTGAAATGCCAGCGATGTGTAAGAGTCATCTCAGATACACCCGAAATTGAGTTCCTGATATCCAAAATATTTAGGGCGGAATGTAATAGAATGACAAGTATCTATTGTTTTATTTTCTAACATAGATCCCGCTTCTGCAGCACATGTTGCTGCTTTGACTGAAAATTAATAAATTAATATATAAAATCCCAAAAAGGATGTTTTTCACACCGTCTATCAATCTCACATGCCTACCAAAAAGTTCTGAGCAGCCTGGGATTAGAGTCAGCTGCTTATAACACAAGGAGGATGTCTCAGACATAGCCCTTGTTTTGCAGAGTCTCAGTAGAAGTTAATTTTTTTCCCAGTAATGTGTTTCATTCTTGTGAAAAGAACTGTTTTTTCCAGCATGGTACTTGTGTAGGCTTCATTGCCATGGTGCTGAGATGGCCTGCTGCTGGACCCTGCAGAGGCAATTGAGTTCTGCAGCTGGTGCCTGGGAGTAACCGTGCTTCCAGGGGACTAAAGCCTCACCAAAGGAAAAGTCTGATTTGTTGTATGAAGCCACTTAATGAGCATCTGTTTGCCCAACCTGTACTCTTAGCTATAGTTTTTGTCCTTTTGGTGCCCTCTCATCATTGCAAATGCCTGTTCCTCACCTTTGTACTAGACTTTGGCTATTTTCTTGCCATGCTCTTTAGCTTGGTCTGCCCACATCATCTTCCATCCCACACCCTGACACACACACACTAACTTCTGACTGTGTCCCTGCTTGGTACTGTGTCTAGGTACTTCTTCATCTTCTCCAAGCCAGACATCGACTTGTTTGTACTGTGTGCCAGTGTACCATAATCCTAACCTGTCTACCCTCATCCTGCTTGTGCCTTCCTGGTACCGAGGGTCATGACTGTCTGAAAGGCAGGGATGTCCTCTGCGTGTAAGTAGAAGTGCAGCTGATTAAGCTATTACTTATCCCATCATTTTTTCTACTATTTAAATAGACCATCTTCCAGGCATTGTTTCTCCCTCAGCCCCCTGAGCTATGCCAATAGCCCACGCCACCTTCAGTAAACAAAACGATTTTGTACTGAATCAGACTGCAAATGCTCGTGCAACCTCATAATGCAGGTTGGTTACAAAGACAAGAGAAGGCCCATAAGGAATAGCTGCTAGGCAGAAAAATCTTAATCCGCTACAGGTTGCTTCCAAGGGGATTGTATGTCTGTATCATTGTATATATATTACAGATAGTCAGAGAGACTAAGACCAGATCTCCAAAGTATTTTCAAGGGAAGCAAAGCTCCAACCTGTCTCTTAAATCTCAACCTGTGTGGCTTTCTTAGAGACACACAAGGAATCTGTGATGGAGCAGGAAATTGAATCAAGCTTCCCAGGTTAGCAAGTCTAAATTGCATTTTTTTTCAAAGTTGTAAGCCAAGTTAGAAAAACAATTTACAAGTAATCATTGCACACCAGTGGAATAGGAAAGTTTCGTTTTATTTAAAAGTATAGAAATTTCTGTGAATTGCAGGTGTTACAGATTAACACTTTAATGGGAGTCGCATGCATTGCATCCCTTATGTCTGACTCCAACTCTGGCTGAGAAAGAAAACTATTTTGACATCCGAGGAGGACATAATGTTCTTTCTGAATATAGATCAGGTTGTCTGTGACATGTAAATTAAACTCATCAGAGTAATTTTTTTTTTAAAGAAATATGATCAAAAAGAAGAGGCAGAAAGTTTTCATACTTACATGCTGTCGTGGGAGTCTAGTTCTAATTACAGAGTCTCTTTGAATGGACAATGGCAATGTTTTAATCTTGTTTTACTGAACCGCTTAAGCACGTGCTTAGGTATAGCTGTACCCAGAACAACATATAAGCAATACCTAGAGCAGTATGCTTTCCCCTCATGCTGGCTGTAATTTCCATTCACTGATTCTGCCAGCTCGGTCTGGTCTAGTTTTTGGAAGATGTTTATATATATATTCACATACCTTACCATTAGTGTACACTGTTTTCCCTTGTCTGCTTAAATGTGTGCCACAGAATTCCTGTACTTCTAAAGAAACATTTCTGAACTGCCTTCACATTGCTTCTATGAATTTCAACCTTTCTATTTTTCCTTTCAATATGTTCCTAGCTAATTTTCTAATTTAAAGAAAAACCACTCTGTACTCTGAAGTTTTGTGTTGGAGACAGTTATCCTAAACTCTATAAGGAAGCAGAAGAAGACATGTCAGGCAAATGGGCCCAGGCTCCAATTTCTTCCAACAAACAGGACATTACCTTAATGGCACTGTCACTTCTGAGACCCTGCAGATCTCTGCAGTACTATGAAATGTTCTGCTGCTGTGCACCCTCTTCTGCCTTTTGTGGCAGACTGGTTTGTTTCTGTGTTCACATGTCTCTTCTTCTCAGTGTCAAGCTCTGTCTCAGGCTAGTGAGCAGCGTGTCCCCTCTTAGTTTGTCATTTGGTCCTTCTCATGCTTTCTTCCACCCTATTGCAACAACATTCAGTAACTGCACAGAAGTCAAGGACTCCAGTGCTCGCATCTGTACTTCCACAGCATTCTGCCTTTGTCTTATCATGTAAATCCCTACACGTTCAGTATTTACGTACTATCACGTATCTGCACAAAGCTAGTATTTTATACACAAGCCAGAGGTAGTAAGTTTGTATTTGCCAGAGCTTCTGTATACATTCACTGATTCAGTCTCCCAAGGAACGGAGTGCAAGAAGTGGCAACAAGGGAAGCTTTGTTTTGAAGAGGTCTTGTAACCTTTCCATTCACAGTTTAGCGGTCCCATCCCTGGGAAACAAGTCCTTGATTCAGAATGCCATGTGTAGAGAGAAGCACCTGGTTTTGTGGTATTTCATGGAGGAAAGGATGGAGCATGGAGAAATTCCAGAACCTGGTGAGACAGTGATGCTTGAGGGGATGGGGACCTTCCAGGTGATTCAGAAAAAGAAATATATGTATCCTGTTCTTCTGAGCTTTGATGCAGGGGTTGTTTTTTGGGTATTTGGCATCTAATTCCTGGAAAATTGTGATTTCTGTGACTTTCTTTTCCTTTCTGTCCCACTTATGAGGGAGCTACAAAAGCTCTCACAGGACATTCCAGATGCTCTCAAACATAAATGCAGAGGGATGTATAACATTCAACATTTAACAGGGATTTGTTTTGCTTTCTAACTTATATTTACAGAAGCAAAAAACCCTTGAAACAAGGCTGCCATGCTCATTATTCTCTGCTTTCCCTCCGGCACGTGCTGTGTGGTTGGGAAAAATGAAGCCACATAATCTGACGCAGGCTACTTTCTTTCTCTCCCCTAGCCTGCCTCCATACATATTTAGGGTTTTAACAGATCAAGGTGATAAATCAGTGGAGTGATGCTGACAGAAGCTTTGCCCTGGAAATACAGCTTGGGTGGCAAGGAGAGAAAGAGAGAGTTCATGGAGGAAGCACCAGTGATCATGCAGATGTCAATAACAGACGCCTTATTCTGTTTGGCAGAAGTGTCTTCCAAATAGAGTTGATACAGCATTCCATTGTACACCCCTCAGCCCCTGCCAGCACATGAAAGCCAAGTCAGCCATGCTTGAGCAAGGCATGAAATGCCTTCCATTCAAAGCATCTGAGGAACCCTGGCAAATGGCTAGATAATGATTTACTCTGTCTTCCCTTTGTTCTCTTGACAGCCTGGTAAGTGCATAACAGTGTTTATGGCATTCAGGGGAGTCTGATCCACTCTTCCTAAAAGACATAGTGGAGAACAAAAGAGGTCATGGCCTCAGTCTCTCCATGAAAGTGAGAGCTCTATTTGTGTTTATAGCAACCTCGTAATATGAAAGATCATGCTAAAGTAAGGAATATTTCTCACCAGGCATAGACAGAGATGCATATGGGATCAGAAAATATTTAATTAACAGGTTTAAGCCCCTTCTTTGGGCTTTCAATTACCTTTTAAGAATGAAAAGGGGAGAAGGTACACATCAGGTTTGTGTCCTATGTTCTCCTTGTCGGATGAAGATGGCGTGGACTATCGAAGGTACACACTTGTGATTTATTTAACATTCTGCTGCAGTGTTGCATACCCCTTTCTTTCACTTTCTGCATCTGCAAACAGGCAAGATTTGGAGGTGAACACCACTTTATAAATGACCAAGGATAACTTCTGTTAATCTGTGGGAATGTTGCTCTCTTACAGGAGACAGACTCTACAGGGAAACAGCTAGGGAAGGCCAGCATATATCACCAGTACTAAATACTCTTTGAACATCTTGCGCCTGAATTTTGGGACTAAAATAAGGTGGGGCTTCCTTTCATTTGCCTTTCTGGCATTTAGATTTCATAAGCATCATTTTTGTCTTCTTTCGTTTGAAAGCTAGCTAAGATGACACGAAACCAGAGTGTAAGACTTTTATAAAATCTTGACACCGGGCAGTGCAATATTCAGCCTTAATTTCACTCTTTTGACTGGAGACAAGGCACCTTTTATGTTAAAAAAGCCCCAGATACCAGGAGAAATGTGTCTGATAGGAGAATTGGAAGCAAGGATCCTCAGGATAGCCATCATCTCTGAAGAATTCGGTTTTTGTTCCATCTTAACTCAGAAGAAATCAATGTGAAGATTTGTCCCAATTCCAGTTAGCCCACATCATAGATCAGTACATATGGCAAGTCCTAAAAAGATCTGAGCAGACATTTCAGATATTTCAGGAGGCTGAGCAGCCCCTATTTCTGTTCAGTTGAATGTCAGCTGAGCATACCTGGCACTTCGCAAGAATTGGTTCCCTGGAGAAGACAAAGGCTGACTCTGACAGAGAAGTAGAGGGTGAGAATCGAGAGACACAAGCAGCTGAATCTCTTAAATGTTCCTGAGCATCATTAAAAATAAGGGTGCCTGAGGAATGTAAATGTAAAAGACACCTAGGTCAAAACTTCAATTGTGATTTTGCAGAGGTAAAAGCTAGTTTCTTGGTGCAGTATCTCTAGCTACATTATTTGGATGTAGTCCAAAACAGAAGAATTTGAAAAGTATTTACAACATCCTGAAGAAATTTTAACATGCATTCATTTGGAGGGGACGAGGGCAGAATAATTCCTGCTTGAACTTTGCTGACTGGAAAAGTAAAATCATTGCTTTTGCAAAAGAGAAAGAGCATAACTTTGAACAAGTTCTGGCCAAGTTCATACCAAAGGTGTTGAACTCTCTTCTGTGAAGAGATCTCATGTAGCAGAGATCATTTTGTACTGCTTGCTGATATTTCCTCCAAATTAACTTAAACTGGCATTCTGCCACAAAAGCTGAAAAATATTCAACCTGACACTCTGCTTGTTTGTTCTCAGTTCATAATGTCTACAGCTACCCCTTTTGTGACTTCCCTGTTGCTGCTGGGTTTCCACTTACATTGCTTAGATGTCCTTTCCCTATTTTCAAAATCTCTGCTGGCCCCCAAGTGACTCTTGCACTGTGACTCATGGGCCTCTTTCATCAGGAGGCATACTAATGGTCTCCTCCGACACATGCTGGATGTGTTCTGCACAGCTCCAGGGTTTGTGCTGCTGCTGTTGCTAATGAGATTTTTCTGGAGGGTTATGAAAGATCATTAAGAAATGTTTTCTGAAAGCCCAATATTAGTTTTTCAGTGTTTAACCAGGGGTGCCTCCTCACGGCTCAATGCTAATAATGGCAGAATGGATGCTTTGCTGGCAGGGTGATCAAGGATCAGCTCACTGGTGTCAACACACAGGTCCATCTGCTAGACTGGGTGGTTTTGAACTTTTGGAGTGATGAAAAGGGGAGTGATACTTGCTGGCTTATATCAAGGTGAGATGTGGAGCTGAGTAAGTGAAAGACTTGTCAGAAGCTAATGGTATAACCTGGCTGCACCTAGAGGGAATTCCTACCTGATTTAGGTATCCGGTCCAGTTGGAGGGAACAGAGAAAATTACTGGAGAGAGGTGCTTCAAGACAAACACTTGTCCTTGAAGACAAACTGGATGGTATTAGGTGGTGGTGGGCTGGGGAAAATGGAAACTATGCTTGGGACACTGCTCTGTGGGCTACTGTTTGTGGGGTTGGTTAGGGAATGGAAAGCATAGGTAAGAGAATATCCACTGCTGAAGGCGAAACTGTGGAGAGTGCTAGAATAGCTATGGGGCAGAGGGCACTGAAGAGCTTGAGGAACAAAAAGGAAAAGCTCCCTAAGATGGTATTTGTTAGTATGGTCAGAAAGGATGCAAGAAGATTGTGGATAAAAGACTTGACCAAAGGAAAAGGTAGAAGTTGTCCAGAGAGACAGAGAAAATGCATGATGAAACATGCTTCCGTCGCTTTAGACAGCATCCTTTCCTCACAATCCAGAGCTGACAAAGACCTGAGATTTCCCTACTCGCTACTTCGGAACATAGCATGAAAATCCTGAAGTCAGGGAACAGGAAATGCTGAGATACAGGGTTTAAAGACTACTGAGCTGGCTGAAAAATTAAAGAAAGTCAGTTTCCAGGATTTCCTTTCATCTAGGAAGGAGAAAGACTGAAAAGTATCACTGATGGGGAATGCTTCATAGTTTTTGCAAGAGCATGAGAAAAGATGACTGTGATGGGGGCACTGTGTCTTTAAGAGGACTATGGCAGGAAAGAAGTGCATTTGAGTTTAAGTGGAAGATGAAGTTCTGACACGCTGATCTATTAAGCTTCAAAAACAGATATGCAGTTCACAGAGCTTTCCCAGAACAGTGGCAGAACTGTCCAAAGGCTCGGTGCCAGGGGATTTCTGAATACCACATCTGAAACAAAACAGAGATGTGTCCGTCTTTGTGAAGTGAAGCAGGTAAAATTGCTACAGTGCTAAAATACTGGGATTGTAGATGAAAGGTACAAGAAGTGCCTTTGCTTTCTGTAAAGTGAAAGGCAAAAGCTGATAAAAATTAAATGGTTGCTGTATTTTTAACGATAGCCTGTTATCAAACATTTAATGCTTCTAAAACTTTAACTGAAGAGGTGGCTACCTATGAGACTGTAATACAGACATGTGCATAGTCTCATGTGAAAAATAAAATGTATGAGTAATTATGTTTTTTACCTAAAAATATAAAAAGCAGGTGAAAGATCTCAAGATGATCCGGCATCAGAGAGCTATTTTTACAATTTCCAGGAATTAATGCCATTCCTGTTAAGATACCAGATGGTGATTATCTAATAACAGAGATAAATGTATGAAAAAGCATACTGGCAATGGCAGGAGGCCAGAATGGTTACACATGAGGACGTCTTCAGGGCACAGAGGAGCTCTGAGCATAGGTTAGAGCTGAAGGATCCCAAATGCCCCATCATTATTGCTCTTGAGACTATTTTCTCTCCTCTTGTAAAGTCAAACAATCCTGGAAGGGTTTTAAACTCCGGTGAGCAGAAGTGCTGACAGAAAGGCTACATACGCATATCAGCCAAGAGAGGAGTAAGCCTCTTCTTTGGGATTTACAGCTGCACATAAAACAAGCATCCATTAAAATGAAAACTCTTCCCATCACTTAGAAACAGATCTTTTTTCTTGGTTGCATCAAATATTTTCTTGTCTACTTGATGTGTCAGCTCTGTTTCTGGCCTGAATTTCTCAGGGCACTTCTGTTTGCCTACATTTAATTCTTGCCTTAGGGTGTGGTTTTGGCAAATCGACAGTTGGCATGTGTTGGGCACCCAGGGCATTTCCCTGGGAAACAGACTCTCCAATAAAATCTGTTCCACACAGATAACATTTAGATCTGATGAAAAACGGCGGAAAAGGATGGCCAGGG
>Ga0181612_182624_pt1 | contig 14085 bp, 8 predicted proteins | sample HoacroProtozoa21_FD_119630 | JGI IMG/M metagenome (GOLD analysis project Ga0181612, IMG submission 119630) | Hoatzin crop microbial communities from Cojedes, Venezuel. Combined Assembly of Gp0051906, Gp0051904, Gp0051908
CCTCAAAACACTTACTACAACTTTTTTTTAAACAAATATATTATTTTGCCTTAAATTTGACTCCGGTATGTTCCCTGAGAATACTACCATTTAAAATACACATCTTATTATCTGCAATGTGTAACCATTTTTTGCGTGGGGCTTTGTTAGCATATAGAAATAAAGACACAATTTATGAGTCGAATTTTAAGGTAAGCTTTCTATTTAAGTACCAAAATATATTGTTCATAGCAAAGAATACGTATATTACAGGATTTAACAAGAGAAGAAATTCCATGTGTGTGTAATTTTCAATTTACGCAGTAAAAAAATATATCTGAAAAGAAACCAAGGGTCTTTATAAGTTGGTTATATGTCAGCCAATGTGAGGCTTTGCTACTTTATGAGAGTCTGAAATGAGATTGTCTGGAAATTGCCTTCACTATTCTTTCCAGTCTCAACTGAAAGAAATGAAAAAAGAATATGAAAAACTGGTTACACTTTCATTTTCTCTCATTTTTAATATCATGAGATACTGGAAGTCACACAGCAAAATGTCCTGTAGACACAAAGGTATGAGACTGATGGATTTTCTTTAAGCTTTGCAACACTTTAAAATTCTCTCACTACTGCATTCAGCTGCTTTACAAGGTTAAAGCCAAGACTTAATCCTGACCTGTTTTAGTGAAAGCAGAGCCCATTTTATTCTTCTAATTCAAAATGGTAGCACCATTTTCTAAACTTCCACAGTAAGCAGCTCTGCAGCTAATACTGGGGTCTGTAGTTCAGTGCATTATCAATGCAGTTATCTGAAACCTGGGAAGAACGTAGAGGTCATTTAACTCCTCAGCATCCCCTATGCCCCACCTTCAAGGGTGGAACTGATCCTCATTACCAGGGCTTTGTTTTGTCTCATTCTAAATGGTCCCAGGGATAGGATTTAGGACTTTATCAGCTATTGCCCTGTGAAGGAACCAGACACCTCTGATGTGGATTACAGTCAGCAGCACTTCCAGGAGCCTCTGTTTCATTTCAGGGGATTAAAACTCACTTTGGAAGACAGCTGAAGAGAGGCGAGAGAGACCTTCAAAACATTTCTCATAATGGTGATTTGTATCGCAAAGCTGAGGAAGGCTGTGTTTATTTGTCTTGGGATGGAACCATGGAGGCAGTAAGCAGCTGGAAGAAAGCTCACAATACATGCAACGTACAAATTTGGAAACAATCCTCTCTTATTTGCAAAAGAGAAAGAGAGAAAACACTCCTTGGATCCCCTAATCCAGGCAAACAAATTCATACACAACATTTTTCCTTGTTTCTTGTCCCCTCTTTGTCCTTGTTTCACGCAATGAATGTTCCTTGCAATGTTAGTGGGAAGTTTCTTCATTTCTGCCCCAGGGCTCATGGAACTGGGGGCTCTGGCAAGGAATGGGAAGTAAAAATCTCCTTTTACAGGGTGAACTCTGAAATTATGTCTGTCATTCACCCAGTTGGATGGGAGGAAGACTCCTGTCTCTTGCTACCCTGCCCATTTTCATACACACCAGCTCTTTAGCCTTCTACCACCATTTTTATCAGCAGCCCAAGCCCTTAGAGATCTGAATATCAGCTCTTTTCTTTTTAACCACTGTATATCAGATGATCTCTCCCTTGTCCAATTCACTTGCGACCCTAATTGTTGTGACAACACTTGTCATTTAGATAGCTCTTTCATCTTCAAAGCACTTCACAAACATCAATTAACCCAAATCTAGGCTAATTAATCTGATAATTAATTTGCTATATATCCAATACTGGAGAACAAACTGGTGCCTTTTAAAGTCATCAGAATCAGTTCCCCTGATTGTAACAAAAATGGGATTAAGCTCATCTCTTGAGTCTATTTCTCTCTCTTAAATCTTCACTGCAATCTGGTGTTTTCTTCCCTGGCATCTTCAACTGCTTTATCATGAATACAGCAAGGAAGGGGGAGAAAGACAAAGGAACCTGTGACCTGAGATCACACACACACAGATTTAATCAGTTTTGTTTCAAGGATGATCTTAAATCTTGCACCCCATCTGCGCAGAGTTTGTGACGATTGATCGGATCAGTCCTTGACATGCTCAGATAAATCAGGGTTCCAAACACACTGCTACAATTAATGGATTCAGGAGGCACTCAATGGATTCAGGAGGTACTCATATTATAAACTGATTGCTAAATTATAGATTAACCCAGACTGACAAAACAGGGTGAGTAGTTGCAGCAACTTCCCCACAATCACTGCAGACCTTGTGAAGTAGGCCACTTGAGTTTTTAAATATCAGTGTAGTGCCTGCAACCACAGGCACGTAGAGAGAACAAGGGGAATATGAGAGAGAAAGCACAAGAAACATTTAAGAATTGAGAATGAAGAATGAACCATTTACTGGAAAAGCAGATCCAACAGCATTTATGCAAGGAGGTCTCAGAAATTGGCTTTTACAGTGTGTCATTTACTTTAATTCTATAATAATCCTCAAAATAAGGTATCATCCTCTCAGAAGACTGTTTTAAAACTCCTACTCTGGTTAGGCAGTATGCACTTACACAATTATTTCTATTAGCTTATTAAATATACACTACATACCAATATTTAAGCCTATTTTTTTGTGTTTCTTTTGAATATCAAGAAGGAATTTTTTATTACCTAGAATTATCAGCTGCACAGTCAGTTTTACAAGAGCTTCTCTGGAAATTCACAACATGATAACATCCTTAAAATTACTAATAAATAAATACTGTTCAGATTATAAATAAAGATCTGCATCCTCCAAGAGTAAGGCAATTATTCTAAAGATTCCAAGAAAATGCCCTGACCTAATAAAAAAGAAATTATATACTCAAAAAGTCATTTGAAGGCATCTTTTGATTCATATTGAAGACATGTAAAGGTTGAGTCCCCCTTTCTTGCTGCTGAAGACTTTCCACAAGCAGGAATCCATATGCAAATACCTCTTCAGCAACATCAGGGTAAGCATGCAGGGGATGATGGGCTCCATTGGCATTAATTTTGTGAGTAAATTGAAGGGGAAAACGTAGAACTGTGTAGTTAATCAGGTATGACCGAAATCACCCAATCAAGAAAATAAACAGCAAGTCTATCTTACATTGTAATTGGTTTTTGGTGCCAGTCTCTTTCTACGTGGAATTATAAGCCCAAAGAAAACAGCAACAACAAATGAGTCTTCCCTTATGGAACAGTGTGAAATCCTTCAGTTCATGCTTTTCTAATCATCATTTGACACTGTTTGAATTGCCCTTTGTGCCGCATGCTTTTTAAAATCCTGCACAAGTTATTGCTGTTGACCATAAACCATATCTTTCCACATGAGTGCTTCAAACACTCTATGACAGCTAAACTGTGAAAGAATAAAAGCACTAATGGATTTGTCTGACTGTATTACTTATTGCTTGTCTCTTAAGCTTTACTTGGCCTTCTTCACAGGTTCTCCTCGGTTACTTTCGCCACTGGCTTTCAGAGATACTGAGTGCTTATTGAAGGATTACAGTTTATAATATACCTGTATAAGCAGAGCTGTAGTCAAGTATTAAAGGTCCCTGAAAGCTTATTGATCTAGAGAACGCTGCAGTAATAACTCAGAGAATATAAAAATAACTACTGCTATTTGCTTTTCCTTAACTTGGAATGGAGGAGCCAACACACTTAGAGACCTTTAAGAAACTTTTTTTCCCTAATGATCTATCATTTTGCATGAAAAATTCAACCCCTGAAGAAATCAGAAGGAAACATGGTTACAACTATTTGAGGAAGACCCAAACTTCCACCCCCCAAAATGCCATATTAGACCCTGGGGAAGAGATTGTTACATTAATAATATTTTATTTTTTTAATTAATAAAATTAAAATAAAGTGATTGCTTATTCCCATCCAGCATAACATAACATCAAAATCTTTCTTGTAGGCTGTGGAGCTGCTTCTATTAATATTGTAAGCAAGGATCACATTATATAATAGCATCAAGAAGGCAGAAGAGGCACTGTATAGATTATTCATTTAAGCAAAGTGCAGCTCTTTCAAGAAGACCTTGTTAACAGTGATTTACCACAAAAATGTAGAAAATTCAAGGCTTATGAAAATTCACATTGGAAAGGCCAATGAATTTTTATTTATAAAGGTCTTAGTATGGAAAGGAATTGAAAATCACATGACCTTTAAACTCTTGAATGCATCTCACTAGCACTAGAGCATGATAGATATACTGGGGCCTACAAGAATATGCAGATAGACCCCTCAGCAGAAAACCAAGCATATAATTTGTGTGCTAAGACACAGCTGCTCCAGCAGATTGGATGGACAGAGCCAAGGAAGTCAAATGGACACAAGAGAGAATGCAGAAGAATGGCAGAACCAGGTTTTAACCTCATCAGCGGTACACAGGAAGAGGCAGCCTTCTCATGGTTACCCAAAGGTAAGTAACAGGGCTTCATGCTGCAAAAAGCCATTCATACACACAGAAGCTTTATGACCTGATGTATGTAACAGCTCTGGTGACCACAGCTGTGGGTCTCACTCATAACTGCACATGCATAAATTTCATCAGGATCAGGGTCATCATCTGTAAGCTGAGTTAGGCAGGGATGAAACAATAAATGAACTGACAACAATGATACAGTTGCCGCATATGGATTTTTGAAAGATAGAAAAATATCTAATGGACGTTCTTCTTTTGAAAATTTCCCCTATGTAGGTGGAAGATAGACAGGACTTTCTATACAGGTATGACACATGCTTTCCCCTCTCCTTGCAGCTTATTACTTCACCCGCAGCAACGTTTTTCTTCCAGGTTTTCTTTGCCTCTTTTCCCACCTTTTCTTATGAATATAATTTCTTTCAGTGAGGTTCTCTGTACAACCTCAGCAGAAGATAGTCTTACTCTATGCCATGTGCACTTTTTGGCCTGTGCCTCTATAGCCCCTTGTTAGATGTTTATTTCCCAAGTATTAAAATATCTAATAACAAAATAAAAATATATTATTTTTCAGTGTACATTACCAGAACCCCTTTAGAAAAAGGGGAACCCTGCAACTATCAGAATGCATAGACAGTAGACGATCCCTACAGGAAGATATTCAGAATGCAAGCCTGTATTTCAGATAAACCTTTGAAGGCAACATACCAGTCATGGTGTAACCTGGCAGCTGGCAACTAAGCAGCAGACAGCCACTCGCTCACTCCTCCCCCCTCCCAGTGGGATGAGGAGAATGGATAAAAAGTAAAACTTGTGGGTAGAGATAAAGGCAGTTTTAGACAACAAAGGAAGTAACAATAATAATAATACACAAAACACGCGACACACAACACAATTTTTCTCACCGCCTAACGACCAATTGTGCAGCCTGTCCCGGAGCAGCAATTGTGGAACTTGCAGAACTCAGAGATTCCTGTCCCCCGCCATCCTCCACTTATATACTGAACATGACGTCTATGGCATGGAATATTTCCGTTGGCCTGCTTAGGTTAGCTGCCCGGCTCTGCGCCCTCTCAGCTCCTGTACACCTGCTCATCAGCTGAATATGGGAAACTGAAAAAAGTCCTTGATTTCTCAGCAACAACTAAGAACATCAGTGTATTATCAACATTCTTCCCATACTAAATCCAAAACACGGCAGCTACTGGGGGGAAAATTAACTCTATCCCAGCTAAAACCAGGACAATACCTCACATGCTGAAAGCAAACTTGAATGCCAAAGTTCTACAATTTGCAGGACCTTCAGCACAGCAGCCTAGGATAAAAACTGCTCTCAGAAGGATTATATCCCTCATTCAGATTTATCAGTAATTACTGTTGTGAACCGAATCTCTTTACATATTAGAAAAGCAATGTTCTACTTTAGGATCAAAGAGGTATTTTGTTCACTTCAACGCATACACAAATTTTCTGTACCGTTACCATTAAAAGAAGTTATGACCGGCACTGAGGTGTGACCAGACTTCTCAGATGATTTCAACGTCTGGGAAGAAAAGTTTCATAAATCTTATATATGTTTTTCATAATAAAACCTAGAGCAGCAATTATTGCAATAAAGTTTTACAAGGCGTCCTGAGAGGAATAAAAAAACAACTGCTCTCTGCACCACAGCTAAATAAAACAAAATTAGATTTTTTTTTTTTTAAAACCCATAAGGAATTCAAATTAACAGACTTTGTAAAGGATGCTAGCGAAAGACTTTTAAGGGACACCCTAATTATTGGTTGCTTTGATTTTAGTGACCTTGCTTATCTTATCTTTCTAAACAGGCATTTTAAACAAGGAAGTTTCAAATGCTCAGACAGTGTAAAGGCTGCCTTGGGTGCAAGACTTTTGTAAGTTAAACTGAGTTGTTTTAGTGTATTTTTGCCATGTTAATCCCCATTCCTCCTAACACAAATCAAACCACTAAGCACAGTACCCATGTGATCTCAGTGGCAGAGATGAAAAGCCAAGACTTCAGAGCTCCAAATAGCCTAGAGAGGCAAGCCACAGGTAGTGATGGTCGCAATGTATCTACTGTTCTTAAGAAGACTCACTCCATTTGCAGAATTTCCACAAGCTGACATTGCTCTCCAAGCATTTCTGGTGCCTCTTAAAGCCTTAACTTAGACTATGACTTCCAGAGTATGTAAAAAAGAAACGGCAGGTACAAAACCACTCTGCGTTATGCAATTACTGTTCACAGTCATCAAGAAATCCTGGTGGGAAGCTGATGCTCAGCAAGGCAGCTAGAATACACTAAATCTCCCCACGTTAAATATGGCACAGGGAATTCTTCCAACACTTAGCAGTAACATATTGCTATATAGTTTATGAAGTGAAACAAAGCAACTAAAGTCAAATGTTCCAAAATATGGTAGGGTGGCGACTGGAATGCTTAGTCAATGTAAATCAAAGTATAAACATTCATACAGTGCTAAACCTGTCACAGACACTTCACCTCTCTAATTCTTACAATTTCCACTCTTCTGTCCTTGCTGCCATCAAATTCCTAAGTTACAGTCCTTACAGAAAGCAAACAGAATAGTCATCTGACAAGTACTATATGCTATCTGTCAAATACAAGTGATTTTGGGGGCTGCTCTACCATAGCAGCCTTATCTTACAACCACCAAAACACATAAAGGGCCTGAATTTTAAAGAAGCAACAAGCTCTTTTCTTGATTTACAGCCACAATTAATTTAAAAATATTTCTGCACCCATGAGTGATCGGGTGCAAATCTTACTACTTTTAGCTTTTCTGCAAATGTCTGAACTACAGCCTCAGGCAAATACTCAGATATCTAAATCAGGGCCTGCAAACACTTGCATACACAAATAAAAACATGTATTCTCCAAAAGAAGAATAAAAATATCCCACAGAATCAAGACTATTTTGACAATTGTCAATAGGTTCATAAGATCCATCTTGTCCTGATTCTCTTCTTCACCCATTGCTTTACTGACTTTTCCCTCATCTTTTCTACAGGCAGTCCTAACGGACTATTCTTGTTCCTCTTCACTTCTCCCTCTTCAGCCTCTCTTTTGGCAGTATCACCTGCAAACAAATTCAACTGCTATCTCTGTGCTCATAGCTCAAAGATCCCCTTTATTCTCAAACCCATCTTCCTCTGCCCAGGCTGAAATCTCAGCCTTTCTTATACCTTCTTATCTCAATTTCAAAGACAGTAAAGCATGTTTCTCCCTCCAGAAGCACATTTCTCTACCCTTACAGACTTGCTACTTGCTCTGACATTCTAGGCATCACATATCGTTTGCGTCTCTTCCTCGGTTTTCTCATCTAAGTGATTTAAAGGCCACATATACATAATCTGGTGAAGGCAGCGCTGTGCTAATTCTGCTTTTCATTCAAGCAGCACAAACCTGATCCATCTTGTGTCTCAAACCTATATAGTCACATTCCTATGGGACATTACCCATTTCAGTTTTAGCTACCTCAAGAAGCCGTTCCTACAAGGGCAGGCACAACAGATTGCTCTAAGTGATTGTCAGGATAAACTGGTCTAGGTGATCAGGGATCCTGTACCATGGAAGAGGCAGGGTGCAACCTTCTGCATGTGGCTGTATAAGGTGCACTCTCAGAGAGAGCTGTATAACACAGATAGTCTGTCACATGACATATCTTCAGTCTCTCAGAATCTCACATTTTGAGTACAGCATATTCTCTTCTAGCATTGCCCCCTTCAGTTCTGCTTCCTTTCACCTCCGCAGAATGCTGCAGCAGCTATGGTACTCCCACCTGCATTAACCACGCCACCTCTGTCTATATGTTCGCCAGTGGCTCGCCCTCTCTAGCACATCAAAGTACTGTTCACCCTCCCTTTCCAAACCTGTCATAGCTCACTTCATTCAAATGCAAAAGCTCAGATCCCAGCTCTGCCTGAGCTGGGATGTGAGCTCGTTGTCCAAACAAGCACCTTCTTATGCTTTCTCCAGCGTTTCCCTTTCATCGCGATGTAGCAGCCCAAGCGTCAGGCACCAATGGAGGCCCTGGCCATGGCAGTGCTCCTTCTCCTTGATCATCGTTTGAGTCGATCACGTTACTGTCTCTGGAGAGCAGTTGCCTTTTTTTTTTTTTTTTTTTTTTTTTTCCTCTTTTCCTCTCCTGGAGATCTGTATTGCTTGTAATTTGCTTGTCTTCTGTGTTTCAGAGAAGTAACTTATAGATATTTAATCTACCCAGGAAATGTATAAAATTGCAACCTCCCAAGATAACAAAGTCATTACCCTGACACCTCATATTACTGTCATATGCTACAATAAATAACTCCTCTACATTTCTTCATTTGCATTAGAAATAATCTTTAGCCAATACTGTTAATTCTGCTTGCACTTTAAAATGAAGCCTGTTCTTTATCTACACCTCATTCTCTATTTCATCTGCTACAACTCACTTTCAATCCCATTGGACATGCCAAAAACAACTGGTTTGACCATTTACCAGCTAAGGGGTAGGTGGAAAGACCTTTCACAAGTGATTTCCTGTATCACCTGCAGTGCTGAGCTTCCTTCCAACATCTCATATGCACCCGTCACAAACACATTGGTCTGGCCTCCTAAGCCCTTGCTTCATCTCTCATCGATTTCCTTGCTTCATCTCTCATTGTCTTCTCAAACTTTCTCAATCTTTCAGTACTTTTTTCGCCCTTGGACTCACCTTGTTTGCCCAACAGTGCCACAAGTGACACAAACAATATATAAAGACAACCATTCATAGCTGTGTCTTCCTCATGTATCCCCAATACCATCCAAATGTATACATACAAACACTGTGCCAGTACCATTGCTGTTCCATAACAGTGCTGATTTTATGAAGTTATACATCACAATCAGCATGACCAGTATAAGTCCAAGCATTCATAAGACTGCTTTTTACTTTTTCCACCCATTTGTGGTATGCATTGTCACACACAGACACCAGGTATTTTACTTTTTCTATCCGCACAGCGCATCCCGCAGTACATAATGAGTGAAAAATGACAATACCGCTTCTGCAGGGTTGTACAGCTATAATGATGAAGAAGAAAGGTTTACAGGGACAAGGAAAAATTTTTATTAGACAACTTGGTATGGTAAGGAAAAAAGAAAGACATACTGTTGGGTCCAATGTCCTTTCACCAGGTCCAAGAGGCTGAATAGTCTGGGGACAGTGCTGTTTAACATTTTTTAATTTAGTATTAACCTTAAACCTGATTAGAAGATATGAACAATTGGATTGAGCCTTAATTTAACACAAATTTAGCCACAAGAAGATGAATTTTTCTACACAAAGCTCCAGATTCCCAACCATCAGTCTTTCTGCTGACTAGTAACACTGTCATTACTATGGCACATATATTTTTGTGGCCACTCTATTCTTCATATATAATAACAGATCTCATAAGTCAGTGTTTCTTTTACAGAGGGTCTTCAGACATTGAAGTGAGGAAACAGTAGTTAAAATGGTGGCAGGGCTGCCACTTCCCTTGCGTATACTTCCACCAGTTAAATGATGTTGGGCTCAAATTATCCAGCTGATAGGCATAAACAGCTTCATCATTTTCTTGAGGTTACTGTAAGAAGTATAGAGCAGACCCTACTGATTACAGTGGATTACCACTTCTCTGCACCCTCAATTTGATTGTGGCAATCATAGAACAGCTGTGATCACCTTTTCCATCAAAGAGGGCAGTGCAGAGCAGCAATCTTCAACTGAAAGAGGGAGACAAAGTTTTCTTTTCTATGAGCAAAACTATTTAAAAGTAGGAATGACTTCTGACCTTTAACCTGCGATCCTGGTCTCCACTGCACAGAGAATTTACAGACACTTTAAAGGTCTTCCAGGCTGGATTTAAGTTATTCATCACAACCTGTGAGTGAAAAGAAAGGAAGGGAACCCTTAACATTTGCACAGCTCCAAACAGAATGCCAAGAAGAGCCAAAATTTTCAATACAGTACATTCACCAGAAAGAGAAGAAGGCAGAACTCAGCTGGAGGTTCACAGAACAACATGCATGAGATATGTGCCCTCGAGCAACCTGCAGTTTGCAACACTCCTCCTCTGGAAGCCCCAAAAAGGAGCACATGTGGGAAATGGACCCCTACATAGATCATGCCACAGAGATTGCCCCAGCACAGCCGTGCCTCAGCAGAAGCGTAACTCACAAGGGAAAGGTTGTGGAATACATCCCTGAACCGGAAGCCATGGAAGCGATGCAAGACTGGGCAATGGGGATTGGCAGCATCAATTTACGGGCATATGGTCTGCCTTGCCAGGAAGGCTTTATGGGATCTCTAACAGGCAGGCTCATAACCCTGAATACCTGTCACAGCTCCACCCTGTACACCTACGGGCTGCTTTTTAAGACAGTGCCAGTCACTACCATGAAATCAGTAATGACACTGGGACACAGGAAACAAATGTAAAGCACCCAGATTATAAATCTCTTTAGCACCAGCAACCTGGGAGGAGATGGAGAAGATGCAACAGAGTATTAATGGGAAAATATGATAGTGTCTGTAGCATGGTTTGGGCTAAATATGTATAACTTCTGACGTTCAAAAAGAACATCTGTTAGTTTAATTAAATTTGGATCTCTGGCTTCAGTACTATCTTCCCTTATTATCATGTGCATAAGTCAAGACCTGATACCCATTAGTCAATAATTACACAAGAGATAGAAGTGTTTTTAAATGTGGGTGCTTGCAAATACCCTTTGTGACATGGGAAGGATAAACCATTCTTCCTGACATCGTACCTGTGTCCTTAGAAAATAAATCTAAACCTTCTTACCTCAGTCCTGTGAACAAGTTGTTGGGTTGCATCATCATTCATCCGAAAAATCTCCAGAAAAGGATCAGATTTGCTGAAAAAATCCTAAAATAAAATATAGGACAGGTTACTCTTGAGACTTCTTTTTCTTTGAGCTTTTCAGGCACAGTGCATTGGTGCTTCCCTGACTGCTAATGAAAAAGGAGAGCCAGTGTGGTTTTAGTGAGACCTCTTCGTGTCTCTCAGCAATATTTCATTCTTGTCCTTTTTCCACAAGGATTTCCATGGCACTGCTGTTCTCAGTTTGACTATTCAGTCATGTCAGGCAGAACGATAAAATGTCATTTTACACCCTTTTCCCTTCTTACACCTAGTCCAGATTCCTGAGCTTCAGCTCCTTCATCCACCTAACTTGTTTCTTTCTGTCTTTATATCTGTTTGGTCTTTTGACATCAGTTTTATCATGCAAGGCCCGTTGAAGAATATTCTACAGTGGGGCTGAATTTCATACTATTCGCCCACCCTCTCAAAACAAAAGTTAATTGGCCAAGACACTGTGCTGCTACCAAATAACCCAAGTACCGGCAAGACGGAGTAGCAAAGGTTAGAGAAGCAAGTCCTCTTTAAGATGTGAAAACATGGCCCATGTTAAGATGACAAACAGAGCAGGCGAATGCAGAAATTTGGTTGATATCTCAAAGTACAAGCAAATCTGTGACAGACATTGAGGTTCACATACCCACTGCACTGCAGGACACCTTCCTCTAGCTAAAATCCCTGAGTGTTCTGACACAAACCTCAATTAAGTTGCTTTCTACAGCATTGCTGCAGCCTGGCCACAGCCTCTTTTGTTTCAACAACATCTTCTTTCTTCTGGACATGCTGGCTGCGGCGTGGAGGACTAGCTGGGTATTAGCCCTCCACAGCTGGAGGGGGATAGCTGGCTAATTCAAATTTCTAACTGTGCAATGCTGCAAGCATAGGATTCAAATGGACTCCGCTCATTTTCTGTAGCTGCAACTCCCTTCTTCATCTTCTTTAAGAGACACATGATTAGCTTCATGCATACGAATATTATTCTTCTCTATAGGCCATAACCAGAAGCACAGACCTCCACATCAGTTTGGAGAAGTCAGGAATGCTGTTCACTCTCCCAGTGTTTCTGTAAAAGTGCTAATGTTGAAATTAGTGTAATATGCATAGTTCTACAATTTTCTTCTCACCAAATGCCCACCCTACTTATTTTTGACTAGCTGGATAGCCATTGGGACGAGAGCAGTTTGGACAAGATGCCGGCCAAAGTCTGGGCACATCATTTTGGTCAAGTATCTCCTTTGGGCATTTTTACAATTCCACAACTGCAAAATAAGCAAAGAAATCAGAGCTTTGAAAAGGGACACCTGAATTTGAATGTCTGGAGAGGGAAGTAAGACCCTAAGAGGCCATGAAGCCCTGGGCAAGACTGTTCCACGCCCTAAAGAAGACACCTATCAACATGTTCAGAATGCTGTTCTGTGAATGATCTGTTTCTTTTCCTACTAGACAAAAGGCAACGGTATGTTTAGAAACTGATGCAAAGCACGTGCATTTCTTTGATCTTATCATGTGGAGCTCTAAACAACAAAGCCGCATGTTTGTTCATTTGTTCCAATTACATGGTTACAGGACATTTCATGTAAGAGTGTGTAGAACCAGCACAAAACCCAACAAAGTCTGTAACTCCAGAGTTTGCCTCAAGGCCCTGATATAGATTTACTACCTGGACTCCGTTCAACAGTTGAAACTGCCAGTATGTAGGGGGCTTTGGGGATTAAATTCTGCCAGATTACTACCGCATAGCAAAGAGAACAAGCAGAGAGTGAAGCTGCTAGTTTAATCATAGCAACGCCAAAATCGAGAGTGCATAAGGTTAAAAAAAATTGATCTGCCTCTTCTCACACATAAGTATACTGACTGAAGCTGAGTAAAAGCTTATTGTTACCAGATTCGTTATCAAATGCAAGTTTGATAAGAAAAGTTATCTGAAAGAGAGCACCTCAAAATGATACATACAAAGAATGAGCCCTGAAGTGCAGAAAAAAATCATAAAGGAAACCCGGATTTTGTGGAAGACTCAAAATACAGTATCATTCCCTGCTGAGTATCATGAAAGATGAAACAGCAAATCAGCAAAAGGGAAGTAATTTTTAATATCTGTTTTTAACTACCAAGGCAATACCACTTCAAGGGAAAGATTTTAATGCTGGATTACAGATTATATCACCCCCTCTTCAACGCAAAAACAAAGCTTAATTCCTTTCAGAATGAAGGTACAAGCAAAAAAATCCTTCAGTACTGAAGTTGCTTCATAACAACTCAAAAATTATATGCTGAAGAAACATTTTATTTCCTAGCTATCAATGTTTTCAGAGCTTTTTGGTTGTTATGCTGATTCTAACAGCTTTGCATTATCTCATAAGAACATCCTCTAAAAGAACAATAGCCACAATAAAGGTTTCATGTTTTGATAATTTAATAATGTTTAAATGATTAATGTAATGCATTTGCTAGTGATACAACACACATTGCTCTTTCAGTATGTGCAGCAGTTACACAGTAATAACACAAGTACATGGCTTAAACTTCAAAAATTTAACTACCTCTGTTTCTGAGCACCTAGTTTGACATGTCTTCCAGCACATTAATTTTCAGAGCATGATACTTTTTAAAATTCAGGTTTGGGGGTCAAGTCAAAGGTCACTCAGAAAAGGGCTGGAGTAGCCAAAAGACACTAATAACATTGAAAATTCTTCAGCAGCAAGACAGGGCATTTAAGGAACTTTTTTTTTGGTAGTAG
>Ga0181612_102095_pt1 | contig 14084 bp, 14 predicted proteins | sample HoacroProtozoa21_FD_119630 | JGI IMG/M metagenome (GOLD analysis project Ga0181612, IMG submission 119630) | Hoatzin crop microbial communities from Cojedes, Venezuel. Combined Assembly of Gp0051906, Gp0051904, Gp0051908
ATAACAAATAAGGGCTTCGTGTATCGCAGAATGCGATATATGGAGCCCGGTTGGACTAATCCGACGCCCATAGCGATCATACACTATAATATATAGGGGATTTCAATTTCAGGTTCCCTTCGAAGGGCGGGCCCCGTGCCCTGAACGCCGTCCCCGGAGGGGGCGGCCGAGCGTTTTTTCAGAGGTCTTTCGTCACTTTTCTCACGGACTCAGCGGCTCCGCCGCGGCCTTCCGGAGGCAATTCCGCCCGTTTTTCCCGTTCAGGGCACGGCTCGGCCGGCACGGCGTCCATCCACGCCATGCCCCATCCGCCCGGATGGCTCCCCCTTGTCAGGGGGCCGTGGCAGGCGGTGGGAAGTCTGGCGCCCTGGCGCCATAGGGAGGCCTCCACCGGATGGACATGTGCACCATGCATCCGCACACCATGCAGACGCGCGTCCTCGGAGGGCGCTTGCCCTCCTTCCTCCTTCCCCCGTTGTAGACTACGTCGCTGCCGCTCTGCAGCTGCATCTCCTTGAGGATCTTCCTGCACGCCGGGGAGAGTATCCCGTAGTGCCTCACCTTGAAGAACCCGCTCGGGAGTATGTGCATGCTGAACCGCCTGACGAACTCCACGCCGTCGAGCGTCATGGTCTTGCTGCGGTTGTCGCGGCGGTCCTTGTAGGCGAACTCTACCCCTCCATCGGAGACCGACAGCACCCGGCTGTCAGTGATGGCCACCCTGTAGACGTACCTGGAGAGGTATTCGAGCGTGGCCTCGGGGCCGCACGATGGCGACTTGCAGTACACGACCCAGTCCCTGGCGAAGCACGCGTCTGCGACGTCCTTGGGGGGCTCCACCCCGAGCTTCCTGAGCGTGGCCACGTACAGGCCGCGGAACTTGCTCGACATGGCCGCCACGGGGAACAGGAACGGCTGGCCGCCGTTCTCCCGGACGCGGACCGGGAGCTGCTTCCAGCGTCCCGTCTCGAGGTCCATGCCCCCGCCCGGCACGATGCAGTGGAGGTGCGGGTGGAGGCTCATCGCCGCACCCCACGTGTGCAGGACGCAGGTGGCCCCGAGCCTCATCCCGGCCCCCCTCCCGAAGGCGTCGATGGTGCCCCACGCGGCGTGGAAGAGCGCCTTGTAGACCTCCCTCATCCGGGAGAGCGCGAGTCTGTTCAGGCAGTCGGGGAGGGTGAACACCACGTGGTAGTAGGTGGCCCCGAGGAGCTCCCTGCGGCGGTCCTCGAGCCACTCGGCCCTGTTGGCCTTCTGGCACCTGGGGCAGTGGCGGTCGCGGCAGCTGTTGGGCTCCTCGTGCCTCGTCCCGCACTCCGGGCACTCGCAGACGTGCGTGCCCAGGGCGCCGCTGCGGCATGCGACTATGCGCCCCAGCACCCTGGCGACCTGCCATGGCGGGCGGAAGGCCTCCGTGAAGGCGTCCTTGTACAGGGACAGGGCGCCTGCGACAGAAGCGTCCGTCACCTCGCCACGGGGTATATCACGTCAAGGGGGCTCACCGCCGAGCTCCCGTCCGGCACCGCCGCCATGCGGAGGTACCTGCACGTGGTGATGATGGACTTGTGGCCGAGCCACTGCTGGATCTTGCGGATGTTCACACCGGCCTCCAGCAGGTGGGTCGCGAAGGCGTGGCGCAGGGAGTGGGGGCTCAGCCGCTTGGACACCCCGGCCTCCGCCGCCTTCTGCGCGATCGTCCTCCTGGGGACGTGCGGCCTGAGGGGGACCCCGGGCGCGCGCTCGAACAGGTACTCGGACGGGGCGTGGGTGCGCATGTAGGCCGCGAGCACGACGCGGAGGTTCCGCCCCATGAACACGAACCTGTCCTTGCGGCCCTTCCCGCCGCGGACGTGGATTGTGCTGCGGTCCATGTCGACGTCGCCCAGCCTCAGCCGGAGGAGCTCTCCCACCCTGAGGCCGCAGCCGTACAGGACGCCGATGACGCACTTGTCGCGCAGGTCAGTCGCCTTGGCGAGGATGGCGCGGACCTCCGGCACGGAGGGGATGTCGGGGAGCTTCTGCTCGTGGGGGATCGGGGGGTTCGCGTGCAGCGGGCACTGCAGCTGCATGTGGTGGAAGTAGCTGCGGACGCTGTAGACCGCGTGCTTCATCTGCGAGCCGGACGCGTTGCCGCCAAGGAGGGCGGAGTAGTAGGCGACGTACTCGGCGTCGGAGATGCCCTCCGGGAGGCGCCCGTGGTGAAGGCAGAGCTTCGCGAGGTGGTGGGAGTAGTTGGCGATGGTGCCCTCCGCCTTGCCCGAGTTGCGGAGGCAGGCGATGAAGAAGGACAGCTTCTCGGCGAACGATGGCACTGACGACTTGGCCTTCTCCAGGATCTTTTCTCTTGCCATGGATGGATAGGTTTGAGGGTTAAACTTGAATCAGTCCTCCTCGAACCTTCCCATCTTATGGATTTTTTCCTTATCTTTGCACCGGGTCCTTGACCCTGTGTCCATATCTGCGAAAAGTCCTCGGAAAACTTCCTTTGCAAATATGGACATTTTTCTTGAGTTACGACGCCGATCGGAGGTTGTACGCCTTATCGGCTACGAGAATAAAGCTTCCGGTCTCTGACCGGATTAGTCCAACGTGAACATAAATTGCTCAACCCCTAGCAAGCGGCATTAAACACTTCTAAAAAAGAACATATATGGATACCATCTTAGTAAAGAAATTAATTTCGCACGATATAAATTGTACGGAATTATTAGCGGACAATGTTTGGCCAAACTGTTTGAAAGAAGGTGAATTTGAGTGGAACAAAGAAGAAAACAGCAGACATCAATTTTCAGAAGATATTGCCAATAGTGATTTGGTGATGACAATGGAAGACGTCGATGAACCATACGAAGCATATGCTTATTTCTTCTTTGACATAAAATCGCTAGAAGCGGGAAATAAAGCATATTTTCTCAAAAAGGGTATTTTTGATGAAAAACTGCCAGATTCTTTTATAGGATATTGTATAGATGCTATATTGGGCATTATTGCTACTAAGGATAATTTGACTATTGACAGAATATGCATAGGCAAAAATGAATCTTATCCTTTATCGCAAGCATATATTGATGATACCAAACAGAAATTGTCTATCGAAATCTTAAAAAGATATCATTTGGCAAAAACGGAAATGGTAGCAGATGATGATTTCAAAAATAGATGAGCAGGAATTAGTAAATGTGGCTACTGTATTGAAAATGATCAATTCTACTACAAGCATATAACGTCAAGTAGCTGCTATCATTCTTAGCCAACAAGTACATAGCCCCACAAAAAAGCCCTCCCCGGGAAAGGAGAGGGCGACCGTCGGTTGAAATTTATTTCACACTAGGGGCGGGCCTGGTCAGGGACGCGCATCCCTTATCTGTACAAGAGTGCCTGTCGCCAGCGGAAATCCTGTGTATGGGAGACACTGCATTATGGCCTCGACAAGTTCTTCACGGGTGTTTCCGGCCCTTAGGGCGGCTTTTACGTGCTCTGGTATCATATCTTTCTGACCAAGGGATGTGATAATGCAGAGAACCAGCATCTCCTTTGTCTTTAGGTCAAGGCCGCTACGGGTGTAGATGTCTCCAAAGCAATAGTCTGTGAGGAAATTCTCAAGGTCTTCCCCGTACCCTCCGGGCATTTCTTCAAAGATGGAGGGCTCATTTTCTTCGAACAGGGATTCACGGATGAGGGCACCCCTCTCGTGGCGCGTTGACTCATCTGTTGTGGCGCAGCTCTCAAGAGGCAGGCTGACCCCTCTTTCGGTCAGGACTGCGTCAATGGTGGAGATGGCGTTCAGCGTCCTTGGAAACCCGATGAATGGAGCGCAGAGGTAGGCTATCTCCCTTAGCTGAAGAGGAGTCACTCCGACATTAAGCGCTGCTCCTGCATGCGCTTTCAGCTGGGGAAGCGTCTGCAAGGCGGAGAGCACCGTGCAGGTTATCATTTCGCGGACGGGGCGCTCTAGTTTCCCTGTCGAGAATACGTCTCCGAAAATGAACTTCTGGAGAATGTCCATCATCTCAGGGTCGCTGCCCTTTCCGGTGAGGGCCTCTCCTCCAAACAGTGCGGTGTAGTTTTCCCGGCACTCCTGAATCCTGTCGTAATCCTTTTTCATCCTATCATTTTCCTGTGCGGCTGCGACAATCCACGCAAGGGTTGCGATGGCCGCGATTGCAAATCTTTTCATATTTCTTCTCTTGTGGCACGGAGCTTACATCTCCTATTTCGAGAATACCGGGAAATGCGAGTAGGCCCCGTAGTCGTGGATGCGGTCCATACCTTTCAGAAGGGCCATGTCCTCCGGGGATATCTCGAAGTCCACCATAGTGTCTGACAGCAGGTGGTCCCTGCTCTCAGTCTTTGGAAGGGGAAGCATCCCCAGCTGGAGGCAGTAGCGGATGCATACCTGGGCCGCCGACACTCCGTAGCGGAGAGCGACTTTCGCGATTGTCTCGTTCCGGAGGATCTCCCCGTGGGCGATGGGGGAGTAGGCCTCCACCAGCATTCCTTTCCCTTCGCTGTATTCCGCATTCTCGAAGGGAGTGTTCGATATGTGGGCAAGGAGCTGGTTCACTGCGGGGCGGACTGTGCAGTTGTCAACGATGTTGTCGATATCCTCCTTTTCGAAGTTGGACACTCCTATGGAGCGCACCTTCCCTTCTTTCCTGGCATCCTCGAGTGCTCTCCACGCCTCGAGATTTCCCTCGAAGTAGTGCCTTCCGCTATGGAAATCGCTCCATGGCTGGGGAGAGTGGATGAGTATGAGGTCGAAGTAGTCAAGGCCTGACCTGGAAAGGGATGAGTCGACCATCTCGATTGCGCTGCGGTAGTCCTTCGCCTCTGCCGCTATCTTTGTTGTCACGAAGATCCTGTCGCGGGGGATTCCGCTCTCCCTTACGGCCTTTCCTACGCCGCGCTCGTTGCCGTATGCGTATGCCGTGTCGATGTGGCGGTATCCGATCGATAGGGCTTCTCTTACTACACTCTCGACCTTCGAATCGTCTATCATCCACGTGCCGAGTCCGAGGGCGGGTATCCTTGCCCCGTCATTCAGGGTGAACTGCTTTTCAAGAACCGTATCCATTTTGCGTCTGTCTTTTGTGAAGGAACCGGTGCCTGCCGGTTCCGGGTTGCATTTCAGGGCCTGAATGCTATTTGGCGTTCTGCGCCCAGGCTTTGAGCTCTTCTTCGCTCTTTCTTCCGTTGAGAAGGCCTCCGGAGACAATCCTGGCTCCCTTTGCGGAGCCCTGGAGAGAGGCTGCAGTATCCCCGAGGTCGCTTCCGCCAGATGTCGCGAACAGGACTATTGTCTTTCCGTCAAGGTCGAGGCTCTCCAGGAATGTGTTTATGATCCTTGGCGCCGTATACCACCATATCGGGAAACCGAGGTATATCGTATCGTAGTCCTTCACGCTGGGAAGGGTTGATCGTAGTTCAGGGCGCGATGCGGGGTCCTTCATCTCAAGGGTCGAGCGGCTACGGTCGTTCCTCCAGTCGAGGTCTGCCGAAGTGTATTTCTCTTTTGGGACGATTTCATAGATGGCGGAGCCGGTTGCTTTCGCAAGGTCCTTTGCCGCCTGTGCGGTGGTGCCTGTCGCGGAGAAGTAGGCTACAAGGCTCTTGCTCTCTCCGGGGACAAGGGCGCTGTAATATGCGTCGTCAACGCTTTCAAGCCACTCGGTTGAAGCGCCTTCCGCAGGTACGCTAAGAGCTATGTGCTGGAACCAGCTGTCGGCGGCCGCCCCGTGCCAGTGCTTTACCTCGGCGGGGATGTCCACTACGTCACCTACCTTCAGCTCGCGGGCGGGCTTCCCCCATTCCTGGTACCATCCCTTTCCGCTTACTACAATGAGGATCTGGCCGCCCTTGTGGTGGATGTGCCAGTTGTTCCTGCATCCGGGCTCGAATGTAACGTTGTGCACCGGGAGCTTTCCTTCGCCTTCTGCCAGGGATGCAAGGTGGCTGTTCCCGATGAAATACTTTGCGTAGGCTGTGTTGAGGCTGCCTACAGGCCAGTTTCCGTCCAATCCGTTTTTCATATCGTTCTGAGCTTTTGTCTGGGCGCAGCCGCAAAGAAGAAGGGCCGCGGCCAGGAGTTTTGCAATTATGTGTCTCATGCTGTTTTATTTTTTACAAAGATGGGGGATTTGACTCTTATGATATTTTCACAAATTACGGTAAAATTTGCACGAATATTGTTTTTCGCACCTGTTCCCCGCAGACATGCCTATCCCGTTGAAGGTGAGGACGCCTCCACATATCTATAAGTGTATGCTTGCGTGAAAAGGGGAAATGTAAGCTATTCTGCGGAACCAGGCTTGGAATCGGTGATTTTCCAGGCGTAGGGAACAAGGCACACAATGCAGAGTGCGAGAACCGCCACCGCCCCCATCTGTCCTACGGCATCGGAGCATACTCCCATTGCAAGAGGGAACACCGTTCCGCCGAAAAGGCCCATTATCATGAGGGCTGAAACCTCCTTCTGCTTTTCGGGAAGGCTCTTGCAGGCCTGGGAGAAGATTATCGGGAATACGTTTGAATTCCCAAGGCCCAGAAGCGCGATTGCCGTGTAAATACTTGAATTGCCATTGCAGAAGAACAGCATTGCCACCGCGACAACCATAAGTGAGACGCTCACGATAAAGAAAGTCTTGGTCCTTACGGCATTCAGGAGGAAGGCTCCGCCAAGGCAGCCTGCAGTCCTGGCCACATAGTACACGGTAGCGCCGAAAGCGGCAGTGTCAAGGCTGCATTCCAGCTTTTCCATAAGCAGCTTCGGAGCCGTGGTGCTTGCGCCGACATCGATCCCGACATGGAACATGATTGCGATAAAGGAAGCCAGGATGAACGGATTGCGAAGAAGGGAAAGGCACTCTCTTAGTGATGAAGTCTCCTCTGAAGGCGCTTCCTCCTCGATCGGAGTCGCCCACAGCCATACCGTCACCAGAATTCCTACAACGAAATCCACAAGGAACAGGACCCTCCAGCCCAGGGAGAAGGAGTAGATCGCCCCGGTCGCTCCCCACATCGCCAGCTGCGGCGCCAGGAAATCCGCAATGGCCTTTATGAACTGCCCAAGCGTAAGAGTTGCGGCGCTGCTGCCACGGGCGACACTCTCGGCCAGGGAATTCAGCGAAGTCTGCATTACGGCGTTTGCTATGCCCATCACAAGAAATGAAAGGAGCAGAAGTGGAAGGCTCCTTCCGGCAATGGCGATGGCAAGTGCCGCGACGGTAGCGGCCATGGATAGTAGCACGGTCCTCTTCCTTCCGATCCTGTTCATTAGCATTCCGGACGGGAGCGAGAAAAGAAGGAAGCACAGGCAGACCATGGAAGGGAGTATGTTGGCGATGGTGTCGCTAAGGGCGAACTCCTGCTTTGCGTAGTTGGACACGATCCCCATCATGTCGACGAACCCCATTACAAAGAAGCATGCGAGGACTGGAATCATGGTCCTAGAGGATGAGTTTCTGGACTTTGTCATGGCCGGCGGTATTATTCTAATTTCTAATGTAGAGGTTTCTAATTGCCAGGAATGCGTCAATGCGTTGCGGTTGGCTGGTGCTATGTTGAAACTGTATTCCTGATGGATGCGAAGTTAGTCTTTTTGGAGAGACTGGTGACATGTAGGGTTGAGCCGATGTCCTCTATCTGAACAGGTCCTGCAGTGTGAGCGAGCGGTTCGCAACCCCGGTATGTGTCCCCCCTGCCAGTCCCATTGTCGTTACCAGTACGATCTGTATGGAATGGGATTTCAGGTGCATTTTGCTTGATGCGAATACTTCCGCCTTTTCGAGGATATCCTCTTCCACCTTGCTTGTGACAGGAAACTTTGACGAGCTGAATTTCATCTCGCAAATGAAATCCGTCCTTGATGCTTTGCTCTGGATCACCATGTCTATCTGGACGCCATTGCCGGAAGGGCCCTTTCCGCTCCAGGTGAAGCAGCTGTCAATTGTCGGAAGGACGAGAGCCTTCTGCATCTGGTCCAGATGCTCGAAGCATAGAAGTTCAAAGGTGTCTCCGGCCCAGGTGTAGAATGTGGCGGATCGCTGGATCGAGTTCCATCGTCCTGCCATGCCTGGCTTCCCATGGCAGAACCTTAGGTAGAATAGGGAGAAGAAGTCAACTAGCTGATATACATTTTCGACACGTTTCCCTCCGTATCTTGGGTACGTCCGTATCATTCCTGACTCGACCAGGTTCTCGAGCATTTTCGATAGTGTCCCTCCGCTATTCAGTCCGGTGGCCTGGACTATCTCCTTCTGAGTCATCCCATAGAAGTGCTTTCCCAGGGCTACGACGATGTCTATGTATCTTTCCTTGCTGGAATAAAGCCCGGTATAGACATCCTTGAACTCCTGATGTATGCTTTCGTTGGCAAAGAACATCCGGTCTATGTTTTCGGTGATCGTCAGCTCACTATCCATCATGTCCATATAGTAGGGGATCCCTCCGATAGCCATATATGCACTGCTGATTTCGTATCTTGAAAGATGGAATCCCTTTTCCCTGAAGAATGCCTCGCTTTCCCCGAGTGTGAACGGACGTAGTTTGATCTTCCGTGTCAGGCGTCCGTGGAGTCCGCCATAGTCGCTTATGACATTGTCAAGCATCCAGCTCGTCGCAGAACCGCAGGTTACAAGGACAATGTTTCTCTGTGCGTCCGCCCAGGAATTCCAGAAATAGCCCAGTTCAGAAATGAACTCGTTTGGCTGGGGACCTGCAAGCCATGGCAGCTCGTCTATGAAAATGACTTTTCTCCTCGTCCTTTTCTTCCGCAGAAGCTTCTTAAGAAGAAGAAATGCTTCTCTCCAGCTCCTTGGTATCGCCTCGCTATCGAGGCCGGCCTGGCAAAGCGCCTTGTGGAAATGCCTTAGCTGCGTGTTTCTGTAGTATCTGTCGTCCTTGTCCCTAAGGCGCGTTCCTGTCACAGAGAAAGCGATCCTTCCACGGAAGACTTGATTTACCAGACAGGTCTTGCCTACATGTAGGCGTCCGTATATGGCAACGAACTCGGACCTGCCAGATGCATATGCCTTCTCAAGAGTATCAATCTCGGATTTTCTTCCTATCAGTTTATAATCGTCCATTATCAATGCATGTTATGGCCAATGGTTAGACTCATATATTGTTATGTTCTAACAAAGGTATGCATATCCTTGTGAAAAGTCAGCGAAATTCAAAAGAAAACCGTCTTTTTCGCTGACTTTTATCGTGGTCGGAAGACATAGCCTGCTGGAAATTTGGCTTTGGCGGTCCAACGAAATGGGAAAAGTCCTATTTTTGCAATCGATAAGATTCAAGGTCCACATGTGGCTTATTTTTGCAATACTTTCCGCGGTGTTCGCGGCTCTGACTTCGATATTCGCCAAGATCGGCATTGACGGGGTCGATTCGAACCTTGCCACTGCCATAAGGACGGTTGTCGTTGTTCTGATGGCTTGGGGAATAGTCTTCATTACAGGGGCCCAGAACGGCCTCGGGTCCATCGGCAGGAAAAGCTGGCTGTTTCTGATACTGTCCGGCCTGGCTACCGGAGCGTCATGGCTCTGCTATTTCTACGCCCTCAAGGCTGGGGACGTCAGCAAGGTGGTCCCGATAGACAAGCTAAGCATCGTCCTGACACTGGTGCTTGCGGGCGGCCATTTTCCTCCACGAACAGATGACCCTGAAAACCATTCTCGGTACGGCGCTGATTGCAATCGGCACACTCGTCATCGCTCTGTAGGATCTCTCTGGTCATGCAAGAAAAAAGGGCGCGACTTGCATCGCACCCCGTCTGTCCTCTTCCGGAATCAACTGTCTCACTCGAAGACGTATGAAGTCATGGATACAGCTCCAAGTTCGCTGAAGTTGTTCCATACGCTTACCTTGTCATCCTTTGATGCCGCACCTAGTACTGAAAGAAGCGGCATGTAGTGCTCTCCGGTAGCTACAGGATCCTCCCACCCTTCTATGGATTCAAAATGAAGGGGAGTGTCGAAGTCGCCTTTCACGATGGCGTCCCGGATCGTCCTGTCGAAGTCATCCGCCCACTTGTGGCCGCCTTTCATTTCCCATGAAACAAGGCGCAGGTTGTGTACGACGTTTCCGCTGCCAAGGATCATGACGCTTTCGTCCCTTAGAGGAGCGAGAGCCTTTCCTACTGCCATGTGCTCCTCGGGGGTGTTCCGCATTGCCGTGCTCACTACAACGACGGGTATGTCGGCATCGGGATACATGTTCGAAAGGACCGACCACACTCCGTGGTCGATTCCCCAGTTGTTGAGGGCGGTAGCCTTTCCTCCAAGCATCGAAATGGCCTTTTCCGCGAGGGCGGGATCTCCCTTGGGAGCATACTTCACCTCATACAGCTCCTTTGGGAAACCGTACATGTCGTATATCTGTCTGTTGTCTTCTGCGGTCCTTACGTGCAGATCTTTAGTTATCCAGTGCGCGGAAACCGCCACGATGGCCTTCGGCTTTCCGATGTGCTGGCCCATCTTCCTCCATCCTTCCCTTGCGGGTCCGTTTGTTATTGCGTCCATCGGGGATCCGTGTCCCACGAACACTGCAGGCATTCTCTTGCTTTCCATATGCTGTCTCCTTTTTTGTGGTTGTTTTTCTTTTCGACTGCAAAGTAACGGCAATTGTGTCATATATAGATGTCGGTTTTGCGAGAAAATGTGTCTGAATTACGCCTTCTTCCTAAAAAGAACACATTTTGTACTGTTTCAGATATCGGAATTGGGATATATTGGGTAGATTTGCCCTATAAAAGATGAAATAGGATGGAAGAACACTTCTCATACAGGGACTCCGACGTCCTGGCTAGCACCCGGGTGGGGGAGTTCCTCCAGGACCAGGTGGAACTCTCAGGCAGGAACACATTCCTGTTCTGCTCGGACGGGAAGATGACGCTCGAGCATGACGGGCAGAGCCTCGAGGTGTCGCGCGACAGGATTTTCTTCTGCCCTCCCGGGGCGAGGCTATCGGAGTGCATGTTCGCCCCGGATTTCAGGGGGATGCTCTTTTCGGTATCCGACCGCTCGCTTCAGCAGTTCCTCCGCCAGTGGATGGGGCTTTGGAACCAGGCGGTGTATGTGGAGAGGATGTACTGCGTCGAGGTGTCCGATGTGGACAGGCCTCTTCTGTCCGCACTTGTGACAACCCTTTCCAGGATACTCTCCCTCGGTGATGACGCCTATCCGCAGGAGTACCGCAAGGACCTTGTCTACTCTACGCTGAGGAACTTCCTTGTGGGGGTATGCTGCATGGTTGGGAGGATGAGGGACTCTTCGCACCCCGTGGCTTCCGGAAGCGACCTTTTCCAGAGATTTCTGGCCCTTCTGGACAACACCCCGGTTAAAAGGCACCCCGTGGAGTGGTACGCCGAGAGGCTGTCAACTTCGACAAAGACCCTCGGCCTAGCTTGCCGGGAGCACTCCTGCAAGAGCGCCATGCAGTGGATAAGGGAGTACACGCTCTCGGATGTGAGGCACTACCTCCGCTCCACGGACATTCCCATAAAGGAGGTCTCCATGATGCTGGGGTTTCCAAACACTTCCTTCTTCGGGCAGTACGTCAAGGAACACCTGGGAACGACTCCGCTAGGGTATCGCCAGGGCAGCGGAAAAAAGTGCGAGTAGGCTCTGCGAAAAGTCGCTGTTTCAATCGGGAATGCCAGCGACACCCCATGCCGGTGCAAGGCAGGGGAGCCTATATGATGCCGATTATCATGTCTGCTATCATCCCTCGGGCATACCTTCCTTCGGGAGTGGGATATAGCGGATAGACGTGCCCCATCTCCTCTTTGCAGATAAAATCATGTTCGATGTCATCCGCCTCTAGCAAAGAGTGGAGCTTCCGGCAGTCGGGGCAGAAAATCTCGTGGGTGCCGCAGAATATCGTGATCCATCCTAGCTTGTCAAGGCTGTCGCTGTGGATGGGGCTCACCCTGGGGTCCGCAATGTTTTCCTTGCCGCCAGCCCACATCTCCCCCCAGCGCCTGAGGCCCCAGGCCGATAGCATTGCATCGGATTTTTCGTAGGAAGGGATTTCCGGATTGTCCATTGACACATCCAGCCAGGGCGAAAGAAGGATGATGTCCACGGGCTGCGGAATCCCCTTTAGCGAAAGGGAGTGGGCGAGTCCAAGGGCGAATCCTCCTCCGGCGCTGTCTCCCATGAGGGTGATCTTTCCAGATGAGTCCACCCGTGAAAGCTCCCTTTCGTAGAGCCTCTCCATGGGAGGGAATGCATCCCTGAAAGTATGTCCGGGCGCCTTCGGGTACACAGGGAACACCACGCGGGCACAGCTCATTTCTGCGATTGCGGCGACGCTCCTGAAGTGGAATGCCATAGGCTGGGCGATGTAGGCTCCGCCGTGGATGTAAAAGATCACATCCTGCGAGCGCGTTCCATCGGAGTTCCATGAGAAAACCTGCATGCCTTCAAAAGTCTCTTCCTCGACCTTCATTCTAACCGTCTTGCGCGGATTCGGGACTGGATGGGAATTCTCCTCTCTGTACTTTTCCACAAGGGCGTTCCAGCTTTCCTCGTCCATCTGGGAGAGGTTGCGCTTTGTCCCCATGCCCCATATCGCGGCGGAGACTATCCTGTTTGAAAGAGATTGTGCCATGACTGCGTGATTTTCTTATGCCCTAAAATGCCGGCAGACCATTCCAAAGGAGGCAGTCTGGCGGATGAGCACTACTCTTCCAGGTCGCCAGCTTGTTTCCATATGGTGCTTTACCTCCCGCTCCATTTTGCAAAAATCGTGTAGAATCGCTATTTTTGCAACAGGAAGGACAAAAACTCATCCATTTCCACAGTCAGGATTGGTGACGACCTGGCTTTGTACGAAATGAAAACTGGCTTGTTGAAGACTAACTGGCAAAAAGAAAATTACATTGAAAACTAGGCTAATAAGAACAAAAATCATGAAAACTAAAATGATTATTGCTGCTCTGCTGATAAGTTGCAGCATGAGTGCACAGAACATCGGGTTCGGACTGAAAGGAGGCATCAACTTCTCCAACGAGTCTTGTGGCGGAAGCATCGGAAACTATGTGGAGTCAGATAAGCATGAGATGAAAGCTGGCTTCCATGTTGGAGCCGTTGCCAGCTATCGTCTAAGTCCCAAGTTTGCCTTGGAGGCCGACCTGATGTATTCCATGCAAGGCTACAGGGATAAGATTACGGTCCTTGGCGAGGCGATACTCCACGACGAGGGATTCAACGTGACAAGCCATTACCTTACTCTCCCCGTTGCCGTGAAATTCTATCCGGTCGACAATTTCTACGTGGAGTGCGGTCCGCAGATGGGATACCTGCTGTCAAAGAAGGGAAAGCTCGACAACTGGGAAAATGACAACCCCTTCGGCTCAGATACCAACAGGAATTTCGACTTCTGCATCTTCGGCGGCCTGGGTTACGAATTCGACAACGGCTTCTTTGTCGAAGCCCGCTATGTCCATGGACTTACCGGCACGGTAAAGGATGTCAGCGGGCATAGGAACCGCAATCTGGAATTCTCCATCGGATACATGTTTTAGGATTTTCGTCCTCGAATCGGAAACAAAAAGAAAGTGCATGCGCCGGAACATCCCTTTTCGGAAGGTGTTTCCTGCGTTTTCAGGTTCGTGGCTAAATGGATGATATTTTGTCCTGTCGGCTTATTATGCGGTGCATTGCCCGATTCCTTTATGCGAAAATCGCATCAAATTGCTATTTTTGCTACTGAAGGGGCGTAAAACCCTCCCGTTCCAACAGTCCGTATGTGGCATACCGTTCTCATAATTCTCTTCGCGCTGCTCCTGGTCGGAACAGTCCTGGTCATAATATCAGATGTGGGCGATTCCGGGCGGAAGCTGGCCTGGCTGCTTGTCATAGCAGTGGTGCCTGTAGTTGGCCTTCTCCTGTATATTATTTTCGGTGTCAACTACCCACCCCCTATGGAGTGGGCTTGTGAAAGCCCATAGTTGACTAGCCTAAGTGCTTCGCGCACTACGTTATCCGAGAATATATAGTCACCCGTGGACGTCACACCTAATCTGCGGCTCTGAGGCAAGTGATTAAACAGTTCTGATGGGTAGGAACAGTGTTGCTTGC
>Ga0181612_127966_pt1 | contig 14084 bp, 4 predicted proteins | sample HoacroProtozoa21_FD_119630 | JGI IMG/M metagenome (GOLD analysis project Ga0181612, IMG submission 119630) | Hoatzin crop microbial communities from Cojedes, Venezuel. Combined Assembly of Gp0051906, Gp0051904, Gp0051908
GTCCCAGTACAGACCCCTGAGGGACACCACTTGTCACCGACCTCCATCTGGACATTGAGCCGTTGACTTCTACTGTTTGAAATGGACTCCAAAACACAGTCACAGCATTTTGTAATTCCTGTAACTCGAATATTTTCACCAAATCCTGCTAAAATCAGAATTAAGTTGCTGGAACACAGAAAGTCATCATGATGTTTAATACTGAGTGGGTGAAATGTATTTGAATACAGGTCTGGAGAAACTTCTCTAATACCTTACAATAAGGTCCTTACTGAGAAAATAAATGAAATCTCTACATTACTCTGCACCTCATGGGGAAAAACTCTGGTTTCTGCTGAAGTCAACAGCAAACATTTTTGCTTTCAATGAAGCAAGTACCTCACCGTTGAGATAAAATAAAAAGTGACTTTGCAAACCCTTAAGCAAGGATTAAGTAAATTTAGAGTCTTTTATCATCTTTGCACACTGAATGGATTTAGCCTTTTTTTTCTTCATTTTCTGAAAACCCCATGTTTCCTGAACTAATAATGACATATAGTAGAGGTATAAATATTTTTTAAGTTTATAAATGTTTAGCTAGGTTGAAATGCATCTTTTCTCTTTTTTTTGTTTTATTATTGTACTGTGCAAAGGAAGCTTTTAAAAATCATTTTGACTCAGTTGTTAAACATTACTGTAATAAGATTGTGTCTTTAAAAAGTGAACACTTTGTCATTAATTGTATCATTTATATAATCACAAAGCCTTGTTACAAATATACAGTGAAACATAAAATGCCATGTGAAACAAGCAAGAGAAATTGATTTCATGTATTTTAAACATCTCTCACCCGCTACTGTTCTGGTTCCACAAAATATAAAAAGGATAACATTTTCAATTTTATTTGTCCAATTATAATGTATTGCAAAAGCATACCTACTGTTCAGAAACATCCAATTTTTCCTATAGGAAATTGAATGTTACTTATAACAATATAGACTTGTAGCCATGTAGGAGGTCTTGGCTTATTCACATGTTGGTAGGAATAATAGTTTTTTTAATTGACTACCCAGGACTATGGTCATGCCAGGCAGGCATTGAAAATCATGGATATCTAGTCTAGAGGCAGAAGATACTAGGTTGCATATTCATGAACTTAAATAAAATTCCTGTTAAAATTCAATTCTATTGCTTTATTAATATTATCTGCTTATATTTAAAGTACTTCTGAGAACAATATCAAACACTATTATCTGAGAAAGGTGATTAAATAGCTTTTTTATGTCCAGAATTTTCATGCATGACTGTCACATCCATATGTATAAGTTTAATACATTTCCTTCTGTAATTTTCACACATTATTGAACTGAACAAAACTCGGTAAAACACAGACTCTCTAGTTCACTTGTCAATATAAACTATAGTTTGCACAGGCATTTTCAGCTGATCCACCTGAATATAGTCCGTCTTGGCATCTCTTGAGTCAGCTTAATGCATATCAATTTACCTGAATAGGCCAAAAATTTTAATCATGAAAAACATGATATTCACAGGTATTTGTAAATTTAGTGTCTATTGCTTACAAGAACTAATGGCCTGAATTCAATCCTGCTGTCTCTGTACGTTCCCATCTCCTCAGTGCAGTACTGTCTTCCCTTTCTACCTCTCCAAGCCCCATGAGAAAGCATTTTCTGGTCTTACCGTTCTAAGTAAGGAAGGAAAAGGAGGGATCATGGAGTGCAGAACTAAGTAGTTTAATGAGTAAACTGAGCAGCAGAGAATCCCCCCAGAAGTCTCACAGCTGTTCTCTTAGAAGGCACACGGTGTCCCCAGTCTGAATCATCTTTCTCAGTGCAGCAGTACTACCAGAAAGCCGGTACGAATCTCAAAAGCCAGAGCCAGGCTACAAGGACTGAAACATGGAAAGCACATCAAAGACTCCAGCTGCTTAAACATTTATTTCCATAAATCTGGTTTTGTGTCACTGAATACCTTTGCTGTTTTGATTAAAGATGACATCAACAAAAAATGCCAAGAATATAATTCTGCCTACCAAAAAGAGTTTTTCCATGTAGTCACACTAGAAAAAGACAGTATTTATCTATGATCATTTTAGGAGTTCAGAGAAGGCTAAGACAATCCAGCTGTATGGTGTCACACAATATTATACACTGATCAGACTCTCCTTTGAAGATACGGTGTATCTTGCAAAACTATACGGAGACGTGGAGAAACAAAAAGTGAAAATGCCTGCTTACGCTTATATCCTATACCCTTATATCTTTGGAAAAAAATAAAACACGAACTCCAAGCTGTTATGAGCAATGGAGAATTAGTTTTTCTAACAGCGAGGTGTAAAAATATAGTAGAGAGCAACATATGTTTTAATATGAAATGGGCAAAATGACAATCTGTAGGGCTGGGTGAATTTTTTTAGTGGTTTTGTTTTTTTTGGTGGCTTTACTAGTTAACCTGTTTTCTCCCACTGCCTTTTGTGCAGAACAGACACGCCAGCACTGATTGCTTGGGGGCTTAATGTTTCGAGCTTAGCAAGGAGAAATGTGCTTGTGAGCCCCACTGCAGGTATTTAAATGCCCAATCGAAACTTTCAACAATAGATGTAATTAAGCAGGCTCTAATTTCACTTATGTGATTCAACATAAAGAGAGGAGCTCCATTACTTAAGTGTTTACGTCATTCCTTGGAGAAATGACCTTAATTTATTGTAATTTCCAGTTGGAAGATTACCAAATTGGTTTTGAACTTAAGTAGCCCTGTGGGTGAACAGTCATTTACTGCCAGAATACACGAAGTACACTGATTACTTCCAATTATAAAAGACTTATTTTTCTTAATAAGGAAGTTTACCTTTTTTACTAAATAGATACTACAGTTAAACTCTTCTGTTAGGGATCTTTAACATTCAGATAAGATTCCTGCTCAAATTGGAGCATTTGTCATGCTTATTGTGGTGATATCATAACCTGTGCACAAAATAAAAAAATCTCATTCAGGGATGAGTGCAGGACACTCTTACTGAACTAAATGTGGTTCAAAGCCAGATTAAACTTTCCTCGTAGCCTGAATGCCTATTATGTTTCCCGTCACTTCTCTGTGTTTTTGTATAAAACACCTACAAGAAATTCATATTTGTCACAAATAATCACATCCTTATCCATCACTGGAGCAAACTGAAACCAGTACAGCCCCAGATTAAAGTGGTATAGATTCTTTCCTTGTGTATACAAAAGGTAAGATTAAATATTTAGGATTGTTCCCTTCTTCCACTAATAATGTGATTTTTTTTTTTTATGGGGTCATCAGATGTGTCTTCACTGAAAGAGTTATTTTCCTTTCTGAAAAAATCTGATGTCTGAATAACTTTCCTTACATGTTTAGTATTTATAAATTTTATGAAAACTGAATACAGTCAAATAACTTGATTATCAGCTATCAATTTGGGATCTAAAATGTGCTGAATACTTGTATGAAAACTCAAGGGCCTCCAGTGCTCCCTCTCCATCTTTACACTTCATCCTCCCTCCTCAGTACTCAAAGCACGACTTTTTTCACCACTTTCAGAATATCAAATATATACGAGGCGTTACCAATAATGGGGCTCTGAGTAAAATTTCAGTTGAGGTGGAGTAGTGCTTGCCTGGGTACCAGCAACTTGGATGCCTTAAAAACTCTCTGAAAAGACAGGTGACAGTAAAGTGTGGAACAAAAGCAAACACAGGTTAGGAAGAATCACAGAAGGAAGCTTAAACTCTGTGCTACTCGTTATGAGTTCTCGGAGCACAGAGCCAGGTCATCTGGGACTAAAAGCTTACATAAAGGACTGAAAACATCTTTCATGTCCCTAGGCAGCTCTGGAGTTCCTTTTTCCCAAGAGCTGCATGATCTTGGGTTCTCCTCCAGGAGCTTCCATGAGAGCACACACATCATTCGTTGCATTTTCTGAGGCTGTGTGTTATAGCCATTGTTTTCCTGATCCAAAGTAACAGAAGAAAAGCAGAAGCTCTAGTTCATCACAACTGACTCCTCTGACTTCCCATAGAGGAGAATATACCTCACTTTAACCTTTGGCAGCTGAAAACCAACCATTGCTTGGTTCAGTAACATCCGTTAAATCTGTGTGACTACCTAGATGCCAGTCTGCTAAATACCGTCCTCTAAGAAACCAAATGACTAATAAGAACTACTTAAACTTTATGCAACAAATCATCTTTCACAAAAACAGGTGGTTACCAGAGAGCATGTTTTAGGTGTACCCATCTGCCAAAATCCACTCTTCTGAGAAAGGTGACATAACTGTGTCTATGCACTGATTCTCGTTGATGATATTTTAAAGAAGAGTTTAAGCAGTGCATACATACACATCAGTCAGCACAGAGATGTTCTTGTGAAAGCATACCATTTTCAGTAAAACTATAGGCATAATAGTGAACCATTTGTATTTCAGTGGTTGGCAGTTCAAATGCTCCTGTCTTCATTTCACAGTCTAAACCACTTGGTAGAATACTTTTCTGTGTTAATTTCTAAATTCAAATCAGCAAGTAAAAGATCACTTTTACCAATACAGAACCCGGAGCCTGAACACAGTACTGTGACACAGCTGATGTTCATACTGCGTGTAGTTTCCCAGGATCCTGTATGAACTGGGGACAGAAGAGGGTATGTGACATGTGCAAGAGAATCTCAGAAGGGTTTGCACATCAGGCACATCATATCCTCAGGCATCTTAGCACACAGGGCTTAGTATGTAGGCAGCAGCATCCTTTATATCTCAAATTTTAATGCAAGGCATCATGAGATAATCCAGTCTTACCTAAAAGCAAACAAAAATATAAATACCTTTCACTCAGCGGTATCTGAATACTTCAAATAAGAGTTTTTGAGACAACTAAATAGCAAGCAAAGCGCAAGGCAGCCTTTCTGAATGTTTTTATTTCCACAGAGGGGAAAAAAAATGGAGAGAGAAACTTTTGTGTGCACAGCGTACAGAATTGAAAAAGAAGAACAAGAAGTCAGAAGCTGCTTGGAAGATTTTTCTCAGACACTCTGGGGAAAATTTAAAAAAATACTGCAGAAAAAAAGGTTTACATTTTTACTGAAAAAAAGTCCACCCCAAAAACCCAAACCAAAAAATAAACTCAAACCTCCCCAGCACCTGAAGTTTACAGGACAGTAGAAAAACTGTAGGACTCCTGAAATATTGAAGAAAGTTTTTACTTAGAGGACAAGTGAAATAAGAGGCTTAATGAAAGCTTGAGAGGAAAAGGGTATTCTAAGACTGAGCCCAGACTAGCAATAAGTGCTCCAAAAGGAATGAACTCGGGGAAGATATGCGTAAGAATGCACATCTGAGTCGTGGTATATCAACCAGGAAATTATATCAGCCAAACTTGTAAATTTAACCATTGCTGTAAGAAACATCAAACCCACAAGCAGCCTGTGATCTCCTCATTCCTCATGTTCTTTTCAAACCAGCTGTGGGTGCAAAGACGTACAGTCTCAATACTGATCATCAGGCACCCGCTGACCTGTTGCTATTAGCCATCTAGGTGGAGGCTATTCTTATTCATAACCTGAATTCTGCTAGAAAGAATAGTCACAATCTTGCCTAAAATATTCCTTGTCCATACTGAAAGCATTTGATGAATGTTTGCAAATGCTTCGGGCACTGTTTTATTGTAAGATTAAATGCCTCTTATTTGGATGCTTACTCTTTTTGGGAGTCGAATCTGCTCACACTTAACAAAATTATTCCTGTCAGGTCCAAGAGCTCCATTTTCTGCTGGACTTGTTTGATCTCATCAGCACCTCCTAAGCAAGCTGCATTTCTTTGTGTTTTCACACACTCCAAAAACTCATTTTCAAAATTACTTCCTGATACATAACTATTCATTAGGATTTCTGAATCACTTACAGTAATCGACATTTTAGGAATAAAAGTATTTGCCTATTGGAGAGACATTTATTAGCACCTTATGCAGTAGTAAACAATCATAAAATTTGCCATAATTTAACATCATAAAGGGTCCAGAACAGGATTTAAAATAATGATGTCTCTGAAACCCACAAAAACACTCCTTCTAATCAGTGGGTCTTGGCTTTGTCCTGAAGATAAATGCAAATGAAAATACCCCTTAACAAGAAAGAAAATTACAACAAGAAAGAAAACAAAGCTCTTTTAGCTAAAACTTAATGAGGAAGAAAAAAAAAATTATTTCATTTCACAAGGTTCTCATCTGTTCCTGAAAAGTACATATGTATACATATGTATATGAAAAACAAGCAAACAAAAATCCATCCTTCTTTGAAACAAAAAAGCTCAGGAACAACTGTTGTTGCTGTGCTTAGAGACCGTTTCTCATCTTTCATCTGTAGAGACAACTGTCTCCACGTATGTATTGGAATAGCCTTTACCTCACTCCTCCTCAAAGAGATCGGTGGTAAGGCCGTGCCCCTCGGACCCTTGTCCACGCCCCGTTTAACACTTTGAAAACTCCTGGAGGTCCAGCTTAGAGCAATGCCTTTCTGCCACAAACTACTGCCTCCTTTTTTGTTAATGTTGAGTTAGATCAGTGCTTTGGAAACTCTGCCAACAAGTCTCTGGAGTGGAAATTTTGATTAATAAAGAACTCTCATTGTTCTTGAACTGCTATTTTCATCAATATTCATTTCTCCATGACAGACAACACATCTTTACCAGTGAGGAGAGTTCAGGGTTGAATCATACTTAGAAGTTTGGGATTAACAGTAATTATGGCAGAAATAATTACCTTTTAACTAGAATCTCATGAGAAACACAAAATTTGAATCTGTAATTCACCCATTTAATAAACTTCAGAGTATTTGGAACCAACATTTCAGTTCAGGGCCGTCTCTAGCCACAAATTTGCATAAATATATAAAATAAAGATGAACACAATTGTAATTAAAGTTAGATAAAATCCCTGTGTTTTTCTGAAAATGCTATTGGCCAAGCTCTATGGATGTTGTTGAAAATCGAAAATACGAACAATAACAAAAAAGGTGCCCCTATAGTAGACTGGGAACCTTTCTAAAAGTTGATAGATGTGCACAAAATGATTGATCCTTTCTTAAAGGCTTTCTTGCATACTGAACATAGCAAACGGAAAAAGCAGGTACATTATGTCATCTGCATGCATCACACACAGTGCTGAAGTGGTAAGAGCATCCTTGGATGCAAATTACAATGTTGTGCTAAAGCAAACCTGGGTCTAACAAGAAAGGTTGTAGCTACATGCCTTTTAAAAACTTCTAAACATTTTGTTGACCTTACTGTATTTTCCCTATTAGCCTAGCAACAAGCTCTCTTAATGGATGTGTACTACTTGACACATAATATTTGGGGTAACTCTAAACTTCTTCTTGTTCACTTAAAGTTAGTATTTCCCATAAACTATATGTCAAAAGTCTCCAAGGATGGACACTTAGAGCAAAATAGATGAATGTTTGTTATAGTAGTTTGTTGTCTTGATGAATTTTGATCATGTAACAAGTTAATTTTCATGTGGTGCAAGAGGCATAAATACTCCAAATAACGTGGAAGGGTTTCAGTACCAAATCCAATCTGTTACAGGAGAACTAAGTAGAGCAGAAATATTGCGAGGCCAGTGACATGCAGAAGATATAGCTTTCTAGAAGGCAGCGTATCTAAAAACCGCTGAACCACATGGTACTAAAAGGAATGAAAAGTGTGTGCATTTTCTTGTGTCTCAAATTCTATCCTTTGATGAAATATTGTACAGAAATTTTTAATGTCCTGTATTACTATTAGCAGGATTTTGTAATTTTGTAATTTTTTAAGTAGACCTTAAATTTGTCTCTGGACAGGGTAAACATTCTTTTTCTATGAACATGTTCACATTTAATTAGTTTATTGCGTGTGTTCACTTTATTTTTCTGTATAATTAATCCTGTACTTATTTTTTTTCATATCAGCACATTTCGGTGTTAAGCTGCTGTTTATAATGAGTCTGAATGATGTCTTGAGTTGGTTCCTTCCATTTATATGTGCACTCCATATTAAAAAATACTATTATGGTCATTTCAATTTTTGTTCTAATGTCTGGCATTACTCCAAAATAACAATTTATAAAACACTAAATGAATTACTCATTTCGAACTTAGGTAAATGATACTAAGGAAATATGATTATGTACACTGTGTCCATTTGCTCACATTAAAAATCCATTACATCTTTTGTCACTACTGGAAATGCCTATTCCAGAGAAAAATCCTGCCCTTACTTGAAGCCAGTGGTAGATTTCAATGCATGCAGAATTAGCAATTTCTGAGAGGCAGTTCTCTGCCTCCTGCGCAAGAGTGATGCTGAAGGTCATGCTTGATATTTCTCAGCCCAGTGTGTATGCACTTGGATTCAGTAGGTAAGTCCTCTACAAAACTAATGGAACAAGACAGCATTTTGCATTGACAAATGCAGTGTGAGTTTTTCCAGTTCACCCTCTAAAAAATCCTCCCACTTTAATTCAGAAGTTGGTCTGATGGTCTGCAACCACAGTTTCTGTACATTTGTCTGTTTGTTTTTGTTTTTTAAATACAGTAGGACAAGAATGTTAAAAGGGAGGAACAGGAATTCTGTGCTGTGTTCAGGTAGAAAAGAGAGACAATAGACTGAAATATACGGAGACAGATATCAGAATGTGTAGTTCCTACATTTTGAGCTATATTTGCAACAACATGCAAAATTACTTACTGGGTGTTTTCCTGGCTCAACTGAAGTCAATGAAAGTTTTGCTCTCAAATTTGCTGGAATCAGAATTCTTATTCATCACATTATTATTCCAGATCTCTCACTCAGCACGAAGCAGGCATTTAAAATAACGTCACCAAACTTCTTATCAAAACCTGACGACTTCATGAACACTGGGTAATTGTGATCCGTGTTTCTGCTTTGACTTCTGCAGCTTCAGTTTCAACCACGTTGACTTTCAGTGTGTGAAGATCCTTCCATTACCTTTGTTTATTCTGTATGTGACAGACCCCTATGTTCTTAAAGCTTCATCTAAAATCTGAATTCAATAGCCTTTACAGTTCCTTAATTTTTTCAGAAGTGTATTTGGTAACATTAGACATAAAATTCCACGGAGCTGCCATCTAAGAACTATCATTTATACTTATTCAAATTTATTTTCTTGCTCATGCCAAATGCAAGATAACCACCAGTTATTCTTAATGCCACATTTACAAAACCTCTCTTGCACACTGCCAGCGAAGCCTGTGGTTAAGTCAGCCTGTTGTATACCAGTGATCAGGTCCTTCTGTTATTCTGAAACACTATTTCAATGCTGAAAGCAGATAATTTGAATTTATAAATGGTAACATCTCCGAGGTTTGAATAGGCTTAGATCTGCTCTTCCCAGATGTCTTCTTTACTGGCTTAGAAAGAGAGTTTTTGTGATTCTGAATCATAAATCACAGTCTTATTCAAAGTAGACCTCTTATTTTGGGGGAGTACAATAATACACTGACTGACATGCTAATAGAAGGTTTTACTTGTTGGCTCCATTGTCCACTATTTAAGATACGGCAACTCACACTGAGATTTTTCATTTGTTCTCAGCAGATTATAAATAAACCCAGAATGAATGTGGATGCTAAAAGGAAATCGCTTGTACCATTTAGGTATGAAATATAGAAGTAAACACATGGAGTTTACATTTTAGCTAACTTTCTCTAGAATCGTTTTTATCAGCATTGAAGGTATTCTGAAAAGCAAGAAGTCTGATAGTGAATGCCTGATATTAATATAATCAAACCTTATTTAATTAAGTCATTTTGTAATACATTAATACACAGACAACAGGAAAGATGTACTGGTCAAAGTTACAGAAGTCTAAGGTATACCCGAAAATGATAACTCTGGCCAACTTGCTATCAGGTTTTCAGAAGATATATCAATACTTCCATAACTAACTCATTATTAAAGTTTATTTTAGATTAGATGGGAGATTTACTGTTAGCTGATATGAGAGTCCTTAGGTTAACACAGACACTAATTTCACTGAATACTCTTCCAGTGCAAAGCTACACAACAAGCAACTTATTTGCAATAACTCACAGATCTCTATTACTGCTGTCGGGTGCTGCCAAAGTTATAGCACCACCAGACAAAGGCATTGCCAGAAGTATTGGAACCCCTAACACATATGATGTATCGCCAACACTTTGAGCCTACCACGGCATAAATTTTTCATTGCTTAAAAAGAATTTTGACTATTAGTCTTATTCCTCTATAGATGATGGAGTGAGCAATTCAAATTCTCTGTTGAATTGTTCCAAGTTGTTTGGCCTTCAGCCAGAAATGACAGCAGCCCTTTGATTTGCACATCCCTTTACCTGTCTGCCATAAAATACACCGTTTTAGAAACCTTCAAAGTCATCTTTCTTCTGAGCATCCAAGCAGCCATAATAAGACAGAAGATATCATCACTACACCCATGAGCAGCTGAAGCTATTACACAGTGCCTTGTGCCTGCCTGTTGAAATACAACAGAGTTAATGTGACATAACTTTTTGTAATACAGCCATGCTACACATCAGTTGGAGTTTGGATCAGCTGAGCAAGGTGGAAAATGAGCACCTTGGGGCTCAGATTTAGGGAGAATAAATTTCATCGCATTCTCTTAACATTTCTGATAGTCTAGGCATGCTAGAAGGACGAGGTGTATCAACAAAGAAACTAGACACTTGGATGGAATATCATATGATTCAAGACACGAGTACTTACTATTCTGATTCCCATTCCATTTCTGCCTCCATTCCTGTTCCCTCAAAAAACCCTAACCAACAAACAAGACCACCAAACAAAACAAAAAAGCCCCAATCTTATAACTCAGAATCACAGGAAACTAGGAAAGAGAAGACGGGAACTTTTTGACTGGATAAGATCAAATTTCAGTGTCTTCAAGTTTTCCTGTTGCAGGTGCACACTGCCGGACAATTCCTGTCATTAGGAATCATGACAGAGGGTCAGGAATAACTGGATCAGCTATAAGTAAGAAAGGGAAAAATATTAAATATTTACAGAAGTAAGGTGGCTGAGAATTGGATGCTTCTACATTATTGAAGTTACTCTGCAGTACTTGTTGTCAATCAGCAATCACACTGCATTAAAGTGCAACACGGGTCTAATTTATTAACTATTTCAGTTCTGACTGACTTCTATGTTGCATAAAATTCATCTTTGCAAAACCCCCAAAACTTGTTACAGTAAGCTATTGCAATGTTCCCAAAACAGAATTTTTCTGTAATTGAAACATTTACTACAAGTTCTGAGCATTTGTGTTGTAGTTATGAAGGTTGAGACAGGCTCACAGAAACCTTCCTGCATGTATAACATTTGCCAAAATGATAGGATTAAAATGGCTTGCGAAATACCGGTAAGACTGACAGAGGCAAACATATTATTCTTGGATTTTTCTCTGCTAATGTCTCTACTAAATTACATTAATTTGTTTGGATATGTATGGATGTGAATGAATCATTTGCAAGGGAATTATTGGTATTTCTCTTAGTTTGATGATAAAAATAGCCAGAGGTTTTGTTGACAAACTGTTTAAAGAATGTGATAACGTCAGAAAAAGAACTGAATATAGAAAATAAATTCTGTGCTCCGTACTGGCTGTACCCAACTACAGTAACACAGACCTGCTGCTAAAAGGGATAAGGTAGTTCTGGGAAACACTGCAGAGATAAAACATGTTAGGTGTCATTCTTGTAAATATACTACTAAACCATAGACTGTATACTAATATGAAGAGATTGTTACACTGAAGATTTTTTTTTGGTTATAGTATTAATGTGCTGTTAAATAATAAAATAATAATAAAAATTCCCTATATGTGTTCCATTCCCATTCAAGTCCTGTCTCAAAGGATAAAGAAAAACATACATTTAACAACTAGTCTGAATATCTTATTACGTTTGCTAATTCAAACCACAAGATTTCTGTCTAAAATAACCATTTCTAATTAAGCACTGGAAATTATTTCTACAGAAGCTACATTGATCTGCAACAGTGTTATGGTTATTTATTTTATGGTTCTTGAGTTCCTCTGGGCTATCAATTTATATAAATGAGTCACATTTTTTTTTCCATGTGATCATTGCTAACTGTTGTTTCTTCATGACATAATGTTTCTGCAATGATATAATTTCAAAGTTTAATGTATTTTCATAAAATAATTGGTTATATGAAAATGTGCAATTGAATGGAAAATAAAAAAGCAAAATATATTTTATTTTCTCATCTTCATCTTTAATCATTGTTTGTTAATATAAAGACCAAAAAACAAAATAAGGTAACTATAATATAATCTTGAACAGTATTTTTTCTTTCAAATGTAAGGCTTCTTAGAAAAGCAAAAATCAGAAAAACAGTCACTTACTTGACTTATTACTACATCCTCAAAGACCTTTCCAACCCCAGTCTAATAAAGTTGAAGCTTCTGTCCTTGTAGCCAATAACTGAAAAAAAACTAGAGCTGCTTATCCTTGTGTTTATTATACGAGTGTAATCAAAGTGAATTATTTACTATTTAAAGTTTGTCATTGTTAAACATGAATGATAGCATAAAGATTATGGAATTTGGTCAAAATTCTGAAGCTTCTCTTTCCCAAAGAATTCTGAATAGACACATTTTGGCATGATTTACTGATTTAAAATTATTTTTAAGAAGTGGAGCTAAAAACTTTTGAATTACTTCAATAGTTTCATTTGATGATTGAGAAATTAATTTTGGTATACAAAAATCACAATGTAAAACTATGACTTCTAGTATAGAATTGTCACTAAAAATTAGAAAAATGTATATGGACATGGCAATACTCTTAAAACAGAAAAATCTGGGGTTTTTTCTTTTACTAAAACCTCTGTGTTTTGAAAAATAACAGTTTTCATTGGAAAAAAAAATCTTGTGTAAATTTTTGACTGACTGTAGTCACTTTTAAAATAGAACCCTTCCAAATACTCTGTTTTGTCAGTGGAAAAAACAGAAAAATGCCTTATGTTTGTTTGCTTCTTCTAGACTCGGAGGGGGCTTAAGAACCTTTGTGGTATTTAGAGGCTTCTTATGCATACCTAGCACTGGACAAGTGGTTTCACTAATCTGCCAGTTAGAAAAAATAATCATCACTGTCATAAAATGAAAAGACTAGATAGGCTTATTCTAACATTTGCAAAATTCATCATGTGTGGTGTCAGCCTATATTAATGGGAGGATTATGTCTTGGCTGCATACACATTTGAATCCAGATATAACCAAAGAACATGGCTGCTGTTTTGCGTGATCCACAGAGCCAGAGAGATGAGTATCTATGAATCAAAGGACTGCCTGTAGCATTGAAAGCTGAAGTCAGCAGACCGTGCACCTGAGGCACACAAAAGCTCCGTACTGTTTCCATGTTTTCTTACCTGTTCAGCTCTGCTGACACTACGAACTACTACTATGAACTTCCAATGAACAGAAGTACTTTATGCTTGATTGCTTAAACCAAGTAAGATGATTTGTTGTGTGCTGAACTTCAAGTGCTTGGTTATTACAAAATTCAGAAAGCCACTACCTTCTCACTTATGGAATATACACCATTCATATCCCACCCATTAAAAGCTGTATGTAATGATGTCAGCTTGATACAAGTCTATGCATACACTATTATTTCCAGGCTACGCAACAATTGGTGGGTTTTTTGCTCTGCTTCTATCTTCTTAGGGACCGACCAGCAGCATCAGACAAAATACAAACAGTGCTTGTTGCCCAGCGTAAGGCTTGCTAACAGTCATCGCGAGAAGTCCAAAGGCCATGTGTTAAATGACTGATAATGCTTTTGTAGCACCCTCTTTGAGAAGGTGTCCCAATCCAATATCGGGAGGGTCTTTGATGCGATCCCAGGAGGCGAGATTAAGACACAAACAGAGTCATATGCCATGCAACCTTGTAAACTTTATTTACGGATTCAGCGATATCCAGCAATGTCCGGTTGGCTCAGTTTGTGCAGGCATGGAGGTTCTGGCGAGGACGAGGTCGGGCAGCAAGGCAACAAGGAGGAGA
>Ga0181612_171534_pt1 | contig 14083 bp, 7 predicted proteins | sample HoacroProtozoa21_FD_119630 | JGI IMG/M metagenome (GOLD analysis project Ga0181612, IMG submission 119630) | Hoatzin crop microbial communities from Cojedes, Venezuel. Combined Assembly of Gp0051906, Gp0051904, Gp0051908
CGAACTGCCGCGCGAACTGCCGCGCGAACTGCCGCGCGAACTGCCGGACTGCTGCGCCGCCTCTGTTTGCCGGCTCTGCTCGCCCGCGCTCCCTGGGGCTGCTCTTATCCGTGAGGGGGTTTGGCCGCTGTCACACTCGGGTCGGGCCCCGCTGAGTCAGAGCTGCCGCTCGTTGGCACCTCCCGCTTTCCCCCTTGGGGGGGAAGGGGCTGGGGTCTCCTCTCTCTCTCGGTGCTTTTTGCCGCCTCGCAAAGAGAAAGCCCATCAAAATAATTGCTACACAGATGACAATAACTGGTCTATTAAAAACAAAAGATAGTGCATCAGTTTCTTTTTGTATCTCTTCATAGTTATCCTGCTATTCTATCAACCAAGAGATTTGCCTGAATTCCAATCAAATCAGTTCAGTAACAGCATGTCTACACGCACTACACTTTTTAAGAAATGAATCTGATACACCTGAGACATGCCAATGCCCTCAGTAGTCTTAACAAACATAGCCTACAACTATCTTTTGCTTTTCAGTATTTGTCAGAATCAATTACCTGTACAGTTTTTGGATTGCATGGGCTGCGTTCTTCCTCACATAAGGAGATAAATCAGAAGAGGCTTCCTTAATAGCAAGCATCATAATAGGAACAATAATCGGAACACGGATACTGGATAAAACTCTTAGAGCACTTGCGCGGATTAACTGATTAGGATCCTAAAGAATGGGAGAGAAGAGGAGAAATAAAATTAGTGGCCACACACTAAAACATGTAAATCTATCTATCCGTCAGGCGTGCAAGCTAAGGCCACACCAATAAGAAAATGTGCCAAACTTCACGCAATAAACTTTCAACCATCAAAAAAAGTAAAATAAATTAAGAAAGAAAACACTGAAACATTTTGAAATTTTGGCAAAGGAAAGCATTAACATAATACACTTTCCCAAGCAAAATGTGGGAATGATAGCTAAAAAAGACTAATATTTTCTTTAATGATCTGAGAAGTTTCTGCAATCCAAGCGCAATTCAGATATTCTGAAAAACACACCAAGCTTAGTTTTATTACTTAAATATAAGAACTGTCAAATGAAAATTTGGTTCTCTGTTGCAACACTCCCACTCAAGTTCTTGATAACACATCCATTTTATGCTTTACCACAAGGTATAAATTTCAGCCATTAGCAAAATGCATTTTCTTAAAAACATGTCAAAATATTAAGTTCAAAGTTTTGAGGCTTTCTTCTACTTCCTACTGCCCTTTCTTTCGTCCCAGTACTTGTTTCCCTTTTATAATGTTAGGGTTAAATTGGAGATCCAACAATTGCAGAAAACATCTGCATGTGGAGTAACTGTTATGCAAATCTTATCTACTAACCATGGGCTTGGGACACATGGGAAAAATGTTGCTTAATCAAGTACTATATCCTCTAAAATCCAGCAAACTGAAATTGCTGCAGCATTAATTGTGTACTGACTGCCAGAAAGGCACTTCCAAAAGAACCTTTCTCCCAGGTACTAAAAGTCAGCAACATGGGTTTTCAGACTGGTATTACTTAATGATCAGTTCATCTAAGCTATCAAAAATCAGGTATATCTAAGCAACTTCTAAGCAGTAAGTATCTGGATGGCGAAAGCACTTAATTTGACAGTTTTTGGAAAACGAACTTGTTCTTATCAGAGTTTGCAGGGCTCACCTGCAAACACAGAAGTTTAAAATAATCTAGAAAGTTGTTTCTAACAAGGGAGGAAAAAATCTCTATACATAAAAATTAATTGTAATATTCATTACCATACCAGAAACAAAACATTACAAAAAATAGATAGAGAAAAAATGAATTATGTTGCCTATCTTCCATAGCAGGCTTAGGAACTTCCTTAGCTGCTGAAAATCTCAGCTAGATTGGAGTCTACCTCCCTGCCACATCACCACTTCTTTTTGAGCTACTTGCAGCCACAACATTTGCGTCATCCCCTCTCCTTTTGTTCCCAGTATCCACAGCTTTTTGAAAATGTATGCCATGAGACGTGTTCACTGTATACATATCTCATTAAAAACATAGGATACAAAGTCATTTGAATTTTAGCTTTTCATGGCAGTCACAGATAATGAAGGTAGTACACATGCCATTGAGATAAAAGCTGGAAGAAAATGGCCTGTAGGATTCTCCTACAGTTGTGCACCTGGTGCTCTGATCACATTTTCCAACAAGACAAAAGGTCTGGGTTAGTAACACGACAGACATTAATTATGAACGTAGAGTAGCCTTATAAGAAGAGTACAGCAAACAAAGAACAAAACTCAACCTTCTGTTATTATAAAAACTGGCCAAATTTAAGCACAGAAACATAATAAATCTTTCTTTTCTCCGTGGTCACACTTCAAAGGCAATCCTAAACTTTGTTCTCCTCATTGTGATCTGAATTTGAAATGAAGCAGTAATAAAAGGCTACTTCTTCAGTGATTTTAATAAAAAGTAGCACGTGCAACACACTGAATATTTTCATTTAGGTACTACTATCTTCCTCATGTTCCAAATCTCTGTTGTGCAACCCGATCACTTACACTAACTGAAAGGAATACAGGTGTTTCAGGGTAACAACAGGGTCTTCTTTCTACATACATAAGCTATCTAGGAAAGAGAAAAGGCATTTCAGAAATTAAATGTTAGGCATGTGAATTTGAGAGTACCAATCTGCTACTTTTCTTCAGTGAAGTAATTTTACTTCATGCGGGCTTGGCTGCTTGATGAGGTTTGAGGTAGCACAAAAAAAAAACTTGTTAGTAATGGAACTTGAAATTGCTTTATCAGATGCAGATATTTACATGATTTAGCTTAACAGACAATGCTTACACAGATACTTTTATTTTTATGATACCAGCTCAGAATTCTCTATGAAAAGTTGTTTAGTAGTCACTCACTTTTAAAGCACGCTGGAAAGTACTGATGGACAATAATGCCAGATCTTGCTGCTCCTCTGCATAACGCATCAGATAAACATATACAAGCTTTTTTATCTGAAAAGAAACACACAATGAACATCATTATCAGAAAGTTTTAGAATTCTATAAAATCAAGTCCTAGACTGCACATTTTCATCAATATTTTTTCCTTTGAAGGAAGAATTAATATATCGCTGGAGTACTCACATGCTTTTCAAACACCTTATGATTTAGTGTAATTCTTTTAACAGAAACTCCCTGAGGTGCCGCAATATTACCTAACTAAAGATACAGTCAGATGAAGGCTAATAACACAAAGTACTGCTTTGTATTACCAACCGGAAAGAAAACACTTGAATAATCTAAGAAGTTGACATGTGGCAACTGACCATCGGAGCACTCCTCGTGGTTTTTTACTCATAGAAAACAGGTTAAACTTCAACAGCAAAGGATTTCAACAAGCCCATTTTACTTTACCCTGAAACTGAAAATCAATTACCCTAACACATTTGACAGACAACATAACTTCCAGCTGAAGTGTGGTAACTTACACTGTTTAAATCTGATTAAAAGAGCACTTCTGACTATGTCTTGGACAAAAGCAAAGGGTATTAGATCCACTTTTGCCTGACTACAAGCATTCAAAAGATGTAGCCAATATAAGCATACTACAAAGGATGTGATGTTCAAAGATTAAGAAAACCTCGGTATGATTTTGAGGGAGGAGGGTATTCAATTTAGTTCACTTTACCCCCTCATGGCTACTGTATGCCCAAGAAGCAGTGAAAACATTTTTTACATTTGAGTTGTAAACCGACCATTGGGTTTTATAATGGAAAATTCTGAAAGACTCTCAACTACAGCTGTGCTATAATTACTGTCACTATCAGAAGATGTATCTTTGTGCCAATTCTGGCAAAAAGCATAATATTAAATCACAGAAGGTTACACCATACTAAATTATTTGTTGTTCAGCTATAGACAAGCAGCAATCAACATTGACCACAAGAGGCCATGCATTGAATGACTGCAGGTGTGCAAAGAAAGCCTCCTTTCCTTGAAACCACTCTGTGACTAGAAATGGAAGCACTTAGAGCTCCGTGACTACACTATTCTTTTACCATTTACCTTCACTCAACGTTAAAATGCTCCTTTCTATAAAACTAATCATAACAGGGCGCATTTGGCTTGAGGAACACAGGCAGATTTGTTTAATTAGTTTGTCAATATAAGCACATCAAACTCCATGAGTTATTGACGAAGACTTACTTTTGTTCTACACCACCAATTGCTTACCAGGTCACTTTTTGTATCCCTACCATCTATGACATGATGCACATAGTGAAGTTAAGATCAGTATGTACTTATAAAAACAAAAATCACAAGGCACTTCTGTAAACAATAAGATGCCCTTTGCTCTCTTGAAACAAATGAACGTGCTCTACTGCTTCTTCACCTCCCTTTCCCTGCATCAGAGCATTCAGCCCTGGTAAAACCAAAAAAAGCAGCCATTTCTGGGCAGGAAAGTCACTCGGATACAAAGTCACTCAGATGAACTGATGTATTTAATGCTACTGCATGGTAGCAATTTGTACAGACAGATTTCTGTAACAATTCTTAAGGACAGGGGAAAAAATTGGCAAAACATTTCCAGAAAACAGTATCAGAATCCAGGTATTAAAAATACGACTTAACCCAGTAATTCCTCATGATTTCAAAAGCATCCTAAATACTGGACCACAATAAAGCTTTCTGAGCCCCAGAAGTGCTGACTTGATGGTTGTAAGTACGACTATGTTATGACCTAAACTCATCATCTAACTAACCTTGATAAAGAAGAAAAATCAGTCACCCAGCTTTATTAAATGCCCTGATCTCTTTTCAGTTTAACCATCTCTTCCCATACAAATATTTTAGTACTAAATGGTGAAAAAATAAGTAAAAATAAATAAAGTAATAAGGGAACTTTAACTACAGCACAGATGAAAACGTGAATTCACATAACTGTCTATTTGTTTAAAATATAAGAAAAGGTTGACAAAATATACACAGTGAAAGGCTTCTGCTAATTAATGTTAGATTAGGTGATCAAACCTTGTCTGCACACCCACAAAGGAGCACAGAGAGACAAGGAGGGTGGAGTAGTGTTTGCAAGAAATACCCTGCCCTACTTTCTCCCAAGCCCATGACAGGAACCATCAGCCCAGAGGTGCAGAGAGACACAGTAGTAGGAGAGAACCTAGATTTAGGACTCAGAGGAATGTACACCCTGTCAGACCCCTCTCAATGCCACCTCAAGAGATCTTCAGCTTCCAAGTCCAGGTGTTAAACCCATCAAGAGTCAACACCAGAGCACTTTTCAGACTGAGGGTCTTCATACAGGTATGGGATGCAGATGAAGAGCATGTTAGGATTGCACGAGATTTATCATAGGATGTTTTGGGGAGGAACCAAAATGAAGGAGAAGTGAGGGGAATCTACGTGATCTGGGGAGGAGTAAGTGGGGGAAAATAGAGGGACAAGCACATAAAAATGGCTGGACACATCTAAACATTTGCCAGCTGGTACATCTATCTTTCTGTGCCCTGCACCTGATCAGCACAGTCTGTTGTATTTTCTCATTAAACTCCATTTTTAACTATTTTCCTTGGTGAGGTACTCTCTATTCAGTGTGAAGGTGCACATATGTGCCAGCAACTCCAGTCAGGCCACTGGCTGGAAGGCCCATGCGTCCATACACACCAGCAACTAGAGAGCCCACAGTGAAGGGGCTTAAGTGTAACTCCAGGAACTGGAATGGGACCTCAAGTCACCTATGTCCATGGTGGCCAGCACCTGTAACAAGGGAGGGTCTGGCTACCAGCACCTGGGCTGGAACCACAGACCAGAGGGCCCATGAGCATAGGTGCAAGCAACTGAAGAGACTGGAGTATATGAAACCAATCGCAAGCCCCTGTGTCTGTAGTGCCAGTGACTGCAATGTGTGCAGGTGTACCAGTGGATCAAGCTGCAGTAGCTGGTAAGCAGGTGAAGTGGCCTTGGAATTAGCTAGCTAAGAGTGTGGGCATCTAAGAGCAAGACCACAGGAGGAGTTGACTGTGGCATAGACCAGGCGAGTCCCACCCAGCTGCCAGAGAAACCAAGCTGGTCTGTGGGTACAAGAACCACATGTTTGTGTGCATCTCTCTACAGGCATAACCACAGGGGGTTGGCTGGTAGAGGACCAAAGGGATTTCCAGCCAGGTACAGTTGTGTGTGCTGCACACATGTGCACATACCAGTGTGTCTAAGGGCAAGACCATGAAGGGGTAGCTGCTGGAGGATGAGGGAAGTTCTGGTTTACATGTGTTCACATGTGTACAGCAGTTTGTACCAGCAATTGAAACAGGGCTGCAGGCTCAGGGGCTCATATGTCCAGCTGCCAGCAACAGGTGAGATCAAGATCCAAGGACCAGCTACTAGGCAGACTGTGTCCGAGCCCAGCTGCTGGCTAGATCCACACTGTACACACATATGTATACATATGCTCCCACCAGCAGACCTTCACCATGAACGGCCAAGCTGCCAGTGCTCTCTTTGTGCGTCAGAGTACCCTGTGCCAATTTATGTGGCTGCTTCTATACATATATATTTCTTGTGTGTACGTACACAAAACACATGCGTGTGTGTGCACACCTACTAGGAATACACTCCCAGCCTGATTACTGGTCGGGCTGAAAGCCTGGAACTGGGGCAGTCTTGCCTCTGTTGGTCTAGCAGATCCAGCCCTAACAGTTAGAAGCACTTGAGATGAATGATACTGTTCAAGGTACCCCTCTGGCATAAGATATCTCTCTTGAAAACTGGACTTAGAGTACTCCTAACTTACAAACACAAGTTAAAGAAGACAGGAATATTTAAGTATCTAAGTATGATTCCTTGCGCCGTTTTCCTTTTATCACCTATTGCTGAAAGTACAGTTACAATTTCTAAAATTATTTTAACACAGTAAGTTCTGAAAGACTCTGAATTGTCACCTTTGCACACTTACGCCTCCTTGACTTACCAGAGATCAGTATTTGGCCTCAGCCAAATATACACATTCTTTCAAAGACTAGAAAAAGACAAAGTTTTAAAGTACTAGCTAACTAAGAGTAATTTCTTGAAAGCTAAAATTAGACTAAAACTTGACTGTTACTAACCATCCAAGCAAAATAAGGAACAAAACCTGCTTTACCACAGCACATTAGAGAGAGACAGGAGTTTGCTGAAGTCATTATTACAGAAAATAAAATCTTCAGTGCCATAAGCCAGGGAAAAAGCAACTTTTTGTTCCCATTAATAATAGAGGCTGAAGTAGGTATCTCCAGAAGAGGAAGGAAGAATTGGAGTATGCACTCAATTGACCTCGCTTCTTAAAACCCAGGGCTTCGAACACCTATTTCCTGCATTTTTCCAAAATTACGATTCTGTGAAGCAGGAAGTAACTAGTATCATCGCATGGTCACTCTGCTTTCTTCAAACTGATACTTGTCGGTGACTACGTAGTCTGGAGCTACAAACTTCAATGTTTTTTTCATCCAAATCTCATCGGTGAAAGTGAACTGTAAGTCTGACACCTCTGCACTGGAGCTGACAGTGTATGCATAGTACTGGTAGTGCGCATCAGAGTAACATTTTCTTTACAAAAACTCTGGTTGTGCAACTTTCTAAGCAGATACTGCTTTAGATTTCCTTGAGCCACATAGTAAGCCTGTGGATTTAAACACATCATAGTTGAATATAATCTAAATTTTTTAAATTCCTGCAAAATTTGAATTTTCACTGGTCTAAGATGGATTTTTTTTTTCTTTTTCTTACTTTATCAGAAATAGAAGATACAGAAGCAAGCTTCTTTGCTATCTGAAACCTGATAGTGGGGCAAGAACAGACACAGATGCTGCTAAAATGAAACGGATGGTAAACAGCATGAAAGAAAAACTTGTATTTCTGCTATTGTTTTTATCTACAGAAATTTTGAAAATAATTATTAAATGCATCCCCTTTTAATTACAAGTCACACAATTTGGTGCAAGTTGAACACATTTAGTCAAGCCATTTGCCTCAAGAAATTGACTCCTATTGCAGACGATTCAGATACAGGTTCTTCATCAGCTGCTTTTATAGAGAATTTTATAGACAATTGTCCTTCTCTGCCCTTCCATATACTTCTTCAACACTTCTTCATACAAAGTGAATCCAGTAAGCACATATTCCCAAAATGCATGTATGACTTTGCTTTAAAGTCTCCATGTCTTGCAAAACATAAAAGTAACCCAAACATTTGAGATTACACTGCATAGTAGCAAAAATTTCTTCTCTGCTCAAGAGAGACTTGTGTGTCCCCCCCCAACAGTCACATCTCCCCAAAAGATTCCAAGATTTGAAAGCTAATTTTCTGTATTATTCTGCATTCACATTAATAAAGCACTAAACAAATTCTCTAAATTAAATTAGGAAAAGAACCAACATTTAAATATTGTGAAACAAAAAAATTTTAAACACACTTCATCAGTAACATCACATTTTGTCTAACCATGAATTCCTGCAAAGATTTGTTTAACCGAGTGATCTCTCAGCAATCCTTTCATAAATATACTACACAATTAAAACAGTGAAAACTTTTCTACCCAACCCTCACCTCCCAGCCTTGATCTGCAACAGATGCATGCAAATACAATGTAGCACACTCCCTACTCAAAGTTTGCAAGCAGCACCACACCTCAAATAAACTGCAGCACCTTTCCTCAGAACTACCATCACACAGCTCCACAAGCTTTCACTCAACTTTTTAAACGTAGTTATTATTCTTCCCTTCAAATCACCCAGTAGGTCTCCTTTCTTTACACATTAAACTATTACCATAATACAGTCATTGAAACTAAACTCTGAAAACTTCTGTTAAAGAAACCTACAGATTTTATGGTTTACCTTGAGGTTGGATACAATTAGATAAAATTTTCATAAACAGATCCTCCATAACAGTATGCTTAATGATCTATAGGAATACCTCAATATTTTTACTGGCAACATTCTTCACAACAGCAGGAAACAGCTCAGAAGCATTTTTTCCCTTTGCAATCATCTGAAGGGGAAAAAAAAAAAAGACACACAAATCTTAGTAATGTAATAACGTAATTTATTAGAGTGGGATTTTTTTTCCCCCCCAAAAAAGAGACATGCATTTATTCCCGATCTGTATTCAAACCTGACTTCCATGAAGCTGAGGACAAAGTCTGATTTTTTTTTGTTAGCTATTAGGCTTTACATGACACTATTCATACAATAAAACCTAAGTACTGGCTGGTTACAAGTTTGGGGGGTGGAAGCCATGAACTGGAGTTTACCTTATCCGACTGAAAATCATTTTTAATGCTTTAAAAAATACTTAAAGATCTTGCTAATTTGAAAAGCTTTATAGAATTACTTTTCAGGAGTCAGTATGCAAAAAAACAACAACAAAAAACATACGAAGTTTAAAATCCTGTTCCTTTTCCCTGGAATAATCCTGGTGTGCAACAGAACAAAGGAGAACACAAGAAATGGACATCATGTTAAAAACAAAGCAAGGTTGTTTTCCATAGCAAGTTAAATACAAAAGGCCTTAAAATGTTCATACAGAACAAGACGACAATGAGGTAAAAGCAAGATCAGTCAACCCACTTTTTTTAAAAAAAAGGAAGAAAGTTTTCATATTCGATCTCAGAGAAACGTGAAACTAGGGTATGCAGCAAGCAATAAAATTGTCTTAGTAAAGAGCACAAACAACAAAACTACAGTTTAGCTTCAGCCTGCGTATAAACAGCTTAAGGAGGAAGTTATTTATGAGAAACGAAGTACATCAGAAGGAACAAAATACTTCAATATAAACTACAGCTGTACAACTTTTTTACTACCTCTATCTAATACCAGCAGAATGTCTGCTAGTACTTTATGTCCAAGCTGCAAACCCTGGAATTTCATGAACATGTTATATGAAAGTCACAGCGCTGCTGAAGACAGACTCACAGCACCCCAAGCTATGGTCAAGGGCAGCCAAACATCAAGCTAATCAGCAAGGACAAGAGCTCACGAAGACAAGCAAATGTACAGGGATTCAACACAGGAACATGAGTTTTGCAACTGCAGCTACTGCTGTTCATAACCATCTCACACTGCCACCATTATTCAACATTACACAGCTGATTAAACTTCACATTCTTCACAGGTCTGTTTGTGTATTTCATTGATAAAACACATTAAGGGTATAAAGAACTAGGATCTCATGCAACAAACGCAAAAAAAAACACAAAACCAGGCAGTACTTTGGCAAACTGTATATTCAGAGAAAGTTAGAAGACAGACACTAGAAGAAGGTAGCTGTAGTTCAAACTGTTACTGAGTGAGCCTTTCAAAAGGATTTAAGAGCAGCTTTCCAGTATGATATTTCAATCTAACAACATCTTACACTATTTCTTGAAGCTGTACTACGACACAGAAAGCGACAAGCTAAGCAGTAAGCACATTGTATAGGTTTCAAGAGTTTTTAACTAAGAATCTAAATTAAACCACTGCTGTCAAGATTGGGAGGTCTTTGCAACAAATGCCAGATTCAGAATGACCAGAGTCAAGTAAAACTTACTAGCAAGATGCACTGCAGAGAAGTATCATAAAAACCAAAATATTATCGACCATCTCATCTTGATGCAACAGAAGTTACGCTATTCAAAAACAGGGATGATCCTTAGACTGCCCTGATAGGCTGTAACAGTATGACTCTATGCATTACTTGTGTTAACTGATCAACTGTAATCACTCCAATGTACCATGTAAATATGTATTTAGAGTCTTTTAAAAGAGAGTATTTTGACTCATTAAGTCACAACAATTAACATAAATCCTCCTTAGGCCATGGATCATTAACCTGAAAGAACATAATGGTTCTTTCCAAGGCTAAGGTCTATCATGTCATTTTTGTTGCTGTGCCTAGACATTCTCCAATTGTGTTGTCTTACATACCTGGAGTTGCTGCATCGACATAATCTTTCATTCTAGAACAAGTACTATGTAATGTCAGGGTGTACTAAGCTTTTTTTTCCCCCCCCCATGAGACACACACACAGACATGGATGAAATTCTCTATGGAAAATGAGGCACTTGAATTCATTTCCTAAATTTCTGTTCTGAAATCTTCAGAAGTGAAATTCCACTGAGTTTATTTCACAGATGAAAAGTCCAGACAGATTGCAAGACCTGGTAACAAGAACATCTTGGTTGTTGTAGAATTAATGTATGCTTTAAAAGAAATACCAGCTATTCTGTTTTCATGCATATAGTACAATAAACTTGGTTCTGTATACACTTCAAATTTACTTCTAAACCAGCAGCATTGTTCATAATCTTCCAAAGACTGCAATTATTTTATGGCATGCACGTAAGAAAGACATTAAAAAATACCACAGTGACTGATAAAAAAAAAAAAGCAACATCATTAATGTCACACATATGTATTTTAGCTGAAGGTAGTCTTAGATGCCTTCATGTAAGTGGGGAAGTGGAAAGATCAAAACCAGACTACTCCTATGCTCGAAGTTACGTTGTTAAAAGTCACTCTCTGCAAGACAGGTTTGTTTTCTTATTTGTAATGAATCTCCTTCTTCCCAGAAAAGAGTTTGTAAACCACCTTAAAGGAGGAAGAAGCAGCAAAAGGAGCCATAAGCAGCGTTCTCCTGGTACTTTTCCACCACACTATACAGACAAATGAAGATTCAGTCTCTTGAAGTCTATCAAAAGACTAAGAAAACTATGGGTACGCACAGCTTTTTCCCCTACCTAAAATTAGTGAAAATGAGCATTCCAGTGAGACACATTAAACAACACTCTGACAACACAGTTTCTTTTTCCTCTAATAAGGCTAGAAGTCGTCTTTCTTCTCTGGAAAACACATCTCACCCCTGAGAACCCTGTAAATTTAAGCACACAAGTGGTAACACACAAGCATCTTTGTGCCCAGCAAGAACATTATCACCACTGCTACAAGACCTTATACTAATTGTGCACGGTCTCAGTCCTGGCCTGTAAAGCTCATTGTTTCAGTTTGTTATGTGAACCAGAGGTTGGTAACAGATGTCTGTTATAAAACACAGTTTAATCACAGGATAACAGCAAATGTCTTGAAAATACAGAAGAGACTGAAAATAGAGTATCCAGTAACTCAAACAACTCGCGGTCAAGTAATGGTCTACCTTGCAAGCTAGAAGGCTGTTTCTGCTTTAAGAAAAGAGGCAGCAGCTAAGCAAGGAAGAAAAAAAAATATCCAAGAAACAGAAGGTGCCTATTGCCATCTGAGAAAGTAGCAATCTTCCAGCATTTCACAGTGCTTAGAACAGGGACCAAGAACCTGACCAGAAACCAAGGACTAGAAAATTGTAAGGGACAAAAACCTGGAACTGGAAATGGGGGAACAGACGAAAGAATGTGCTCAATTCAGTTCTACCTTGCCTTGCTGAAGAGCTCTTGAGCACCTGATCACCTCAGCCTCAGAACATCAAGGACCACAGCTGTCAGTGCTAACTACACATCTCCAGCTTCATGGTATCATAAAATTCCAGGAAATTAAAGAGACAGCTGTTAAGAACTGCTTTGAATACGTAGCACCAGCTATTTACAATAAGTGCATTTGCTTATAGCACACTCATTTATAATGAGAGCATTGTTTGTAGGAAAAAATGAAACAAAAATTTAAAATCAGTCTAGCAAAGCCTTGGTTTAAAATTTAAAGCTGACCTGATTTAACAGTTTCTAATTCCCCCATATGCATACACACACACATATTCAGAGCCAACAGTTTCCAAATACAGAAAAAACATGGCCACCTCTTGAAAATCAAGAGAGCAACAGGCATTTCTCCTCAACCTTCCTGTCCACAGTAGTAAACAGAACAATCTTTTCTGAAGGAAGCAGAACAATGTAAGTTACTGGAGGTTGAAACCATAGCACTACTATAGGCCATGATTTCTTGCAACATCACCTTTGTATGCCAGACTCTGACTGGTCAAACCCTGAGGAATCCTATATCATGCTGGAGAAGATGAACCAAGAAAGCTTTTACAGAAAAAAAAACCCCACCCTGACATTATGAAATCATAGTTGGTAGGTTACCCAGAGCTACTAGGTAATCGATGTCTCTGGCAGGACTAGGACCAAAGGCAAAATCAGAAGACACACAGCTTGAGTAAAATCTTCATCACTAGCAGATAATGAAGGAGAAATCGCTAGCTCTAGAGTCAGAGCAAAACAAACGATCACATAGGTTGTACCTACTCACTTCAGTACATGCTTGGAAAGGATTAACCCACATAAAAAACCAAGCAAAACAAAAAAGCATACCCAGCAGAGACAGAAAGAACAATGAGAGAAAGCAAATGCACAAGTCCCCATAAAAAGAAGTCAAGTGGATACTGAACAGCTTTCCATAGCACATTCTTCTAATACTGTTAAGAATAAATAAAGGGACTTTATCAACTTCCTGATGTTTAGTTTATAGCGTTCAAACACACAACGGTGTTCAACATTACTCACTTCTACGGGTACACAGTTCACCTGAAATACTCATTCAAATATACAGGCAACTCGCTTAGTTAAAAAAAAATCCTTCTATATTCTAAAAAAGTAAAAATAGTAAATGCAATTTGCCACTTTACTCCTGCAAATTTCTGTCATTTCCTGTCTGCTGAACTAAGACAGCAATTCAAGTTTCTCTGAAGTAACCATTTCCTATTTGAGATCTCACCTCCCTACTGAAAATAGTTACAGACTTATTGGCACTGTTACATAAGTATTTTAAAAGTACTTGACTGCATATATTTTGATATAGCAATTTCTACACAAAATTCCAAATTAAAGACTTCACAGTAGCTTCTAAACACCATTTAGAGATTTAACTGCTGACTTGGTACAGGATTGGAGAAGAGGAGGCTGAGAGGGGACCATACTGCTCTCTACAGCTACCTGAAAGGAGGTTGTGGTGAGGCAGGCGCTGATCTCTTCTCCCTGGCAATAGGACGAGAGGCAATGGCCTCGAGTTGTGTCAGGGAAGGTTTAGATTAGATACTGGGAAAAATTTCTTTACTGAGAGAGTGGTCAGGCATTGGAA
>Ga0181612_100762_pt1 | contig 14082 bp, 9 predicted proteins | sample HoacroProtozoa21_FD_119630 | JGI IMG/M metagenome (GOLD analysis project Ga0181612, IMG submission 119630) | Hoatzin crop microbial communities from Cojedes, Venezuel. Combined Assembly of Gp0051906, Gp0051904, Gp0051908
GGCGTATTCGTTACGGTCGGCGTGCTCGTCGCAGTCGGCGTATTAGTTACCGTCGGCGTATTCGTCACAGTCGCCGTCGGCGTGTTCGTCGCAGTCGGCGTATTCGTCGCGGTCGGCGTATTCGTCGCAGTCGGCATATTCGTCGCGGTCGGAGTGTTCGTCGGCGTATCCGTTGCCGTCGGCGCAACCGTCACCGTCGGCTCTTCTGACTTCTCGACCACTATAGTGACAACGGCCGTTCCAGTCACCTTCGTGAGGCGGTACATATTCTCGACGTCCGTGTCGCTCGAATCCTTCAGGTTCTTGTAGCTTCCAGCCGCAGTCACTGAAGAAACCGTGTACCCGTCCTTCGCAGCAACAAGGAAATTCACCTGTCCGGATCCAGATACGTCAATCGCCCCTGTTGACGAGCTGCGGGCATACGCCTCAGTGACGTCGGTCTCGTCCGCGGCCGTGTAGTCCTGCGTGTAGTAGACGTCCACCGTCGCGCCATCGACCGCATTGCCGTCGGAATCGACGACTTCGAAGGTCACCTTGTAGCCCTCCTGCCATACTGCGTAGAGGGTGGTGTCGCCGTCTATCGAAATCGACTCTCCGTCCGCATACTCAGCCGCGGACGCATCGGACGACGTCGCCCATCCGAGGAACACATGCCCGTCGTAAGTAAATTCATTCGCATTCAGCGTAAGCGGCGAAGTACCCGTCTGCGTCGCGGTCTCTCCCGAGCCGTTATTGGAGTCGAGGGTCACCGTGTATTCGGTCTCCGACGCCTTGCCGAGCGTTATCGTCAGAGTGAAATCGCCCGTAACCTTGGTGAGGCGGTAGAGGTTCTCCACGCCCGTGTCGGAAGAGCCCTTGAGGTTCTTGTAATTCTGGACGTCGGCCGCCATGGATTCTATGTAATATCCGTCGGCCAGGTTCACGAGGAAGTTCACCTGCCCCGATCCGGTGGCGTCGATCTCGCCGCTGTCGGAATCGCGCGCGTAAGCCTCACTGACATCAGTCTCGTCCGCGGCCGTGTAATCCTGCGTGTAGTAAACGTCTATCGTCGCCGCGTCGGCAAGCACGTTCCCGTCCTCGTCGACGACCACGAAGGTCACCTTGTATCCAGTTTCTTCTTCCTCCTCTTCAGCCTCGGTCCAAACCGCGTAAAGAGTAATGTCGTTCGTCAGGTTTAACGCAGCTCCGTCGTCGTACACGGCCTCGCCGTCCGCGCTGACGGCCCAGCCTACGAACTCATAGCCTTCTCTGGTAAATGAATTCGCCGTGAGTTCTACCTGGCCGCTGCCGGTCTGCGCGTAAGTTTCAGAACCGTCGCTCGTCCCGCCGTTTCCGTTGTACGTAATGGTATGCGACGACGAATTGAGCGGTCCCGAGTAAAGAACCGAGGTATAGCTTCCCACGGCCGTCGTCGTGATAAGAGTGCCCGTGCCGTCCTTAACGCTGACGCTGTTTCCGCTCGACATACTGATCGAGCTCGATCCCACGCTGTAGGAATTATTTCCCACGACGAGCGTTATGCTGGACGTATCCGCCAGATTGGAATAAGACGAAGAGCTGCTCTGGCTGCCCGGTCCGCCCTGGCTTCCGGGACCGCCCTGGCCGCCGGGGCCTCCCTGGCCGCCCTGGCCGCCCATCGAATCCATCGTTCCCCACGCGGCCCACGGCTGCGAGCCGTCCGCAGGGGTAACCGTAAGGCGCTTGCCGAAGCTGAATACCTCGCCGTTGTAAATGTAAAGCCCGTCGTCGATGCTGCTGTCGCCGTCCGTGCCAGTGTCGATTCCCTCGGCCGTCTGGTCTGTAGACGAGCTGAATATAACGGTCTTTCCGCCGTAGATATAAATGTTTCCATTGGAGTCAAGGCCGTCGTCGCCGCCGACCCCGTAGATGTCGCCGCCGTAGATCTTTATGCTGAACTGATATCCCGACAGCGACGAATTGGCCGCGTTTATAACGTCGTCCGAGCACGTCAGGTTATACGTCCCGCTGTAAATGCTGATGTTCGCGCCCTCGATTCCCTCGTAGCACTGCGTCACATTTATATTGAGCGCGCTGTTGTCCCCGTCCTTGGTTCCGAGGCTGAGGTTCCAGTCGGAATGGATGGCGTCGTCGTTCGCCTTGATGTTGATCGTACCCGACTCGATGTCCAGCTCATTGCCGATGTTGAAGGCGTCGCCGTAGGTGTCCGAGGTGTCGATCTTGCTCATGATATTGCCGGTGGTATCGACATTAATCGTGAGCGTGCCCGCGATCCTAAGGTATCCGACATCGCTCCGCTCGGTCGCGGAATCGTCGTCCGACGTGCTCTGCTTTATGCCGTTCTTGGCATACGCCGTGACGTTGAGCGTCCCGCTGCCGGTGATGCTGACCTGCGAATTGGCCTTGAGCTTTATAACTGCATTTTCCGCGTCGGCCTCGTCGCCCGAGGCCTTCCCGAGCGCGGAGGCGCCCGCGTCAGTGTAATAGTAGGCGTCCTCAGTCGAATCGTAGGTCGCGTACCCCTGGTTGACCAGATAGTCCTCGCTGTTGTACGAAGAGTCCGTCAGGGACACGGTTCCCGTCACCACGATGTCCACCTGCGTCGCCTTGTTGCACGCAAGCGGCGCCGTAGTGCTGCTCGTCAGGTCGAGGTCGCTGAGGTTCAAGGTGACGCCCGTCGTCCCCTTCTTGACCTTGATGCTGCCGTCGGAGCACGAGCCGGCAACGGTATAGCTGCCGCTGCTTTTAATCGTCAGCTCCGTCCCGTCGATCCAACCGCTGTAAGCTTCGTCGGAGACCGTTATGCCGGAATCCGTGAACGTGAAAGTCACCGTCGAATCCGCATACGCCCTCACGGTTCCGACTGCCGACGGCGCGATCGTAAATAACGCCGTCAGCGCCGCCGTCAATACCGCGAGCGCACGCCTTAACTTCCTTGGCATGATAAATCCTCCATGCGCTATGCCTTTATGTCTCTAAATCCGAATATATTCCATACCCCTTTCCCTGTCAATTATGCACACCTAACTTTCACCTTATTTTCACCGGTTTGTCACATTTCAACGAATTTCGAGCCGTTCTTGTGATTTCTAAATATAAAAGGGGCGGACTCCCGCAGGAATCCGTCCCTTTCGCTGTTCGCTTATAAATAACCGTCAAGGGCAGCCTATCATACGATGCCCTGAGCGAGCATGGCCTCAGCGACCTTCTCGAAGCCCGCGATGTTCGCGCCCGCGACATAGTTGCCGTCAAGGCCGTACTTCTTCGCGGCTGCGTCGATGTTGTGCGTGATGTTGACCATGATGTCCTTGAGCTTCGCGTCGACTTCCTCGAAGGTCCAGGAAAGCCTCTCGGAGTTCTGGCTCATCTCAAGAGCGGAGGTGGCGACGCCGCCGGCGTTCGCGGCCTTGCCCGGAGCGAAGATCACGCCGTTGTCCTGAAGGTACTTCGTGGCGTCAAGAGTAGTCGGCATATTGGCGCCTTCGCAGACAGCGAAGCAGCCGTTCGCGACGAGCTGCTTTGCGTCGTCGAGGAGAAGCTCGTTCTGCGTAGCGCACGGAAGCGCGATGTCGCAGGGGATGCTCCACACGCCGCGGCCTTCATGGTACTGTGCGCTCGGACGGGCGGCAGCATACTCAGTAAGGCGGGCGCGCTTGACTTCCTTGACCTCCTTAAGGAGGGCGACGTCGATGCCTTCCGGATCATATACCCAGCCCGTGGAATCGGAGACCGTAACGACCTTCGCGCCGAGCTGCTGAGCCTTCTGCGTGGCGTAAATAGCAACGTTGCCGGAGCCGGACACGACGACGGTCTTGCCCGCGAGCTCCTTGCCGTTGATCTTGAGGAGCTCTTCCGTGAGGTAGAGGAGGCCGTAGCCGGTCGCCTCGGTGCGGGCGAGCGATCCGCCATAGGTAAGGCCCTTGCCGGTGAGGACGCCTTCATAAAGGCCCGTGATGCGCTTGTACTGTCCATAGAGGAAGCCGATCTCGCGTCCGCCTACGCCGATGTCGCCGGCCGGGACGTCCTGGTCCTTGCCGATGTACTTGTAGAGCTCCGTCATGAAGCTCTGGCAGAAGCGCATGACCTCTCCGTCGGACTTGCCTTTCGGGTCGAAGTTGGAACCGCCTTTGCCGCCGCCCATGGGCAGGGTGGTCAGGCTGTTCTTAAAGATCTGCTCAAAGCCGAGGAACTTGACAATGCCAAGGTAGACGGACGGGTGCAGACGGATGCCGCCCTTGTACGGGCCGATGGCCGAGTTGAACTGGATGCGGTAGCCGCGGTTGACCTGGACTTCGCCGTTGTCATCCACCCACGGGACGCGGAAGGCGATCTGGCGCTCCGGCTCGACGATGCGGCGGAAGACGCCGGCTTTGATGAGGTCGGGACGGGCGTCCGCCACCGGATCCAGGGAGGTGAAGACCTCCTGGACGGCCTGCAGGAATTCGGTCTGGTCTCCGTCGATCTTGCGGACGGCTTCCATGACATCGTTTAAGTGCGGGTTTTTCATGATAAATAACTCCCTTTCTGACATGAAAATCTGACGTTATAAAGTTGCAACTTTCGTTGCGGGAAACCGCAGTTTCCAAAAATAGGCAAAAAAATAAGCGCAAAGAAACGCAGAGGACGGAACTCCGTTCTCTGCGCGACTCCTTTGCCGCTTGCCAAGGAGTATACAATGAAAAATCCGACTTGTCAATATTCAATTTTTGCCAAGTTAATACTTTACTGCGGTAAAAACGCATATAAAAATCCGTTGTGGGTATTTCACAATTATGCTACACTTGTGGGGTAACATTTGTGTGCGAAAGGGGAAATGAATGTTATGGATTTCAAGTCCAGCAAATTTATCTATTGCATTTGCGGAATTGTCATCCTCTTCGTCATCGCGGAATCACTGTTTTTCATCATCCGCGCCTGGCGGGAGGGTCGCCGCATCGGCATGACCAAAGATCAATTAAGCGGTACGGTCATTCAGTCCGCACTGTTTAGTATAGCGCCGGCACTTTCGGTTGTGGCGGCTGTTTTAACGCTCTCCGGCGCCCTGGGTCTGGCGCTTCCGTGGTTCCGTCTCTCGGTCATCGGCGCCATCCAGTATGAGCTGCCGGCCGCGGAATCGGCTCTCCAGGCCATCGGTCTCAGCGGCCTGAGCCAGGAGGTCACGGACCCTGAGGCGTTCTCCGCCGTGGCGTGGGTCATGACCCTGGGCTCGGTGGACGCTCTGGTTCTGATTCCATTTATATTAAAGAAAATCCATAAGAAGGTCGGCCAGGTGGCCACCAACAACAGCACGATTGCCAACGTCATTGCAGACTCGGCCATGATCGGCCTGATCTGTGCGTTTATCGTCCGTTCGCTCCTCGCTGTGGGAGACCCCGCAGTCAAAGGGGACGGCGGCGGACTCATGGCGCTGGTAGCCGTTCTGGTCTCCATGCTGACCATGTATCTTCTGACCAAGTTCAACAACAAAATGCAGTGGTCCTGGTTTGAACCGTTCCTGATGCCCCTGTCCATGTTCCTTGCCATGGGCGCGGCCATCCTGATGGTTCAGGTTCTTCCGGAATCCGTTGCCTGGCTTGAGTGGAGAGGATGAGTGACTTATGGAATTGACGAAATTTGATAATAATACCCATAACTGGGGAAAAGTCTGGACGGTCGCGGCCCTTCTGTTCATGCTCATGGTGCCGTTTGCCATCTCGGTCCACCTGAATGCCTGGCCGAAGGTCAGCGTCATCATTGCCGGTCTGGCCCCGCTGCTGATGCTGTACCTGCCCAGCTCGATCGTCGAAATCATGGTCTACACGCCCATGATGGGCGCCGGCGCCACTTACCTGTCGTTTGTCACCGGCAACATTGCCAACGTGAAAATGCCCTGCGCCCTGGCCGCTCTGAAAGCCAGCAAAACCAAAGTCACCAGCCAGGAAGGCGAACTGATCTGCACGATCGCCGTTGGCACCTCTGCCATCGTCTGCTCGATCATCATTGCCATCTTTGTCCTGCTCCTGACCCCGGTCCTGCCGTACCTGACGGCAGAGGGTTCCATCTTCAAACCGGCGTTCTCCATTGTGGTCCCGGCCCTGTTCGGCGCCATCGCCATGCCGTATCTCCTGAAGACCCCGAAGTACTTTATCGCTCCGGTCATCGGCCTCGGCCTGCTCGTCTGGTTCATGGGCTCTCTGCAGATCGGCGTTCTGATCTTCGCCGGCGTGGCCATCTCCGTCATTGCCGCCCTGATCATGTACAAGACCGGCTTTGTGAAACCGGAAGAGGTGGAGGAATCTCCCACCGAAGTTCCCGAAGAACCGCAGCCGGAGGACATGCCCGTCTGACCCCGTACATTTTGAGAAAATTTACGGTTGAAAAACCATATCTGGTGTTTTATAATTCTATTTGTGTTTGAGCAAAGGCGTTCATTCACGCGGAAGCTTTTCGCGTGGATGGGCGTCTCTCACTTTTTGCAGGTTGTTTGTGGAAGAATGGAGGACTTGTTATGACGAAATACATCTTTGTCACCGGCGGTGTGGTGTCCGGCCTCGGCAAGGGCATTACCGCAGCGTCCCTGGGACGCCTTCTCAAAGCGCGGGGCTACAAAGTGGCCGCGCAGAAGCTCGACCCCTATATCAACGTGGACCCCGGCACCATGAGCCCGTATCAGCACGGCGAAGTCTTCGTAACGGAAGACGGCGCGGAGACGGACCTGGACCTCGGTCACTACGAACGGTTCATCGACGAAAACCTCAACAAGTTTTCCAACCTCACCACCGGCAAAGTGTACTGGAACGTCCTGAACAAGGAACGCCGCGGCGAATACCTTGGTCAGACCGTGCAGGTCATCCCGCACATCACCAATGAGATCAAGGACTTCATTTACGCGGTCGGCAAGAAGACCGAAGCGGACGTGGTCATCACGGAGATCGGCGGCACCATCGGTGACATCGAAAGCCAGCCCTTCGTCGAGGCCATCCGTCAGGTCGGCCTGGAGGTCGGCCCCGAAAACGCCATCTACATCCACGTCACCCTGCTGCCGTTCCTCAGCGGCTCCAACGAACACAAGACCAAGCCCACGCAGCACTCCGTGAAGGAACTGCAGGGGATGGGCATCAACCCCAACATTATCGTCCTCCGTTGCGATGAACCTCTGGAGCCCTCCATCTTCAAGAAAATCGCCATGTTCTGCAACGTCAAGCCGGAATGTGTCATTGAGAACATGACCGTGCCGGTCCTCTACGAGGCTCCCATGATGCTCGAAAAGAGCAACTTCTCCAGCGTCGTCTGCCGCGAACTGGACCTGCTGGCCCGGGAACCGGACCTCAAGGACTGGTCGGACATGCTGGACCGCGTCCACAATATCGACAAGGACGTCACCATCGGCCTGGTCGGCAAGTATGTCCAGCTGCATGACGCCTACCTGTCCGTGGCGGAGGCCCTGCACCACGCCGGCTACGCCTACGGCGCCAACGTGAACATCGAGTGGATCGACTCCGAGACCATTACGGATGACAACGTGGCGGACGTTCTGAAGAACTGTGACGGTATCGTCGTGCCCGGCGGCTTCGGCAACCGCGGCATCGAAGGCATGATCTCCACGGCGAAGTACTGCCGGGAGAACAACCTGCCGTACCTCGGCATCTGCCTCGGCATGCAGATTTCCGTCATCGAATTTGCCCGCCACTGCTGCGGTCTGGAGGACGCCAACTCCGGCGAATTCGACGAGCACACCCCGCACAAGGTCATCGACTTCATGCCCGACCAGTACGCGGACATTGAAAAGGGCGGCACGCTCCGCCTGGGCGCCTATCCGTGCCAGATCAAGCCGGACACGCAGATGAAGCGCTGCTACGGTGAAGACCTGATCCACGAGCGCCACCGCCACCGCTATGAGTTCATGAACGAATACCGTGACCTCATGGAGGAGAACGGCCTGGTCATCAGCGGCACCTCGCCGGATGAGACCATCGTGGAGACCGTGGAAATCCCGGGCAACGACTTCTTCGTCGGCGTCCAGTACCATCCGGAATTCAAGAGCCGCCCGAACAAGGCCCACCCGCTGTTCAAGGGTCTGGTGGAAGCTTCGCTCCAGCACAAGGAAAAATAAAGAATCGCTGTCTGTTTTTCCAAAACGAATTGACCGGTCCGTCAAATGACGGGCCGGTTTTTTGTCGGCTTTGTGCGCGTTTGTGTATTGTACGGACAACTAATTTCTGATATAATAAAATAGATGTTCGAACAACTAGGAAGGGAAGTGAATCGCATGTTTCCAACCGCAGTCTACTTCTGTATTGCCATCCCGTACCTCGCCGCGTTGATTTTCTACCTTCACGTCTGGAAGGCCGGCTATCCGTTTGTCGTGCGGCTCATCAACAAGGCTGCATTGTCTGCTACCTTTACGATCACAGGTATTGTGGGCACCATCCTCTCCAGTCAGATGGGGACCATCCAGTGGCGCCTGGCCGTGGGCCTGGTTTTTTGTTTCCTTGGAGACATTCTTCTCCTGAAGAGTTTTAGTGTTGGCGGCACCCTTTTCGGAACCGGCAATATCTTCATCTACATTTACATGATCACGTACCTGGCCGCGCATGGACTCAGCTTTGGGAAGTTCTGGTATACGGTTCTTCTGACCTTGATTGCCGGTCTGGTCATCCACCTGTTTGACGTCAAGGGAATTGCGCCCATCAAACACAAGTTCGTGAAGATCTGCTACCCGCCGTACATCATGACGGTCTGTCTGCACGGTTTCCTGGGCCTGTTTGCGCTGCTGTATCTGCACGACCTCAAGTCGGTGCTCCTGTTTGCGGGCTGCGCCCTCTACATGGTCTCGGACTTCTTCCTGTGGCAGAGCAAGTTCAATCCGGCCACCAAAGCGCATCCCTGGGTCCACCACATCAACAGCCTGACCTATTTTATCGGCATGCTCATGGTGGCCTTCAGCGCCTCCGTTCCCATGGCGGTCTAGAATTTTTTTCGATTTTGTGATATAATGACATCAGCTTGAGAAAGCGTGCAGTCCGCGTCGGCGGCTGCACGTTTTATTATGGAATCGGAGAATTTTGGAGGGAACCAATTTGCTGGAACTGAATTCGTATGTCATGTACGGGGACAATGGCGTCTGCCTGGTGGCGGACAAAAAGAAGGAGCGCTTCGCGGGGGAGACGAAGGAGTACTTCATCTTACGGCCGGTGAACAACAGCTCGTCCACGTTCTACGTGCCCACGGACAACGACAAGCTCCTGTCCAAAATGAGGAAGATCTTAAGCAAGGACGAGATCCTGGAGATCGTCCATTCGCTGCCGGATGAATCCACCCAGTGGGTCGACGACAACAAGGACCGCGAAGCCCTGTACGAAGAGATCTTCGACCGCGGGGACCGCAAGGAACTGCTGCTCCTCATCAAGAATATCTACGAGCACAAAAAAGAGCGCAAGGAGCAGGGCAAAAAGCTCTGGACCATCGACGAAAACGCCATGAAGCACGCCGAAAAACTGGTGTACGAAGAATTCGCCGTGGTCCTCGGCATCAAACCTGGCGAGGTGCTTGATTTCATTGGCAACGAAATCGACAAAGCCCAACAGAACTGACAAAAAAAGGAGTCCTTTCGGACTCCTTCTTTTTTTGCTTTTTAGTGCGCGGCCATGAGTTCCTTGAACCCGTCGGCGTCGATCTTCTCGTTTTCGAGCAGGTAGTCGGCCAGGGCGTCCAGCTGCGGACGGTTGTCCTTGAGGAGCCGCTCCGCGCGGTTGTACGCGTGGTTCATGAGGGTGTTGACCTCCTCGTCGATGGCGGAGGCGGTCTTTTCGGAGTAGGCCTTCTGCCCGTAGGCGAAGTACCGGCCGGTGTCACTTTCATAGGCCACCGGGCCCAGGGTGGAGCTCATCCCGTAGCGGGTGATCATGCCGCGGGCCAGGCCGGTGGCGCGCTCGATGTCGTTGGAGGCGCCGGTGGAGACGTCCCCGAAGACAATGGCTTCGGCCACGCGTCCGCCCAGCAGGGCGACCAGTTCGTCCAGCATTTCGTCGCGTGAGGCATAGCTGCGGTCCTCCTGCGGCAGGGACATGGTGTAGCCGCCGGCGGAGCCGCGGGGGATGATGGAGACTTCCTCGACCGGGTCGAGGTCCGGCAGGTGGTACGTGACCACGGCATGGCCGGCCTCGTGGAACGCGGTCAGACGGCGCTCCTTGTCACTCATCTTCTTGGACCGTTTTTCAGTGCCCATGACCACCTTGACGGAGGCCTCCTTGAGCTCCTCATTGCCGATTTCGGTCTTGTTCCGCTTGGCGGCCAGGAGCGCGGCCTCGTTCAGGAGGTTCTCCAGATCCGCGCCGGTGAAGCCGGAGGTGGACTTGGCCAGGGTGACCAGGTCGACGTCCTCGGCCAGGGGCTTGCCCTTGGCGTGGACCTGCAGGATTTCGGTGCGGCCCTTGATGTCCGGATAGCCGACCGCCACGTGGCGGTCAAACCGGCCGGGACGCAGCAGAGCCGGATCCAGGATGTCGGACCGGTTGGTGGCGCCGATCAGGATGATGCCGCTGTCCGTGGCAAAGCCGTCCATTTCGACCAGCAGCTGGTTGAGCGTGGTCTCCCGCTCTTCGTTGCCGGTGAACATGTCCGAGCCGCGGCGGCGGGCCATGGCGTCGATCTCATCGATGAAGATAATGGCCGGGGCGTTGTCCTTGGCCTTCTGAAACAGGTCCCGGACACGGGCGGCGCCGACGCCGACGAACATCTCCACGAACTCCGAACCGGAGATGGAGAAGAAGGGGACGTGCGCTTCGCCGGCCACGGCACGGGCCAGAAGGGTCTTGCCGGTGCCGGGAGGGCCGATCAGGAGCACGCCCTTCGGGACACGGGCGCCGAGCTTGCGGAACTTGTCCGGATCCCGCAGGTATTCGACCACTTCTTTGAGTTCTTCTTTTTCCTCTTCCAGGCCGGCCACGTCGTCGAACGTGGTGTTGCTCTGGGCCTCCATGCTGAAGTTGGATTTCACGTACCCCTGCTGCTTGTGGTCATCCTTGACCACCGGCATGGAGGGGACACCGTTGCTCTTGGCCAGCAGCATGGCATCCAGTACGTAAAAGCCAATGACGCCTGTGCAGAGGAGCGCCAGCACCCAGTTCGGGATGCCGTGGACGTAGTCCATCTTGACCGGCGCGTCCGGGTGATCCTTGTTGTAGGACTTGACCTTTTCGTGGATGTCGTTTAAGAAGAGGCGGGCATCGGGGACAAAGACCTGTTCAAAGGTCTTCTGGCCTTTGCGCCGGAACGTCAGCTGACGGCTGCTCATATCCAGGCGGTAGTCGGTGACCTTGTCTTCGTCGAACAGCTTCAGCAGGTCGGCGTAAGTGGTACGCTGCATGCTGGCGCTGTCCAACGCCTTCAGGAGCAGGAGACCCGACCCGGACACCATGCTGACCACCTTGCTGATCTTGTCGACCTGCTTCAGTGTGGCCGCGTCCGGATTGAGGAGCTTGTTCCAGAAGTCCCGAAACGAATTCTTTTTCATCTGTCATCACCTTTATCTGAAATAAAGTGGGGTGAAAAGTTGGACAATCCTAATTAAAGGAAGCAACTTAAAAAATACCTTAAAAATTACGAAAGTAAACTAGATTGTAACACATTTTAATCGAAGTGCAATCCCTGCCGCTTTGGCTTTTTGGGGCGAGGGAGTATAATGTGGGAAAGGGAGGGAGTCCTCATGTCCAAACATTTTACGGTGCCGCTGGCACTTGCGGATATTGTTCCGGTCGTCCTGTTTGCCGCCACCACAGCTATTATTACCGTGGACACCCAGAATGCGGTATTCGGCGCAGGCGCTGCCTTTTCCGTTCTGGCCTGCGTTTTTAAGATCCTCTGGAAATTCAGCATGGCCCTGAATAAGAAGGATTTTCGAACGCTGAACAAACTCTTTGTGCCGCTGCAGCTGATTGGCTTCCTTCTGATGATGATCGGCATCCTCACCATGTTCGTCAGCGGAACGGTCACGCTGCCCTGGGTGCGGGACAACTTCATCAGCGTTCCCGCCATCGTCTTTCTCTGCTTCGGCATCGTCGGCCTCTGCCTTATGGGCGTGGTCCGCAACCAGTACTCCAAGGAGGAGTTCGACACGGACGCCGCGCCCAACTGGATCGCCGAAGGGGTCAATATCTTTGCACAGGCTTCCTTCCTGATGGGCATTCTCTTTGTCCGTCTCCACGCGGGACTCTAATTTACAGCCAAGACGCCGGCTTCGCCCGGCGTTCTTTTTTGCTTGACAGATGTCAAAGCACCTTGTGGGGGAATGAGGTTCTATGATAGAATAATTTATCTATTTATAATTTTAATTTTAAATTTCTGGAAGGAGCATCCCATGTCCTACACAGTCAACGGAACTCTTGAAAACAACGTGATGACCGTCTCCCTGGGCGGCCGCGTGGACTCGTCCAATTCGTCGGAGACGGAGGAGGCCATCCGCGCGCTCCTGACGCCGGAGGTCCAGGATGTCATTCTGGATATTGAAGACCTGGAATATATCTCCAGCGCGGGACTTCGCGTGGTCCTGCGCCTGCGGAAGGACTATCCGACTCTTAAGGTCGTGAATGCCTCTTCGGAAGTCTATGAGATCTTCGACATGACCGGCTTCACGGAGATGCTTCCTGTGGAGAAAGCGTACCGCAAACTTTCCGTCGACGGCTGTGAGGTCATCGGCGAAGGCTCCAACGGCGTCGTCTACCGGATCGACCGGGACACCATCATCAAGGTGTACCGCAATCCGGACGCCCTGCCGGAGATCCACAAGGAGCGGGAACTGGCGCGCAAGGCGTTTGTCATGGGTGTTCCCACTGCCATTCCGTATGACGTGGTGAAGGTCGGGGAGAGCTACGGCTCTGTCTTCGAACTGCTGAACGCCACCTCGTTCTCCAAAATCATTGCCGCGGAGCCGGACAAGCTGGACCAGGTCATCGACTGGAGCGTCGAACTTCTGAAGACCATCCACTCCGTGGAACTGGAGCCCGGTGAAATGCCGGACATGAAGGCCGTGGCCGTGGACTGGGCGCATTACCTGGAAGGCCATCTGCCGGAGGAAATCTATCAGAAACTGGTGTCCCTGGTGGAGGCCGTTCCCGAAAACCATCACATGATGCACGGGGACTACCACACCAAGAACATCATGCTCCAGAACGGCGAAGTCCTGCTCATTGACATGGACACCCTCTGCCTTGGGAACCCGGTCTTCGAATTCGGCTCCATCTACAACGCCTACGTCGGCTTCTCGGAGCTGGACCATAACGTCTCTCAGAACTTCCTCGGCATTCCGCACGAGGCCGCGGAGACCATCTGGGACCAGACCGTCCGCCGCTATTTTGGCACCGAAGACGAGGCCGAAGTGGAGGCCATCAAGGAGAAGGCCATGGTCATTGGCCAGACCCGACTCCTGCGCCGCACCCTGCGCCGCCTGGCGGACACCGAAGAGGGCAGGAAACAGATCGAGTGCTCCCGGAACCATCTTCTGGAACTCGTTCCCAAAATCGACAGCCTGACCCTTGCGTAACACGGAGAACCTTCTATGCTTCAAAAGCTGAAATCCATCACAACCAGCAAACTGGAAAAACGCCTGGTCATCTCCATTCAAGTGGTGGCCATGGTGGTTCTGCTGATTGCTTACCTGGGTGTATTTACCTTCGGACTGTTGTTGAAAAATAATATTGTGGATTTTTATTACGAAGCTTCGGATTCCATCGAAGACTCTGCTGAGGAAAGTCTAAAAAAACAGTCGGATGACGCGCTCTCCAAACTGGCGGATGTTCAGACGGAGGCCACCAACGAACGGTTTACCCAGCTCTCGAATCTGGTGGATCAAAGTGTGGAATACCTGGGCCTGCTCTACGCGGACCCCTCCTCGGAGGAAAATAAGGGCCATGAAATGGATGAACTCCAGTACGCCTCCGCGGAGAAGCCATCCGGTCGCTGGATGCTCAGCCCGGGTGTCACCATGACCAATGAGCTTCAGGACGAACTGAACCTGATTTCTAATCTGGAATTGCTGGTGGCGCCGAATATGAAGACCAACACGGTCATTGACGACGTCTACTTTGCCTCTGCCAGCGGCATCTTCTACCAGTACACGGCGGAGAA
>Ga0181612_117642_pt1 | contig 14081 bp, 14 predicted proteins | sample HoacroProtozoa21_FD_119630 | JGI IMG/M metagenome (GOLD analysis project Ga0181612, IMG submission 119630) | Hoatzin crop microbial communities from Cojedes, Venezuel. Combined Assembly of Gp0051906, Gp0051904, Gp0051908
CAAGCCTTCAGTGCTCCATGGAACGGAATTTTCCCCTGGAGCCCAGAGATGGAGAAAAACAACATTGCAAGCCACATCTCCCCGCCTTTGAGGTGGCAGGTAAGCCCAGGTTCCTCAAGTGTCTCCAGCACATCCTGTCCCTGCTTGTCAGACCCATCCCCGTGCCCTGCTGTGCTGCACGGACAGCCCAGTGCAGCACCAGGGCTGGGCCACCCAGCGTCTTGTGGTGACAAAGAAGCCAGTGATGGAGGCTGAGCTGCGTAAGAGCTTCAAAACCAAATGTTTGGCTGTCTCCCTTGGATGAATGCAGACTCAGATGCTGAAGTCAATGTCTGTGAAGGGTCTGCTCTTTGGAATGGTGAGCTCTCCCTCACTGTGGCAAGATTTACTGCCTGGGTGGAAAGTGCTTTGCTGGGGGATGGGGCATGGTGTTGAGTTTAAAGTTCAGGATGACCTTTGCAGTTGCCTTTCATACAGCCGATCAAGAGACTCCTGGAAATAATGACCGTGCAACTCAATCTGATGTTTCTGGGTCTCCATTTCCACCAGTCCTCTGGCAGGCAGATGCCCAGGCAAGCAGGCTGGACGCCATCTGAAGCACCATGTGTGGGACCCTGGCAGGGCATGGAGACGGCTGCGGACAGAGCTTGAGGGGCATGAGGGGGTTCTTGAGTTTGGGAAACCACTGAGAGCTCTGGCAAGGACGAGCTCTGCAGAAGATTGATGGCAGAGCTCTGATGCCACAAAAGCATTTCTCCAGTGCCTGGGAAGGATGTTAAGGAAGAGTGGGGACCTGGTGGCCAGGATGGGCTGGAGAGAAGCCTCAGACCTCCACAGGGAAACCCCAGTCACAGTAATGCAAATCAGGTGCACTTTTGCCTTTAGTTTGCCTTGCTCCATCCCAAGGAACCAGCAGTGGCTGGACACTTTGGGGACCACAGGGACAGGGACAAAGAGCTGAGGGTGATGGTGGTAAGGAGATGCCCGCAGCGTCAGAGGGTCTGAGGGCCTGTCTCGTCTTCCCAGGGCTGCCTGTGTCTGTCAAACCATGACATTGCCATTGCAAAGCGTGTGATTCTCCCACGCCTCGCTGGAGGGGCAGCCGGATACAATTTCAAGGAGAGGCAAAGCCAGGGCTGGGGGTACTGCCAGGTCAGTGATGCTGTCTCTGGGATGAGGAGGAGGGGCAAGGAAGAGCACCGGGGTGCAACTGCACTGGGGAGGGCTGTGCATGCCCAAGGTGAGAGGGGCTGCAGCGAGGGTTTCTCGTGAACCAGCATGACCCTGACTATACCTACAGCATAGGGCATTTCAGAGGGGAGCAGGGCAGCCGTGCTGACAAACAGCAGGTATTTAGAGCAAGAGGGACAGAGTTCACAGATGTCATCCAAACGCGAGGTCATCTTCCATCCCTCCTGGGCAGAGACATCAACTTTTACACCTCTTTCCTCTTTGGAGCTGCCTACATCCACTGCACGGGGAGCAAGGGCGCAGCGAAAGGCAATATAAATGCCACACATCACCACTTGCGTCCAGAGCGCCTCAGAGTCAGGCAAACCAAATCTCTAAAAAGGTGGACAAATATTTGCTGAGAAAGGCTCTTCCAGGCCTGGCTCGGGTTGAGGCTGATGGCTGAATTGTACACATAATCTGGAGAGGCGAGGCCTGGGATCTGGATTTTTTTAAAAAAGAGATTTATCTATTAACGGAATAAATGTTAGGACTGCTAGAATGCACTATAATCCCTTAGAAATGGAGATAAATCCAGAATGGAAGCATTTATAAATTTCTATAAATCACATATCTTTATTACAATATGAGTACAATTATATAATACTACACTAATAAAGCTTTATACAGTTCATTTTCTTCCTTAAAAACCCTCTGAAATTCTGTTTCTGGAATAACTTTGATTTATGCCGCATTTTCCTTTCCAGTGATCATATCTCCATCTTGTGGGAGCAAAGGACTGGTAAGACTGACCCGCACAGACCAGCTAAGAGCCACATGGGAACAACAGTTTCAGTTGGAGGTGAGCTTTATTGTTTACTATGTGAAGATCTAAAGAGAGAGAAACCACTGGTGGTACCACCCTGGGACAATAAATTTAGCCACCTCAGAAATGGGGCAAAAAAAAAAAGAGGAGTGAACAGTGACCACATCAGGGATCTTGTCTCCATAAGAGGGAAGCAGAGAGTGGTCCAGTCATGCTGCTAAAACCAAAAATCCCTTGGAAACAGGAGTCTCTATGATGAGGAAGCTGCAATGGTTCAGAAACAGGCTCAGGTGGCCCAAAGTCAGCCGTGGGTTGCTCCGGTCAGACGGTTGGAGAGGGTGTCCAAGGATGGGAAAGGCTCAGCGAGCCCTGCTGAGATGGGAAGGGCCCGTCTGGACATGCAGTTCAAGACAAAGAAACAAGGCCAGATAAAGTGATGGATGGACAGCAGTCGCATGGATAGCAGGACAGCAAAAATTGCCTCCACTGTGAGTTGCAATTCAAGGCAAATACCTTTTTCAGCTGAGTACCTAACTTGATGATCATGTATAGCTGGTGCTTGGAAAGATATTCCGAATTGTCCTCTCTGCTAAGGCAGACGTTTGCATGTACATCGATTAAATTTACCCATGAGAGATCTCGGTCCTGTGTAGCTTTGAAAGTGTTCAGACCTGATTACCTTATTAAGTCCAATGCTCATTTTTAAGCCACTATCTGTAGAAGACATCATGCTCCAAATTGTACCTGGCTTAGCTTTTCTCTCAGATGCCTGCTTACCATAAAAGCCTGGAAAGGCAGTAGTGTAACTTCTTCCAATAAAAAAATCAAAAGCTGAGATTTCTCTGGCCAAGGGAAGCAATCAGTCAGTGATATTGAAAGATCCATCCTCAAAGTATAAGGCAAGGAATGAATAGACTTCTAAATCAGTCAAACATTTTAAACATCCCTTTTGTAATTGACAATTTTGTAATATTTATTCACAACAGATCTGATTGCTGGATTCCCACTGGCTCCCCTCAGGAGGGTTTGCGTGAAATCAGTTTGAAATGGTGTGTCAATTTTTTTCTGAAGTCACCATCTGGCTGATAGACTTGAGTCTGTTCTAATACACTGACCCAGTGAATCGCTGCTAAACAATTCCCAGGGGTCTCCACTCCTCTCGCAGGCAATCCGGGAGAACGCTGCCGGGAGAGAGCGGACGAGACAGGCCTATTTTAATGCATTATGTTGAAGGATTGTAAAAGAGTTTGATTTATGTAAAGAAATAGAAATCTTGGGATGGTCTTGTTCACTCTTGCACCCTTGTGCTGGTTTCAAATGTGAGGGGAGGTCCAGGACCAGTATTAATGACCTGAAACTACCTGAAATTGTGCTGGGGGGAAAAAGCTCTTAACAAATAAAAACTCACAAAAAGCCCCCCTCCCTGATCAGCAGCAAGGAACCCAAACGTTTGATAGCAGCCCCACAGCCCCACAGCCCAGCTGGCAAAAATAAATACTGCATCAAATACGTTGCACATCTATTTCAAATACGCAACGGTATATAGATGACACCGGAGTCCTGCAAAATCAGCCCCATTCCGTATCACCAGAAATCCCTGGGATGAAACGCGGTCAGACTGTCCGTGCTTAAAGACAGATCGGTTTCACTTACAGTGTGAAATGAGGCCTCAGCATACATGCTTTATATGTTCTCCTACACACCAGTGATGAGTTCATATGGCGTATGTTGATAATTAGATGCTTCCTCTCATCAGCCCTCTGCAAAATATTGCTGTCACCCTTGCGAATTACATTTTTCACTATGCAAGAGACTCTTTGTCATTGTGCTCCCCAGCGCTGGAGCACGTGCACATACATTGTCATCACAGATGCAACACCACATATGTACCTATACACGCGTATTTTGTGCACATATCCACATATCCACATAAGCTTGGCATAGTTCTAGGATGACTAATTTTTTTTGACAGGCGAGTAAATCATCATTATAGCTTTTGTTTTTTTTCATTACCATCAATCACTATTGTATGTGTGATAAGGTAGAATTTGTCTTTGGCTACTTAAAAATTTTTCTGATAGTTTTTCAAGGCAAAATATCATCTCTAGATAAATAACAGTTACTGTAATAACGTGCATGCTAAAGAGCTGATCCAAACCCCACTGAAATCACGTGAGGGTTATTGGCTGAAAGGACATTGATTTAAGTCCTAAAGGATCATTTGTTTCTCAATAGAACCCCAGTAAGAGACTGAACGTGGAGAATGTTTTATAGGGTTTGATTAATTCCCTCTTCTACCAATCAAGTAAGGCTATGGCACATAACTACCGATCAAGGCAGAAGAATAAGTGGATACCTAAAGCCTGTGAAAATGTCCAGAATATCACAAGCTGGTGAAACATCAAAAAAAGTTTTCTGCAAATCTCTTCAGTTTTTAAATGAATTTGCTATAGCTATGCTGGGATCCACTCTGCAGGTCCATCCAAAGGGAACTTGGAGGAAGGAAGTGTTTGGGAAGATGGGCAAGAAACAGCAGTAGCAAAGGTAAAACAGACACCAGAAAAACACCTGAAGCGGACATCTAAACTTGTAAACGAAGGTCCCAGGAACAGGGAAACAAATGTAGACTGGGCAAGGACACCTCCAAGATATCTTGCCTTATTGCCACATTTGAAGGACCTTGCCTGGAGGCATCCTGGGATGCTCTCAGACATCTTGGTGTCTCTACACCCAGCATCTGTTGGGGGCTGCTTCTCTCATCAGAGGGCATAAAACTCCCCTCAAAATTCATCCCCCCATTAAAAACGTGCAGGGAATTAGAGCATGCCAGGACTGGATGGCAAGTGGTCTCTGCAAGCATTGTAATTAGCAGTAAGAGTAATTAAACTTTTAACACCGGCTAAGCTCAGTAGTGAAGATCTGGGGGTTAATGTAGCAGTTTTCAAAAGGACAGGAAAATAAAATAGTAATAAAATAAAATGAACGTTGCAAGGACTCCGTGGCATGCTCATCCTCTGCACCATCCAGTGATGAATGTGTCCTGAGTTTTTTCGGCTGCAGGAAGCCCTCCGTGCTCCCTGCCTGATGGTTAATTATTTTGTTACCATGGGGCCGTGCAGGTTTAGTCACTGTGTGGATCACAGACCACCGACAGCCTGGAGGACAGGAAGACAAGCTCTGAAGCAGCTGCAGAAAAAAAAGTGTTTGCATCCCACTTTCTCTCCCTGTTTCTCAGCTTGCAAACCAGGGAGAAACAGATGGGAGAGAAATAAAATTGACAGATGAACATTCAAAGTTTATCCTCTTTTTTAGTGGGTTGTAGTGGAGACCATTGTGGTAATGCTGTGCAAGACGTTCTTGGGATTCTTTTTTTGCTTCTTCCAAGAAAGTTCAGTGGTTCTTGGGTTACAAAAAAGGACGAGAAGCAGAAGACAGCCCTGTGAGGCTTGGGCAGGCTTGGGGGTGATTGATCCTTGCCAAGCCTGTGAGACTGGTATGGAGGAGCCCTGTGCAGGGTCCTGGGTGCTGCTGGGTGGGAGCAGGGGCAGGACCACCCATGCTGGGGTTGCTCCCTTCTCTGCACCTTGAGTGCCAACAGGTTTAGGAGGTCATCCCTTCTCGGGCTTCCTCCTCCTGTCCCCTGTCATCTGTCCCTGTGGTGAGGTGCCCTGGCTGGTGTTGGTAATTGTCAGTGCAAGCCCATGTCATTGAGGGACGTGCGTCTGTCTAGTCTTTGTCACGGTCAGGTCCCTTTGCCTGTTGTTTTGCCCGTTTTTCCCAGGTTGGATCTAAAGAAGAAAGCATGTTTCTCAGGAATAGGCTTTTTGTCCTTGAAGGATTCTGCTGTTTGTCTCCTCACTTCTCTTAATTGTATAACCCTAAGGTATGCCTCAGATTTACACAGCCTAAATCCAGCCTTATTTGACTATATTTGTCGTTATTCCAATTAATTGTGCATCAACTAATTGTGTAACATGGCTATTTGCATGTCAAAGTGGGGTCCTCATGCTGTTCTTTGCAGTGTAATTGCTCTGGCTAAGTGAATACTAGGAATATTCCTGAGGTTTCAGCCATTAATCAAGGTCTGTTGAAAGGAATATTAGCATCCTGGGAAATAAAAAAAAAAAAGAGATGTAAAACATCAATGAGATTTTTCAAATTAAAAAGAAGCCTTAAATGCAATGACAAGATGAGTACGAAGGCCAAGGAAGGTTTGGCCAAGCTTGCCAAGGCCAAGTCCTCTGGAGATCTGGAGGGTCAGGAAATGCTTACTGACAAATGAAGGGGCAATGCTTGGGCTTTCTTTTCTTGTGCCTATTTTGGGTGTGTTTGGGCAATGCTGCTGAGCAAACAGTGCTAGGACTCTAACCACATAGAGGAGCAGGGAGCCCACATGTCAGTGGGAAGGTCTTTTTAGAGCTGAATGTCTTCAGGGAAGAGAGGGGCTGTCTAGGACAACCCCATGAAAGTGGGGAAATAGTTAAATATTCTGGATGTGCAAAGGTGAAGCACTGCTGCAGGGGAAGCGGCTGGAGTGGGAGCATGGACCTTGCCACTGTGGGGAGAATGGTGGGGGCTGTTCACCATGGGACAAAAGGCTGGTACCTGTGCAGGGACATCCTAGTGAGCAATTCCCTCCTGGGTTGGAGAAATGGCTCCCTAAACTCTTCACTCACTGCCCTGGTTGGAGAAGACACCCAGAGGGCTGAAGTCTCCATCAAAGCTCTCCAGGTAACTGGTGCTGAGACAAATCCAAGCCTGGGATCGCTCTCCTTAAAACATCCTCAGGAATATTTTGGGAGGAATGAGAGACATGAACCATGGCCTGCTTCCAACCACCCATGTGTGTCCCTAGAACCAGTGGAGGCACCTGGTGATGAACAGTCCCTTCCCTTTGGGGAAGGGTGGATTTTTATTGCCAACACTGTTTGCCCTGGTGATGTATATAAGGTTGCTGTGGGAGAAACCAACTGAAAGCTGCAACGATGGAAAGGACCATTAATATCCTTGATGAACTATTGCTAACTTAGTCAATGAGTTAGTAACAGATCTGGCACTGAAACTCAACCGCTCCTGGATCCCGGATCGGCACCTGGTCCATTGCATTTTACTGCCCCATATTACATAGTTTAGGTGCCTCAGAAAAAAAATCATGTTTAGGAGAGGATTAAGGATGCTAATCAAGAATTACCAAGGATAATCAGGATCCTCAAGGATGTAATCAGGATCCTTTTGCCCATTCACAAGAAGAAAGCTTGCAAGGTGTGGAGCCTGCAGTGACGGCACGCTTTCGGCTGTGTTTCAACACCTTTCCCAAGCTGGTAGGGAGGCTTGCGAATGCCCGTGGGTCCCGCGCTCGGCTTGTTTAACCCGGGCTCCTTGGGGGATCAGGGCTTTCCCCACTCAGCTGTTTCCCATTCCTCATGCTGCTGGATGGGCTGCAGCTCTGCTTTCTGTGGCTCTCCCTGCTGCTGAGGATAAAGTGAAAGCAAAGCTGGCTCCGGGCTGCTGTTTGCAAATAGAGATGAAGACAAACAGATGAGTTCAAGCTGCTGGAAGGAAAACAACCCTGGCGGCTTCTCTGCTTAATGGTGGGAACCTGGAAGTGTAAACAAAACCCTGGGCAGGTCCTCTTCATTCCCACCAGCCCTTGGAGTCCATGGGTGTTTTCCAATCTTTATCTCCTAGAACCAATCGATTTCGTGCCAGCCTGTAACTTTTTACTGATGTTGTGGCTGTTTCAGTTAAAGACAACCAGGTGCTGCATCTCTTCCCCAGCCCAGTGCCGGGACATCTCCTGCCTCCATTCTCTCGGACCCGGAGGGGTCCCTGGCTGCTTTTTCATCACCGGGCCTGTGACCGCCCTGTAATTGCAGGTCTACTCCCTGATGGACATGGCCAAGAAAGATGCATGTGGAGAGATGTCATCATCCTCCTGTTTTAGCACTGAGTTCCCAACACATTTTGCCCTCCATTGTGAGATCATCTACTGCCTTTAAAATTCAGACAAAGGCAACATTGGTCCAAAAAGTTGCTAGGTTTCTGAGTAGTAAGCAATGGAGCAAGGAGGTGTGAGCTTCTCAAGGCATACGCTCCTCAAGATCCAGCAGCACCTCCCCATCGGCAGCGTCGCAGTTACAGCGATGTCGGGGACGTCCTTTGAGTGCTCACAATTCAGCCACCACCCCACAGCCACATGTGGCAGAGCCCAGGGATGGGCAAAGAGCAAGCAAATTAGTGTGGGCAGAGAAATAGAGATGCATCTGGGTGCAGAGCAAAGTCCAACAGCGCTTTCATGAAAAGCATCACCGGAAAGCGCTGTGGAGCAGACCCAATGCTCCTACCAAGCACAACTCTCCTGGAATTGCAGGTCTGAGTTGGCAGGCTGCTGCGTTTTTCCCCGTGCGTCAAGACAGAGAAACAAATGCAGTATCTCAATTCTCTCTTTCTTCTTTTTCTTTTTTTCTGACAGTCCCTTAATTAGCATGAGATTTCACAAAAGTCGCCAAGGCAGCCATCCATCTGTTTTGCTGACTTTCAGTAACAATATTTATCATCGCGGAAGTGTCAAAACAATAAAACCAGATGACATTTATGCAAAGGGCTCCTAACTACTTGAGAAAAGGTCCAAACCTTGAAAGCCTCCTGCAGGATTTTGCTGGGAATTGTTTGCAGACACAAAGCTGAGAGTAATTCCTTCTGTACCCACATAAATATCTTAAATAAGCCATAGAAGAATCTTCCAAGGGAGGTGCAAGGATGGCATATGCTTCTCTGTTTCGACTTTGTTCCAAGTGGTCAGATGAGAAGAAAAGAAATCTCCCACCCTGATGCCTCTTCCTGGTTTCACCCCCCAAAAATATTAATTTTGGTGAATACTTTTCACATTTCAAATGAGTGCTATATAAATTAGTTCATGCCAGTGACTCTTACGAATTTTAACCTGATCTGCCATGCAGTAAGCAGGGGGAATTAAAAAAAAAATCAGCTTATTTAACTTTTCAGTATTTAAACCAATATCTAAATGAGAATTAATAAATCTGCATTTCCTATTGTCAGCACTAGTTGATTACAGCACTGTGGAGCCCTATCAAAGGGTGCATACGGCATGCTAAGTTCTGCAGCGTATTTAAATTATCCGTAATAAATTTACCTAACAAATTTGAGTGTAGCTGCATTTTCCCCTTGTCAGAGTTTTTCTGGCTGGGAGCACTCAGAGTTACACTCTGGCTTGACGGATCCCTGTGCATGTGGGAGAGGATGAGCCCCTGTAACACTGGTTTTGATGACTTTTTTCGGGGAACGTGGCTTTGTTCAGCTGAGTGATACCCTCGACTTGATCTGTAATGGAACGCTGTTCCCCCCTCTATATGATCTCTGGCAATGCAGGATTTTAAGGTCATTTTGTGCTCACAGCCTAATTTCTACAGGTTGTTCTGCAGCTCTTGGATGCTCAGTGTTAAGGGTTGTTGAGGTATTTGCATGGGCCAACACCAAAATGGAGCAGGATGCTGAGACAAGGCACCATGGCATGGATAGGTACCACAACCAGATTTGGGTTTGTACATGAGCATCCCAGTGAAGGGCAAGTAAAGGCGTGGGGTAGATCTGCTCCTGGACGAAATTCCCGGGCACCGGGTCTGGAGCAAGTCGGTGATTTCTTCCTTGAGCCGGGGACGGGGAGCCTGGACCCCGTGGAGCCGGGCTGAGCTCCACGCTGACTGCACACATCTGTCTTCTGCTGACAGCTCTGCCTGTTAGTGGAGTGAGTCTGCTGTTTAATTTACCTGACTTGTTAACAGCTCCCTGTTTTGAAGTTGTAGGAAGTAGCTGATTTCACGTTTACAGTCGAAGCATTGAATTCCCATTGGGTGGCTAAAATTCACAAATAATCTGGTAATTTGTCCGCTGTCTCGGAAGCCCATGGGGATGCTGCTTAGTGTATATCACAGTGTATATCACCGCGTTTTGGTGAAAAGATTGATGAGCAAAGAGGAGCATGGAGCTGGCTGGCCATGTGCCAGGAGGAGCTATCAAAACCAAAAGGCTCAAGGAAATCTCTGTCAAAGAAAGCAGAAACGAGGGGTTGCACAGCCCACCTTGCAGAGGGGCTGCAGTGGAGGGCGGTGAGGGCCTCGCTGGCTTTGGGGACTGGCTGCTTGCAAGGAGCCACATCCTGTTGTTTCTGTTGGTGGTCAGAGTGAACCAGAGCGTGGAAATGGGGTGAGTGGGTTTGCTGTGGCATATTGCAGCCTGGGCACCCCAAAACATCTTGGGTGTTGGCTCAGACCATACAACATGGGGGCACAGGGCTGAGCTCTGCCCTGGATCGTGCCCGATCTCCGTGATATGGATCTCTTGGAGGGGAAACTGGCTCTTATGAGCACCACTGCAGACAGATATCACACCCAATAGCCACAAGTGGAACAAGAAATCTTTGGAGTCTCTCATCATTAATTGCTCAACCCTCTCATCATTCAACATATCAATAAGTGGCAGCCCCAGGAACTGCAGGAGAGGAAAACACTGCATGTGCAGCATAAGGAAAGACTGCACGAAGGTGGATTTTTAGTCAGACCCTCACTTTCACCACCCCTTGCATGCCCTGTTGAGGATCATGCAGGGAGCCCTGGGAAGGGGCATGTCATCTGCTACACCCAATTCCCTTCCACTGCTGCTGTAGAAAATGGAGAGTGATCAGCCTCCAAGTTCAGGCTCTGACTCTGTGCGTCTTCTCCTGGAGTGCAGACCACCACTTGCCTGAGCTAAGGAAAGTGCTGTAGCCCTCCCTGAAATCAGGCATACTGGATTTGTAAATGAGTTTGAAGTTAAGGAAGGCAGGCTGCAGACACCCCAGCAGAGCAGCAGGTAATCAGTAGGCTGTCCTCTACGGGGAAGGTGTTAAATCCTTCTTGGAGTGCTGACAAAAAGACTTACAGCCCATATGCTTATTGCCAGAAAAATAATAAAAAAAGAATATTGGTTTAACCAAGTCTAACGGCCATCAAAAGGTTTAGACGTGCTCTCTCGCACTAGAGAGTCGGTGAGCAGGGGAGGGGGAGAATGTTTTACCCCACCCTTGCCATCAAATGACCAAAGCCAAACCAACGACAGCCACCAGCGCAAACTCCCAGTGATCCCAGCGGGAGAAGGATGTGGTGCTAAAACTGAACGTGGGGAAATCTCCCCTGCAAACTGATGGCTCGTGAGCTCCCTCCCGGGAGACAGCTGGCTCTGCCTTCCTGCAGTAGTGCTCCTGCTGCACTCCCATCCCTGGCTGTCTCCTGCTGTGGGCGAGTACCTGCACTGGGAAGCTGCGGTGGGGCTGGCAATGGTGCAGCGTCTCCACCAGCCAGGCCCTGCATCATGCCTGGGATTACTCCGGTGGCTGCCCAACCCTGATGCCCTCTGGCAACATCAGCCCCACTTTGTTAGATTCTCCTGGGGCTTTGGGGCAGTGCTTGGGTGCAAATGGGTGGAAAATTTTAGAGATGGACAGACTCATCCCTTGAAGTCTGGGCACAATGACATGGGAAGACGCGTCTTCAAGCTGAACATTATTAGAGTTAAGAGACATCTTTGATGGAAAGAATAGAAAGAATCTTGTCAAAAAGCGAATGAGTGCATGAAATCTGAGCAGAGGGCAGGGAAACCAAACTGAGAAGTGGCCTAGGCCATACTGCTCAGCCAGGCTGGCAGTGCAGGACGGCCAGCACTGGGGCTGAGCTGCGGCTTGTTCTCATTTGCATTAACTAATGCTGCTTGGCATCATGTAATGCGTTATTGTTTTTATTGTTCTTGTTGTAAATACACCTAGAGGCATCTTATAAACAGAATTAATTATAGTTGTTTAATTCATTAGTTAAGTGCATAGCTCACTCTGCTCGCTGGAGAGGCATGGATGGCTGCAGTCAGGGCACACAACGTACAAATCGGTGTACGGTCACGTTTGTTGTGCCTGGCTCTGTGGCACAAGCTCTCCAGATCCTCTGATCTCATGTTTCCAGCTTCACTCTCGATACTGCCCTTTTTCTCAAAAGCTCATGTCAAAATTAAATAGTTGCAAAGAAAGTTTGGAAAGATTGGTCTACAAGAGAGCAGCACAAAGAGAGGACCAGGGCAGCGAGTTCCAGTGAAAAGCACTTGCAATATTTTCAGGGTTGTGGAGTCCAGGGGTGGGTCTGTCTGTCCATCCTGGGGATGAGTCTGACTGGAGGAGAGAAGCCAAGGATGCCCCTGCACAGGGCGGGCCACAGCGGGGAAAGGGCCACCCATGAGGATGGGTGTCTATGTGCAGCAGCCCCGTGAAGAGGCACTTGGTAGGGAGCGGATGAGTTTCCCAGTGTAGGGGCAATGCAGGAAGCAGTGTCTGAGTGAGGATACTCACATCAGCCTCTGTCCTGCCTCTCCTCCAGCCCAGGCTGCGGGAAAACCCAGCCCTTGGGAAGCACTGGAGAGAGAAACAAGGGGCTTGCAATCGGGTCACCAGCTGCTTTGCAACTTGTGCCTGTTCAACCTGGCAGCAATGGAAACTAACTCCACACTCTTCCCGCACCATGGAGGCTTTCTTCCTCCCCTTACATCTATCATGGCTCACGGCAGAGGTTTATGAGCTCGTCCTGTCCAGGCTGTCCCAGCCTGGAGCTGCCTCGGTCACAGGAGCAAAGCTGTTTTTCTCCAAATCACAACACAACTGAAAAAACATAGAGGGTCAATACATCACAGGGCACACACTTGAAAGGGAAGAGGCATAAAATTCATGTCATTGATGTAGGACAAACCCTGGTCCCTTTCGCCTGATGCTTGGGACATCCTCAGGGCTGGGAAATTTCTCAGCCTGAGGATGCTGATGGAAGCTCAGACACTCACTAAAGCACGAAGTAAGGTGAAAGAAAAGCTGCTGAATAACCATGCAGAGCAATGGTTATGACCATTGGACTCGGGAGGAGCTGAGGTCCAGTGTTGGCTCTGACTCTGCTTCACTGAGTGGCACCGGGCAAGTCACCTCCTCCCCTCTGTGTCGCCTTTGCCCAAACCTGTACCTGGCACTGGTGTTTCCCTGCCATGTGTTTGCAAAACACTCCATGAGATTGTCCCCGGCCTCTGCCAGTGACCGTGGGCACAGCTGGACCTCGGAGCTGCTGGCGGGTGTGGATGCCCTGTCCCATCCAGCCCCTGATGGACCGAGTGGGGAATGCAATGCTCTTCTCATCCTCCTCCTGCACAGCTGGCACCAGCCACAATCCAAGTATACTGCATGCTGATGTCCCCATGGGCTGCAGTGTCCCCATCACCCCCCCCAGGACTGGAGCCGTCCACAAAACTCCAGCCAAGAACTGAGCGCCTTGCAAACAGGCAAAGAGAAATTAATCTCTCTGGTAAAATAGCAGGGCTGTGGAGATTTAAACTCCAGCAGGAAGCAGTTCAAGTCCATTTTAGGTCACCAGGTCTTGTTCTGCATTAATGTCATCTGGAAGGAGTGGAGATGCCAAAGGGCTGGGTCATGTAACTCAGGCAGCATTGGTATGCCTGGGACCAGGGTAGCTGTTTAAAACATTCCACCTCTCACTCGCACGAAGGCCATCACGAGCATCTTTGAAAGGTGTTGTTACATCCTTCTGCAGGCAACTGCCTTTAATTAGCACAGAATGGGACACATTCACAACAAGATGGGAGAAAAATAATAATCAAAGAAAATCCAGTGAAGCCTCATGTGATAATAAAGGCTGAATCTAACTAACAGTTGTTATTCAGACATTGTTAATGATATTATAAGCACTACCATGTGCTAGGCAAGCTGTGACACGCACCCCGGTGGACATATGGATAATAAGATCACACGCCTATTTCAATCAAAGCCATAAGTAAGAACTTGATCTGAATCGGAAGAAAGCCCAAGCTAGCGGTAGCTGCGGATGTGCTTTGGGAAAGCAAGCTCCTACAGTTAAGAAAACAAATAAAAGAGGGAATCATAGGCTGTGATGCCAGAGCACCCTTACTGTGCACAAGACAGCCCAGCCCGAGTGCGTCCAGCATCTCTCAGCATCCTGGGGACAGAGCCTGGCCCCGAGCATCTGCAGCCAGG
>Ga0181612_130056_pt1 | contig 14081 bp, 7 predicted proteins | sample HoacroProtozoa21_FD_119630 | JGI IMG/M metagenome (GOLD analysis project Ga0181612, IMG submission 119630) | Hoatzin crop microbial communities from Cojedes, Venezuel. Combined Assembly of Gp0051906, Gp0051904, Gp0051908
TCAGATTCAATAAAAGATTTTGGAACGTTAAACAGACATTATGTTAAGAACTAGGACACTAATTCTTTGACGTGTGACAATTAAAAAAAAAAAAAGCTTTAAATTAAGCACTTTGCTTACAGATTTGCTGGGATGAATCCGACGCCTGGGATGGTCAGTGCAAACTTGCCAGCAGACAGCTCCCCAGACTGATCAGGAGGCAGGAGGCAGAAGGCACAGACCCTAGCACAGCACTCAGAAAGAAGAGGCGTGCCTTGTGGCTACAGTCCTCCTCTCAGAAATGCTTCTTCCATATATTCAAAGTCTTTATAATGGAAAGTGCAATCAGTCATAGGAGTAAAAATCTTTGATTACTCATTCACATGGGAACACCCAAACCATCATGGTCCACCGTGACTCTATTCATTAACTATTAAGAGAAGCATAAGTTAATCTCTGCAGAATGCACAGCCTCAACAGAAAAGCTGGAAAGTATTTTCCCCCAGCCTCTAAACAAGGTGTTAAATGACTTGCACAGAATTTATATTAATTTAGATTTGTTTTACTTTAAGTGGAAGAGGAGAATTAACCCAAGACGTTAGCTATGTATCCAGAGCTCTAACCATTAATTTACTACATAGAAAGGGGCATCACATGCTGGTATGTCATAAAAGGTGGGGTAAATCATAACTGATTTTTAAGTACTACTAACTGTATTGGTTTGTAAGGCAGTGAAAACACGTAACATTAAAATTTGTCGAAAGAGATGTTTGAAAGAAGTGTCACTACCAACTTCAGAAAGCCAGCAGTTGTGCCTGGACTTCTATTCCTTCTCTTTCTTCCTTTATTTCATTTTTTTGAGCTGCAGATATCTATTTAAGTAGTAGTTGTTAGAATAATTATAAAGAACCTATGGATAAATTCCAGATCCTTTAAGATTATTAAAATAGCAATTGTAATAAATTAGATTTTTTTGGTAGTCTTGGTGAGAAGACTATGAGGTTTGGGGCTGGTTTTCATTGGAAAAAACTGAACTGGGATGTTAAGTATTTGCTTACAAAGCTTCCTGTGATCAACAATAGAGAACTATTACTTGAAAAATCAACAAGAAAAATAAACCAGAGTTAGGATTTGGGTTGATGCCCACAAAACATCTTTATGTTTTGGATGCAAAGCACCTCTGATTTGGTTGCATCCCTGATGATAGAAGATATCTTCTTAATAAAGAAGTCAATCTAGATGATTACCAAAGTAAAATCTAGACAATCACCAAAAAAAAAGTTAAGGAACTGTGGGATAACCCTAAATTACAGGATTTTTTTTCAGAAGCCAGTTACAGATGTAATTAAGATCATAGATATAAACTGGCTAGAACAATTGACCCAGAGTATTTTGCTGGGGTGATCCCACAAAACAGTTACTTTAAACAAAATACATGCTTGATTCAGTTCAGGTGATTCCTGATGTAGGAGACAGTACACTGGCTTTTTTTGGAAGAGTTTTGTACACTAACCTTGTGGACAAAATAGCTAAAGAGGATTTTAGTCCTAGAATAACTGTCAGTTAACCATTACAAGAGATTAATCCCTAATGGTGGAAACTCCCAGGGATTTGTGAAACAATAATTCCTCGGAACTTGGATCAAATTCTGTTCCTACTGCTTTCACTGGTAAATTTTGACTAACTTCACTGGTATTACAATTTGTAATATTATTCTGTGGGATGTTGGTTAATGAGTATTAATATGCTCTAGTTACACACATAAATATTTAGCTACTCTTCAACGAAACTCCATATTGTTCCATCCTTTGCTCCAAAGTATTTACAAATTGTTCCTTCTTTTGCTTCAAAGTATTTACAAATAAGTACCTGTGCTAAAGAACATTAACAACTCCAAGAGTTATAGGAAAGCTGTGGGAGGCATCATCAGGTTTTTTTGTTCAATTTTTCATAACTTGTTTCCATGACAACAAAGGAGGCAATTCCACAAATCCTGCTGCTCATTATTTGAGACAGTATGCTGTTTTCTCTGGAGAAGTGAGACACCTTTTTTTTTTTTTGTCTTTTATAAGAAATTCATAATTCAGTGGATCAAATCTGAAGCAAAAATAATTAAAGTGAAGTCCCTATTTAGAAACAGGGTATCTTTTGTGAAGAACACTTACTGAGCCTTATATTGGTTCCTTCTCCACTCCCAACTCATTGACTTCTGTTACTAATATTTTTTCTGTTCATTTTCTGTGACAAAATCTGACATAATTTGAACTCTCACTAAGAAAGAAACATTTCTAAGGTAAGAAAGAAATTGTTTTATGTTTCTGTGCCTAAAGCACAGCATCCAGAAGAACCCTGCAGTTCCCCAGTCAGTGACCAAAATTACTGTTGATCTCAGTCATGTGTGAACTGTCATTATGTTAGGAAAATCAATCTTTTAAAAATGCAACTATTTATTACTAAGCAAGGTCAAAAGTTGTGCTAAGAATTGTTTTTAAGAGTTGTTTATTCTTATGTGTTACATTTGAGGAATCCACATAAAGGAAAGCAATTGTCTGAGGAAGGCCCGAATCAGTTTTGTTACAAAAATACAGACAGCGAAACAAGGTTTCTTTGTCAATGACCTGGTTCTATCCCTAGAAAAACATCGTCTTAGGAAGGGCATTATTGCAGTGATGAATATGACGTGCCTTCCATGTTTTTTAGTAGTTCTTTAAATGCTCCACATGCATGCAACTCAAGAGAAAATATAAACCATCATGAACATTTGAACCATGAAATGTAAGCAGAAAATCCTTTAAGAAGAAGCATTTCTTGCTATAATAACCATTTAAAATACAATATTGTAATATTTGAACATTAAGTTTCCGGATTTGGTTCCAAACAAATCCTTCCGTGGGTTTTAAGAGGTCATATTAGCAGTGATCCCGATGGAATCAGATCTTGTAGGAAATTGTTATATTTATAGTCTTCATATATCATTAATGAACAAACCCTTTTTATGGTCTGAAGATAGCCTTATTATGACAACTTCAGAAATGCTGTAAGCCTGACACCATTGTTCAGCAGTAAATGTCTTGCTTGCAATGTTGTCTGCATTTCCTAGTTTAGAATAAAACCAGATTAGTTGCACAGAAGTTCAGGTCTCCTAAATCTAAATTCTTCCACAGCTTGTGTTTCCTGATACTGCGTGAGGTTCTTGGATCCTAGAAGTTTCAGCTAGGTGCCATAAAAAAAGAAATCAAAAGCTTCACCAAAAGAGAGTACATGTCAAGTATCACACAGTGGCACAGAAAGGTCTTTCAACAAAAAAATACCCCAAACATTTAGTAAAGATAAATAGCCCATGCAAATGGTAGGAGGGTCTTAAGTAAAGCAGTGCAGAGGGATGTATGAGGGAACTGACTCTTCCCTTTCTTCTGCAAAAAAATACATTATGTTTCCCTGTAAGCAATCCCAGACTTCCCAGACTATTTTCTGCTGTGACGAAGAACTCCTGAAGCATACCCAGCTCTTCTTCCTTAGACTCTGTTCCTTATCATCCTCATGCGAATGGCCATCAATAAATCGTCCTGCCCGGAAGAGACTTTCCCTGCTCCAGGTGACCCAAATGGCCTTTCCTCAGAAAATCCTGCCTGCTCTATTAGGGCAAAATGTTGTTTATGAAACCACTACATTAAGAAAAGTCTGATTCGACAGAGATACTTCTGGAAAGACTTCTAGTCAAAAGATGTAGCTAAAGGTCTGATATACTGCCCTGACTCTTCACTTTCCCTCCTTCCTCAACGTGATTTGTAGCTTCTGGTTTCCAACCCTCAGCTGCTTCTGATGGCTTTAGCATCCAGACCCCAGCTATAAGGAGGATTGTTCAATAGTAAAGACCAATTTCTGGTTTGTGGTCCACCCGTTCCTGAGATTCCATGAACTACTTCTAGGGAACTTACAAAATCTGACTTTAAAAAACCAGGACAATATATCGTTATGCAGCAACCTGTGCGTCTGGGTTTTTTTTTTTGAAGTGTTCTAATCATCACTGGAAAAATTCATGTAGTCCACAACTGAACACAAGAACACACACCCCATGCCCTCCATAATGCAATGGTATGCTATAGTAGGATTGTAATAAGTAAAAACTGATTAGATTAGAGGATAAAAATAATCTACACATATTATTATTTTTGACTGAACTTCTGCTTCATTTTAGACTAGCATGAAATCCACCAGTAAATTTAAACCCATGTGGTAGTAAAATTAGTAACTACGTAAGTATTGAGCTTCCTCTGTAGAAATTTGCAGTTTGTTTTTAGAACTGAGTTTTGTAAATGTTTTATTGACTTAGTGGTTGAATGCAGAGACACGTGTTTATTCAGACTATGCATTCGTTGACAGTGCTTTGAAATGATGTTTTGTCTTTCTCTTAAGAAAACTTTGTCTGGGATGTGCAAAGGAGATCTGGAACCGTGTGATTTCTGCTAAGATTGTACTTTATCGTTTCTCTAAAGGATACAAGAAAGTTTCATTCATCTGTCTCTAAACTGAAAGCATCAAAACTAGGAGTTCTTGGAAATTTCTTTCTTTCCAGAATGCCCTGAAATACTCTCTGCATGCTGCATGAAAGCAGCAGGTTCTGCAGAATGCTTTCCTGTGCCATTGTCACACCACTAAACAGATTTGCTTTTCAAAGACACGGCCCTGGGTGCACAGCTGAGGTGAGACATTCGTTCCTCGACACCAGAGGGCAGGTGACTTCTGCTTGTTACAGCATGTACTGTGTGCTGACGATACATGGTATTTCCAAGCAGAGGAAGAAGTCTCTGGCTGCAGGTATTTGAAAAGACGGGGAGTAGTGAGAAATCAGTGGTTCGACATGAATTGACTGCATTTTTCTCTGAGGTCAGAAAAATCTGTGTGTTCTCTGTCACAGAGACAGCAAGGTCTTGAGGCATGGTGTTGGTGTTACCATCTTCAGACACTAGCGAGAAGAAATAAAATATGTTCATCTGGAGATCTAGCAAGCTTGCTTTTACAGCTTGAAAATCACTGACACATAAAATTAAGTGTTATGGTCCACAAGATCTATCAGGTCTTGCGATCAGATCTTTGAACGCTGTCATTTCAAGAAAATAAAGACTGGAATGGGGGCAAAAAAGGTTAACAAAAGAAACGGGGGGAGAAAATTTGGCATGCTGGAAATGCCAGGTGAAAATCCGATTGCTTTCAATAGATCAAAATTTTACTCCAGGAATCATCTAAAGACAATGAAGTTAATACAAGCTGCTTCAATTATGACTAATTATCACACCTACATGTATGCCTATTTTTAAAATATTAAAATATCTGGATACTTTTACTACTACTACTAGGTCTTTATGATAAAAATAAAATTTTCTTTTAGCAAAACAAACTTGGAAAAAATGTCATTTTCTCATTAGAATAGTTAGTGAGTTTAAAACCAATGGAATTATTTTTTGCTACTTTGTTCTGGGAGATACCATAATTGTTATACTGCGTTAACACAAAATATGATAAACAAGATGCTAACTCCACAAGGCATTGCTACCTAGTATGATTTCTACACTGTTTGAAATCTGCTCATTACGAGTAATGGCCTGATCTTACATGAAGACTTCAGCCACTACAGACTCTTCTCTTGATCTGTGTGTCTACAGAGAGGAGGGCTGATGGAGCCGGCAGTGGAGACTGAAGGCAGGGAGGTTACTTCACAGCACTGTTTTTTCAGTCATTTTTTTTGCAAGGATCAGGCTGCACACCAGTAAATTGCAAAGCTAAAATCGTAACAGGGATCGATTTCAAATGAGTCTGCTTCATTACTTAGAGATTTCTCTTTACTCCATGCTGAAAAAGGCAGAGGCCAGGAAAGCAGGCTTTGCTGATTTGAAGAGGAACCAGGAAGAAAGCTGTTCAGTCTGGAAAAGAAGTATTGTTTTAAGGCTCTCTGGGCAAAACATTGCCATGAAGCTCTGTGGGAAAGGGCTATCAGTAGGAAAAGTAGAAAAAAACTTGAGGTTCCTTCTCTTTTACCTTGGAATCCAGTAAAACGCCAAATCAAGAAGCATAATCAAGATATTGACTTCAAAAGAATACTCTATTCGCTCAAGAAAATTGGTCAGCTACTAGTAACATCACATAAGATTATTGGTTTCTTTTTCTGTTCCCCAGGGGCTATCTTTTGTTTGGCACTTGCTTTTCCTCTGAGACAGGCTGAGAAAAGCTTCAGACTAGTTCTTCATATGATGGTCAAAGTGGAAAAGTAGTTATCCTCAGTCTTGAACATCAGTTTTCCTGATTTCCTGCAGAACAATTCCAAGCTGTGACAAGTCTGGCTGAAGCAATCTTACTTCCAATTTTCAGGTAGTGAAACAATATAACCAGTATAGTATTAGAGGAAAAGGAAAACTATCTGAACACTATTAGTATCGAGTACTGCAACAAAAACAACAGCCTTCAAAATAGATGGGCAAAGAAGGAGACCAAATACTTCAGTGCTATGGCTTCAACTCTGTAGCTCTTTTCAGTGGTGCCCAGTGACAGGACAAGGGGCAATGGGCACAAACTGAGGCACAGGAAGTTCCATCTGAACATGAGGAAGAACTTCTTCCCTCTGAGGGTGATGGAGCACTGGAACAGGCTGCCCAGGGAAGTTGTGGAGTCTCCTTCTCTGGAGATATTCAAGACCCGCCTGGACAAGGTCCTGTGCAGCTTGCTGTAGGTGACCCTACTTCGACAGGAGGGTTGGACTAGATGACCCACAGAGGTCCCTTCCAACCCCTACTATTCTGTGATTCTGTGATTCTGTGATTCTGTGATTCTTAATATATGTTTTAAAACCTTATTTTATCCGTCTGTGTAAAAGAACATGATTACTTCCCCAGAACTAATCATTCTTAAAACAAATTAATAACCTTATGGATGCAGGATAAAATCAGACAATGGAAAGCTTTTGCTATTTGCCAAGTATGTAACATCATCTCATTATAAAGACACACACATGTGCACGCACACACACACATAGTGTCTTTTTTACTTGCTCCTTCTCTCTCTGCAGGTCAAAACTGCAGAGATGTGAAAGACTGTAGAGCATGTAATGGTATGGATAATCCTAAAATACTCATATTTGTTCTCCGAAGGTACACCAGGAAAAAAAATCATTGCTACCTACTACCTATCAATCAGTCTGTTTTAAACATTTTGGTAGAACAATCAGAACATAAATACGTAATATCAGATTCAGTTGCACCATGAATGAAAGCTGTGCATAATGTGCAGGCTGAAATGTGTTTCCATAGAGCATTTGGTAAACATTGATGAATAAATTATATAGCAGAAGATAGGAGAATCACTTATTATTTGCCCCGCTCTCTCCTGCTGCCCACCAGTGGGCTGGTTCTGCTGGATACTGCTCAAAGACAAAAGGACTATCTACATCACTCAGGGGAGAACCATGCCAAGGAGGCATCGTTCCCAATTGCTGTGTTCACCCCTCAATGTTAGCAGACAGGAGGAGTTTGCAGCAAGGAGCTGAGATGGTGACCATCTTAATCTCTCCCCTATTCAAACCGAGACCACCCTTCGAGCTCCACATGATGGACACTACGCTGCCAGGTTGGGTGGGCCCTCTTCGCCGTGCTTTGCTCCAGCTCCGCATGAGTTGCTACTTTACTTCCTCAGGTACAGCTCTAACCTATGAATTCGAACCACAAAGACGCACAACTATCCTGAGTGCGTGTCAAAGAAACTGCAGTCCCTACAATTCAAATTCAGTGGTCTACCAGGAATGTGTTATTAAAAGGCATCCGGACTGCAACCTGACGTTTAAAAAATGCTTGCCTTTATGTAAAATATTCCCTGTCCTACATGCACTGTTGTTGTTAGAATACTGCTAGAGCTCCAGCAAACAAAATAATCCCTTCAATTATGCTTTTCCGCAGGAATTCTTCCATGGTGTATTAGTGATTGTATTGAGGTATTTGTCAATCAAATTATGTAAACAAGTTCTTGGTGATGAGTTCACTTGGAAAACATCCATTTATGTACAAAACTCATGAGAAAAGTCAAATTTGTAAGTTGCCACAGTTTATGTATAACACACATTTTGTCTCAGGAGAAGAGCAGTCAGGAAAAAATCTGCATAAATGTACAAGGGCACTTTTTCTTGTAAATTTCTGGACTGGCTTCACTCGTCGTAAAACTGTAAGATACAAGTAGCAGATATCATAAACAAGCCATCTATCTATTTTACAGCCTCATATTGCAATAACCTTATATTATTTCTGCTAAAATTGAAAGATCCCTCAATAGGAAGTGTACACCAGGGTAGCACTGTATCTTTTGCAGTATTATAAGCATACTGCCTTCTCACTGTTTGTTTTGCACATAACCAATAGAATCAAACCCTTATCACTGGAACTAAGCTACAAAAATTTATTATTCTGTGATATAACTCGTCATCTGTCAGGATGAAGGATAAGACCTAATATTACTGAGCTGAATTAAATTATTTCCAAAATAATTATAAAAGATTTTTAGAATAATCTCAGTACAGTGGATGACATTGGTTTTCAAATCCTCAGTGGAAAGGCCTCTTTTTTCCCCTAGATACTGTATGTTTAGAGCTCTCCGGGGTGACATAGGGGGTTTTAGAAAACAGTGGAAAATACTCTCGAAAATATTCTTGTACTTCAGGATTGTTAGGTGTTAAAAGTATAACAGCTATTACTATTTTTATGTGGAGTATCACTGCCTCTTTTATGATGCTCATTATTTTCAGTAATACTAAATGAGCTGAATTTATGCATGTAAATTAGTACTTCTACATTTTCATTTTTATTACATGTATATATCACAGAGTTGTATAGATTAATAAAAAAATCCTTTTTATATTCAAGAGAGCAGAAAAAAAGAAGGACAGTGAAATGAATGTCAATAAGAAATTGTAGAAAATCAATAGAGGAATTTAAGGGATAAAAAGGAAACTCTATAGCTGGCAGTGAGGAAAATAAAACTAAGTTAAGGTCTATTTAGGACAAAAGGAATCCTATCAATGATATTTCAGGAACAAACTGATTAAAAAAAATCATGAGGGGTCCAAATTTTCAATAAACATTTCTACTCATTACCTGGGGAAAAAGCAAAATGAGATACATATTGCATATTTCCGATTCAGAAAATGATTACTAAACAGGTTACTAGGTGGGTAAAAAGCTGCTGGATGATTGCACTCAGAGGGCCATGGGACGCTACCTGGAGTGGGTGACAAGTGGACTATCACAAGGGTCTGCCCTGGGACCTGTCATGTCTAACATCTTTATTAGTGACCTGGACACCAAATTGGAGATACCAATCGACGTGCTCAAAGACAGGGCTGCGATTCAGAGCTAGGCAGGCCAGAGGAATGGGCAAATAAGAATGTTAGGGGTAAGCATAAACGGGAGTCCTGGACCTGGGCTAGAAGAACCCGATACCACACCATATGATCCACTCCTGAGCTTGAAGGTAAAACACCCTGACCTGGATGAAAATGCTGCTTTCATGATCAAGAATGACTTAAAGCAACAAGAAATTCCCAGTCTTTTTGTAATTTACACCAGGCTGTGAAAAGCAGAGGCAGAGTAGAACCAGTAAAACAATTCATTCAGTTCTGCAGAGGAACAAACTTATGTCCACCTTTCCCTGGGTCAGTGCACAGGCTGAAACCCTTCCTCCATAACCCCATCCACAGGCTGCCTCCACTCTCTGCAGCAGATTGGGCAGCCAAGACTCAGCTCCCATGTGACACAGCAGAATAACCTGGGCTCAAACTTCGGTAAAAGTGCTGTGAGAAGGTCTGTAAAGAGACAGAAAAGACAAAAGCCTCACCCAGGGGTAGGATTATTGAGACAGCATCATTAGCAGCTCAAAGATACAGGACAGAAAACACCAGTGTAGAAAGGCTTAAAGTCCTAACGGGAAATAATTAGGGAGGTTAGCCAGGATGGTCTCTTTGGTTGGGAACAAGATGTGAAGCATTGGGTTAAATTGCCAGTGTCGTCAGGGTTGATGCAGCTGGTGGCAGATGGCAACTTGAAGCACAGAGGATGTGTGGTGGGGTCCAGCCCTTCCCTCTCCTGACTGATGCCAGCCTCTCAGCAAAGAGTCTTCATACCAGTGGTGAAGGGCACACTGATGCTTAGACTAACTAAGCTCATTAACTCCTAGCTATCTCCTATATGTTAGCAAACAAATTTTTGCTTTGTGCTTTAAATATGCATATATCTTGGCTTCAGACTGCCTTTGTGCCTGGCTGAAGATTTCTGAGTGAACCCATCCAAAGAAAAGCCGTAACAACACTGTGGCAGCACAGGAGTCACTTGGGTTAACCTTAGGGCACCGACTTGTGTCACAGACAGGTCAATATTTGCTAAGACTGCACTTACTAATTGGAATTCTTCTGGAGACTTTCTCCAAGCATTTTCCAGGAAGGGAGTACAGAATAGGCATCTACAGACAAAATTACAACAAAGTCTGATCTTGTGGTACTTGTCCCTCCATTAACGAGAGCTGGCTATGGGGATATTTGTCAAGCCTCTAACTAGGTCTCATTTGACTGTTTTTTCTTCCCACACAGTTCCAGAGAGCAGACCTCATACAAAGTTGCTTTGAGATATATCAACAGAGGAACAGTCAACAACAGATGTCACTATCATTACAGCTGACAGACAGAGATCCTGGGCTGAAACTGTGTCCAAAGCTCAGGAAAGCAGAGTAGTCAGAGCTTAAGAAATCCCAGCACCTCACAACGCTCCATTCAAAATCCCTATGCATGTACGAAATAGCTGTCCATAGACTGCTTCTGTTCAGACCGCCCTAGTTCAGTCTGTGAGGTAACTGGCTGTGTTGAAGTAACTCCTCCAGCTGAACGGCTGCGGGGGGATGCACGCACAGCCTCGGTGTCATTGCAGGTTTGTCCCCAGGAGCAAAGGTTCACCAGGCTAAGAGCATTTGAGCTGCCTGTGACACTGGGGCCACCAGAATGCGCAGCCACAGCTGGCAGCACCTGCAGGAGAAAGCTGAGCCCAAGGAAGTTGTGGGGTTGTGGTCAGCTTCTGCTACTGCTCTCAGTTTCTGCTGCAAGAAGGGTTGTTTGTTGATGCTATTACCTGGGCAGCAAGTTCAGATGAGACATTGAGAGGTTGTGGCCAAGTCTCTTATTTAGCATGGGATAAACATGTAATGTAGTGGAAAACAAGGTGTTATGCCACCTACAGTGGCTTGTAGAACAGTTAGCCTTTCTCAGCTTTGGTGCCCCTGTTAAGAGAAAAATGTTGTTAAACTGGTAATTAGCTCTCAGAAGAGCCAAAAAAATTACTAAAGCAGACTCTGTACTGCAAGACTTCAGGGTTTCCTCCTGTGTAGATTAGGAAGCGTAAATACATACATAACTGTTACAGTGTTATCTGCATAACCAACAAAGCTAGAGCAGAATATGGCCAAAATTGTAATTGGACAGCATAAAATTAAAAACAAGGGATACATCTGAGCAGTTCACAAAAGTTTTTCACAGATTACAATGAGAGAAACAATTTCAAATTATAATCAGAATGTTTTAAGGAAGGTGCGCAACTCCAAATAATGATCAAGTCTTACAGACTTCATTAAATAAGTCTACTAATTTTTGATCTTAATGTCTCTTCCTTTTTTTACGCGTATTAATCTGTGAATTGCTGTCTCCTGATGAAATTCAGCTCCATGCCTCCACCCAGTGGGCTTTTCTTAACCAAGAACAAAAAACGCCTCTGAAAAGTGCTTGCAGTACCAGTGGAAGTACGGGTGTTGCAAATTGTTTCTCTCCATCTTTTCTGTGGAGTGACTCAGCTGAAATGTAGACAGGTATTTGATACCATCATCTGAAACCAGGTAACTACAAACGTGAGATGTTTAAAAATGTGTTAAAATTATCTTCATAATATGTTTGCTTTTGCTATGGAAACAAGTCATTCGGAAACATCCAAAGCCAGTTGGCCCAGGGAAAACTTAAATTTCAAAGTGCTTTTTTAAAAAAAAATCTAAAAACCTGAAACTAGTTTCAAGTTTTAAAATAAATACAAAACAGATTACAAGACTGTCTTTTGGTAAGAAATAACCCTTTGCTTCATACCACGTATTTTGCACACTCCGGCTAAGGAAAGGTATATTCTACACCTTTTTTTCCCAGTTGAGATTATTTAGCTCCTTACAACGGCACCCCTGTTTTAAAGTGAAAGAAATATCCTGGATATATACCATAAAACTTATGATGATGCTTATGATAAAACGTCATAAACTTCTTATGATAAAACAAGTTCTGTAAATGTGAACTTCTCTGTTAAATTCTGTGAGTTATTTCTTTACCTATAGGCAATGGTTTTGTGAAACAGCAGTTCATCTCAACTTGTATCTGAATATTGTTCACATTAAGAAACACACAGTTGTTACCAGTTCTCCCATCTGTCTGCACCTTCCATCCCTTTCTCTTCTGTTGGGCCCCCAACTTTACTGTGATGTGTCACTTTGCTTTAAAAAACATAGGCTTATGAAGTGCACTCTTAATATATCAAAGAAGAAAACACATTCGGGAAGAAGAACAAGATCTTTTCCTTTATGCTGGTTAGAGATGTAGAAAATACACTTCTCTGAGCCCCCATCTCTTCAAAGAAGGCTTCTTCCTTACATCTACTACCAAATCAACTCCAGAATAAATCTCTTCATTCACATACAATAGCTCTGTTACTGTCTGTGAAGAACTGTTTACTGTTTATTAATACTACCATAGAACTGAAACTAAAAGACAACAAAATTAAGGGACAATGAAAAGCTTTTCAGCCTGTAATTAATTTGCAACTGTTAACAGATGCAAAAGTCTTCAGTCTTCAGTGCAAATCAGATTTTGGAGGAGCAGCAATAATACCTAAACATATTAGATCATAATTCAAACTGCAAACAAGTTATACACTAATCATCTACTCTGATGTTTTTTTAATGGCACAGGTCAAAGAATCATTTCTGTATCAAGTTCATAATTTTTATCAGACTAGACCTTTTTGAGAGACACCTACTGCAAACTGACTGACAGAGATGCTTCTAGCTGTTCCTGCTTTTGGAGATTTTTTGTTGTTTTGTGGTGTTGTGCGTTTTTTTACAGCTGCCTGAAGTCCGAGGTAACTTAATTTCACACTTCGCAAATGACTTTCTAAGGAAATACAAAGCTATGACAGTCTTATCTGCACATTACAGCTTCAGGCTAAGCTCACTCCTGATTACTTTTTTCTCCTTTTTTTGCTTTTCAGTTACCAGCTTTTCCTTAAATAATAAATAATCAGACTTCACTCTACCCATGTTTTTGTTTTGCAAATTCAAATCCAAGGAAGGCAATGACCTATTGTAAAAGAGTTTTTAAAATATTAAAAAATTAAGGGTGCTACTGTGAAAGTAGTGCCTATATATTATTTTTGCAAAATATCTCTACCTTTCAGAACCAAGGAAGTTGGCAAACTATCTTCATTTTCATCATATACAGAATGACCACCTCCTATTCAGAAAACCTTAGGATCTCATCAGTTGTGAAGGTTGAAGGTATGAGCAATATTTAGAATTTACTTGAAGTTTAAAACTTCCATGAAAAATTTCTCCTGTATGCTATTTACTGCCTGTGCTAGCTCAGGATTCCCACAAAAATATGCTTAACTCTGACATCTGAGAATGTACTCAAATATCTGGTGTTTCAGAAAGCTTCCAACATGGTACTGTTCTTAATGAGGTCCCGTTGTGCCTGCCTACTACCACATAACTGCTCATTTGCTTTTATGATGCAGTCAGGTGTGATGTAATGACCAGTAACCTGCCAGAAATAAACATAAAATATAAGACTTAGGTTCCAACTTAAATGAAAAAAAAAAGCCCACATAAGAGGTCAGAGGATGGATGAAGTAGCCTTTTATTTTCCTTTTTACTTTCTCTTACTTCTTATAATTAACTTCAAGCATGTGCTTAAGCTCCACTGATTTAAGATGAAGCCCCTTCCTACATGTGCTTGCTCTGAGCAGAGATGGGAAGTGAGGATGTGGGTTGGAAGA
>Ga0181612_176443_pt1 | contig 14081 bp, 7 predicted proteins | sample HoacroProtozoa21_FD_119630 | JGI IMG/M metagenome (GOLD analysis project Ga0181612, IMG submission 119630) | Hoatzin crop microbial communities from Cojedes, Venezuel. Combined Assembly of Gp0051906, Gp0051904, Gp0051908
AAAATTCTTTTGGCCAATGAAATATGCCAGGGAAATTCCCCCCGGGATGGTTTTTGATTTGGGGAGAGAACCCCCCTTCTTTTACTGATGGCCCTTTTTTTTTATTTTTTTTTCCCCCCTTTTTTTTTTTTTTTTTTCCTTGTAAATCAAATGCAACTACTTTCAGTAACTGGGAAAACCAAAGATCTGCCTTTATTTTAGGAAGGTTAGGATCACTCTTTGTTCTACAAGTAACAGAAAAAGCAAGAATTAGAGGAGGGTGTTAAAATAGTACCCTGCACCTCTCTTTAAGAATATCAAAGTCTATTCTGCTATTCAAAAGGGAAGCAGAACAAAAACATTGTGGGCAATATTTTATAATAGAACAATGAGCCTGAATAGACAGATTTTAAAACCCTTGTTTCATAAATGTTTAAAAGAATCTTCAGAGATTAAAACTTCATTTTTTTATCATTGCTTATTTATGCATCAGCTTTTAGGTTCCATGATACCACTGCAAAAGAAATAAAATGTTAGATGTTGAAGGATGTTACTGTCAGTATGCAGTGGCACTCTAATATACTGATTATAATGAAGCTTCTCCACATCTCTTTCTTCATTATTTTTTATTTCTACACCTAAAATGAATAGGAATAAATGTACCTATAGCTCAACAAATATTTTTATAAGATCAGCAATCTGTTGCTGAATGTCAGGCTGCATGGGTTCTTCTGGACATACCCAGTGATGTGTGATGACTAGTGGAGAGCCACATCCCTTTTTTTTTTTTTTTTTTAAGCACATCTGTTCTCACAAAGGCACCTATAAGGGAACTGGGCATGGTGTGGTCAACGGGTACTTGCTGCAAAGTATAGTTTTCTGGTGTCACAATATTCTTCATCCTTTCCCATTCATCTTGCGGTAATAGTGTTTGGTTCGATGCAGCTGCAAACTCTGCTGATGTCTGAGGCTGCAGTGGTCTTGGGAGTTCTTGAGTGCAACCTCTAGCATTTGTTTTGATAACATCGAGAATGTTAAAAAACAAACGGCAACAGAAGAATATTCTGCTGTTGAATATCTTCAAAATAGCATGTAGTGATCTGCCATTGAATCTTGCACTTGTCTTTGCAGAGGCAGTGCAGAAATCTGTCTGAGTGGTAGTAGAAGATGCTGCCATGGAAAGCTGTTTCTCAGGTACTTCAGGGAGTGAATAATCCCTTTTGGTGACGTACAGTAAATGAATGGTCTAGCTTTGTCTGCCTACAATTTCAATCTGATTATTTTCTGTTATTTACAATGTTGTGTTAATTGAATTTGCTTAATAGTGATAATATCTAGCCGTACGTTGACTTTGACAACTTTATTGTGCAGTAGGCATTAATGCAGCATAGCAGACTAGAGCTTTTGTACCTCTGTGACAGAGTGTGAAGCCAGAAGAGTAAAAGCAATGATAGTTCAGCTCCTTGTGGAGTCTTCTGTGTTCTTTAAAACCAAAGTAGGGGCATTTCTGCAGTTCTAAAACGTGCCAGGTACTTTCAGACATCCGTTTTTGGTCTATTACTTAGAAACCTGCTTAATAGAGATAAATGAAGTTCAGTCTCATGCTTTTAGTGAATCTGAACTACTCCCTCTATGACCATAAAACTGGTTTTGCCATTCTGTATACCCTCATTAGGTGGACCAGAAAGGCTACAGGGTCATCTAGCTTTCTGATTAGGATGTATCGTGCTTTACTTTGGCAGGCTGAAAACGTTAACAAGATTTGCTATTTACTATTCTTTTTTGGGGCAGAGCTGCGCACTTGCCATCAGGCCAGCCATGAGCAGGAGGTGTGCACTGATTTCTCAGGGTATTTTTCCTGTAATATTTTAATACTAGGATTGTTCTGGGGGTGGTGTGTGTTTGTTGGGTTTTTTTATTTTTAATTCTTCTGGCCTGTTTTCTGAGTGGAAAGGGCAGCCTATCAGCTGGGATGGAGCGTGCTAACAGCATCAGGCCCTGTGCTAAAACATCAGCCTCTGGGAAGGGGGGAGGTGGGTTACCACCTTGGTCCACGCTAGGTATGCTGCTTTCTTATAGCCACTATAAATACTGCTTTGATTGTCATGGTAAGGGGTTGTATTTTTGGTACTGCAGGTATATACAGTGGCTGCAGTTTAGCATAATCACGTGCTGCTGATTTCCAAAGGAATGATCTTCACCTTGACATTTTAGTACCTGCAGCGCAGCTGCCTGGGACTGCAGGAAGCGCAGTGGACGGCGGGCAGGCAACTCTTCCCCGCTGTCCATGCCTGCCTTGCCACGGGGACAGGCAGAAGTGAAGGTAGGTATGCTCCGGAGGAGGTACAAGCAGGAGATAAGATAAAAACCTGCCTGTGTTGGGGGTGTGTGCTGGAGCGGGCACCGCTTCTGCAGACTGCCACTTTGGCTGCTCTGGGTGCCCTATGTGCCTCCCAGATGAGCACTGGGAACAGATTCAGAAATACTGTTTGGCCAGCTTCATCTCTGTCTTGCTCTGCGTATGCATCTCCTGTTCTGTGTTTGGTTCGCTAATCTGATCTATCAGCTATCTCCCTGCAAAGCACAGGATTAATTTTTATGTAGTATTTTGAGCATTATATTCTACTTATATTCAGGATACTTTGTAAGGTAAATAAAGCATGGTCCAATATCAAGTATGCATTAATAGCCCCTGATGCTTTCATCTAACAGCTTTCTCTGTAAAAATTTTTTCCACTGCAGTTTCAAAAAAACCCCTTTATTTTGTACAGCTTTTTAACATGGTAACTTTCAAGATCATCTCCATGTAGTTCTGGTTTTTATTTGTGGTCACTAAGCTGCGTCTTTGACAGTCTCTCTTTGTGATGAGACTATATTTTTCCACAAGATCGAGTTGACTGAAATTGTTTCATGTTTCCAGTGATGTAGACATATAACAAGCTGCAGATTGCTTGATAATTCATTCTGAGTAAAATTAGAAAGGAAAAAAATTTGCAAAATTAAAAGATCACTTAAATTATAGCCCTTTTTCTACCTTGTTAGTTAACATTCCAAACAGCGATGTACAAACTGCATAATTTGTTTTGCTAAAATATACCCAGTGTGGAGCCATCTGTGTAATAGTTGACATTATTTATATTCAAAAGGGACATTGCGATAGCTGGAAGAGCCCCTACTCCCAGCTAACCGTTTCTAGTGTAACTCTAAATTATTGATTTACATTCATTCTCTATTAATCTGTTATGAGCTCATCTGCTGCTTTCAGCTCTGTTACCATGTTGGAATACTTCTAATTTTCCAAACTGAATAGCGATTTACTGTGAAGATGATGGGATGAATGTTCTCCAGTGAATATCTGAGAACCTCTTTTGCCCCAGCTAGCCTCTTTCATTTGAAGCCTGTATTGGGAGCTCTGGTACGTAACAAGACCAGCAGCAATGCCTTGGCAATCTTGGAAATGTCCCTTTCCTTTCTGTCCTCCTTGATCCACTGAGTATATGCTTGTATTTCTAAGCAAAGTATTTATGAGACAACTTGCTCGGTGTCTTTGGAGATGGAATGACTCTTCTGGTCTTTGAGCTCTGCCTGGGATGCTTGGGGGCCGTGTGAGTAGGTTTTCTTGTCTGTTTAGGAAGGACATCCCATCTTCTGCAAAACATGTTGAATCTACTGGGTACTGTATGCTATGCAATTGTGCTTGGTAGCTCTTTCATGCTTACTCTGCTCGAGTGGGTTCTGTTCTAAAATATGTGTTTGCATATTGTGCAACCACTAGGGAAACCATATAACTCTACAGGAATGAAGTTATTGTTAAATGTGCATTTTTTCAGTTAACTTACATGGAAAAATAAATTTTGAGAATGTTCAAATTGGAAGTTTTGATTTAGAAATAATTTTTGAGAAAATTATAAAGCAGTAGTGAAGTAAAAGTCAAAGTTATATGAATGCCATGAGAGAGTGAAATTATGTGTTCTAGGACTGGCTGGTTTTGAAGAGATCTGGTTTGATCAGTACTGAGTACAATATAGTTTTTCATCTTTGGAATTATAAAAGTATCACACTGAGACTCTACTCTGTGTTGTTGACTCATTAAAGAAGGTTTTACCAACACCCATGAAAAATGCAATTAGTAGCTTACAGCATCTTGAAATGATACATGTAGTCGTCGTTGTAGGTGCTATTGCACAGTAAATGAGAGTCGAGATGAAGGACCCTTTTCAGTCCGTGCTCCTGCAGCGAGCTCAGTGCTGCAGCACGAGTGTTGCCCCATATTCAGAGAAATACGTGGGCCCTCAACTGCCAGCAGCAGCGGCTTGGGCACCCGGCTAGAGTGCTTTGGTGTTTTCCTACAGTGCTGCTGCGGTTGCTGTGCCACGGTCAGAAGAGTCAGAGTTAAAATGTAGATTTTGTGCTTTGAGGTGTGAGAGCTTGGCTCACAGGGAGATGGCTGGAAAGCCTATTCCTACAAGTGGGACCAGTCCCTGATTCTTTCTGGGATGAGTCCTAGCCTTGCTCTGGAGAGAGAGTGCTGAGCCTGCAAACCTCCTTTTTCCTCATGCTGTTTCAGAGTGATAGTGGATGAAATGCATGATTAACTCACCGTTTAGCACTTCTCTTCTGGCTGAGCCAGAGCCCACTTTTGTGGATGGCCTTGTGTTTCTTTTTCCTGTGGCGGTATAAGTTGCTGTGCTGAAATTGCAGCAGTCGCTTTCTAAAGCGCATGATGCCCGCATGGCTGCTGGAGGGTGATCCTGTGGGTTGTGTGCTGTGATGTGGGAGGGTCCTGGGTGCTTTAACAGTGGTAACTGCCTCTCCGTGTACCCACAGAGGTGTCAACTGGCAGCTGTAAATGGTGACACAGGGCAGTTGTGCAGCGGCATGCTGTACTGCTGCTGCAGGGTGGGGATTGCCTGCACTGGGAACGCTGGTGGGAGCCTGGGATTGACTGATCCCAGTGAGTCCCTGCAAGCACGGCAAAAGGCTGACAAAGCTGCTGGCTCTGTGGGAGGCAGTGCTTTCGGACACAAACCTTCCTCTGCATGGAGAGCTCAGCAGGACAGCTTGCCATTCACCAAGACACGATCTCTCCTTATGGCAGCGTATGGAGGTTCCCCATGTTCAGCCAGGAGCTGCTGCGCTCACTGGGGGAGCTGCTCTTGGGGCGGAGGTCCCATGTTCTTCATTTCTAGCCTCAGGGTCCACAACCCCTCTCTTGCATATAGTCACCAAGAGTTCCTTGATGCCGCTCCTGCCATAGCGATGGTGCTGCTCTGCAGGAAATCCCTCCTGCCTACTGCCATTTATGAGTCCAGCTCCAGGCTGGTTTAACCTCCTCGTGGGAGGGGACTGTGAATTGGATCCTACCATGCAACCAAATCAGAACACAAAGTCTTCAAATTAAATGTGCTCAGCCTTTTCCTCCCTGCCTCCCCCATCTTCACCCTGACCTTCACGAGCACCAAGCAATGTCCAAATGGTCTTCTGAGTAATCTAATCGTGAGAAAAGGATCTTTTCTAAGTACTGTAGCACCATATAACTGAACTCAAGTATGTACTGTAGATCAGAGGCATCATCTCGGCTTGTTCCATTGAAGTATAATTAATTACCATTTCAATAGTGCTACTAGGTGTACGTATTCATCCAGTGCATTGAAAAATAATAACAAAGCTTCTTATTATCTAACAGATGATGTTATACATTGTGGATGCAACCTATTAATATGGAAATACTGACACATTCATCTGGAGTAATTTGCATGGTGTATTTCCCAACCTAATAATGAAAAAAGTAGGTTAGCTTCCAAGTTTTCTGAAATCGGAATTAAAGATTTATAGCAAGAAAGTCTTTGACAGTTTTACACAAATGGCTGAAACTTGCAAACCTGGCATATTCAAAATGGTTTGCCCCACAATAATGACTTGGAGATATTTCTGATTAATTGTAGTACTATATCAGCACTGGATTTCCTTGGTTTTCCAATTATCGTACTGTTTTTTTACAATTTAAAGGAAATATTTTAATTCCACAGGAAGATATGGCTTACCAAGCATGGTGTCATCTGAGAAAAAGTGCTTTTAAAAGGAGATTTTATAAAATGTAGTTCACAGAAGCTTATGCGAAGCAAACTTTCTTCTTCTGGAAGCATTACATTCAGCATTGAGCATTCTAGTTGCTTGGTTGTTGCTAGAGAGTATATAGCACGTGGTTCCTATAAAAATTGAACTGCTAGGTCTTAGCCTGGCTAGAATTTTGCAAAAGGTGTACTTGTGAAGTAGTAGTGTATTTGTGACCATCTCTAAGACGATTTTGGTGTTTAATCAGTCTTTACCCCAACCTTCAAAATTACGATCTTCCTTCTGGAGCTCTGATTCTTTGCTATGATAAATGTGAGATGTTGAGATGTGTTTCAGGAATATAAAGATTGCCATGTTACGTTAGAGTTAACATCCACCAAATGCCGTGCTCTGCGGGTGCATCTGGACTGCAGGCAAAGGTGGGACTGCGGTGTGTGCAGGGATGCTTCATCCACTTCAGCCAAGGGCCCTGTGCTGCAGCTGCTCTGCCAGCCCCCTGTCTGTCTTTCCTTCTGTGATGAGCGTCCTCCAGCTTCTCCGGTGGACGTGTCCCATCTCCATGTTGTTCTGGCTGTAATTTGGTGGCGGATGCAGACTGCCAATGAGAAAGCAAAACAGAAAGACCAGACTTGGGCAGTGTTACAGGGGCTTTAGTGACTCTTGCCCCAGCCTTTGTGATGTTTGAGGAAAGGCACTGAGTATTTGAGCCAGGCACCTCCTCCTTTGTGTGGTGCTTTCTGCTCTGGAGAAATGCGTTTTCGATGGACTTCTCTGTGTGTTGCTTCCTGTCATTTTGAATTGTTCAGTGAAAACACATGCTCGAGCTCTCCTGTTGTGCAGGAATGGATTTTTTAAAGATTATGCACTTCTCCAATGCTTTCACTATTCTCTTCAGCTAAATTTCACAGCTGTGTTTTCTCACCCAGCAGATATCCTGCTGCCAGATGCTTAGATACTAACTTTTATAATACAGCACACGTTGTTAGTAGCTGGTTGTCAACACAGTCATGCTCTGTAGACTATTTTCTGAAAGAATGGTTATTGTGGATAGGAAGCTCTATTTTAGGTTTTCTGCTGTTGTGCTTTGCCCGTTTAATATCTGACTGCCCTCCACATGTATAAGAAGGTATGTAGGTTCTGCATGAAGAGTAGAGACTTTGCTTTTTCCTGTTTCTGGTCTATTAAAGCCTTGTCTCCTATACTGAAAATGGAGGCTACTGTAAACTCGAGTCCTTTTGTTTTGACTCATGAACACCCATGATCCATAAGCTGTGCTGGATCTGTCAGATATTTTTTTTGAGAGTAGTACCTTCTGCTAGAGTCACAAGCCAGATATCAGATTGTGGCTGAGCACACTCTGATCCTCCCCATGTGTGTGATGCTGGGAGAAATTTTTTATTTTGGGTTTGTTTGCTTCCTCTTCATGGTCACTTTCTGTGAGAAGTTCTTAGTTTTATTTTAGAACAAGAAATGTGGTTGAAGAAAATGAAATCAAGGCATGAAGAACATGCTGCAATTGGAAGTGGTTACTTGTATTTGTCTGGTGATTTTGTGAGGCTTTATAATGCTAATAGACGTGTTGAAGGCTGGATAGGCTTGGTAGCCGAGTAAAGTATTTTAAAGGCTTGTGTATTTTGAGAAGTGAACTCAGGCTGATGCTTTGTAGTATGATGAAATCATTTATGCAAAAGTTGCTTTATTTTTAGGTCTAATGCAATCCCTGAAAGAAGATGAAAACTATTAGGACCTGGCTGCTGTGGAATTTCTAATGAGGCTTGATAGAACAGAAGTTTAGAAAAAAAAAAAGTTATCTAAAATCCTGTTTACTCATAATATTCTTTTCAAGTTCCATTGCAGAAATGAGAATTGTTTTAGCATTCCCAGTCCTCATCTTGTAATATTTGTTTGCAGAAAGAAAATTAGATTGATCTCAGAATAACATTTTCTTTCTATTTAATATGACAATATATTCTGTGTGAAATGACATGTTCTCATAAAAGTAAATGTTGGGCTACTCTGAGTAGTGGCGTCTGCTGGAGGACTGTGCCACTTAATATGTGTGCGGGCAGGCAAGAGAGCTGCGGAGGTTGGAAAGAGAAGGGAGTGCAAGTGTCTACCCACCCCCGCTGCCAGGGGACAGAGGGAGTGTTGGGGAGTGGAAGGCCGTGGTGCAGCCTCAGGGCATGGTTAAAATCCTCTTTAAGGGGAGCCCTGCAAGTAAGCCTTGCATTTGTTCAAAGAGGAAAAAAATGCTCCCCTAAGCTTTGGAGACAAAGCATGGCCATTGGAGTGAGCGACAGGCTGGCCACGACCTCTTCTTCAAAGCCAGGTTTGGGGATTTCTGTTGCCAGAATGCTTTAAAAGGTAAGGAGCATTGCTGTGCATTAATTAGTAAAATTTGAGCTGGCTCAAGTGGTGCTTGGAAATATTAACTATTAGACTTTGGATTCATGCCCTGGAATAAAAGTGAGTTTTATGTTAGTTTTCCAGTTTTCATTTATAATTCTCCTTCTCTTACAATAATTCTTCAGTTGGGGAAGTATAAGCAGCTTTAAGCATATGGACCACTCTGAAGGTCAGCACTATAAAACAGCAGTCTTAGGGCCGTATTGATGGTGCAGTGTAAGTGCTGGGTCTGACAACACAGCGTGTTGATCAGTAAGGATGAGCTCAGAAAACCCTTGGGAGCCTGTATCACTGCCATCGCTGCACTAGAGAGAAGATCAAAATGACCAACTTCTGACAGTTTTCTAAATCCTGTACTCCAACAGCCATCTCGCAGAGGTCATCACCAGCCGACAAGCTTCTGCTGGCAGCACCCTTTGTCACTTTTCCCTTGCAAAACTATTTTACCCCCTACATCTCATATTTCACCATGGGTGAAAGATCTTTGCCTTCTCCTGGCTTTCTGGACCCTTTCAGACTTGCCCTCACACTACCAGTTTTTTAGGGGTGCTGGAGCTTTGACTTTCACCTCCAGGTTGGGGTGTGGGTCTGAGATACCACTCTGGACCTGTTGGTAACCCAGGGACCCCTCCCCATCTGCCCTGAGTACAATTGCTCCCTGCTACTTGAAGTTTGAACACAGAAACCTGACAATGTGCCGCATCTCCAGGTTTCTGCCTCCCAGAGGCCAGTTGCTGGGCACATACTGGTTATACACTGGCACACGTTGATATGCAGTGGACTGGAAGCCTTTCAGGTTTTGCTTATGCTATTGAAAAAAATGGTCAGTGTCCCTGTAATACCGATACATCTGTTCAGAGAAAGAGGTTGTGTGAGTGCGAAATGCTGTTAGCAATCTGATCATGTGTGATTGGTGAACAGGTCTGAGAGTAATGGAATGGTTAATCTGCCCTGTAGATGGATATGTTCTCTGGATATAATAAGAAGGCCTGCCTCTCTTATAAAATTAGAAACTGAATGTGCATAGGCATTATATAACTGAAGCTAATACTGTATATGGCAACGTGACGGATTAATATATATTGAAGTCCTTGATTTGTTCTCATTTCTGTCCTTCTGGTAGTTTATGGAAAGGTACGAGAAGTTTTCAAATTACTTTTAAAATTAGCTCCTAACCTATATAGTTTATCATCATTTTCTGTGCCATGAGCCTGAGGTGTTAAAGGATGCATTATTCGGTATTTCAAAAATTGTCAGTGGCTTCACTATTTGAAATTTTAAATATTCTGAATGTACTTCTGGCATTTAGTGGTTGTATTTGTTCATTCAAATGTAATGGGTATTGAATAGGACATATTATCAGTTTGATATAGAAAATATATTTCGGTAATTACATATGCCTACACTTGACACAGATGTCAATCTTTTTCTGCCAAGAGGGCTGGTAAAAGAGTACACCATCTTTATTGCATTTTATGAAGATGCAGTTCAGAATTTTTGAATTCATGAGGGAGGTGCCTGGGGAAAGCGGGAGCCACTTCCCTGGTGCTGGTGCACAAAGTGGTGTATCAGTTCTATATTTCCAGCAAACCTTTCTGCACTCTTTGAATCATCTTCTGTATTTTAATGACTTACAGAGATTGCAGCCTCTGTTTATTATAAGCATGTGAGCCTTTTTCTGAAGGATATACAGAAATGGATGATGTAGATAGTAATGTGTTCTTTAAAATTTTTTCATTTTAAATGTATGGATTTCAGCTGCTTAATTGAGCTGATATAAAGAGTTGACTACCTGTCTGATAATGACGTCTGTATGGGACTTTCGCGTTATGACGTACAGATGCTCTCTAGTCTAAATGCTGTGTGCTGCTAATGGTTGTCTCTGCAGTAAGTTGATTCTCTTATGACACAGACCAGGTAGGTAACTGTAAGGATCAGTAGCTGCTGAAAGGAGGCTCCCATTTTGGATCTTCTGTTTTCTGCAGCCCCTGGCAGAGGCTGCCTTTGATCCAAGAGCAGGCATGGTTCAGTGCCTTAGTGAGGGATGTCACCGAAGCTAGCTATTTTGCTGAACACACAGTACATTTGAGATTGGTTAAAAGTCCAGTGAGTGTTATTTTTACAATTGCCAAGCAGTTCCTTTAGGTCAAGAATAGAAATCTTGCACTTTTTATTCTCTTTGGTGTGAATGGCAGAATTTTAATCTCTGTCATTCTGTGAATTAATGCTTAGAAAGAAGAATTGCATTTTGGAATCTGACCGGATACACAGAAACTGCTATACTATATCTTATGCTGCCATAGCAACATATGAGTGCAATGAGTTAGAAATCTCCCAGTTATTAGAAAAACTGAATTAAACCAACTATTGAACGAGATTGTGTTCACATATGAAAGGTGGATTCTGCCTTCACTCCTGCAGTCTTGACCTTGTTTCAGGTAAAGGGGTATCCTTGACTCTTGAGAAACAGGCTCGATTGAGATAAACTGTTTATACTATGATGAAGAGTATGAGAAGTGCTGTGTTATCGTTCGGGGGCTCAGATTCATGAACAGATATTCAGGCTGCTGAGTGTGCTCGAAACTGTCTTGAAGAATATTTTAAAAGGTAGCCATGAATGGTAAGAAAAATTAAATTTTCTAGCTTTAGTTCCTTGTTTGTGAAATAAATATATGTTTTTAATTTATGTAATGACAGATTAAACAAAAAATGCTATGAAAAATGAGATTTCTCGAAGGTAAGGAAATAGCAGGAACCTAACATTAAGTATGAAGAATCTTACGAATTGTTGTTCATTTCTGACCTGCTCTCCTAATAATTGAGGAGAGGACTGAAGCTGGCAGCAGATGATGGTTTTGAAAATACTGTGAGCCTAAGAATACGGTACTGCTTTCCAAATGACATACCTCTCCATTAGGACAAAAAAAGAGGCGACTTCCTAGGGAGTGTTAATGGGAATAAGTTTCTGGAAAATATCTCTTTTATTAGGGTCATTTCATTTGGAGACCACCCTGCCACTATCCTGATGGCAGGAAGAGCAGTTCTGCGAACCCTCAGGGCATGCTCATCTTTCTTTTGTTGTCAGTGACAAAATGAGAGATGGAAGGAGGAAATGCGTTGTGGTATTGCTGTATTTTTAATCATATTTTGCTGGTTGTCTTTATTTTAAATTTTAATAATGTATCTGATCTTTTGTCAGGGATTGCTAATATGTCTCCAGCCCATCTTTTCTGCTGTGATTTTATAAATAGCCATAAAAATATCTGTGGGCTCTAATAAAGAAAGTTTTATAGTAAGCCTGAAGCGTAAAATTCTGAAAGTATACTTTTAGCACTGTTGTATAAAAGTTTTGAAATATTTTGCAGTTGACAGGATCAGGAGAGTTTTTTCATATTTTGCAGAGTGTTCCTAGCAATTATCAATAATGTGGTTTTAAAGATCCATGTAATAGAACAAGTGTTTAAAAAAGTGCAAGTGCAGTCATTTTTAAAACTTCTGCTTAATGCAGTGATAAATCTGTTGGCTTCCAGTAACACCACAAAACCATCAGACTGATATATTGATAATTGCAATTAAACTGAGATTATTTCCTGTACACTTTCTGCTTACAAGGCCTTTTGATGTACTCCTTTCCTTTTACCTTTCCAGATTTGAAATAGTTACTTTCCTCTACAATTGAATCTTTGGGATTGCTTTTGTCTACCTCAACTCTTCTTCCAGTACAGACCAGTTCCCAGCACTGCTGCAGTGGTCGGGCCACCAGGTGCTCATTTTCTGTTATGAAGCAACCTCTCTGCTGTGGCTCTATAGTGTCCTCATTGTACATGCTGTGTGTATTTGTCACATACACAGCGCATGCAATGTGGACATCATGGAGCTCAATTTACACCTGATAAGGAGATAAAATACTTGCAAGAAATGTCATGGGTTTTTTGGGGGAGGGGTTTTGGTTTCTTTTTTTTAGGATTTTAAAATTTATTTATTTGGTGTACGCACATACTGTTCTTGTGTATGAGATGGTATCCAAAAATTGTGCTGTAGATACAGTTCATCAGTGAAAACAAGGCAGTGGAAGGAACTCACAGGGTCATTGCAGTTCTCCAGACCTCCACAAAGAAATGAGTTAACAGGACTTAAGTAGTGGAGGAATCTAATTTTGGTTCCTGATAGTGCAGTGGTTCATTTTAGGTTCATATATTCTATTATTGACATCCTTGTGGGGTTTTTTTGCACATTCAGTTCTTTGTTCTATCACTTAGGGTTTGGGGGAAAAATTGCCTTTTGCATACAACAAGAAAATGTTGTGTAAATCTTGTATCAACTTATATGTTTTGGGGGTGTTTTGTTTTAAAGCAAAAGAGCAAAACAAAACTGAATCTTCTGGTTTTGTTTTTAATAAAAAACCCTATTATTTTTCTTCTAGTTTTTTGAAATTGTGTATTTGAGAAATCTATTTGAAAATTCCTAAAATACAAGGAATTAGGTATTTAGAAGTAAAAATTGTTACAAGGACAAATATTGCACCTAAAATGACTTGTTGGAGGCTGCAAAAATGTAAGTCCATTCTCAACCGTGTGTAGTCTGAATCTGTAATGGGCCAAAAACTGCTTGCTAGACCTGCAGCCCACTTCAAGAACAGGAACTTCATTAGAAAACTGTGATTTTTTTCACTGTGCTGAAATAAAATTTAAAAGGGGGATGGTGGTGGTACGGGACATGTTTTCAGTGACAGTGAGGAAACGTTAACGAACAGCTGTCTCGGGGGAACTGCACTATGTATTATTCCAGTTGCTACTGAAAGCATTATATCATTTAGCAGGAGTTTTTAGGAGCTTTGCCTTTCATTAGATTACCAATGATGATGTTTTGTATTATTACTTGTTTGTTTTACACTGGGAAGAAGACTGAATACAATGGCTCAAGCCGCTGGCTGCAGATTGTTTTTTCCTCCCCTAGACCCAATGTTGCTCTTGCTGGCATGCTGTGGTCTTCACGGACAGCCATGCTATAACCAAGAGTGATGAAAGGTGCTCTTCTGTGTTGGATTTATTGCATAAATGATGGTGATTATAATATGTAGTGCTTTGTTTCAATTACCATGCTTACAAGGCGCTCCAGGAGCTGCAGACCTAGCAAAGCTTGTTTTCCTCTGAGTTTATTCTGTGTCCCCTCATCAGGCTTGCTATACAGGTGCAGACACATCACTGTGAACAGAAACAAGAAAAAAAAATTTCCTAGGCTATGGAAAACTCTGGATAAGTAGTTATATTAGAAAATGGTGGTATCAGCTCGGTAGTGCCTGCCCTGAGTCTACTTTAATATGAATAAAGACCCGCCATGAGATTATGAAAAATAGTTTCTGATGTTTGAAAATAAGTGTATCCAGTGAAGAGTACCATGAGAGCAGTGCTTTACTTCCAGGTATTTTTCCAAAGTGACCTGGGACACAAGCCCCTCAGAGCTCAGTCCTGTAGATGTCAGCAGTGGCTGATGGGAGCTGATGAAGCTCTGCTCTGACCTCCTCTGAGTCCCGCTGTAGCAAAGGGCTGCTTGGAGGCTTTGGCTCTCCTCTGCCAGAGTGGTTTTGCTTTCAATGGATTTCCCCCCCCACCCCCCCCCCC
>Ga0181612_178558_pt1 | contig 14081 bp, 9 predicted proteins | sample HoacroProtozoa21_FD_119630 | JGI IMG/M metagenome (GOLD analysis project Ga0181612, IMG submission 119630) | Hoatzin crop microbial communities from Cojedes, Venezuel. Combined Assembly of Gp0051906, Gp0051904, Gp0051908
CAAATTCTTTACAATGAGGGTGGTAAAACACTGGAACGGGTTGCCCAGAGAGCTAGTGGAGGCCCCATCCCTGGAAACATTTGAGACCAGGTTGGACAGGGCTCTGAGCAACCTGATCTAGTTAGTGGTGTCCCTGCTCACTTCGGGGGGGTTGGACTAGATGCCCTCTAGGGGTCCCTTCCAACCCAAAACTTTCTATGATTCTATGAATCTATGATCTTTACCTTCTTGAGCATCCCCACCTTTCCCAGCTACAGGTCACATCTCCCAGAAGACACCGTTTTGGAAATGCAGCTTGTTGCAACGTCCTTTGGCTGGAATATCTCAGACTGGCCCTTAAGAGAGAGAGCAAATAATGCCAGCAAAGTTCTTTTCAAGTGATACGACTGCATCAGCACTAGGACATTTGCCAGCACAGCTCTTTTTTGGCAAGAGAAGGGTAAAAAGCCACTGTTTCAACCAACATAATGAAGCTGGCAAAACAGAGGCACGGGCCGTTGCATCTCTAATAGCATCTGTCTCCTCTGTCTCCCCTCTCCAGTCCCACCTTCTCCCACCACCACTTACACACACAGTTTCGGGTCTGCCCAGGAAGGGAAGGGATGTACTGCTATCTCCTCATGCAGATAAAGCCAAAATATCTTGTGTAAACAAGTCCAAAGGACCCGTGGGAGATGTGGACCGTATGCTGCAAGTCAATTCATTCACTCAGTCACTCATCACCTCATTGAGCCCCTAACCTGACAGCGTCTCCTCAGATCTCCCCACTAGCTACAAAGCTTTTGTTTCAAAGGAAAATGCTCTGAATGATCTTTGTACAAAAAGAGATATCGTGTCGGCGATGAGAGCTGCAGTGCTGCCGTGTGGTCTGTGGGGCACTGCTGAAAGAAGCAAAGAGCCAAAAGCGTAGCTGCAGCCTGTTCGCTTTACTGAGCAGTGAACTTCATGGGTGAGTTGGGACTGTTCCATCAATAGCGTTATTAAGCCGAGCTCATTTGCACTCCCACCTTCTGCCCATGAATAAAGGAGAGAAGTTCGATACCGAACTCTGCACTAACGCAACTGCAGAATTACAGTTTAAAAAAAGAGCTCGGAAAGGTGAAGGGGGAGGGAGGGTTCTTTAACAGCAGCCGTAGTCCAGCCTTGCTGCAGTGACCCAGGCGGGTTTCCTCGGGCGCGGGCATGCTGACAGCATTTCGGCTCCGATCGCGATGCTTCGGCACAGCGGAGAGCACAGGGAGTCTTGGCACAACCCGAAGGCAACTGCCAGTGCTTCTGCAGGCTCACACCTTGGCTTTCATCTTAGCGAGCAGCACGCAGTGCTGCCTGACGCTGCCCGGGAGCAGGCTGTGCCATAGCTGTGCATGCATGCAAGCGAACTGAGCAACAGATAGCAAAGCCAAAGTATATGCAGCCACATCTCTGCTGACACGCAGGTAAATCCTGATGACAGACTCTAATCCTTCTTGTTAACGTACCTAAATTTCTTCCTATGGTTTAGCAAGCTGATGCTATTTGGGCAAAAGATCACCATCAACGTATAAGTTGGCAGGCACGGCAAATTGAAAAGGCTTTGAGTAACGTTGATCCAATTCCTAGCTTGAAAGCTTATAGCTTACAAACAACATAACATGTAACAACACTGCATATTGATTTAATTAAATAATAGCATTGAGTGGGGAGAAATTGCTCTGAATAGCATCTTTTAGGAAAATCACTTTATAGCCCGTAGTATCTGATAAAAACATAGTGCTGGCAATCGAGACCGAGGGGAGAAAGAGCTGAATCAGAGGCCCCCAGGTTGCAGTGCCAGACTCTGCTGCAAGGGTGTGGGAATCCTGCAGCGCATTTTACTAATTCTCCTCCAGCCCTGCAGTAGCAGCATGTGACTGCAATCCCCCGGCCCCCGGGCTGCCGCCGCCAGCCCCTCTCTGCCCTGCGTCCCCGGGAACCGCCGCTAAAATCCTTCACGCCAAGGCACGGCATCAATCCCTCCGAGCTGCGCTGGGGCTCAGACCAGTCCGACTGCGCCGCAGAATAAAATATTGCTGGGGCAGGCAGGAACATCTCGGGTAGGGGCTGGAGCTGTGCTGGCGGGGTTTAACTGGGATAACTGGATCGGGCAATATCCAGGCAAAGCAGTCTGGGTGCGGGCGCCAGTCATCTGCAAAACCGAATTTCTGCCAGATAAATGTTCCTAACCTCTCCTCTTCTCCTCTTACCACAAATAAGCCTCAGTAGGGAAAAAGCTGCTGCGGGCACATCCAAAGGGCTTTTCCCAGTATGAGAGCCTCAAGCACCTCCTGCATCTCATCACACCTCCGGCTGGAGCAGCTCTGTGGGGGTGAGACCAGAGCCTGGCCTCCAGCAAGATGCGAGCGAAAAGCCTCAAATTCATCAAATCAGCTCCCGCTCAGAGCGGCATGGACTGCATCAGGATCCAGTGGGGCAGCCATTTAACCTCGCCAGTAAGTTTCCATCAGGCAACGCCACTGCCCCTGCCAGGGTAGAGCCCAATTAATTGGGCTTGTGACCTCCTCGTTCCCGGCTCCTCGCATTCAGAGCACCTCGTAAAAGTGCAGACGTTGCCAGCCAGAAGTGCGCTATTAGTAGTAATAGTAGTGGCGCTGGTATTATTAGCTAGTGTTTTATTTATTTTTTAGGAAGTTACACTGCTGGACTGCAGACCTGCCTGTAATGCTTTTCGGGGGGGAGGGCAGACTCCCCGGCACCAAACCCATCATTAATCTATTTTGAAAACAAGATCATGTTTTCCACATCTCACTGCATGACTCGCTCCTATTCTGCCAACACATTTTTATGGTGGTTTGGGATTTTTAGGGGGTTTCTTGGTGGTGGGGGAGGAGTTTAGCAGCTGATAAGCGTACTAGCTTGCTTCACAGTGAGCCAGGAGAAGAGTTTGTGCTCTCTCCACCGGCACGCTGAGCAAGTAAAGCCTTTCTGCACTGGGCGAGGATCGGGTCCCCTGGAAGCCCTCTCCACGGGTGCTGGCTGTAATCCACCGAGCTGGTGGACGTGCCTGTTTCGATACGCAGCGGTACCTGGAGGCATCACCGGCCCCGCATGCAGGAGGTTTGCTGGGGCACACGCCCCGGGAGCATGGTTAACCCCCCCTCTAAAGCTAGCTTGACTGCAGCCCAGCGAAACGTGGGGCCGGATTCTCTGCCGATGTTCTGCAAAGCTGAGCTTGAACTGCCCATGCACTGTCGCGACAGGAAGAAATGAGCTGGCTGCTGGCAGCCTCTGCGGCAGGAGCCGCAGGCACAGGCGAGGAGCAGCAGCCTTGCTGCGAAGACAGTGAGCAAAGCGAAACACTAGCAGTTCATTTCACGGTTTTGGACCCCGCTTGGGGAATTCCCGGCATGCAAGACACTGGTTGCATTCTCCTGGGGTCCCTCAGCAGCTTTTGGGCATGCGTGTAGCGGAGCACAAAACCTGGCTTCTCCCTGGGGTAGAGGAGGCAGCCTGGCCATGCCCCAGGGGCTTTCGGCAGCCTGGAGGGTTCGTGCTCCCCATGAGCCCCTGCACGTCCCCTGCCTCCAGCCCACGCCGACATGGGTGAGAGGCACCCGAGCAAGAGGTGATGCAGAGGTGAGAGCACAGACCTACAGCTCAGGAAACATAGTCTCTGCTTCCAGCACTGCCGCCACCTCCCAATCATCCCGTACAAGACCCCTCACTCTGTGCCTCAGTTTCCCTCTCCGTAACACGGGCTTGCAGCCACCCTTCTGGTAAGATCCCCGACAGGTACGGAGAAGCACTGCGAGTGCTATCGCAGGGGCACTGCCCTGGGGAGAGGGCAGGGGGCAGGTAGCTGTGCCAGCATCGTGTAGCAGGAACAGCAGAAATGGCCTTGGCACCTGTTTTTTGCAATTTAGAAAAGAAGAATCCTGGGAAAAGGAAAAGAAGTTGATCAAGTCAGGTGAGAAGCCAGATGGCTGGCAAAGTCACACAGCTGGGGAAACTGAGGCAGAGACAAGCTTCACTTGGGAATCAATTCACTGACATGGAAAAGCCTCTTCAGCAGAGGGTCTTGTCCAGTCCTGAGACTGGGACAATCCTGGCAGTGCCAAGTCCATGTGGTACTTCCAAATACTGCAGAAAGTCCCAGCGGCCGCAGGGAAAGCAGTCCTTCCCCTAGGACAGAGCCAGGCTGGCTCAGGAGAACGTGAGTGTGCTGCAAAACAAAGCTCAGCAAGAGGCTACTGGGTGCTTCGCTCATTCAAAACAGCGTTGTGCTTATTCATCTTTGTGCAATGTCCCCTGTGATTGCACGCAGCTGCATACAAAACTGGAGAAGTTAGGAGAAATTCAATTATATTGATTTACAGAGGAAAGAGACAATAACAAATGTAATGAGTAGTTGCTATTCCATATTTTATCGTAAGCCATTAAGACTTTGGTTTCTAATATCTTCTACCTTTAGCGTGAGGATGAAATTAAAACAATCATTTTCAGGATGAGGTGCTTCTCCACGCAAAGCCTGGAGCTGCCAGCTAACCGCGTGTTGACACACGTAAATCAAGACCACCTCAAATCTGGGTGCGTTCAGATGTTTGCTGGAAATCATTTGCAGAAGATTCCTCTCAGAAAAGGTGCTTCTCAGTATCAAATACACTAAATGGACGTCCCACTCATTGTGCAAATCTAGTTGTAGACTGGATAAATACACAGTAGGAAGCTGAATCTGAGGAGGCTTCTGTTTAATGTCCATGCGCTGAAGATCCGCCTTCTAATCACTAGGCAGGTGACCACAGCCTACAGCAGGGAAATATAAAACTCAAAACATTAAGCTAAAGCAAGCAGAGAGTTGTACTGAGGTAACAATGACCAAAATCTGTTTGATCTTAGGGGAGACTTGAAAAAAAGACAGATTTTTGAGAGGGGTAGCAAAATCAGTCATCCAGACTTGAGGTTACCGGCTAAGAAATCCCTGGCATCTCCCGCTGCTGGGTACACGTATCACTAGTGACAGTTTAATGTGCTGCTGCCTCTCTGCGCCAGGTGTATGGCTCCACTTCCACAAGGAACAAAGCCCTGAGCCTCCCTTGACTGGGCTTTCCTCCTCGGGCTCACCTTTCGTCAGGGGGTGCAGTACCACGATGGCCCAGATGGAAAACAAAGTGCAACCAATTCTCTAAACACCTTCCTTTCAGCAAGTACAGTCTGAAACCACCTGGTTTATAGGTATGCTGCTGTAGGAAGCGTTTCCCTCCCAGTGCTCAGATTCTGCAGGGGACATACAACCAGGCAGCCACTCTTTCTAACACAGCCTGAAAACGCCTGCTCTTTATTTTGGCAAGGGCTAGAAAGCTGCTGAGGCACATTCCAGCATGGTAATATCGCTCTGAATAGAAAAACAGCAGGATAAAACTCTGGCTTCTTGAGGTAGAGCATTTTTATGTTAATTGTGGTTTAGGAGCCCTGCTCAGTTCTTGAATGAACGACCATTTGTTTGCAGCGTCTTAAACTGCGACTGCATGCAGTTTATGGCAATTTAACAGAGTATTTATAGCCAGGGTTAATAATTTCCCTGCAGTTTTTCTTAGCTCCTTGCTATCACTTGACACCTTGAATGGCTCCTCCCCACCCACTGCCTGGACCGAGCAGCGATGTACTGCCAAAACGGCAGTGATGCCTCCTTCAGCGTGCTCCTGGCTCGGCTTAGCGATGGGAGCGACTTTACCTAGCTAAAGCGTGGCGCCCTGTCCCCAGAAACCAGTCCTGGCGTCATCCATCTCTCTCCCCGATCCCATCAGGGCTGAGGTCCCCCCTCAGAGACACCAGGGCAGCCTGCGTCCTCCCTGCACAGAGGCTGGTGGGACCTGGCGCAGCTCCCATGGGACATGAGGAAGACTGACAAGCCACCCAGCCTTCCTCCGGTGAGCAGACTGGGGTGCTGCTTCGGCTAGCAGCTGTCTGGCACTTCTCCAGGCGATGCTTGCTTGCTTTTTAAAAGCAAGCCACCCACAGCCCTCTCCCCGGTGAGGTGTGACGTGTGGCAGCATCTGCCAAGCCTTTTCCGAAGGTGGTCTCCCAGCCCTTGCTTTCTGCACAAAGCCTGGAGGCACGTCATGGTCCAAAAGCACTGGTGGATGGAAAGTAGCTGCTTGAGCCCTGGACACGGACCTTCCCCAGATCATCCTCCCTGCAGGAGGCTTCCAAAGGGCTTGTGGTTTCTCCCAACAAGCTCTTTTCCCGGGGGTGGGAAGAGCCCAGAGGGCAGCTCCCCGCACCCCAGAGCACGGGCTTCACACCCATTTGGATGGATGGATGGATGCTTCAGTGCCTCCACCTCCTCAAGCATGCACATCTCCTGTGGGGCAGGTCACTGAGGGCTGGCTCTGCCCCAGCCCAAGTCTGGAACTCGTCCCATGGGTGCCTCCAGCACTTTCAGACCATCTTTGGGGAGGGAGGGTCTGAGATATGGATGGGGACTGGGCGGGTGGGAGCGGTCTCTGGGTCACCCCTGGGGCCCAGGGCCAGGGTGTGAGGGGAAGCAGCAGCTGCACACCTTCCCTGGGGAGCAGAGAGCCCCAGAGACGAGTTTCAGTGCCAGTTTCAAAGGCACACGCTTCTCACCATTAACCCTCTGGCCTCCCTGCACACTCTCGGCCACCCCGTTGCCACTCTCCTTGGTGTTTGAAGGGCTCAGGGCATTCTCCTCAAGCTTTACAACAGGGCTACAATGCACTAGTTGTATCTCCAAGCAGGAGGAGGAAGCAAAAGGAGCAATGGGACGGGGTGATTGGTGGTGTCAGGATGGCTGAGGCTGGCAGGGACCTCTGGAGACCATCTGTCCATCCCCTGCCTGGGGCAAGGTCAGCCAGAGCAGGTTGCTTGGTCAGGCTTTGTGTATCTCCAAGGGTGGAGATGCTATATCCTCTCTGGGTGACCTGTTCCCGTGTTTGACCACTGATAACATCCAGGCAGGCTGGAATTTAATCTCAGTCCACATTTGAAAATGTCACCAAAGCTCGGGCAGAGCTGGTGACCTTCACCCTTACTCCAGGACTCCTCCTTTTCTGTGTAAAAATGCTATCCTCTGCAGGGCCCCTGGTCCAGCTCTGCTCCTTGATGCCCATGGGAGTCTTCACCACCTCAGAAGTGCGATCGCATCAGCACAGGAGGCTCGGTCTCCCAGCTAGACCTACTCCCCCCTCTGAGTTCACCATCCACGTATTTATCATTCACAGATTCAAATATTCTACCTTTTGCCATTTAACCTTTGCCAGCAAAGTTAATTTGCAGAGGCAGATTGTGAGCTCTGTGGGACAGAAACCACATTTTTCTCGTGTGTTGTACATAGTAACAGTTTCTATGTAATATTCCATACAAATAAGAGTCTTTATAGGACGGGCTAAATATAACGGCTCTAATGAAGTTACCTCTGGTCTTAAACATAACATGCTGCCTTCCAGCCTGCAAGGCTTCAGCACACGCATTGTTCCCCTTCGTCAGAAACAGGGGACTAGGATGACTGTTGTTCTGTCCTCCGGCAGCTTTACCTGCCTCTGTTTTGGCCTTGGAGCCGCTTCAATACATCCTGCACTTTCTAAATATCACACAGCGATCCCCAGGAAATGTCACAGCGCTCCTTTGCCACCTCCTCCCACCCAGACCACTTCCCAGCTCCGTCTCACCACTCTGTGGCCTCCTCGACCTCGCCCCTGCCATCACGAGAGCCCTCTGCCCCTGCCTTTCTCGGCATCTCTGTCCCTCACCAGTTCGCAGCACTACTCAGAGCCGAGTGGAAAACAGGTCTGCCGCCTTTTGCTATGCTCATCTTTTATTTCCAGTTACTATCTCTAAAAATGAGGAGATAAAGCTTATAAGAAAGAAAACAAAATCATCCCCCAACCTCAGAATGAACAAAACTGAGCATTGCCTGCTTAGATACGGCAGAGTTGAAACTTCCCTCTGAAAGCTCACAGCATCGTAGCTTCAAAACCAGGGAATCTTGAATGGCCTCAGCTAATGTCTATCAATTAGGCTGCTCTCATTAATTCCTGCTTGTGAGTTATGTGGCATCACACACAACACAGCAGCACAACCAGCCAGGTTAAAAATGTGCACAGTCACTTCCAGGGCTGCGGACAGTAGTGGCAGACAAACGGGGTTGCTGCCCGGCCCGGGGAGCAGAGCTCCCTGGATCACTGCACCCTAACGTGTGAAGGTATTGAGCGCGTTCGCTGGGCCCATCTGCTCCGAGAGCGGCAGCGTGAGGGCAGGGGAAGCTGCCTGCAATAGCTTCTTGTCTCTAGCTGCTTATCTGGAACCCACGTCACGGTTGGCAAGCGGTCCAAAACTGAGAAGCGAAAGACACCCAAATGAACCGTAGTCGACTCGAGCACTGCTTTAGCATTTCACTAACGGGCTGCCTCGCTTAAAATCACTTACAACTTCTGTCGCACAGTCAGAGGAAAAGAGCACTCCAGAAGCTACAGATGCGGAAAAATAAACAGTGGCTTAGCTAAAATTGCGTGCAGATACGGGGAGGGTGAAACCCCAGTATTTCTATTATGCATTTCAGGCTCACAGATAATAATAATCTGACTTTCCTTTCCTACCTACTATCTGCATTCTCTTCCACTGCAGGCAATGTTTGGAGAACCCAAATAAGCAACGAGTACCTGATGATGTGCCACTGCAGATGCAGTGGTGGCACTTGCTATTTGCACAGAATTTTCTTTACTGTGTAAAGCTGACATTGTGCTCTTGTAAAAGGAGCCAGAGACCCCATCCCACGCTCCTTCACTTGCATAAGTACACCTATTGGAAGTGTACCTATAGAACTCTACCTATTCTACAGGTAGAATAGATACACTCCTCTGTACTCAAAAGATGTGCTGGATGAACAAGGGGAGAAGGTCCTTTAAAATACTCATTTTGCGTTCCCTGTGAACGCCAGATCCAGCCAATCGCACTCTGTACCGCATGCATTGCAATAAGCTGTAGATCAGCGTTTGGCAGGAGACTTACCCGCAGCCTGCCAAGCTGCCCGGGAGCTGGTAACAAGAGACCTCGTTGCCGCCGGCTAATCCCAACGTGCTTGGGGCCTGTGGACCCCTGTGCGCCGCTCTCCCTGTGAAGCAAGCACTGCTCGAGCCAGGTCGTGAAGTCACTCTCGCTGGCAGCAGCGACCGACACATCTGGCTGCATCTCAAGTCACAGCTGAAAGCCTCTTGGCTGGGGATGTTTTGTACAGCCTCCCGTGGGCTCCCTTTGCAAAGGGCAACCAGGCAGGGTGGAGGCTGATGCTGCTGGTCAGCTGGCTGGCTCCTGGCTGGTGTTCCATGTAGCAGTGGAGGGTTACCTGCCCCAGGGGATCTCAACTTGAGATGTTCAGATTTCAAGTAATAGGTCAATTTAGCGAGCTAGACCCAGAGCTCTGTGCCTGGCAGGGCCTGAGATACTCTTTTGAGCACCACCCTGTCACCAGGAGCTGGCCACCTGCCAGCTCCAAGGTCTCCAGGTTGGGGCTGCAACCTGACTCCAAAAAAAGCCCCAAACCCATGTGACATTCTCATTTTCTGTTTTGCCACTCTGAAACACTGTGTTTGCTCAAAAGGCCAGCTGCACTCAGCCATCACCACCAAACGAAGGCAGCTCAGCAACCCTGTCCACCCCGGCACTCGTGGTATGAGCCTGGCTGGAGACCATGGGTGTGGAGGTGAGAGGAAGAGGTGCACCAGAGGGACCACAGGAGAGACAATCTTCCTTCTGCTTTGCTCTGTGTTCTGTCTTTTCTCCTTTTACTACTTTCATTCCTCCTTTACTTTTTTCTGCTGTTTTCTTCTTCCTCTCTCCTTGGTCATGAGCCCTCCCTTGACTCCCACCAAAGCCAGGTGGGTCCAGCCCCCGACATCCGCAGCCCCCAGCACTGAGCTAAGCTGCATCGTCTGTCAGGGAAGGAGCACCAGCTCCACCACCAAGACTGGTCCCTAATCTCTGCATCTCCGCTTCCCTCCACAGCTTTTTTCCCCACCAGTTGCAAAGGACGCAAGCTGTCTGGGTGAAGTTAGGTTTGGAAACGGCCAGCAGACACCCATGGTGGCAGAGGACACCGTTTTGCTGGGTTGCTGGAGCAGAGCACTGTGGATGCCCGAGCTTTGATGCCAAAGCCATGAGTCCTGTGTAGATACACATGGGCATGGTGAGTCTGACCCTCTTCCCAGCTCTGCCTGGACCCGACGCTCTCCCCTCCGAAGCCAGCATCTCTACTCACGTTGTCACCACGTGCTCTGCCTCCAGCGCTTGCTCAAAACCAAATGGCATTCACAGCGATTCGGTTGGAAGTACCGATATCCTTCACTCCCAGTGTTTCACCATGCAATGGTGAGCAGATACTCTTCAGATATGGTTTACTGCAAGAATTTCTTTAATTAAATCCTCACCAGAAACCCCTCACGTTATCCAGGCGGCTAACGCAGAGGAGGACTCGGTGTTAACCCAACACGCAGCCACCAACAAACACAAATTTGTTGCTAACAGATGTGAAGAAATACTTGGCCGCTGATGCATCCATGACCTTGTCTCGGGCGTTGCAAGGAATGACTGTTTTCCCCTTCCCTGCCACCTTCTCTTCCATCTTTTGGGATGTGAAACAATTAATCATGGAAGTGGGGAAAGTGCCCCTCCTCGCTACCGGAGAGGGGAAGAAAGGAGCTGCGGGATATTTCTAGCCCAAGTAAAAAGCATTGGGACAACAGTCTGGCACCAAGTCGTTCTACAGAAAAATTAGCAATGATCTTCACTGCAACACAAACTGGAGCTGGCTGGATATTTGTCGGGGTTTTGGCATGTGTGGGTTGGGGTTGGTTGGGGTTTATATAAATTAATTTAGAAATGGAATGCAGAGGTCCCTCTTTTATAGTGGCTCAGCTCAGAAAATGCTGATTTGCAGTTTTTGTGAGGATTTAGGTGATAATGCTCCTCTTGCTTTCACTGTAGCAGCCTGTTTCTAGACCACAGACACACCGGTTTGCTTCCTCTTTGCTAGTTTGTGAGGAATATATATCATATATATATATATATATGTATGTTTGTATTCCATGCTTGTATTTCAGACCTCCTTTTTTGTCCTCTCCAGCCATCCTTATTGACAGAGTAATAAATATTAGAGCACCTCTTTCCCGTGGATTAGGAGGGCTGCAACTATTTGTTCAAATGCTCAGAATAATCCATTTTTTCACTGCACATAATAGGGGAGGGGAAGAAAAAGCATCATAAACTGCGATGGGTGATCAGGCATGGGAACAGCGTGTACACAAAATGCTTCACAGCGGCTCTGGAATTACACTGTGCTCCTTTCTGAAAGCTTAATTTGTCATTTCAGGATTTTGTATACCAGAGGATCCAGCTGCAGGCTTGAATCATTGTGTTTCCATCAGGGCAGCTCACAGAAATGAGATCTAGGAGGCAAACTGTATACTGGTGTTGCAAGCTATATTGTTTTCTGTAGGCCAGATAAGGATGGGTTTGCCGAAAAAATGTCATTTCAAAACAACATTGTGCCCATAGTTCTGGAAATGCAGCATCAGGTCTGAAATTCTGGAGTCAAGAGCAATATTCTGCTCTTCTCAAGGACCCAAATGTCTCAGGATGCCACAGGCTCGTATCCCTTCCCAGAGGCAGCGCTGCCTTAGTAAGTCCCGTGCTGTGGTTTGGGGCCAGACACAGGAAAACCACCCTAGATCTGCAGGCAGGATTTGCATCACCGATGTATTATGGCTGCAAAGCTTGATGCTGTAAGGAAAGAGTAAGGCAAAGGGACTTACTGAAATCACTGCTTTTCCTTGAAAATGTCATCTCTTGCCTTTATTGCAGGAGAGTTATCCACTGACACATGGAGCTTGGAGAGCACAGGGCATCCAGTGGATAAAACTGACAGAGCTAAAGGAGAAATGAGATATGAAATTAAATAATGGATTATAACACTTGCCTCGTGCCTGTGAGATTTTGGAAAATACGAGACAGGAAAGTGCCTAGCACCAGAAATACCATCAAAAAAGGCTCATGCAAGATTTTATTTTTATGAAGCTATGTTTGAAAGGAAGACAAGCAAAGCATGGCTGTAAAACAAATATAATTTTTCACAGTCAAAAAGATTAGTCTTGCTCAATAGTCTACAGCTAAGTGGGAAGAGCTGGTTATTAGGCGACAGTAGAATAAAACCAGAAGAACACTGCAATCTTACAAAAAAAATTGGAGGGATATCAGTTTCGTGTAAAGACAGAAGCTTCTGAGGTCTGAGAGGGGAGGCTTAGGTCAAACCCACAGCCTAGTGAAATGCCTGGTTCAAGGCTAAATTGTAAGGGCTGTCAAGAGACACAAAGCTGGAAAAGAGCCTGCTAAAAAGAGCCCAGTAAGGATGCACCATTGCTGTAGATCACAACTGCAAATCCTGACCAGAAAACCACAGTCGACAGAGCAAATAAATCGCGTCCCAGGGACTGGGGATGCAGAGCCAGAACTGCAATACCCAAGAAAAGATTTGCAAAGCCCAGTGTATTTGCACAAAGGGTTTTCCATCCAGGTGGAATTACGCGTGGGCTTCTGCAACTCTGCTGCGTTTACAAGAGCATGGTAGGGATCCACAGCAACATACCTTGAACGAAAGCCCAAAGGTCCATCCCTGCAGGGAGCAGAGGGCCTCGGTGCAAAAGATGCGGAAGGGAACCGCTCGTGGGGATTTCTCAAGCAGCCAAGGCATCCAGCGAGTGAAAGGTCAGCGTGAGCATGAAGGTCTCTCATAAATTGCACACTCAGTGAGTGGGTCGATAGAGTTTCAATAAAGGCTTGAAAAGAAGATGTAGTCATGCTCATTGCTGAACTCGGCTATCACAGTAGGAAAATCATCTCTATCATTGATAGAAGCAAGCTAGATGTCAGAGGAAAACGAAATGCTGAAGAATGTGTTTCAAGTAATGAGTACCTATTCCAGGGCTGCAAACAGCTTAAGCTTCAGCATTTGGGTTCATCTCCCCCAACTTTCAGGATGTCCAGCATGGAAACCCCCATCTGCACTGCCCATCCAGAGTCTATCGTGGGTTAAGGGAGGAGAACGGGCACCTTTGGGATGCAGTTCATCTCAGCTAGCTTAGAGATCTAGCTGAGATCTAGCTTAGGAGATGAGTCGTATCGTAGAATTGGGTATTTCTTTTCCACCAGATGAAAAAGGAGGCTTTACAACACAGGTATCTACACCTGAGCTGGTTGGTGACCACCATCTGAAACCAGGATGGAGTTCATTTTACCTTACTGAATGAAAATTCTTATCATAGGACAGGAGCTAGCAGGGAAAAAAAATAAAGGGAAGCAGAACTGAAGAAGGCAACCCCGAAATAAAAGCCTAATTCCCAGTAGCAGGTGAAGGCAATGCAGAAAGTGATGCCTTTAAAATAAAACAAAAAAGAGACAGAATAAAAAAAACTCCTAAGCTAATATTTCTGAACACACTGAAGGAAGCCAGATTCACAGGCCAAGGCTGGCACAGGCCTGCTTATGCTGGGAAAATATATATTGATTTTGGATCATTGTTCTTAGAATCCAAAAATAGCATTAATAAAGATTACAAACCAGTAACGGTGTGGTCTCCTGTCTAAAACTCTATCTGCTAGTCATAGCATAACAACTATGTAAACAACAGATAACAAACCACAGCCTGAGTGTTACAAGTTGAAGTGTTTTAGCAGGAAAAAAACTTATTGTGAAGAAACTCCTCTGAGCCCAAAGCGATTTGGCTCAGTCTGGGATCTCCAGCTCACCCACCTCGTGGGAAGCGACGCTCACCGTCCCAGCCCAGCATACAAAAGTAGATCGAGGTGTTTTTCTGGGTGCTGGGGGGGCAATTCAATGCTCCTCATGCCTCTGAAGGGGTTACAAGAGGAGACCAGACCTGGAAAAGAAACAGGACGGGTTCACCCAGAAATGGGGGAGATGGCAGCTCCGGCTCTCCACGCTGCAGAGTGAGCCCGGCTGGGGCTGGTCTCATTGCACCAGGAGGGGGGGATTGAGGGGGTCAGCACAGGGACATTTGGGGTGCACAGGAGCGAGAA
>Ga0181612_118435_pt1 | contig 14080 bp, 6 predicted proteins | sample HoacroProtozoa21_FD_119630 | JGI IMG/M metagenome (GOLD analysis project Ga0181612, IMG submission 119630) | Hoatzin crop microbial communities from Cojedes, Venezuel. Combined Assembly of Gp0051906, Gp0051904, Gp0051908
TGTGGAGCAACCCCTCATCTACAACAACAGTAAAATAACTTGCTTTGTGGGACACATGCATGCTCTGTAGTGAGGAAAACTCCTAAGAGAATTCATAGCTCTGTCTTCAGAACAATATGTAATAAATCAGTTTGAGGGCCACACACTGATTTACAAAGGCAAAACAATACTGAGTTGTTCATCTGATGCACCAAAGCAGGCAGGATTACTGCTGAATAAAAAGCCTGTGACTATATAATGATGCTACAGCTTATTTTCAGGGTCAGTGAAGGAAGAACATGACTTCCATGGTATAAACTCTGGTATTAGTACCTGATGGAGAGCTTAAGCTAGACATGAACTTCTCACCATGGTTATCATCAGGAAAGTTTTTGCCTTTTTGCTGAATGCAGACCAGCCCCAGAATGTCTCATACCACTTCCTCAATACACAGCACAGCAACATCCTGCCCTGTTGCTTTTTTAGCTGTCAGCCTGTTTAGCTGAACAGCCTTCCCTGCTCACCACCATTTCCCCATTTATTTCTCCATCCTTCATGCTTTAATGACCTTAATTCATCCGAGGAAGATGATGACAGTGATAAAAGCGTAACTATTCAAAAGGAGGCAGTAAGATCATCAGGCTTGTCATCTGGAGGAGGTGCGGGCTTTCTGGGGGCTACCATTTGTGGCTTTGTGTCTGTCAAACTTGGTCACTTTTATAAGACTGAAAGCCTGAACTTAACCTTGTCTGCCTTCTGGCTGCCTATTTCGGGACGGTTACATTTTCATCATTGTCATCATCTTTCTTTAACTTGAGTGAATTTGAGTTATCTATCGAGGACGAAGGATGGAAGAAGGAGGTAATGATGACAGTTAGCAATCTGTGGCAGATCATACTGAAACTTCTCAGCTGTCAAAAAGCCAGCATCTCCTCCAGTTGGTGATCCTGCTTCTGACTCTTCACCTTCCACGCCATATACACTGTTCTCGTATGTTTAAATTGTACTTAAGTGCTGTATGTATCTCCCTTCTCTTACATCCATTCTTATAGGAAAAACTGCTTTGCTGTCTGCTGACTTACTAATCACTGCACTTTTTAGGAACACAGCCTTCATGGATGGAGGGGTAAGGTTGTATAAAAGTACCCAGAAGGGTAACTGCTTTGTGACGTTGGGGTGGATGAAAATAGTGTTACACTAATATTTGCTAAGTCTGCTGATACAAGGAAGTAAGTAATCCTTTATCACTTCCGGCAAAGCGGACCAGTTCAGTTTAATCCATCAGTGAAGGTGGTTTCAGCCAACCTTCTTGACTTTGCCAGGGGAGTAGGGAGCACTCTTACACATACTTCTGTAGGAACCTGTAGAGATAGTAACCTCCAGGTGGTGGGCAGTGACAACCAAATAAGGGCAGTATGACTAGAGCTGAAGGTGGGCAACTTCTAAAAGATTTATGGTAATAATTCTTTGATGTCCAACTTTTCTACTGGTAGGAAGCAGAAAAAAACTCTAAAGGGAATAGAAACCCAGTTTGGATTGTGTGTTTTTTCTTAATGGATTCGTAACAGTCCAAAGACAGGAACTGAATGTATTTACCTGCTAATGTCGGGTGTCCAGCCTCTATAATGAGTGTAACAAAGACTCATGAACGCAGGTTTCCTATAGCACTCGAAATCACGATGCTTTTGTGTCTCTGCTGGGTCCTTGTCCTCTGGGATAAAGGAATAATATACATCGTAAATATCTCTTTCCAAAACAGAGGAATACTTTATTTTGGGACACACGAGTACAAGTAGGAGAAGCCACTTCCCATCATCTTCACACCACATGTTCCTGGAGAACTCAGTATTTGAAAATATTTTTTTTCTCCTATCTGTATTTGCACAGGAGAACTGTAATTAGAGGTTAGCATAAAGAAGGGTCTAAACAAGCAAAACAATCCAGCAAAGCACTGGAGCCAGCTTTAGTAATTTTTGCTGTATTTTTTTGTTCCAAGAAATAAGCAATAGATTCTCTACTGATGTTGCACCACAGGAAGGGTGCAAAAGCAACAACAGAGATCTTGGGCTGATGTCAGTGTTTTCCATTACAATAGTTTGTTTGAGGTAGTCTTTCTAGCAGTCGGGTCTTATTGCAAGATTTCATCTATTAGTGGTGAGAAAGAAAAGAGAACACCCACAGACACTCTCTTCTGGGAAGTGGGCAAAATGGTGGTCTGGTTTTCTTCCAGCAAATAAACTAATAGCAGTGAGATTTCAGTCTGCTGTAGAGATTTCTCACAGGCAGATTCTCCCTCAGTGGAATCAGGTTAAGTCCTTTTGCATGTTCACTGTTTTCATTTAAAAACTGCATTACATTACACAGGAAATGTTCGGCATTTACAAATAACTCCTAAAAATGGCAAATCTGCCATTTTTGTACTGGGACGTACAATGAACTCTCAGTATCTAGAGTAACAAGGGCTCCATTACTTCAAATTACGAAGAGAAAAACTTTGAAAACCTGGTATCCAAGTGAGAGGTTATGGAGAGCGTGACAGGGATGCCTCTAAGTAGCTCTGCATGGAGTTTGTTCAAGCTGAGCTGATCTTTTTAGTGTTAGCTCTGGCTTAACATTGCTACTTGGAAGTAGATGTCGTACAGAAGCCCTGCTGGCTCTTACTCATGCTCCCCAGTACTCCAGGGAAGATTTAATAGTTTAGGCAGAATCGCAGACTAGGGCTGGCTTAGAAACTCACACAATGGAGGTCACGAGTAAATTAGCCTTCTGGGAACCTAAAGACCAAGGGAGGTGAGCACAGAGATGTCTCGCAGAATGACTCTCACCTGAAAGTCCAGCAGGTTCATGCTGAGACTGACCTGTTAGAGCCCAGTGCAACCAAACTGGACTCACGTAGAAGCCTTCTACACTGGTAAAGCCTGCCTCTGGGGTATCGTTCTCCGACTGTGTACGGAAGCAGCTCAAGGGACAGCTAGGCTAAATGTGTAACCGCAATAGTGCTGGAAGCCGAACAGCTGTATTAGTTCATGTGAGTGCTGCACCAGTAAGCATAGCCAGGAACAGCCTGGCTCTGCATGACACCAGCTCTACGTCTGGGACATGGGTAAAATCTGTACGACAAATAAACTCGATAACTGAAGGTGGAGTTCAGTGATAAGTATTGCATGTTTTTATGATAAGGTTTAAAATATTATTGATGTTTCACTGAAGTTTGTGCACGTAACAGCTACAAAGCCAAAAAAACTCAAGACTTGCATGTTCTAGGAGAGACCAGCAAGTGTCATCTGCAAAAGCAAGACACAGTGAGGTCAGCTTTATATAGATGTGGCAAGAAAGAAAGTATATGCCAAATAATCGCTTAGTTATCTTTGAGTAGTCTCTCTGGGCTGTAGATTAACTATACCATAGACAAGTGCCAGACTGGTTGAAACTACCAGGATTTATTAACTAGAGACAGAACTGTATTAGCATGGCTACACTGCTGCTAAGGGCAGGTTCTCAACAGGTTAAGCCCTGGAGCTCCAGAGACCCACAAACAATATCCTGCTGTTGCCCCATACTATTATTTGCAAGAAGTTTCTTTTAACGATACAGACTTTACCTAGCTATTATATATGAACAATACATGTCAGTAGGTGAAGAGGCAAAAAATCACCCTGACAGAAGACAGTTACGAGGGAAGAAAGTGAAAGACAAGCAACTAAGGATAACCGGGCAGAGGTGTGTTATTTTACTTTTATTTTTTTTTCAAAGGATAGGAGGGAAGAAACTGTGAAGCAATGAGAAAGAAAATACACATTTTTTACGGCTTTTCCCCTATAGGATTCAAAAATATTTCAAGTAATGTTTGATTCAAGTGGGAGGCCAACAGTTCTGTTAAAAAAAAATTAAATTAAAGCCTTTTTTTCTGATGAAATAATTTTCATTTAAAGCAAAATGAACTGCCCTAATCTTTAAGAGAAAACTCTTGTTAGGGACACACAAGCTGATGTCCTTCTCCACACCCATGAAGATGAAACCAAAGCAGTTCAGGATGGTTTGTCATGAGATCATCATCTAAATACACTTTCCCCAAAGCTTCTCCACCTCAGGTATTCCTTCCTTCACATTTTAAACTTGGGAGTGAAAAATTCCAAGTTTCATTTTTTGCTATTTTTTCCTACCTTTCCTTCTTTCACACACGCTGCCGTCTCTTTAGTGAAATAAAACACAGGTCTTAAATGGAGCTTTGGAGAGCGATGTATTGGTGTCTTTCTAAAGCACTTTCACTGTCTTACTTATCCAACTAAATCTAAATGCTGTTGGCACTTATTTATTTGGGAGTAACTCAAAATAGACTGATTCAGCTCATGTAGCTGGCACAAATTCAGGAAAACTGATAGCTGAACTTGATCAGATTTTTATCAGTTAAAATGTATAAAACTTTTTAAAACATAATAAAAAATTTGCCTAATATAGGTCAATCCAAAAGCCAATGTAATGACAAAGAAAAGTTATTTTTGGATATTAATGTATTGTCTGGCAATTCTAGATTGTCCTTGTTTAGCAAAAAACATGAAAGAAGAGACATGCCGCAGCACTTATGCATGAAGCTAGAGCTAGTGCTCTTTAAACAAAAGAATCAGCATGGGAGCTCTGAGCATATTCTAAGACTAAAATAATTTAAAATACTTTTGGAGTCTTAAATATCTATTTTAAGGATGAACCTAATTCTAGCTTTCAGACGCTCAAGACTGTTTACCAAATAAGGCATCACATTGCTTACTTTCTTTAAGATAAGGCATTTATTTCAATATTATTTAACAATAATTCAGTCAACCAAAACTTGACATATTCAGAACCAGCTGTTCAGAATTATATTCCACAGCGTTCCGGATTCCAGCAAGAAAAGTAGGAACAAAATTATCTTCTTTTTTTTTTTCCCCATATTGTCTATAATAATTACAGAATAGCAACTATTCAACTTGAAAAGATAACAGATTTTAGTTATGCCAAACGTCCCAACTGACAGCACTAAACCTACCTTTTTATGAATCAAATTCAGTCTATAAATCAAAACCAAACTCTACAAAGACTAATCCAAATGAGTACGGAAAAGGTGTTTACAATAATAAAACTAAATTGGTTCTGTTGAAATGACCAAGAAAAAGTTCTAGATGTTCAGGCCTTGGTAAAAGCTTTGGAGCTTTTAGCTGTGGTACCAACAAGCAGAGCTTTCCTTCTTATCTCAGCTAACAAGCTAGAGATAAATATGTCCCCGGGGTATTCAGGATTTTAAAGGCAGTTTAGGGATAGTCATACAATAGCACCTGAATATTTGTATCCTTGAAATACTAGGAAGGATCCCTAGAAAATAGTTCTTCTTTGTCACAAAGAAACAGCTGAAGGGTCCAGCGCGGGGCAGAACATTAAGTGCAACCAACTGCATTCCCTGATTCAGGGAGCTCTGCCACAGACCTCAGAGCTGCTGGACTGAGATTGTCTAACAAAGTGAAGACACGCAAGTGCAGAAAACCATCTAACGGGCTGAAGAGAGTGCAGAAGCAGGGGAACACTGACATCCTGGCTGATTGTCTTTATTCAGATTTAGACTTATGCAGGGGGGGATCAGGAGCAGCATTAAGAATAAATAAATTCTGCACCTCCATTTGATAAAGATGGCCATGTCACACGGCAAGAAATTTTTTCAGGAAGGAGTCTGTCCTCCATGTCCATAAGATGCTCTGATCGTGGTTCAAATTCCTGAGAAGACTGGAGGGTATTGCAGTTGAGCAGCATGGTGAGCGTGAGGATGACTAGATAAATACCTGAAATTCAGAAAAAACAGCGCAAAATGATAAATAATTCAGCCACAGGAAAGAACAGTTCTGCCTCTGAATGAAATACAGGAGAAGCAGCATCCTTTTATCGCTGCAATAAAATGATATCATGGGCCATATGTTTAAAGATTGGTTATATATTCAAGAGTATTCTGAACCTGTGGAGGCTCATTCTGCACAGGTCTGCGAAATCAGGCATTCAAATCCCAAACAAACATTAGTGGGAAACGTTAAACAGAGTGCGTTTGACTTGGACTGGAGCATAGCCTAATGCAATTACCTATATTTCAATCAGTGTTTTAGATTTTAGCTGACAGAGAGGGTTAGTTAAACTCAGTTAGATGCAAGAGAAAGTTCCCTATGAAAACAAGAGAGAAGAATATGTCTTTCAATTTTAAGACCCTTTGAGCACCAGTTCAGCAACTCTATTCAAGTCCTTGGATTCAGACAGACATGTTCTTTAACTACATTCATAGAAGTTCACAACATTTTTGGTAAGGCCTCTGAAAACAGAGTCCTCACCAGATAAAGTTGTGATAAACTGTCACAAAAAAAGTGATTTTCTCATTTTAACTGAACTAAATAGAACAAATAGTTGTTGAGGAAATACTCTGGGAAAACAGAATAGAGTTCATTAAGTATGCAACACATTGGCAAGATATCACAACTAAAATGTCGTGAAATCTTATAGCAATCTAGGCAAGCAGAAAAAAAATCATGTCAAAGTGATACAAGTAAAATTCAACATGTTAGAGAATGATCATATCCACTTGGGAGATTCACCCTCTCTGAAACAAAACCAGATGAAAGCACATGAAAACCTAGAGATACATGAGGCAGTTGATAAAAAATTAAAACAATATGACACAGGTTTATCCAATTATAAAACCCAAGCCTGGTTAGCCAGTCAATTCCCTTTATTGGCAAAACTTTCGTAAGGCTAATTTTGAAAATCATCTGTAAGTATTCCATTTAGCTGGAGGAAAGAGGAAGAGGAAAGAAAAATACATAAAAAGAAAAAAAAACCCCACAGCTTTAACAGCTGAGTCATGAAGATACTCTCTCAGAGAAGGATAGAAGGTTCATAGCCTGATTCCTGAATATATTTTATTGTAATAATGAGATACAAAGAACAGATCATGTGGACATTTATGTAACAGTTGGCATGGTGTCACAGCATCATTTATGTATGAGCAGCTTAATTTACATAGTTTTTCCTGTTCTGTTCACTTCCGTGACCCATAGATGATGACCTGAAATGGAATAAACATATACTTTCTGACTTTACAACAGAACAGCTAATTAGCAAGCAAAATGCAACTTCTGTGCTGGGCAAGACCTAATGATTTCTTCACCACAATTCCTTCTTTTGACAGTAGCTGACATCTAGTACTTTTGGGAGAAGTAAAAATTTATCTCCCCTACATTAAATTACCTAGCTACAGGCCTTTTTAATCAGCACGTTATCCAGTCACTTTAAAAATTCAGCCTGTGCCTAAATTTAGGACATCCTTTGGATCTCCGTTCCACAAATGAAGTGTCTCATTTTGTACTAATGTGTTAATAATAATCTAGGTATTTTGTTGAGCAATCCCTTCATCTAACATTTTATCACTGTGATATCATACATCAATGAAAATAAGACTAATTTACTATGCTTTTTATATTCTTTATGTATCACACCAATGTTCCTTGCTGGATTCTATAATATAATCCTTGCTTACTATCCTCAGAAATACCACCACATTTCTAAATCATTCATTCAATAAAAATGCTTAGCAAACTTTTATCATCCACTGATTTGTTAAGTAGACTTGTCTGAATTTTTAAAATGCTGAGTACCTGCAGCTGCTACAGACTTCTTCATAAATCAGAAACAAGCTTCTTTATTTTCACCTCCAAAGACTGACACCCACACAATGAAACCTGGCATGTTTGTTTTCCCCACAATTTGGCACTGCTTGTTAAATGAAACGAGGTGAAAACGTTATGTTCCTAAACCAGCTAAATTTAGGGTGAAATTGAACTCAAACAACTTTTAAACAATTGGTGGCTTTTAAAGAGGGCTAGGACAGTGCATGTCCCATGAGTGACAGCATGCTGCACTGGCGGATGCCAACAGGGGACTTAAAAATTACAGTTCTCTCACACCAACATCTTTGTGCCCGAGTAGGAAATTCATGTCAAAAAGATTGCCTAGTTACTTTGTAGGAAGTTAGGCATAAAGTTAGGATCGATTCTTAATATTCAGGTTAAGAATATTCACAAAAGCTAGGTTTAGGTACAGAAGGTTGCTCTGTCTGATTGACGAAAAGACAGATACATTTGCAGAACTTAATTCCAAGTCCTACAGACAATTCAAGGCAGAAGACCCTTGCTACACCCTTAGTTCAGTTTAAAATACTTTTGTGTGACTATTCTTTTCTTGTGACGATTAAAGTCTTTACTTCCCATTTGAGTTTCTAAGAATTCTTCCAGCATGGCTGCAAGGGTTTTTTTTTATTTCATTCTGCAACCAGCTGTGATCTGTATTTCTGTTAGACGGAGAGTCAAATGTCTATTGTCTGGTCCTTGTACAGTACAATTCTTACATTTTCTTCCCCCAAGATTTCTTTGTTTCCTTATTCACTGTCATCTCCAGAGAAAGCTTCATAAATACAATCTGTTTTCTGCAGATAAAGTTGAGTTGTGCTGGTTTCCTCAGATATCTGGGAGATAAAAGGAGAAAACAGAAGAAACGTACCTAGCAACTCTTCTTCTCAGCAGTCTTGAAACACTCAAGGCACAGACCATCTGCAGACTGCCATAAATAGACAGAAGGAACATACTACAGAGGGAGCATTCTCTTACCATCTATGCCATCGTGCGATAACCATAGCTGCGCAAGAGGTAGGGGAGCTCAAAACTCCAAGTTTACTACAGAATCCCATGTACTAGATTTTATATGGGAGAAACTATGCCACCCAGTGGAAGTTTGAAATGAAAGAAGAAAAAGTGCTGAGGGAGAAGAAGGGGGAAAAGATTTCCATGATATTTCAAATTCAGAAATGAAACTCATGAAGAAATTATTTAGCTAAACTATTTACCAGCAAAAGGTAAAAAAATTATGAGGACACTACTATGATACTCACAGCTGATTTTCATTGACACCAAACAAAAAATCTTCATGTTAATTAAGACTTTCTAAAGACATTTATCTGGAACTTTGATTGAAGTTTAGCCTGCTATGAGCAGACCTGGTGGAATGTGGTGCAGCATCTATTAGCCTGGGGTTTCCCTTCCAAGGAAATTACTGGGGAGTAGTGAGGGAGAGGACTAAGCAAGCCTGATTCATTGTGCAACTCAGAATCAACGCACAGATTTAGGGGAAGTCCAGACCCAGCAGGACACAGGCACATCCTGAGCCACCAGACATATCCAATATGATTTGCTTAAAGGAACGGTTTATATAAATATAAAATATTGATATAAAATATAAAATATCAGCATAAAATCATATATCTAATATAAACATATATAATACATATTGATAATTAAATATACACAGTCTATAAATATTTATACAAATAAATAAAACAGTCTAAATAAATATAAAAGCATTTAATACCAAATTAGGAGATTTATGAATTAGTTCCATTGGTAGAGTTTTAAGGAAAAATTATTATCATGCTGCATAGGAAGGTAATTTTTGGATTGCGATGGCAAGAAATTTTGTTCCTGAAGTCACATTCTGAAGAACTTGTTTCTCTTGTGTCAGCTTGCCCACACTTCTCTCTTCTTTTCCTTTTGTAATTGTTTTGTTTCTTTCCTCACAGTTCCACATTCCAAAATGAAGTCGTTTCAGAAAGCCTTCACAGATATTCAGGTGGGGCTTCATTTAAAGGATCTGTGTAATGGTCATTATCTAAACGGGAAAATCCCAAACCAGGAACTATTTATTACATCATACAAGATCAAATAATTTTCAAAATAGTTATTTCTCGTTAGTATGACCTGGAATTTTCTTTTGTTCCTTTAATGGATGACTAACCTAATACTGAAGTTTGGTATTATGGTTTCAAATTAAACCTTAATATTGGAAAATTAAGTTACAGAATATCTGACAGACATAATTATATTTCCTGCACAAGGCACCCTACCTAAGTTATCATCTCAACATAGTAACTCCCTAAAACCTTGAGATAAAGACAGAGGACAAGCAAATGCTTTGCAAATTAAGTGCTCCTATGAAAATGTGGTTAAAATATTTTCTGCAGATAAAACAAAGAGAGTTAGGTTTGAAGCCCATGTGTTTCATTTTCTCCTATCTCTATTGCTGTGCAGTCATCTATGATCAAATTGTAAAAGCCAAAGCACATAAAAACCCAGCAGTTTACATTTTATTTGGAGATTTTTTCATTCATGTTTCATGTTCGCTACTAGCCTATAAGGCAGCACTGTCAGTGCCACTGGCTACCCATACAGTTATCAGAACTGCTGTTTGGACATCATGCAACATCCAAAAAGCACCATTTCAGGCTCTTGCTAATATTTATTTTCTTCTTCATATTCAGAAATGCATGTATTCCTCTAATCCTCTTATACCACACATAGTGTGGTGCTGTACTTATTAAAGCATTGCAATGAGTTACAAATAATTTTGCATCTTAATACAAATACCTACACAGTGTTACCTACCTCACATGCAAAATGTGGAAAAAGAAGTGATGTACATAATTAGAAGGCACACCAAGTGCTAAATATCCTACATTACAGTTATAATATCTTCCATCACAATCACAAAAACGCACTATCTTGTTCTACATAATTTTTAATACAAACTGTCATTTTGATTATAGGTATACTCAATCTTATGAAGAGAAAAGTGGAAAAGCTTGATGATAATATAAAAAAAAACTTTTAAAAAGAAAATTATGTTTATACATTTGAGTCTTCTGTTTTACACATTAAATTGCATTCAAAGTGAATTTCGCAGTAATGACTCTAACTTTTTAAAAGTCATATAAAAAGTGTATGTTCACAGTATATTAAAAATATCATCCCTTAAATGAATACACATAATCATTAGAATCAAGGAAACTGTTAGAAAAAAGGAAGAAACAATGTCAAAAACTTATAGCACAATTAATGGCCATTGCAGTTATTACAGAATCCTGTTTTAAATAGGGAGCTGATTAAAGTAAGAGAGATTCTTAAAAGCATAGTTATGATACATACCTTTCTTATCAAGTTTGTGGCAGGGTTCTTCTGAGAGTGTGTACAACCTAGAAATGTTGGGTTTTTATTTGGACCTATACTTGCATTAAAACAAGAAGTCTTAATGTATTGTGTAATAGCATCATACTTAAACATAAAATACAACCATAGATGCCTGTCTCTTAGGATGTAGCCTCACAGTTTCCTCCAGTGCCCACGGCAAAGTAGGAAGTTCCTGTTTTCCTTCCTGTCTAGTTAAGGGATTTCACTTCTGTACCCTGGTGTCTCCTAGGTATGTGCTGAATTGGCAAGCTAGTCTTAAGCCTGGTGCCAGTCAAATTACCATGGTTTAAAAAACCTCCCCAGCATTTTTGGACAGTTGTTTCATTAAGGTAGATCCATGCCATAAATGAGAAATTGTTGCTTCAACTTTCTCAGTTGGGATAAGCTTAATTTCCTTTATTGTTCTGGTGGAGTACTTAGAAGATGAAGGATTTTGCATGATGGTCAGTACAGCTTCTTACCTATATAAAGTTGCAACCAATTTCCTAGGCAAATTCCAGGCTGGGAAATTACACTTCAGCAAACTGCACTGATTTCTGTATTGCTAAACGGACTGTTAAAGCCAAACCAAAGATGACAGATTTTTCACGGTATGTTTTGTATTAGCAAACAATGCACCACCATGGCAATAACAAGAACTATTTTTGTAGGAACTTATCTTTCCTCACACCAATTCTATTGTATTTTATACAGATTCTTTTCTCACCTTGCCCTTTCCAAAGTTTTCCCAACTCTTAGGATGCCGATACACAGCACAGCAAAAGGGAGATCGACTGGCGCTCCCCTGACCCCAGTGAGCCTGTCTAGAGAAGTAAACTCAAGCTATTTGCCATTGCTCTCTGGCAGCTGCTCTGTGCTTCCCTGCAGTGTCCTGATATCTAATATTCCCTTCCAATATAATAAAAAGTTTATTCTCCCATATGCCATACTACAAATTACTTACGTCCAGTTTTCCATCTCTCCCCTCTACCATGAATGCCTGCAGTCCTCCCAGTGCCCGACTTCAAGGATTCTTTCGCCGCCACCTGCAGATCTGTCCCAGACAGTACTCCCCCACGGAGAGAAGCAGTCTTTCTGAAAAAGCAGTAGAAGAGGACCAGATTTTTATTTTGACTGCTATTGTGAAGAAAACATGTGGGCATTCTCTTTTTCACCATTATTCCCTTTCCACCAAAACCAGAATGGATGATTTGCATGGGGACACACTTGTCAGTTATTCCACAGTTTATATTTATTACGAAGAACAGCTTTGAAGTGTAAACTGTTCTATTGTTTCAGTGAGTGGAAACTGAGACACCAAAGATGAAGTCAACATTAGATTACCTAACGTGTACAACAAGCATGTAAAAAGAAGAGGGTTTATGAAGACCATAAGAAAGCCAAACATAGGTACCGGACCTGAAACATGCAGAGGGGAAGGAATGTATAAAGGGATAGCAAGCCACAGTGTCCTGTTTCAAAGGAATGGGTAATAGTGAACTCAGCCTTGAAAGGAATCTACTGTATAGACAACTGAATGGTAGTTTGCCTGTAAATTATCTAAACTCTGAATACTCCTGGTAGAAGCTGTACAAAGGGTGAGAAGGGCTGAGCTCAACTATTCGGGGTTTGTTGGGTAAATGTTCTGAACACAACAGTGGCTTCTTCTTATTGTGAGCATGTAAAGGAAGGAGCAGAATCTCTTTGGACAGTGAAGTTGCTATAGATGGTACTGGAAAATTATGTCACTGCTGCTTGGAACACATGGGGTCGCACAAATATGTCCGATCTGTTTTTAAAAAGCTGGGAATATTTCTGCCAAGTGGTAGAAAGGACAACAAATTAAAACCAAAACCCCCTCTTTGTAGTAGGATCCAAACTAGTCAAAGGAACATTCTAAGAAATGGTGAAAATAAGGGAAACTCTAGTCTGCTAATTAAAGCATTAGATTTCAAGCCAGAAAGCAGTTTTGGATGGATGTTAAGGCTATGGAAAAATTTGTACAAGAAAGCAAGCTGCTTATGTACTTCATGTAAACCTAACTGACATTTTAATGAACGGAGTGATTCTTGCATGACTAATTTAACGTAAAGTATAGTAAGGTTAAAATAAGAAAGGAGCAAAACTGGCTAAAAAGACTTCTGCTCTCCAGTCCTCACCCCTGCTGTTTGCCTCCTCTCCTCCATGCATATGGGACAGAAGTGGGCGCGGTGAAATGGGTCAGGGAACTGACCTGGAAGAAAAATGAGAAAGCACTCTAAAACTAAAAGGCAGAAGTACATTCAGGAAAGATAACTGTCCTAAGAACGGGTAGATCTACATGTCCACAGACACAGGTGTTCCGTTCTCATCAAAGCAGAAACTACTTTTTTACACACACCACTCCGTCAGCATAATGCAAAACCATTACTACTATTCACAGTTATTTACAGCATATTAAGAGAAGACCCTTGTTCTGTAAGGCTCTGAAGAAAGCATGAAAGACCTTCTAGGAGTGCTCCATCACTTATTTCAAGGCCAGGTCTATCTCTTACTCTTTTGTCAGTATGTCTCTACAAGGATATACTCTCTCTCTCTCTCTCTGCTATGCCTGCAATAACAGAAAGAAAAAAAATCTCATGATACTAGCAAAACTACACATACAGCAAGCACTGCAGTTTCGGCACTGTATCTGCAGCTCTGCCACTGGTTTCTGTTGATGTAACAGTGCTGTTCAGTGACAACAAGAGACAATGTCATGAAAAGCCTGGACCGTATGACACTGAATATGAATTTACAATATAAGTTGATGCATAGAACATACTGTGGAATTTGTTCTGTTTTGGAAGGGAAAGCTAATCATTTTTGATCTCTTCACTAACTCAATAGAAGCATATTTTCAGAATTATGTATACACTGTAAATCTGTTCTTCTGTAAACATCACTCCAGATTAACATGATAATATAACCTATGTATTTATGGAATCATAGAATCATGAAGGTTGGAAATGACCTCTAAGATCATCAAGTCCAACCATCAACCCATCACCACCATGCCTAATAAA
>Ga0181612_137695_pt1 | contig 14080 bp, 7 predicted proteins | sample HoacroProtozoa21_FD_119630 | JGI IMG/M metagenome (GOLD analysis project Ga0181612, IMG submission 119630) | Hoatzin crop microbial communities from Cojedes, Venezuel. Combined Assembly of Gp0051906, Gp0051904, Gp0051908
GGTCACTTCCAACCCCTACCATTCTGTGATTCTGTGATTTATTTATGCTAAACTACTATGCCATTTATCACTTAACAACTAAAAATCAATCATTAATCAAACATAGGAGTCAAGCCTTAGCTGTACAGTACCACACATATGATGATGTATTGTTGGCTTTGCTGGCTGCAAACCGTGACAGCTCTTCATCCCTGAGGTTGAGCTGGCTCAGCATGGAGCTGTTTAACAAGGAAAGCCAGTGGGTGTCACCTTTCTTCCCCAACCTCCACTGTGCATCACTGCTGTTTATATACAGTTTTTCCACGCATTGGGACCAGTCTCATCCAAAGAATTACACCCTCTTTTCATGGGTCAGAACTAGTCTGTTCCAGCCTGTCCAGAGGGTTGTTGCCTTCTGAGTGCTGATCCATTCTGGCCCCTTCAGATGCATGTTACCCATTTTCAGACTGGGTTATAGTCATCACGTTTCTTCAAGGTGTTGCAGACTGTGTATGACTTATGACTGGGTATGATTATCTTAGTCTTACTACCTTTTCTTTCAACTCTGCCAAGCATAAATACTACACAATATTTCAGTTCCTACCCTGTGACATTCCCTCTTATGGTATTGTTGGGGTAGAAGGCAAATGAGATGTGTTCCACTAACAGGTCTTGAGCTGCAGTTGAATGGGGATGGCCCTGAAATTATATGCACCTCATGTCACCTGCATCAGATAGCATTACAAAGGAATTTAGCTGCAGTGTCAGATAGTTTCTAATTGAATGGATATAACTTCGGACTCTTTTCCTTGAAGACTACCCATACATCTTCTCTGAGAACCAATCATGAGATCTTTGACTGAGAAGACACCCGTTGAGTAGCTGAGCAGGTGACGTGTAATCTTTGGCTGTCTAAAGTCATCAAAGATGTGAACTTGCAACAAAAAAACATTTTGCCTGTGTTAATTTTATAATTGCATATCTTCCTAGATTAAAACATAACAAAGAATCTTCTATATTGTCAAGACAATAAAACCGTGATAACTTTGAGTTACTCAGACTACTGAGCATGTTCAGTAAAAGACATGATGTGGGATTTTTTTGCAAAGTTTGCATAATGCTAATGCAAAAGAATTTTGCATAAAAAAGAATTTTAGGAAGATTCCCTGATGGGTGATACCTTGACTTAACTCAGTTGGTGAGACCCCCTCTGTTTTGCTGCCTTCAAAGTATTTGGTGCAAGCATACATCATGTTGGACTCGCCTCTGAACATGGCTTATGGGCAAGGAATGGAGCTCAACAGGGTCCCATCTGAGTCTCTGAAAGTAAGGGAAACTCTGCACCACCTATCTTCAACTCAGCAAAATACAACTCAAGTTTTATCTAAGCTGTGGGGATACCCTATCATTTCTGCTTTCTTGCTTCACTGAAATGGAAGAATAGCTTTTCAAAAGCAATCTTTTATCTTACTTGGCAGATATAGCCAAGTTCTGCCATAATGGGGACTAAATTTCCAAAATACAATTTACGTAATGACAAGGTGCAACTCCTTGTTTAAGAAGGTAGATGCTATATATGTGTCAACATCATGGTTTGCATATGTTACAGTCAAGGATATCTTCCCTCGTGTGGACTTCTTCCCTCTCTGGGTCTGTAGCATGAGTAGAAGTCTAGAGCACGAGTATCAGTATTCAGAATACATTATTGCAATCTTACAGTAGAGCACAGACAAAAGTTTTCTTTTCTTAATTTCTCCCCTTTAGGATAAAACCTGAGAAAATTTTTTGAGCAGTGAAGAAGCATGGCCAATTATGCTGTCCTGGCTTGTTAGTCACTAAGTCTTAGGAAATGTTACAGGACTTTAGAAAAGATTTCCTATCATCCTCTGCTTAAAGAACCCTCTCTATTAAAACATGAAGCTTCTTGGTTATTATTAAAAGTTTCAAAGTGGAATGATGAATCAAACTGATGATCAAAGAATCAAAGTGGATGAGTGCATGAGAAATTGCCACTTTCCCAACAAAGTCCTTTGAGAATTTCTGAAAGAGACTGTATTTTCTATGAATTGGATGCACTGCCATAAATTTGGTTGTTCATGAATCAGGTTTGTGTATGAACATAAATTTAATAAAATTTACCCTCTATAATGGTTTTTCACAGGATCACTGCTTCACTGAGGCTGTGATACCCTAAGACGTGAAGGCAGTATGTATTATACAGTAAATATTTCCTTTGCTTTGTAAAGAAATCTAACCTGCTCAGCATTTGCATGTCATTACCCCTCTCACAGCTGTTTATGACAAGTGCTGCTGTCTCAGCTCTGGGAAGAAACAGGTTTGGGCATGCATGTGAATGACATGGTTTGTTTCTGTCTGGTTTGCAAGCCAGAACTGTGGAAATATCTCCCATTCTTGGCTTGACTGTTATTCTCTGTAGCAAGCCTTATTTTCCCAGGCAGATTGTTGAAATGTGCTAATGAGCTTCCAAAGAATATAAAATACGTGCTCCCATGGTTGCACATTTTCTAGTTCAAAAGCTACTTCTTGTGGCAGACCTAGGTATAACAATCTGAAGCAATCTTAGATCATTTGCAATGCTGTTTGCATGTCCACACCCAGAATGCACATCTAGTTTACTGTTGTCTCATAACAGTAGTGTTGGCTGAGACCTGGATATTAAAATAAAGATTTGGACTGATGTGCTTTTCGATATACACTCATTTTCCTTCCATAGTAAACCAATGCTAATAGCTTCTTCTGAAGTAGAACATAAATAAACTAGAAAGCAAATGTATATATGTAGCATGTTGCTCAGTAATAATCTTCTTTTCAGAATGAGGTAGCTTTGCTTTAGAAAGTTAGTCTAAGCCATGCCAACTGCAGTTAAGACCCTATGTGCTATACATACATTCCTTCCATTTTGGTATGTGCCAGCTTCCGTGCACAGAGGGAGTCATCTGAGAAAGTGGTCTTTGGAGGCTCAGAGATGTCATCTGTAATTTTTATTTCAGGAAAAAAAATGGGTTCCTCAGTTACAACTCTTCTTTCCCATGCCACAGACATTATCTCCAGCATAAATGGACACCTGCCAAATTGTCTGTTATCCTTATGATCAGAGCAGTCTGTGTCTCTTAACTTTATGCCTCAATCACATGTGTGACTTGCTTGATTGTATATCAGCTGGCTTGCTGTCCCAGCTTCTTGCCTTTTCTGGGTCTCTGATACCTGGGGGAATGTGGAGGAGTGAAGGTGTGGCTATACTCACCACAGCGCCTTGAGTCCTCTCAAGCCCCAGCTGGATAGTATAAGGTTTTCAAATCAAACTTTGAAAGGTGGGCAGTGATTTTTTTCATATTTCTGTGATCCTAAATTAATCACAAAATAAGTACTGTACGTGCTTTACACTAGTACACTCTCGGCTGTACACAGTCAAGTAAATGTTCCATATAATTTGCTTTGTAAAGCTGGGGACTTTTGAGACATTTTGCTGAATTCCTGAATGGAAAATAGCTAGGTGATTTTAATGACAATATCCTGGGTCAACTGAGCTTAATTCTTTAGCATTAGTAGTCCATTTTTTAAAGAAAATTTCCAATGGAAAATTTCTGAATTTTTGGTTAAAATATTTTCCAGGAATGCTTTGTCTAGCTCAGTTTAAAAACCAAATTTTCAATAAAATCAAAGACACAGTGGGTGTCTGCACTTCTGTGAAACTTGATGACTTTACTTTTGTAGTTTGTGTAGATCTACAGTGCTTTATTTTTACAATGTACGTGTGATTTAAGGCCCTTTCTGTGCTTTGGTGGAAAACAAAATTCACAACTTTAATAAACTGGCAATGTGATTCTTCTCTTGTCACCTATATTTCTTACAAAGAAGCATTAAGCTTCATATAGGAAGTATTATGTGTCTCTGGCATTAGCCAAATCAGTACCATGTGCTGCTACACTGTGGTCTTCTAAAACCAAGGTATGTTGTTTTTTTCACTGATCAAGATTAATTTACTTACATTTTAATAACTCTTTGCTGACTTGGAATTTTGTACAAACTGTCATTTATAAGTATTGTTTATACAGCCTCTTCTTAATCGGACAGAAAGCAGCAAGTACACAATAGTTCTGCTTGTCCCCAGAAAGTCTGTCCATAGGAATCCGGTTCATTGGAGCATCCATACACACTGGCATGAGGCAATCACTCACTCAGGCAAAACTCAAGAGGGCTCAACTTCAGTTGCTACTGTTGGGAGTTTTATCTTAATCTTTCAATTTCCATAGTGTCTCTTTTCCTTATAATTCCCAGACCTTAGGTGCTTTTTGTAGTATTCTTTGAACTGAGTTAGCTACAAAAGGTGTCAAATCACAACCTCATATGAATCACATTTGCTCCTTGAAATGAATTAGAGAGCTGGGACTTAACCTGTTCACCATCTGGTTCTTCACTTGTTGCACATGGAGGAGTCCTTCTGCTAAACCCATTCAGCAGGGTTTTTTGTTTTATTTCTTCTAGTCCCTGATATATCATTAAGTATTGATCTCAAAAAAAATCTTAAACAACAGAGGAAAGTGAATTGATTTTAAGCATTGGCAGAAAACACATTCTTTGCTCTGTTAACAATTTTAAGTGAATAAGAATGGGTTTTTTTGGAGGGTCTAATTTTACCTCTCCAAAGGTTCTTCAGAAATAAGAGAAAGAAAAGTTTCCTTGCAGGAGTTGAGTGCTCTCTGTAGTATATATCTGATGTATTAGTATCTCATGAAAATCACTCAGAGTGAGTGTCTAGTGAAAAAACTGCTCTAACCAGACAAGAACGTACCACACGTTTCAGTGAAGAGTATGAATAACTCTATCTACCAGAGGTCCAATATATATTCTGTATACTTGGCAAAGTACAGTGCACCACCAATAAGTAAATGAAAGAAGAATTATTTTCAGGGATGACCGTCTTTCTGTATTTCAGATTAAAGCAATTTACTAATATAGCATATACAGTTAAGAGTATCTTCCAACTATCTGTAACTTTCAGAGATGGTAGTTCATAATGATTTTGTCTCTCTGTGCAATGGCATTATAAAATGTCTCTCCGACACTTCTAGCATTAGAATATGTGTAGCCTACAGTCAAAGTGCAGTAGCTTGAAAAAGAAGTGTGATGTTTATTAGGTCTAATTCTGCATAATTTTTAAAAGCTGTTTGACATCTAAGAAGAGATAAATGTTTTCACACTTTTAATATTCAAACATGGCACACTATCTTCACACCAATTATGCTGCTGTATCCTGTGATGTGACCTTCTCTTTAGTTCTCAAGTTTCTTCTTTTTATTCATTTTCATTCTAGAAATTAAGTAGATCCTCTGCTTAAAGATTCTGTAAAGGATTGGATTTTTTTGCACTATGTGCTGTTTTACTATGTGTTAAGTAAGGTACAGGTGTGCCTTAACATCCTTCTTGAACCTAAAATTCAAATTACATTCACTTCTATATAGAGTAATACTTGTAAAGAAAAATTTCAAATGTCTGTGAATTTTTCAAAGCATGTGTACAATTAAGGTTCACTTCATATTCATTGTACAAATTATACTTATGTGCTGGATCATTAACTGTTGGTTTTTGTTGCAGAAAATCTTGGAATTTCCTTGTGTATTATAGGGAGACAGCATTTATTTGCTTTCTCATGCAAGTAGGATCTTTCTTCATCAGATTTTCATATCTGATCCAATAATTTTTACTTTAATACCTACATAATAATGTTTCTGTTTAGATTTGTATCTCTTCTAAAAAGAGTAAAGAATAAGGATATGATTGTAACATGTTTTACAGATGCCATGAATACTTCAAGGAAGGAAGTAAGAATGGTAGTTTAAAAAACACCCCAACACAGTGGTCATGCAAAATTTTGTAGCAAAACTTAGGTGACATTTTAAGATGTTGAATCTGGGTATTAAGTCTCTGAGCTTTAGTTGTCTTAGCCTCTCAAATAAATATTTTCGTCTCTGTTGCAACTAGTGTCTTTTACAAAATACTCACAGACTCACATTTTTGGCATAACAAACTCCACTGGTCCTTCAGGAATAATGATTTTCTGAATGGTGTTTTCTCAGTTGTGTTCTTCACTAATCGCTTTCTCTTTTGAGTGGGTAGGTGAAGTCGAACTAAAGAAGCAGAAGTGACTGAACACTGTTGGTAGTTATGGTTAGAGTGGGGAGGGATTTTTAGGAAACAGATGGCTGTCTGCCAGAAATGGAAGAAAAGCCATTCATTTGAGCGCATAAAGAGCACCTCCAAAGTTTGATTGCAGCTGAGTGTGAATGAGTGGCAGAGGTCTCCTGTGCAACAGGTGCAAAAAGTCAAATAGCCAGTGAATGAGAACCAGAAATCCAGAAAATGTGTGTTGGGCAGGTAGAGAAACCTGGATGAAGTCCTTGGTTGCTATATATTAGAATAAGAAGGAAGTCTGAAGAAAGGAGAGGGAGAACAGACAACTAAACACAGGAACAAAGAGCTATTCATAGTATGTACTTAATTAAAAATTCAGCTTCAGTGGTAGAGTTCGGAGGGAAACCTCGGGAAGCGATGGAGGAAAGGAGACTATATGAACTTTAAGGACATACCTCTCTCTGTTATCCACTGAAGTATTTGATCAAAAGGTGGGGGAAGAAACTAGTTGGAAGACATCACATTTTCAGTGAAGAACGGGAAGAGGATATCAGATTAGAGAAAGGATGCAGAAATACCAAAGGGAAAGGCATCACTATAGTACTAATACTGATGAAAATGGCAGGCTAGGTAGTAGAGCCTATGGAAGAATACTAAGTTCTGCTAGTGAACAGAACCCAGCAATTTTCCTTGTAAGCCTCTTCAAAACTAAAAATAATGAAAGCTTGAAAAGGTTATAGCCCATTCAGAGAGTAGCAGAAAACAGTTAATTTTGGAGTATAACCAAAAAAATAGTGCCATCAGTTTGGGTACAGAACAGTATGGTAGTGGCTGAGAGGAATCAGTTAGGGTCAGAAGGAGGAGGGGAAGGGGAGAGGTGGAGAGGACCCAAGGCGCAAGGGAGAGATAGCAAAACTTTTTTGATGGAAAATGCCCAAATTTCTTAGGGCTACCTGCAATCTTAGAATTGTCAGTCATGACACAGAGTGTATTTCACAAACACTAGATGGAAACCATAACTGTTTTTGAAGAATAAAAACACAGAAGCATGAATCTATCAAAATGTAGCATCCAGTATACTAAAATAAATACCAAATTCCTACAGAGACTGGAGAAATATTTAGTGAAATATAGCAGCACTGAAAAAAAGCCGAACTAGCAGATGAGCACAGCAGACAGCATAGCATGCATGCAGTATTTGCTGAAGCAAGTATGAAGTGATCCATTTCTCCTGCTGGTTTCCAGGTGATGTTTTAATGCTGGCTTGTGACAGCTGCATACTTTAACAATAAATAAATAAATAAAAGCAGCCTTAGCAATGAATGAAAAATATATGGAAGTGACTTATTTAGACCACACAAGTATGAAGAACAACTTGATTAACAGGAACACAAAATAAAGTGGCATCAGTGGGAGTTTAAAAAATAGAAAAAGGATGTTCTTATTGAGTAGCTTGTGGACAAAAAACACAGCATTTAATAATGCCTTATCCTGACATAAAAACTTAATGAGAAAAACTTGTCTGAAAGTCTGCAAGAAGTTGTTTTAGGAATGTGTGTATTTTCACACCCCATTCTCTTGTTAGACAGATGGCTTTCTGTTATTTTCATATCACAGAAATGCTGTATCTGATAGAAATATCAGATATTTTCCTATTAAAGAAGTCTAGTTGCCTCTTGGCAATTAGAAAAGGAATGGGAAAGACCTTAAATAGCTGCTTGATATTCATTTATGCAGTGCTAAAAAGCCATATACAAAGTCTAGGAAGAAGTTATTGCGAGTCCCATAAAAATAAGTAAGATTTGTTATTACAAGAAAATTGCTCTTATGTAATACTCATTCCACAGTCCATTTGATACAATTTCAGTACTGTTCTATCTTAGTTTCATTATTTCATGGTTAAGAGGGTGCTCAAGCTAAGCCCGGTAAAAGTTGGGTGTGTCTGTACTTTTCTGCAGGATGAGTAGGCTTGAACTTAGCAAATTCTTAGGCCATCACAGAAAGGGACTGTTAGGAATTATTTTTTTCTGTCTCTAGCAGTTAGAGAAGCATCAAATGCCTTGCATCAGATAGTTTTGCTGTAATAGATAGTATTTTTCTGGCCTGGAACAAGGCAGAATAAAGCACTGAGAGTGGATAGAGCCTGTCAGTAGGACAGGGCCAGTTCCCACCTCTGAATGATTAGCTTTAAAGGTCCCTTCCAATCCAAACTATTCCATGATTCTATGATTCAGTGTCTCAGTGGGGAATAATCAGCAGAATGAAGTGCATCTGTGCCATCCCTCCTGAAGGCCATCAAGGTTTATTCAGGAGTCAAGGGTGTGGAGCAGGACGGCTCCAGCAGAAATCTCTGGTGTATAGAAAAGTGATGTAGCCTTTGTGAGGGACCCGGCTGGGAAGAATTCTGGGGTAAGCAGGTTGAAACTGAAGTAATCCTGAATCCTCTCTATTATTACTCAGTTTTGAGTTTGGCTTTTGTTTTTTTTATCTTTTTCTCTTTTTTTGGCTATAACAGAGTTTTTTTCCAATTTCTTAGTCAATTCATATTATCCTTTCTCTGACCTTTGCTCAAGAATAGTGCATGTGCTGCACTTACGGCAGTAAGCATTGTTTGGTTTTGGTTTTTTTTTTTCCCCCTGCGGGTCTCTGTTAGCCCTCTACTCATTGTCCAAAGATTATTTTGATTCTAATCTTTGTAGATTCTTTTGTTTACCATGTTCTATATATTAGGAGCACTAATTTCCAACATTGAAACCAGTAGGTACTCAATTTCCCAAGAGTATAGCAAGAGAGATTAAAAAGAAAACAAACCAGTATGTTGCTGTGGGACCAAGGTACTCTTACATAACTAATTGGTGTTCAACCGTTAATTCTGTTCATTTCCAGACAACAAAATCTCTTTCTTCAAGGTTGCAGTTAAAATTCACATATCCAGATGGCTTATGGACATTATAATGAATTGTGAATTGAATTAGTCTTTATGTGGAGTTGCATTTTTCTTGTTTCCCGATTTGTATTTGCATAACGTATGGCAAGGGTGCACTGACAATGTGCTTCACATGAAGCCCTCCTTCTTTTTTTGTGTGGCATAACAGTGACCAAGAGTGCCTGAAAACAATAACAATATTTCAAGAATCTGATAGGTGTTCATTTGTTTATATGTTGTATAGACTTTTCCTCCAGAAACAGGTCTTCCTCATAGGTACTTTGCATCACTGATAGGCTGTCAGTGGGAAAAAAGAGTTCAACATGGACATGATAAATGAATTTGAAAGTGCATGATGTTGCCTTAGAAGGTTTAGAAGCAGCATTGCCCAGGTAGATTACACTGTGGATACCAGCATTTTACATGTTATGGTAATAAGTGCAGATGCTCCATTTTTATCACTATTACATACACTGACATCTGCCATAAGTATTATATTTGCTTGCTGAAAAAGAGCTTTTTCCAGCACCCTTAATGGTGCACAGCTACATTCTGAAATGAATCTTTTTCCACATTAGCCACATTTATTAATGAGTCCGGCAGAACTTTTTTACATCTACCAGTTCAGAAATATAGCATGTTCACCTGCAGCATATTGTAATTTATATCACTGCAGGAAAATTGAAGCTCAACATTTGTGCATAGACTCTATTTCACTCAGTGTGATGGATGTGGATATAGATTCTCTGTGCACTGAGTAGGCTGCAGGAAAAAGCAAGTATTCTGTCTTACACTGAATATGATGAATGTGAGACTTGAATGCCTGGATATTGAAAACACACATTGCTTGAATGGACAGGTATACCGTATCCACACTTCTGATCTCTGCTGCATACCTATCCACTGTTGTAATTTTCTTTGGTTCCTGCTGTGTGCCAGATTGCAAGTCTAGTAGAGGAGGAATTCAGTGTGAATGTAAAACCCAGGATTTCTGGGCCGCTAATTGAGACAACACAGGAAATATCAAGGACCATCTGTTACCTATGCTCACATATTTTAAAACAAAAAAAGCAGGGGAAGTTTCATCCCTACATTAGTTTGCTAGCTTTTGGTGTAAGAAATAAATATAAATACAAGATGTTTGGTGGCATTCAGAGTTCATTTTCTTGAAGGGACCGATTGTTGGCAGCTGCCTCACAGCAACGCAGGATAGCTGCTCTGCTTTTCCCACTTCTCTTCTGGCCATGTTGAAGGTGAATGGACCATTGTTGATTGCTTGTGGTCCAGGAGCTGCTTCAAGTTTCTTACAACTCGACGGTCTGGAACTGAGCAATTTTCCATGCAAAACATCAGCATAATCTCTCTCACAGTGAGAGGAGACTTGATAACGAAGCTGTGTGATCTGGTGCTGAACAAAGGACTACTTTTGTCTCTGATGCAGGCTTCTTTATGTAGCATTTTCAGAGTCGCACAAGTCAGGCCTTTCATGCTGTACATCCAGAACCTAGGCACTTGCAGTTTCCACTGAAAACAATGAAACCCTAGCAACTCTGAGAAAAGCATGGTGCTTTAATTTAGGAAAGTAAATAGAGATTATGGGGTTATTTGGGAACAGAAGACTGATCTATCATCAATACCCATAGCTTTGAGAAGGGGCTTTAATCACTGTTAAAATCCAGGATGGAGCAGAAAGACTAGTACTAAAAGGATGTGTAAGCAGGGAACAGCAGGCTTCGAAGAGCTATTCAATCTGTCAAGAATTATACTATATATTCTTCTCCCCAGCCATCCTGAGGGCTTTCACACTGTCCCTTTGCATGCTCTTGCCAGCCAGGTATCTTGACCCTTTAAAGGCAAAAATGGCCCAAACAGAAGACTAGCATTAACATGGAGTTTGTAGAAGAAAAAAGTGAAAGATAATTGATTCAGAAGAGAAAAGGGAGTTGTAGAAACTTAGCTGCTCTGAAACAGAATCTCAGTTTTGTTTCATAGAGTAGATTTTAATTCTCAGTGACACACCTCTGCTTCTTTTCTGACTTGAGTTTCTGCAGTCACTTCTGATAAAATACTAAAAAATTACTTTCAAGGCGTTCGGGGAGTGACAAGGTACATTTGGGATTTACAGTGTTGATTAACAGAGTACTAACTGTCAAATCTGAAAGGCAGCTATCCAAAAATGCCAAGGAGATCCCTCTGACACACAGAGTGTGAATGCATGTGAGCTGCTTGAAACGTTTATTATAATAATAATAGTATAAGGCTTACTGCAGTGTAGTCCTGTGTTTTAACGTGACAGTGTTTTTCAAGTTGTTCTTGACAAAGCATATGATCATGCATCCCCACAGCATGTAATACTGAGTGAACACATTTCATGACATAGCAGTTGTCTTAACAAGCCTGCTACCTTGTAATTCTTCCTTCGGTCATTAAAGCAGAGGCTCGGTACCTGCATCTTTTTTGGTATCCCACCACTTTTCATATAGCTTTTTGAAATAACTCTTTGGCTTTTTGAGTGTCCCTTCATTTTTGGAACAGAATATGCTTTCTGAACAGCACAATTCTAAATTTAAATTTATACCCCAGTGAAATGGGCTGGAAACACCAGCAGGTGTTTTGCAGAAGAACAACAAAAGACTAAGTAGGGACCATGCCAGGCAAGTGCACAGGCACAAGAAGTGCCAAGAAATATTTCTTTGCGTACTCTTCAAATTTATGTAAGCTGATGTTAGTAGTCAATTTGTACTGTGCATGTGCAAAAGGATAAAGTTCTGCTGACCTTTGCTTAATTATTTATCCCATGATTTTTCAGTGCATGACCTCTGAAGCCTGAACAATGAGATAACATAGAGTATTTTCCTATTGATTTCTTCACAAGAAGTCTGATAGTGTAGTACGTATCATACTTGTGGCATTCAATGTAAACTTCAGAGCTACAGATTTAACAGGTCCTGATAAGCTAAAAAGAGACTTTGAGACATGGAAAGACTGCAGGCTTTCTGCCGTGGGCTGAAACAGGTATGTAGGTATGTTTAAATTAATGTAAACTTTGGGTCTAACCTAAGTGTCTGTAAGTCCTAAAAAAACCCCACAACCTAAACCGACAAAAAAAACCCCTCACCCTTCCTCCCACCCTCAGCTTTCTCTAGGTACAGAGCAGACAAACATACTCAGGAAAAAGGATTTATCTTAGAAATGTAGCATGGGTTCTTTCTGTGAGAAATGAAGGGGTTTTTTTCTTCTACAAAGAAGGAAGTAATATGAATATAGGAGTACTTTTGCTTTTCAAAAGCAATCAATAAAAAGTGATTCTGCATACAGCATACATGTTTTAATGGCTTAGTCTGCGTGTATGAGGAGCATATGCTATTGGTAATAATTACGAAGTAGAAAGAGATCTGGGGAACTGTATTTGGTAAAAAGTACTTCAGCAGAACTTAAAGATTATACAGTTACATTTTTGTAAATCTTACGATGTTTTCTGAGGTACTTCAAATTTCCAGAGTAAAAGAGACATTTGAATTATTTGGTTTTATTTGTGTTTACCTAATGCCCCATGGAAAGAAGTTAAGGACTTTATAGAGCAAAACAAAAAACAGGAACAGTCCCTCTTTTCAGTAAGAATGAGAATAACTGCTGATTTGTCTATAGAGATTTGCAGCTGTAAGTGGTTGTCATTATTAAGAAATATGTAATCCATTGTAAGTTGTTTTCTTGGTAAAGTTTTAAGTTGACAATTCAGGATGCAAGATATGGTGTGAATTTTAAGCAGGAGTGCACTAGGAGGACAGGCTGCAGAAAGTTTGGATGAAGAAACATTAGCACTTCTATCTGTTGTTTAGAGATTGTGCTTTTGAAGCAAAATACCTGGACATCTAAACACACTGGGAAACAAAATTTTGTCTTAAATGTAATATTATTAACCTTCTATATAGCTATTCTAGACTTTCTATATATCTGTGTAGTACATTCTATATTTTTAGTTTGTTGATTTTTTTTCAAATTGTGCTTGGAACTATTTAAAATACATTGTTAATATGCTCTTATTCAGACCAAAACTAAAAAAAAATCCCCAAACTGAAAACCCCTTACATTTTGACAGGCTTATGTGTCAGAAAACAGAGAAATAGAATCTCTTAAAAGTTCATTTCCAGTAGTGCTTGAGCCATAGTGGCTAAATACGGTTCACTGTCTGTTTGCTTCTGAAACTTTCAAGCTGTTTTATGACAGCCATCACAATCTGTGCTTTATGCACATATACAGTTTGATGAGGGAAGATTACAAAACTGGAGGAGATGAATTTTGCCTTGACTGACCTTGGATTCTTAATTGCTGGTTAGTGGAGAAACACTCCTTTGAAGTGCAAAAGCAGTCACTGTGTTTAAAGACTTGGACTGCACAAGTGGGAATACAATCTCTGGATATTTTTCACTGAAAAATTTGATCCGTAAATTATAATCAAAGAGCAAGCTATTCAAGAGTTTCTTCTCCTCTTGTTCTTTTAAATACTTTCTATTCTTATTCTACATTCCTTACACTGCGCTTTGGCATTTGGAGATGAATGCCATCTCATATGGTGACAATAAGGCCAATTCAGTGCCCTTCTGTAGGCTGTTAGGCTTTATGTCTTGCTGTACGTAAGGGATTAATTAAATAGCTGTGAACAGCATGTTTGAGACAGAAAAGTCACTGTCAGCACTTTGTGTGCTTATGCTAACCAGTTATGTTAGGAGAATAAAATGATGCATTAAGCATAATTAAATGCAAATTTGAGATGCTTCAAAGTAGAACCAGTTATTATAAATTAATTGACTTGGTGGCGTTTTGTGTAGATGGTTCGCTTCAGACCTTGTTAATGACAGAATATTTTAATATTTTTGTCAAGGTATGTATTTTCTTAGCAGCCTGATTTGGAGCCTTCTTGTCAGGTGGCTGTTCTTTGGTTGTATAATTGTATTTACAGAATCATAGAATCATTAAGGTTGGAAAAGACCTCTAAGATCATCAAGTCCAATTGTCAACCCA
>Ga0181612_160882_pt1 | contig 14080 bp, 5 predicted proteins | sample HoacroProtozoa21_FD_119630 | JGI IMG/M metagenome (GOLD analysis project Ga0181612, IMG submission 119630) | Hoatzin crop microbial communities from Cojedes, Venezuel. Combined Assembly of Gp0051906, Gp0051904, Gp0051908
ACAGTCTAAGAAGGCTCTCGTGTAAACAGTGAAATCCCTCATATTTCATCCAGTTTAGAAGGATTCAAGTGAAAGGAAATAACTCTTCTTCAGTCCTCTCAGCGGGCATTTTTCACTGAAAGGTCAAATGACAAGTAGGTTTCACTGCTCTTTTGTGTTCTTGCAGAGGTGAGGATGTGGAATATTGTAAAGAGTATCTTGAATACAGATTTTCTCACGCTACTTTTACAGTATGCTTATACTACTGTACGTAGTATACAATAGTGCGTAGTATTGTACTCTGTATAACTTTCTTTTCCTACATCAGAATAAATGAAATATATATTTCAACCTTGGAAAAACATTGCAAAAATTTCTATACCTACATTTGTTTTTCTTTTAATTTAAAACCACAGCCTATTTTAAAAATGTAGCTCATGCAATCATATGTACATCTCATTAAGCTATAGTAGATACCATCTAGAAAAGGTTTTTACTTTCACAGCCAGTGGTTTTTATTGAGAGTACAGATGGTAGTTTAAGATTTCAGTTTCAGGAGTATTTGGTTTCATTTTTACAGCCATAATTACTTTTGTAAGTTACAGATAAGATACCGGAAATTTCAAATTGCTGTTGTAGTCTTTACCTCTTTTGTCTTTTTAAAGGAATACTATGCAAAGTTCATTGCTGCAAGTAAACTGAAAGATACCCTGGTACCTTTTCATAACCATATACTAAAAGCAGCACTTACATACATCTAAACAAATTCTGTCACAACTAATATTTGTTATGATAGTGGCAGTGAACTGCAAGCTGTGTGCTGTTGGGGAAAAAGATAGCAGGTGTAAAGGAAACGAGCTCTGCAAGACAAAGACTGCAGGACGAATTCACTATGCAATGCTCTGTTTCTTGTCAAATGTGTTACTGAATAAGGGTTATAGCAGAAAAGCAGCACTATTTGGTTATATGCTTTTAGATGGAATTTTCCTAAGAAATGAAGAACAGAGCTAAATTCATGGAGGCTGTGATGAGACTGTGGCAAGTGTATTACACAGCATAGTCCATTGTCCTGTTCCCCCGATCACCTCTAGCAAGAAAGTGACTATGCAAAGGCACTGCAGCCAGCTTGCCTGCCTTTCTCCTAATGGAAATCTGACTGGGAGGTGAGGTATGTGGTAGTGCATGCATGCCATTTTTTAATAACAACTAAGAAAGCACCAAAAAGGAAATAACAGTAATATCCCTTCTTTTCCTCCCATCTCCAGACTAATTGCCACAGAGAACAGTCCAGCAGGATGCTGGTAGGCTGGACTATACCAGGCAACGGTGAGTGGTGCAGAACATTATTTCAGACTATGCTGTAATTGCTTTGGTCCTCTTAACATAAAATTCCTTTCAATGTGTAATAGACGTATTTATTTGACCACCTTGAATGACAGTTTATCATTTATGTGTTCCAAAACACTGTGAAAATTTGACTCATCAGAGCACCAGTTTGATTTTAGAGTGTTGCAAAAGTTAATGCCCCATTACACAATAAACTGTAATACCATTATGTTGTTAGTATTTGCAATAAATGACATTTCATTACCCTGTTATGAACCATCTGGTCTGAAGTCAAGAACTTTGTCATAGTGCAAATATAAGGACTTTTAGAGTTATGTCATACACTGACATACCAAATGTATTCTTTTTTCATGGTCTTACAGTGAAGTATTAATGATGTGGGTGTCAGAGATCCATGGGCAAAATAAAAATTTGCTCAAATACTTGAGCCGTAGTCTTGCCATAAACTGCATAGGACAGATAGAATGAGCTCTGAGGGACGTGACTAATTAACTGTTGCTTGTCATCTAAGGCTAGAAGACTAAAAGAAGAATGGTTGGTGTTAGTAAAGGCCAGGAAAAACTCAGCCAGTGCTGGCTTCTCTAGAAAATTTTGGGCTTGCTTAGGAAAGGAGCTAAACAGAACTGCATTCCAAAACAGGAGTTGTTAGGGTGAGCCAACAGACTTTAAGTAGGAAGAGCTGAAAACAAGGTTAAAACCTTTCTTGTTTGCTTGGATATGGATAAACAAAAGTTGTAAGATTTTATGTCTAGTTTGACTATAACTTTTTGTTGGTTTATCACAAAAATAAGAATAATGTGCATGAGATGAAGTAATTTGCATAGGGTTGAACAGAAGCCTGTCATGCAAAGACAGGGCAAGAAACAGATAGATTTAGATACCAGCTATTTGGAGGGAGCAGTAAGGCAAATTCAGAATTGAGGAGAATGACTGTAAATCAAAGACTGCTGCCGTGCATTTTTCTCCAGTACTGGAGTGGTCCTGGAGTGCTTGTGTAAACTAAAGCTGCAGATATTACACTGTCTGATGTAATCAGCATGATGACAAATGAGCTGATTTAATTTTGATGTTTATGAAAATTTCTTTTGTTAGTTCGTGAAAATGGCCCGCTGGATGTGTAAGAAATTGGGTAACAGAATCTGGACAATCTTCATATCTTATGCCAGAATGGCCATTTAATTTAAACTTAATATATGATTTGGATCTGGGAAGTAATTTTTATTGTGTTCAACAAGGGATTTCTTTCTGTGTCACTGGAAAGAATAGTGCATGACTTATTTTATGTGTTTATTTTTAGACTTACCAAAAAAATGCCAGTTGTTAAAATACATGTTTGGGACAATAACAGATATCAAGAAGAAAAGTTAAACTCTGTGGTGCTCTTCCATTTATTTAATTACTGTCTAACTCCAAAGGTGTTGTGTACATTATGCTGTTAATGGGCTACAGTCTTTTATAGTTCTAACAGATAGACTGATTCTAGATAGCATCAGATTGATCTTATGGCCTAGTGGTTGCCTTAGTAAGAGTAATTAATAAGCAACAATTTATGTCCTTTGTTTCCTGGTCAGGAAACTGTGCAGTTCACATGAAGGGTAATTATCAGCTGTTACTATCAGATTCTGTCAGCAGGTCCATAGAATGAATGTACTAGTTCGGTCATGCTCATGAATGGTCTGAGTGTTTAGATGATGCCTATGAGTGAAAAAAGAATTAGGTTTTTACTATAATAACTTAAGAACTTGTACAAGGATATGGAAAAAACCTTCTGTGTAGTATTATTTACAAATAAAAAACAGTAGAGTTAACTACCAAAAAATTAGGAAATGCCATCATTCAGGGTTCTCTTGATACAGCCTCTTGATAGAGCTAAATGCCTTACCTTAGAACACAAATCTTTAAGTGTTTATCATTGCATTCTCAGTTTAGATTGACTAACACATGATTTTTCCTTCCTATCTTAAACAATTTGTGTTAAGGCAAGTAGCCAAATATTTGCCAGTGAAGTTTCCTTTCTTGCTACCTTCAGTTAAGTTTTTGCTGTTGATTTAATTCTGAACATCTTTACTTTTAGTTGACTCCATTCAAACAAAAAATGCACTAGAGATGTGAGAAGCACAATTTTTCTAAATTCCAATAGCTGTGCATTCAAAAAAAAAAATTATAAAGGCTTATTAAATGGGTTGTCCTCCATCACAGGCATTTAAAATGAGAAAAAAAATTACTGCCCAAGTCAGTCTTCCCAAAAATGCATGAATGCTTTTTTTCATTATGCAATACTGAAAAAATTAATTTATAAGCTATATTCCTGCCCATAACAAATACATTCCTTTAACATTCCAATTTTCTTCTTGACAAGATTTCTGCAGTAATACTCTGCATTTTCTGCATCATACATCAGAAAACTTTGTAACTAATAAAGCTCTTTCCTCATATACATTATTTTGTTTGTAGCTTTATTCCTTTTAATATTTTAAAGAGCTCTTTGCTTAATAGTGGAATACACATAACAATATTACTTAATTCACTTTATTGTAAATGCTTCTAAAAATCTGTATCTGCATAGTTTAGTAATCTTATCAAATATGTTATAGATTGCCTCAATGCTAAGTACTATCTGCGTGTCTGAGTGTACACTATGAATCATCTTTGCTTTTCAAAGTTCCAATTCAGAAACCAGAAAAAGACTGTCTTCTGATCAACTGTATGGAATGGTGGTTTCTTCCAGTATTACGTCTCCTGCCTTTCAATTCTCCTGGAAGCAATTTGTCTACGTAAATAAAAACGATCTAATTGGGATGCCATCTGTTAGGATAGCTAGTAATATAGGCTCCGACAATGCATTTATTTATGTTTAGTATATCCCAGATCTTGTGAATATCTGTGGTGTAGCAGATATTTCAAGGAACCTGAACAAGGTCAGACTGCAATGAATGCTTCTGTTATCAGTGAACAGCTGCCATAGCTTTGCAGACCAATGTGATTTTTGAGAATTCACTGAAATAATGGCCTGAACGGAGGGGAAATTTATGACAATATCCAAGTTCCCCTTCAAATTTTATTATTGTACTAAGACAACAGGCTCTAAGCATAGCCATAGGCAAAATAGGTTACCTAGGGTAGTAGACGGTAGTCTAGTTGGCAGCCGAATATTCCTCTTAGCTAATTGTGCTAGTATTAGCTGCTTGTCTTTGCTCTGACCCACTTTCATCTTGGGTACCAACTTCTTTGGTGCTGGAGCAAGAGATAGGACTGCAGCAATTTGCTGTCACCATGTTGATCCAGATCATTCCTAATTTTTCCCCTTTCTGCATAACTAAATAGCCAGAGACACATCAAGGAGGTAATAGTTTGTGGAATTCTTGGCTTATTGGGTGAGTCCACGATCTTTCGGTGATGAACTGAAGTCTGCTGACTTCTTACACCTAGCTGTTTGGCTGTCTCATGTGGCCACTCCAGCACATGCATGACCTATTGCTTTGGATTATCTTAAAAAATGTGCAAAATATCTGCTATCATAAGTACGTACAAAACACTGACTTATGTGAACATTTCTGCATTTGCAGGACCAGTTTTAACTGACTATTGAAGGTGTCCTGTCTATGTACAGTGTGGTCTGTTTTGGAGCAGCAACCACCTGGGGAGTCTTTGGGATAGCCAGATTCTCCATGTAGGATGTTAACTAATAATTGAAGCCTACAGATAATGCTTTCCAATTTGTCTAGGCACAGCAGGAGCTACCTGAGAGAATCTCCAAGCTTGTAAGAATTAGTCAAATGTTTTCATGTGAGGATGGTGAGGAATTCAGTTAATCCTGTCTCTCAAGTCAGTGCGTTTGTTCATCTGTGCAGAAAGTAGCTGAGGTGTTCCTGGATGGCTCAGGGAACTCAGGACTACATGCACTGTGTGCACACAGGCACAGCCCAGACACCCAGTCACACCAAGTTATAACTATAGGACAATTGAATTCTTCTGTCGCAGTTACAACAAGAAATTTATAGTTTTTACCACATGGAATTGAGTACCATAAAGGATGCTAAAGTCACATCCCTCCCCAGGAAGTAATTTTGTCCTCATTCCTCATGTGAAAGAATTCAGTTTTTTCTGCACCCTGGAAAAGTCTGGAGGTGACCGTGAATGTAGCTTTGAGGAGTCACTGGGCCTCCTGGGAGTATTCATCAGCTTGTTTATCATATATTTTTGTGCTATTTTGAAGAGCTACTTTACATTTTGCACGTATTATAATTTTGTTTTAAATCCTGAACTCTAAATTACCTGCAGTGCTGGGGCATGGCACAGTGAAGAAAAAAAAAAAAAATAATAGAGTTGCCTATGTACAGAGCTACTATAAGAAATACTCCCCCCAGCAAAAGGAAATATAGTCTGTCATCATTAATTTAAACTGGCTGTGAGTTTCTAATTTGACACAAGGGGAAAAAGTTGCTCACCTGGAGTATAATTTAGTACTGGAATGTGTTGCCCAGAGAGACTGTGAAATCTCTGTCCTTGAAGGTTTTTACAGCCCAACTGGACCAAGTCCTGGGCAACATGCTCTGATTCAGTGTTGTCTCTAGGTAAAAGACTGGATGTGAGGATCTCTTGAAGTCCATTTCAACCTGATTCGTTTTGTGATTCTGAGATTCTATGGGAATTGGAGAAAACAAGCAACTGGAGCAAGGAGATAGCCATCTGAAAGTCTGGAAGAAAGGGTTTTTTTTAAATAGGATAAAGCTAATTCATTTTTTCCGTGTATTTTTTATTATAAAATGGGAGAACACATCTCTGTGGATATTCTGCTACAGTCAAAATTTAATATTACCTAGAATATTGTATACAAGACTTCTTTTCTGTCACCAGAGTGGGAGAATTGGTTTAGTCCTTTCTAAAGTAGATGTCCACACAGTACACAATGTCATTTGCTCAAGATGAAAAATAAAATTAAGAACATCCATCAAAAAGGGAGGAAAAACTTCATAGAAAGTGGCAATAATGCTGTGAAAAGGTTTGACCTTTGTGTACTTCACCTACTTCACTACAGCAGCTTTTTCACAAGCAATTTACATGTAATGGAGTTACTTCTGCAGAAAATTGGGATAACATTATGGTGAATCTAGTGCAAAGAGGACTTTTTTATCTTGTTTATAGGGCAGGATCAGGTCCATAAATCATAGCAACTCTGGTCTGAAGGGAAAGAGATTTTCCAGTGTCAGACACATTCCTAACAGAATGAATTGCCTAAGGAAGGTATTTATGAAAGCAGTAACCAAAAGTGTAAGCCAGGAGAAATCTTCTGGTGAAATTGGGGTAGTACATCAAAGTGACAGAAGTAAGACAGCAGGGTTTCTTTTAATCAGTGAGTTCTGTGTAATTAAATGTGGTGTAACCAAACAAGACTTTTACTGCAGAGAAATGAAAATATAGATGTGTTTACATCTTTAGTATACATCTTTGGTATGAGCGAGAAACAAAATAAGAAGGGAAGGGAAAGTATGTTTGTTTACTTCATGGGTAAAGCAGAAATCCACAGCTTTATGCAGTGCATGTTGTTACAACCAGTCAACGCTCTTTAAATTAGGGGTTCTCTGGTTACAAAGCAAAACAAGGTAGAGAGGCATCACATCATTTAACTTACTATGTCATGTAAGTCATAAACAGAGCCAGGAATAGTTGAGAATATTCCCAAATATTTGCTAATTATGTTGTTATTCACACATAATATTCAGTGTGAAGTAAACAAGATTTGTGGAATACTTCACAGCTACTTTTGAAACTCAGCAATATATATGAAGAAAAAGTGATTTGCTTCGAAGCGTTAAAAAAGCCATGCTTCCAATCATTGCCATTAAAAAATGAATAGTTCAATCGTGAGACTAAAAGACTGTAAGGTAGGAAGGCAAGCACTGCAGCAAATGGGTAAAATAGGTGTCTGGGGTATTTTATAGCATGCTGTCTTGAAGCAAGCTGTTTTTAAGGATGTTTCAAATATAGCTTCTTGAATTGATTATATGCAGTGTAAAAAGTTGATTTATGTCACGAGTTAGCATGTGACATTCAAGTGTTTACATTACTGCTAAAACAAACAAAAAACAGCAAAAACTTTTCCATATTCAATACAAAGTCAACTTTCATGAGGTGCTAAGGTTATAAACCAGCTTGACATATGCCTGGCCCTGAAATGCCATCTGATCTCCATGGACTTCTGAATATATTTCACTTCACATTCTGCTGTTCTTTCAAGGACGATCTTTCAACCCTCTTTAAAATAATTTTTGGTCAAAATTCAAAGCTCCTTATTCAGGTTAAATCCCCAGGTCAATAAGAACTTAGTCTGAAGCCTGACATCAAGATTTAACTCCTTCTATTTTAGCTTGCTTACATCAAAGACAATTAGCTTTCTGCAATGCTGCTAAGTAACCATCTTCTTTCCTAAGTATTTCCCTTTTCAGCTATCTCTCTAGCTCAATTTCTCTCCATTGGCTTGATTTATAGTGACAAAAGGAAAGCGAGATATGCAACATTTTCATAGATTTCATAGATAGGAAAGCAAATGTTCTAGTGCTGTCTCCCACAGGTTGAAGTCTTTCACCTTTACTTATCTCTTAGGTCTGTTTGCAGAGTGAGATATCACCTAGGGGAAAATAATGATGAGAGTGTGAGATAATACAGATATATAAGCTAGAATTAGTCTGGGAAACTGGAGACAACATCCCCTATTCTGACAGCTGTTACAGAATACTGTTGTTTCAGAAAGTCAGCAGTGATGGATGCCTCTGCTTAACATCTAGCCCGGTGCTTTCTGAGTATATTTATAAAGCTAACTGTAGACTCGAACTTAGGACATTAACAGACTTTGGTTACCTTAAAGCAACCTATGTAGTCCCTGACAAAGGATCATCAAGTTCACATCTCACTGAATTAAAAATGTCTTTGGAAATGCTCAAGAATTTAAAGCTGGTGTGTCTCCTACTGCGTGTTCCTTGAAGGCTTCTTTATAGCTGAACAAATCCACGAGCTGGTGTGCATAATGCACAGATATGGTGCCCACTCTCTTTGGATTACTATTTGCCAGGATTTTTCATGGACTGCAGTTTTAGGAGACTCTTTTTTAAAAAAATAACCTACTTCTTGGAAAAAAAACTTACGGTTTTCCAAGTATGAGCAGCAATATCTGCTTTCACAAACACGGACATCTGAAGTAACTTCGTTAACTCTCTACACCCCCTCTGGGTGTATTTGATGAATACTGAAAGAAAAATTTTACAGCTTTTATTTAAGAGAATTCTGCCCCACCAGCAAATTCTGTAAGCAGGTTTGTTGCCCTTTACCTTGGCACATATTGAGGGGAAAAAAGTGAAACCTTGGGCCTTGATTTGAAGACAGCATGGTCAAGTCTATCAAAAGCCCTAGGAAAGTCGAGTTTCCAGTTGTATATGAAGATTAGTGGGAGCTGAAGATTTTAAAAAATGTATTTTGTGCCACAGAAATGACTACAGGTTTTATATTATGTTTTGAGTCACCACTGTGAATTGCTGTAGCTTTTTGTTTTCACCTGTGCACTTCCCACAGCAAGTTAATTATAGCACACAATGCTTGCATTTAGGTTGCTGTGTGGCAGCTTTGTTTGTACTCTGATTTTTTAGTAATGTTAATGAGCGGGCAACTTTTTAGAATTTGATCCAAAATTTCCATCCTGAGTGGAACTGTCCTGGACAAAAGGACTTAAGATGAACTTAATTACAGTCAGGATGTAATAGCTTATGAAAATCTTCCCTGTTATCTTCAGGCTAAAATGCTAATGTAATGTTTATGGGTCATAAACCACTTGTGCATGAATGGGCACAAAAACTGCCTCATCAGAAATTACAGTTTTTTAGTATGATTTGAGACCACAAGGGAAGCAGGAATGTCTCTCTTTTCTGGCTGTTTATATTGGAATCACCTTCTTTGCAAACACAGACCCAACAAAAAGCCACACAATATCACATCACCACCTGAAGAATCAAATCCACCATCTGCTTAGAGAAGCCTACTAACAGTCTCAAGGGAATTGACTACCAAACCTTGTAGAGACTAGCAAAAATCCAAAGCCCTGTACAATGTGATCTGTGTTTAGCTTCTAGTGGCGGGAGCAGGAGTGATGCTAGAAACAGGGAAGCGCTAATGAAATAGTAAGAGAAAAGTCAGCATGATGATTCATGGGCTTGATGTGTCAGCTGATCTAAACCCATAGACTTCCTTGAATTATTCTGGTAATAACATTCACAGTATATTTTTGGTGTCTCAATTTTCACCTCTTCAATCTCTGCTTTAAATCTGCAGGGTTTTTTTCTTAAAAGAACTTTCTGTTTTGTCTTAGTACAACTACTAGTGAGAAGTTTCTGCTCAGTTGATTTAAATAATGTCATATCCATTTTCATAATTGTCCTTTGCTTTTAACATCTAATTGACAGGAAAATTAATGACTCCAGGATACATTTTAGTAGTGTACCTGCAGGCTACAGTAATGCTTTTAAAACTTAAATGTGAATAGAAGCATTTTAAAGCTATCAAATATACCCAATGTCTTCAGAGTTGTCTGTTACTTCTCCTGGTAGTAATAGTATGTTAACACATTATCAAGCATAAATAAGGAGTTAGATTTGGTTAAATAATAAAAAAAAAAATAATTTTCACTAGTCAACTATACTTCACCTTAAATTTCATTTTTAAAAGAAATGTTATTTTACCCTCTGACTTTCACAAAGAAACATAGCACAATGTAGGAAAGTCTTTAAAATCATGTTTTCATCAGCTGTCATATTCATCAGAAAAGAAAGTGTTTACTGAATAAATTTCCATCATAAATTATGCAAGAGCCTTGTTGGGTGTTTAAGAAAGGCTAAGTCTTGTTTACTCACTTAAGAAAGCTTACACACATCTTCAAACACAGACCACAAAAAACATAGACAAGGAAGAAAGAAACTTCCTTGTTTGGCACTGCATAGTAATTACTTGTTTAGGTAAGTGTCTGTGGTTCCTTAACATATAAGCATGAAGTTATTTTTTTCCTACGTTGCTACGTGGAGTAAAACAGAGAAGAAGCAAAATTATCAGTGGAGATACAAACTATTTTAAGAAAAAAAGTTTGCATATCACAGTTCAGAGCTTTGATAAAGTGTTCAGAAGAAGATGTTGAGATGAAATCCCTGTGACGTCTCTTGCTCCCGTGTGCACCCTGATACGGTTTAATATCACCACACAGTCTTTTTGTACGAGTGTGGTGACTCATGACACAAAGTTGTGGAGATCAGACTTTAGAAGGCTCTTGATGATAATACAGTTAGGACTACCCCATCAGGGACTGAAACTAGAACTCAACAACAAAATAAAGGGGGAGAGGGAGGATAGTCAATGTTCTGACAATTCTCTCCTTTCCTACCTCCCTCCCAGAATTGAATCTGGGATTTTTCTCTAATTTTTTTTTATCAGTTCCAAAATTAATTTCTAAAAAATTTTTTTCAATCAACATTTCATTGTAAATATTTTGACCGGTCCTGTTCGCAGCATATTGACCTCCTCTGTGTCTTGACGTGACTGTAACTTTTTTCTGCCTGACATTGTCCGGATAGAAATTTTAGGATGCAGCTCACTGTTTACAATTACTTGTCAGTTTTTGTATATCAGAACTATCCTGGTTTATTCTCCACCTGAGCGACTTCTGGTACAGCTCTCTGTATTGGTAAAGCCTAGTACAGGTAAGTAAACCTGGGCGAGCTGGTTCATGTACTTCAATGTGGTGACTATAGAGTAATCTTTCACAGAACTGCTGACCTTTTTCTTCCAGCAACCATGCCTCTGCCATGACTAGTTCAGAATCCTTTTTTTCCATGGTTTTCACATCAGCAACTATTCTCTAGTTGGCTCTTCAATACAATCCCTTTCTAGTCTGCCATTTGTCACCACAAAATCAGGAAGAGAGTAGATTAATTGCAGTGCTCTCTCTTGACTTCTGGCTTATCCAGTTCATTGCACAGGTAAGTAATTCACACTGAGTATTCCCAGGGTAAAGCTACATATCTTATAAGCCCCTTTTTTGAGATTCCTTTAATAACTCCTTTTATTAGATTGCTTGCTTATGCTATTTTTGTCAAAGACAACAGCAAAGTCTACATGCTCTATTGTATTCAGGCATAAAAAAATTCCCAAAGTACAATCTAAGCATAGAAACACGGCCCATGCAGATTTTCACATTTCCCAATGCTTTACATTCTATTAATATATATAATACACGTCTTCTGTGAACATTACATAAGATTCATTTTAAATATAAGGCAATATAAGAAAGGCACCTGCTTGGGTTTTTTGTTTTATTTTGTATTATAGCAGTTTATCATGAATCTTGTTGAAAGTTTTGCTCTCATATAACCTTTCTTACTCCCCTTTTCCTATGGTAAGATAACGCATAATAATTTCCCTTCTGTTATTGCCCTCTCTGATCTGACCTTCAAATGTCAGACCTGCTGCTTTTTGATCATGCATATAATATGCACCTTGACTCACTTATGTGAAGCTATACTAAAGGTCCTTTCATGATTCAAACTTTGAGTGAAGTAATCGTATTTTATCCATCATTTACACTGAAAGAGCAGATATTTTAGCCAAACTTATCACCTTTCCTACTGATGTAAAATAAAAGTGACAGAAACACAAAAATTTCATCCTAAAGCACAAAACAAAATGTAATACATTCTCCTTTTCAGACACTACTGGTTGAGCAAAATCATATTGGATTGTTTAGAAGCTAATGTAATTGTCTTCTGAGCATACTTCAGTCTTCAGGCTATATTGTATTTCATGCTACAAGTGTTTTCAAAACCGGTTCAATGACTAATATACTTAGTACCATTAGTCTCTCCAATTATTGCATGTCAGCATAAAAACCCAAACATTTTCTTACTTACGTAATTATTTAGCATAAATTTCTCCAAATTATTAAGCATCAGCTATCTTTAATTTACTTCATTATTAGTTGCATTTCTCTTTACCAATAGAAAGTTTTATATAATGCAGTAGGAAATGATCTTTTGTTCCGAGGGTAGGTCAGCGTAATGTTATTTCATGTATTGAAAACTGGAAGTCATTAAAGATAGATGGCTAACAAAGGAAGCTTTTGCATAAAATCCATTTTTATGAGGAACTGAATATTTTCAGAGCCAATGAAGTCTGTATAGAGCTCTCTAAATCAGAAAAAAAAATGAGGGAGAGCTTAGAAGGCCTCATTTTCTTCTCCCATTTAGCTGTCTAGATCAGAAATTGCATGCTTTACTGAAGTCAAATGAGATACATATATGCCATAGGGATGTGAATAAAACTCAGGTCTTGGAAAGATTTAAATTTGTTGGAATTTGAATTATTACTATTATTTACCCTAAAATTTCTTGACAAGTGATACCTGTTCCATGAAAGATTCGAAGATATATTTTCTTTCATCAGGATGGAGCATCAAACTCGAGAGCTTTCACAAGCAAGTATTCCCAAGGGAACAAAACAATGTGTGAAGGTACATGATCAGTGTTGCACTTTCTCCTTATCATCAGAAAAGGAAAGAAATAAAAGTTTTCCAGCTCCAGCTGCTAGGAAGATTGACCATTTATTTTCTTGATAGAGTAATTGTACTTACTTTATTCTCTACTTTTTTACACAAATTTTCTATGGAAAATTTCTATCAAATAAAAATTATTCAGCATTACCAAGTTTTACACACTGTAAATACACAACAAAATATACTGCTAACTAAACAGGAGATTTTTTTTTTTTTAATTGAAATAGTTTAAGGATATATTGAGAGTTGGAGTGCCCTGGGATGAGGCTACGTGATGGCGTAGAAATACCAGTCCCTCAGTGATTCCAGGTCATTTCCATGTGGGAAGGAATCTGGGCTGTTCACCACTAAACAAAATTATCATCTTGCTTTTCCAATGAAACAAAGACATCCAGGCTGTTGCAATGTGCTGCAAGGAATGTCCTACTAAGGATGCCTGGAAGCTGAAGACCGAGATGAGCATCACACGATGCCCATTCACTACTCAAGAGTCTCTGGTTTTAACGTAGGTAAGTAGTGCAGAACAGGATTTCACATGAATCTCTCATCAGTATAGCCAGCTGATGTAATATAAATGTCCGCTGAGAAACAATGCTCTTCTCCAACCTGTTTTCTCCAGTATTTGTTGTTGTTGTTGTTGCTCTTTTTACACGGAACTCCTTTATAAGCAGGAATTGATATTATGGTTGGTTCTTGCTATTTCTCCCCCTTTTAAATATGAATTTCTTAAAAAAGAAGAGAAAAAGCCAAATATTTGTTAAGAAGACAGATTTTTTTGAAAGTGTTGGGTATAATTTTTCACTGTTACAATATTTATTCTTCATATTGTTAAATGTTTTTCATTTACATCACTTCAACTAAATATATGCTTAGATTAATGGTTTTTGTTAAGAATTGCTGTTAATGTTTTGTAAATGATGATTGATTCCTTTTTCTCTCAGGAAGGTAACTGATTCATTTTATCCAAATTTTTACAGTCTCTTTTCAAACACATGTGGGTGCCTGTATCATAATGTTGTCCCAAAAGTGAGATCATTTACCCGGTGTGCAGTACGCCAATATACACACAGAGCGGAGGTATTGTCTTTATTGCATATTTGTGCAGATATGGGTGTTAGGTGATAATTCCACAAAGCTAGCACACCGCTTAGCAGAATCACAACTATATACTCT
>Ga0181612_111638_pt1 | contig 14078 bp, 6 predicted proteins | sample HoacroProtozoa21_FD_119630 | JGI IMG/M metagenome (GOLD analysis project Ga0181612, IMG submission 119630) | Hoatzin crop microbial communities from Cojedes, Venezuel. Combined Assembly of Gp0051906, Gp0051904, Gp0051908
CATCTGTGTAGGCATACTCAGGGGTTTTTTTGCCTTTCAGCCAGCAATACTATAGCATACAATTCATAGATGCATCTGAAAGTGTCCGCTGCACTTGTTTAAGACTCCAGATCAAGCAGTGCATACGTCTTTGCAGGTCTGATGCTTCGTCCCACCCCAAAGTGAGAGATTTGATCTCTGACTGGGATTTTTTGTTTGTTCAGTTGAGAGTCTTTCTGAGTGCTGCAGGTTTTGTGGCAGTAACTCAAGGAGAAAATACATGCATTTCAAGTGACTCTTTTCCTAACTGAGGTAAATGAGAGTGTATCCAGAGTTCTTTGAGGAAACTCGGTACACTGAACTCAGTTTTAAATGTGAGGGGAAAGAAGCATTTCGTGCACAGTGTGTTGCAGCTCTGCACAGCTACCAGAACTACATCCAGTGCAGGTGTTCATTAATATGGACTAGCCAGGAACTGAGGTACAAATGTAAGTAGATCTTCATGATTACAGAATGTGGGACAGAGATTGTGTACTTCACTGGCAGAGTTGCTCGTGTATGACCAGGCTTGAGGTCTCCACTCATGGAGGAGCAGAGACACCACATGAAATCAGAGGCACTGATGGATAATATGTGGTTGAGAGGAGTTAATTTGGCAGAGTTTTTGTCCATCTCTTTTGAAGTGAAATGTGCATCAGCAAGGAGGCCTCAAGTAAGTGGTTTCGTGTTATCCCATATTGTGCTCTGTATGTGTGATCTTAGATACCCATTTATAATCTTAGATAAACCATTAGAAGCTGCTCACAACTTGGTTACGCAGGCTCCTTAACTGGTTAACATGTAGAGAATGAAGGGGCAAGCTTGCAGTGGGGAGGTGCTTGCTCAGATCAGAAAGTAGCGCGTGGAAAAGGGAGATGAGATTTTCGCAGTCAGCTTGGGAAGATTGTTAGTATAAAACAGGGACTTTTCTGGATGAGTGATGGAACAGTGCTTTAGTTCTGAGAGAACAATTGTTACGGCATTTAAGAAGATAAAAGCTCGAGAGATACCTGTGTGTTTCAACAGTCTAATGCAGTATTCATTGCATTTAAGAAATGGTTTCCAAACCACCAGGGCTGTTGAGTCTCAGTTATGGAAAAGAGTACACATATATATCTAATTTTGAGTTCATCTGGGAATGATCACTGGAAATAGGCCTAAACATCCTGTGGTATACATTAATCTGAAAAAAAAAGGCGCAGAAGGAAATAATTTGTGGCAGACTAAATGAAAGGTTAGCTGTCCCATGGGTGTTTTAGACTTTCCCACAGTCATAGTTATGACAGTCTACAGTCTGTTGCTGGCATAGGTGAGACATGTCAAATTTCTGACAAGGCAGCAGTTCTCCTTGATGAGGCAGTGGCTCTTCTCACATAGTTTGGCTTTTTTCATATATGGATTTCAAAGCATGAGTGCAATGTGTGGCACTGAACACAAGCTAGGTAAGTGAAAGAAAGAAACAGGGATCTAGAAGTTTAAGTAAAACTGCTATCGCCTGATACACTGGACGAATTTTGGTTAAAGAGAAAACTACAGCTTGATGTGTTCCCAAATGTTTTATGGTAAAGGTGGGAAACTGAAGGGTTAAGGACCACTATGGACAGGAGAAAAATTTATGGCTTGTGTGATGGAGTGAGTGAAGGTTCAGTAGTCCCTCTGCAGGACTTGAGCAAACTGGGAATTCACCTGATAAAGATGTACTGTTATTAATATAGTGCTGGCATCTGTTACTGTGTTTGTACTCTACTCAGTCATCATGGCCTGGGACCCAGTCATGGTATGTGTAATGAAACAGAAGGTCTCTACCCTGAGAATCTTCACTTGTCAGAGTCAGAGCTGGAGTTACAGTGGACAATGTTTTATAAACTATACCTTTTCTATTTCATAACTGGTTTCCATTGTGCTCAAATTTGGATTTATCTGTGTGAAAGTTGACTGTGTGCATAAAGGCATTTTTTGTAAAGGTTGTGCTAAGGTGCTGTTAGAACTTTTCCAAGACAAAAAACCCTTCAGAAATCTTTTGAGCAATGGTATTCTCTCTAAGCAGTGTGTTTGCAAACTTTTGGGCATGCATGTGCACTCAAGCACATTCAAACTTGCATTATTCTCACTGTTTGCCTTCATTTTAAAAAACAACACAATACAACCCATAGTCCATGCCTTTTTTTAAATTTCCCGTGATCCCAAATCAGCTTCTTGAAGGTCTTTTCCTGCCTTTACATCTTTTCCTTCCTCCACAAGACATAAACAAGGTATTTTGTTGCTTTGCTTAGGTGAGTCAGCAGAAGTAACTTCTCATGTCTGTGTATATGTCACACTCCTAGCACAATACAACATTTATAATTACTTCTGTATTTTTATAAACTGACAGAATTTACAAGCATAGCATATGAAGCTAGAAATGTTTCTAAATATTTTAAAGATAGTGGCAAGCCCATGAAAATGGAGTAGAATGGAATGCTTCTCTCTGCTTTAATTATAGTGTCAGCAGTGGTTAAGCTAGGCACGGATAATATGAAGTCCATTAAAGTATATGAGGTTTAGTAACATGATACAATACCCACAAATTCCATGTGGGTGAACATGTTGCTTTAAAGATCAAAAAGAGAAGGTCATTACTAACAAGCCTGTAATGTCTTTTCAAAGGATTTACTTATGTCTAGTTCTTAGAGATGGAAATTAGCAAAATGTATAGCCTGCTTGAAGAAAAACATCTTACTTCTAGTGATACCAAGGGAAAATCAAAGTACAACAGTGCTTATGAAAAGTATGAGGAGGATATATTTTTCTCTGAGTACTCTATCTGATAATATTAACTTGTTTTATTAGCAGTTTACTCTAATACAGTCTTAATGTTGTACAATAACTGTATTTGGTTTTGTTAATGCCACTGAAAACAGTAATGAGATCTGAGGTTTTTATTTCATTCTAGTTAATAAGTGTTGGTTTATTGCAATAGAAGAGTGTGACATCAGTCATTTATATTGTGCTAGTGCAGAAATGTTAGCCCTTATTAAGGTATGTAATACAGTTTGCAGTTATGAAAGAGAAACCTTCTTGTATGAGAGAAAGACCTGCAGATATTTCAGGTGTGAGCAACAATGCTTTATCTGTAAGTCCTTATATTTCACAGGAGATTACATGCAACTGAAAGTCCATTCAAAGTAGGATGTGCCTCACATTTGTTTCCAGCTGACCTTTGTTTGTGTTTTAATGAAAAGAAACACCACAGAGGCAAGACAGATTCTCTGGGAAGCTCAGGCTGCAGTTAGATGACAGCTTTGCCCTGGTTCATAAACAAACATAACTGTTCTCACTTTTATGAAAAAAAAGTCTTTGCAAAGAACAGCTGAGCTTGGTTCTCATGTCAGTTCAGGGCTTGGTTCAGAGGAACAGCTCAGACAGGGTAGGGTTTTCCTGCAGCTGAAATGTCCGTTTTGTTGTGCTCCTGAAGGTGTGAAGGATGCAGGCTGCCCTGCACTGTGGTGATTTTGTGTTTTTCTGGACTCAACTGGACTCAGCAACTTGAGAGGACAGATGATAACAGTGCAACTATAATAAACCTTTGGACTGGATCCAAAGTGGTGCTGTCTGTCTCATATGAGCCCTCAGCTGCTGCTCAACTTTGGAGGTGCCCAGCACTGTGAAAGACTGGGCTTTGGGCTGCTTTGATGTTCTGCCCTAAAAATGTCTGACTCCAGTACACGAGGCAGGCCAGCAACAAATAAGTCTTGTCATTAATCACCCTCCAGAGCAGATAAGGGACCTGCCTGAGAGACCATGCAGGGCTAAACCATACTAAGTCCCCTAACAGAGGAAATGCTGGACAAATGGCTTGATCAAACCAGAAGTCCATGGTTTTACTACATCTCTTATCATACTGGATTTGATTTTGGTTTGTATGACTTTGCTATGAAAGCTACTTCCAATACATGTATCCTTCAACCAGATATATAAGCTGCAATTGATTAGAAACTGCAAGAAAAATTACATTCTTTTTGGCAGAGCAGTTGCAATGGGGCAGTTAATTCAGCATTAAGTACTAATGCAGAAACAGTAACTATGTATTACTTTCTTCCAAGAACTCTCACTAAAATAGCATTTGTCTGGCAAGTCATTTCCTTTTACTAGGCTATTTTCAGGGGGTCTGAGAAATACAATCACTTGTGAGATACGTCATAATAATCCAGAGTTTTTACACAGTGCAAAGGCAGTGCAAATTAGGCATAAGACATTAGGAAATAAAAGTGGTATTTAACAATCTGTTTGTTGTTGTGCACACAGCTTTTATCAAGGCTTGTTCTCTGTTGCTGTGCACTTTGTGATTTTTATTTTGCATTGAGTGCAGAACGTAAGTATGTATATGTGTAGGCATGTATGTACACACATACAGACATGAGTACAGAAATATGATATGATTTTGTTTAGCTTCGCTTCATACAGATGTAGTTGAGCATGCAGGAGTAAAGCAAAATATGCATCTGTATTAAATGCCCTTTTATTACTGTGGATTCTAAAACTTCATTTGGAAATACAAGTATCCGTAGTGCTTTTGCCTGTATTAAGCCGTAGGCAGTATTAGTTGTGACCTTGCATCTGTTTCCTTCTTTGTTTGTTTCTTTTCCTTGTTAGGTAATTTTGTAATTTTTCTTAGTCTCCAAGTGGTGTTGGCAGTGCTAGAGCAAGTAGTTTTCCAGACGACATTTTCTGTCTGTCTATTGGCTTGAGATTTCTGAGTCTTTAACTTACTCAGTAATTGGTGGTCTCATCTTAGTGATGACTAAATACAGAAAGATGGTAAACTTGACCATAGCAAAGGTACAAATAAGTTTAGTCGTGATTTAGTGAGGAAGTGTGCTTGATTATTAGGTCTGAATAATGAGTAGGTCATGGACACACAGTATTTTAATTTTCTCAGAATGGAATCATGTTTATGCTACCAGAACAAAACTTTCACTGGTATGTTGGAATGAAAGAGCAGACATAAAAAGACTCTTTTTTTTAAGTTAGACTGAATTATAGGGGAAAGCTGAGATTTCCATAGGACCAGTATTTCTCTGTTTTTAATTTTTGGTTTTAACACTTACAAGGAGAAAATCATCAGTAAATCTGTTCAAGTAGCTTCTTTTTTGATTAACAATTTTGAAGACCCCTTCATTGTCCTTAGGTATGGGCCTTACTTCATATATGCACACAAAGGAGTGTTTTATTGATTCATTAAATTCTAGCTGACTTTTTCGGTTGTACCATTTATGCAAATTTGTAACTTTTTTCAATCTAAAGTGTGAGAAGAATATTAATAACTAATTCTGCATTTACCTGGCTAATTTGCATACATTTGTGTTGTATGGTAAATCACATGAAAACCTACAGGGGAAAGGCCCAGCTCTTCTAACAACTAATAGGCTATTTTTTCTTTTGACTTGCACAAATTGAGAAATATTGCCTGTGGCAAACATAATGGAAAACTGCATTTTTAATGCTCTCACACATACTCATTTCTTTACAAAGAAAGAAGGAGATGACTGTTCTTAAAAATAAAACTTTCTAAAGCTCTGTCGCTGACACAGGATATTGGATGCTAAAACACTTCAGGTTGGTGGAATTATGATTTGCAGATTGTATAAGGTTACCTGGATATTGTATTTGACTAATGGGAGCGGTATTGTGCCTGAAAGGGCTAGAGGCAAATCAGAGCTGTAAATATTTTCTCCAAGAAAATAACAAGAGATTGTTTGTAACTTGCAGGACTAAGAGAGTGGAAGGACTGCGTAAACATTAATTTCTTATTTACAGCATCCTGTGTATGGAGTTGCTGCAGGTTCTCTCTTTGTCATGTTTCTCCAGGTGGTTACAGAAGTGCAACCTTTTTGGCTGGGCACTAAGTGTTAGGTGTTTACTCCAGTTTTATGTGTATGGCATCTCTATTTAATGTGTTGGGGAGAAGTTAAAAGTTAATTCCCTGTTGGCTTCCCAGTCTGAACCAATACTTCTGTTCAGTGTTTGTGGTTGAGAAGCACTTACCAGTGCCAAAATTTGTGTAACACACAGGGGTTGCTGGTAGTAATATATCTGCAATGAGCTGAGGTGAGATCTTGGTGAGATTCCTCAGATCTTCTTTGCCAAGAGACCCTGTTTGCTGGATGTCTTAGCAGAGGGCAGGAGAAAACACTCATCATCGTTTTCAAAAATACAGTGAGAACAGACTTGCCTCCTCAGAGAATACTCCACATGAACTGGTAAAGGAAACTTGAAATAGAAAATAGTAAAAGAATTACCATCTGCAGAGTATCTGCAGCATGCTATATCAGGGCTGTGAGGAAATGTGGTGGGAGGTGTTGGGTTTGTGTGTAAGGAACGGGTGCTCCTTTGCCAGCGTCCCCAAGTTCTAAAACACAGATGCCATCAGACTGACTCCGATAAATGGAGTACTGTTTGTACACTGAACAGTTCCAGTTTTGCTAATAGGGCCCATAGTGGATTGTGCTTTGAATATGAAATATATTTGTAGTGCTAAATGAAGATTTGAATTTCATTTATGATTTTTTTTTTTACATCAGGACTTGCGTTTTAGGAAAAGCTGCAATGCTGTAATTAGAATGCTAAGAATGAGTGAGGAGACGAGCAGAGGAAACCACTGATTACATGTGAATATCAATAAACAGGATGGTTGAGACACATTTTTATATGTGGCATTCTAATAACTTGCGCTTAGGTTAGAAACTCAGCCTCAGTTGTCAGCCAGACTGCTGCCTGTGTCAGGAAAGAAGATAGTTAATTACAGCTTTTGTCACATGACTAGCAGGTCCTGATAATCAAGTTACTTTTGAAATTTTAATTCTTTTTCTTTTTTTGTACATTGATGTTTTAGTTACCTTGCTTTGTAGGTTGATTGGGCTGTATCTGATGACTCATTTTAGGAGTTTTTGGGCTTTAACATAGTAAATTCAACTGCAAAAAGTGTTGGGGAAAAAAACCCATACCGTTTTCTGCGTATGTTACTTCCTGTTCTCTATCTATGGCTTCCTGCAGTCATTGAATAACACTGCTAAGACTTATCAGGCCGAGGAAGGACCTAACCTGTTTTTTGTATCTACTATATTAATAATGTACCATGTGTTTTCTAGCAAATAACTGCTTAGGAGTGGGATGAAGGGACCTGGTTTTGGGTTTTTTTCCCATATTTAAATATAGGTAACAAATACTGAAATATTTATGGTATGGCTCTAGATGAGGAGAGAATAATTTTATTCACTGTCTCTGCTTTCCTTACAGGGTATAAAAATGGTAGCCAGAAGTGGTTCAGGGAAGAGAATTTTCTCATGTATTTTGTCTTTATAAGCCATTTTTTGGATTCAGCTTGGATCTCGTCCTATATGCAGTAGTTCACTGCTTTTTTTTTTTTCAGTTCAACTAACGGAGATGGAATTTTCATCTCAAGAATACAGAGATCGTGACTTGAATTTCTTCTGAATAGTGGAAAATGAAGAGACCAAACGGGTTATTTTTATAATCACTGAGGTGTTTTCACATATCTTGTGATTTCGGAGGGATTTTAGTGTACGCTGCCTTCTAACCCCAAGTCTTTGTGTAACCATGAAGTCTAAACCATGTTCTTTAAAAGAGAGATGCAGGAGATTGTCATGAAGTTGCTGGTAAAGGTGAGGCAGGGCAGGAGAGGAGAGAAGTGTCACAGGAATTGTAATGAAATACAGGAACTAGCAACACTGCAGAGTTCCTCTTATTTTTTCATTGTGATTCTTCCTGACACAAACTAAACCAGTTAGACCTTTTCTATTCTAAGATCATTCATGGAAAGAAAAAGAGGGTATAACCTCTTTTGCTCCTTATAAGGGATCTTTTTTCCAAAAGTTTCTTTTTATTGTGCAAGCAGGGTTTCAATGGCCTTTTTTTTCCCTTGGGAATTTCTGGTTTTGAAATCGAAAGTGTTGCTTGGGATGAGTTCCATTAGCATCAGAGGCTTCCTGCTCTCAGAACTGGCCTCTGTTTTATAGCTAATACCACCTATAAAACAGGCAAATAGAAAAGCCTTATACCAAAGCCTTAAGGGCTAACCTGGTTTTGTGCAGAAAGGAGAACAAAATTTCTCTTTGTACCACCTAGAAAGGACATCTTTTCTTATACTGTAGCTAATTTCAGTGGAATGTGGCAACAACAGCAATAGTTTAACTGGGAAGCAACTTTAACAGATCCTAGCTGATAGAGAACAATTCTCTTTTTCCTTTCCAGAGTTCAGCAATGTTGCTGTCTTGCAAGCATGCAAGAGAGTGTCAGAGAGTTTGCCAGAGTCTTGCGTTGGAATCCGACCTTTCCTGGAAAGTAAAACACCTTAAAACCACTGATCCTTCTTCTGTTAACACTCTTTCCTGCTCTTAGGTCCTGAAGTCAAGACTTGATTTTTGCAGTTGCGGTCAGTTTGGTAGGAGATTTTTGGTTCAAACTGATCCCAGAATTTCTTTTGTAAGCCTCAGCTTTTGTTAGATCCTAGCTGCAGCATTACTTCTGCTCCAGAAAAAGCATATTTAGCGTTCATTCTTAGTAAATGTTAATATATGCCATTTGGCCTTTCTACTGTGCTGCTTTGGTCATTTGGTGTTTCGTTGTAGCTGTTGGTCAGAATGCCTGTTGGTAAGTTACCCTGATTTGGAGTTTTGTCCTCTTCAGCAAGACTTTGCCATTAGAGCTAGTTTCATGTAGAAGAATAGGACTTCAGATTTCAACTTGAGTTCAAGCTTAGAGATATTAATTTACAAAAAAACCCAGATTGAATGAGGACTCTTGGCTTTGCAAAGTAGAGAGCAAGTGTGACGTACCTAACATTCAGAGGAAAAATATCTTGAGCTTGTTGCTGGAAAAGGGGCAAAAAAAATCCCAGCTATTGCTATCATATCCTGGACATCTTAATCCAACAGGCAGGGGTTTAGTAGGATACTGGTGAAAATACTGCAGAATAAAGAAGACAGAGAACAGAACAATACTGACAAACTTACTGCAATGTGTGTGAGAGGAGGACAGATGATATGCGCCAACCTTACTCTTCCCTGTGGGTGATACTTCTGGTCTCAAGGCAAACACTGCAACTGGTCAGAGTTTTTTCTTTTAAGATGAAAAGGACAAGGGAGAGGGAAGGAGGGAGAAGAAGAAGGGAAGAAAAAAAATCCTAATTGCAGTCATCCCGCTTGGCAAGCAGTTCTTAATTTCTCAGGAAGGCCAAAGAAGTTGCAGTGTATCCTTCTATCACCTTGGTTTTGGTTGCTGAGGCACATGTGAGAGCAGAACAATATGTCGCTTTTTTGGATTTTTTTATGTTCATTACTGTTCATTCTGAAGGAGTGAAACATGATTAAAGAGGAGTCTTTCTGGGTTTATGCAAACATTGACAGTACGTAATTTCCCTGGAAAGGAAAGAAGCACTTTTTCATACTTATCGCTAAAACTGTCTCAGTTTCTGGGATGACAGGTCAAATGCAACTCCTACGGTTGCAGTATGACTGCAGTTCATGATGTAGTCTATAGGATGCAAACCCAAATGAAGACTGGTGGAAAAAGATTTAAGCAGGGAATGGATTTTAATCTTTTTATTCCAAAGAACATGGCCAGTCACTAGCTGTTGTTCGCTCTGAAGTGCATGCAAATATTATGCACACATATAAACTTTATATCTACAAAACTTTAGTTTTCTGGATTTTCCAAATAGAGTATTATTAGCTTCTAGCTATTCTAGCTAGTCAGTGATATCTTTGTTATCACTGCCTAGCAGAGTATTCTAATTAACAACACTGAGCCCAAAAGTGCTTGTTTTTGTGGACATAAACAATAGCATGTAAGCATCAGAACTAAAACTTGCCTTTAAATAAATGCGTGTCGTGATGTAGTTCAGAAATAATTTCTGAGCAGGAAAAATCCGTTAGTGGTAAAATTACTGTATGGGCTCTTTTTTGGCTAATGCTTCGAAATGTTGTTTCCACCTTTATGCTAGTAATGTGGTAATGACTATAGGATTCTTATCTTTTGAGAAATCTACAACTGCTTGTTTAGTCTGAGCAAAGCATTTAGCCAGTTGCATATATTCAGTGAGGGCCACAGAAAGGACACAATTTCCTGTATATAACCACAGAGTGCAAATATTGTACCCTAAATAACACACCAGTTACTGTAAATGTCAGTAGAGGGAGTTTTTCTGACTTTGATTTAGTAAGAGCCTACAGCAAAGCCAGCTGTTACCACTTCTTAGCTGCTTCTCATTGTGAAGGGGGGAGCATCATTTCTACACACTTTCGTCTTTTCATTTAAAGAGGGAAACAATTTTTCAAGCACTACCCAACAGGTGCAGGTACATTAGCTGTGATGGACTCTTTCTTTGCTCCTTTTTTGTGTTTGTACTAAGTTTGCTAGTTCTTGGTAAGTTCTAGGTAAAAGCTGATGCCTGCCTTGGAAAACACATCATCAAAAACTAGGGGAATCAATTTCAAGTTAGCTGAGGAGCCCTTCAAGTGTGAGCTTAGCACAAAGACAAACAGTGTGCATTGCTATGTCTGTGTATAAATTGATTTAGTTATTTGTCACAAATTGGGATAGAATTAATAGAAATGGATGAAAGAGTGATAAACAGAACAAGCTAGCATGTTGGCAGCCAGTCATCTTTTGCAAATCAAGACAGCTCCCAACAGTTGCCATTTTCTGCAAAAGGCAACTTGTTCTGCCCTAGTATGTGGGTTTTTGAATAATGAGGGAGACTAGGCAATGAAATAAAAATTACTTTGCAGTTCTTCAGGCAATATTTTTCAGCTATAGCTTTTAAGGGTTTTTGCAAGGGCAAACAAAATGTGTATGCAAATGGTCTTTCACAAGTGAAAACCTGTATGCCCAAGTCAAGTTGCTTGACACCAAGTCAAGTGTGCATGTTGAACTGCAGGCCAGTGTACAATTTCGAAACTGCAGACATTGATGGAAGTTATCAGCATGTTCAGGTTGGCAGACAATACACTAGGAAGTCCAGTCTGTGGTGACAGGCAGTTGTATTTCCCTATGATCACGTATTTTGAGGCAAGCGCAGTTCTAGAAAGGAAGTTTTGACAGCAGCACTTGTTCCTGGGAAATATGTAAGTGCTGACACTAGTCTTGTGTGTATAATCTTTTGTACTGGTGTTAGACATGTTTCCACTTACTCTTTTTCTCCTAATACAGTAAGTACTCTTAAAATGAAATACTTGGAATGGGAAATGATGAGGGAGGGCAGAAAGAAGAAATAAGCTGGGTTTGCTTTGTTAGTTATATAACATGGGAAATCATCTTCTGACTGAAGCAAGTTCAGTATTTTCTCAACAAAGGTAGATATATTGAAGCATATGGAGGCTGATTTTGCTGTAGAATGTAATGGTGTGTATTTCTGCTTTTGTGGGAGTAGATACGTAGTTCTATTTTTAGCATTGTCACCTTCAGTGTCTTTGTTTTTTCATACTTTTTTTGGTTGCTGAAGCCTATGGCCTAGCATTTCAAGGCTAGCTTTTCTCTAAGTGATCTTAATTATTCTGAAGTGTAATTTTTCAGAGTAGACACCTGCATTACAGCAGAAACCATATTAAACAACCTCTTGAGAAAAAGGTGTGGAAAGTTGAAAGGAGATAATGAAACATTGAAAATAACATGTGCTTCACTTCTTCCACGGAAAATAATCAAAAAAGGGATTAGAATTAAATCTGCAGTTCTTTCCCTGATATTCCATGATCAAGCTACTTTGTGCACTTGAACTCCTTACATGCAGAGGCTGAAATGTGTCCAGCCCTTCAGATGAAGCAAAGATAAAGGATATTTTATTTTAGCACAAAAGATGATTTGCATTTTCACTCTTACTCTTCCACTTGTCTCTTTTTCTTCCCCATTTACAGCTTCTGCGATCCCAGATAATGGAAGGAGATCCTGTCTAAAGCTTAAGGTCTTTGTGCGGCCAGCAAGTAAGTTCTTCAGATTAAGCTTTTGAGGGTGGCTTTGTAGTGCTTGCTTTACTGTGTGGTCTAGTAAACAGCAATAAATCTTTTTTTTTACTGTTAAATCTTGTGTATCTGTTCCGTACAGCAACATTTGTGTTATGATTTTCATTATATTTTCTTACCGTTTTTCATAACGCTTTGTTTTAATTACATGGCAGTTGCTAACTTGTTGTTTCTTAAAGTGTTGTACAAAAGGAAGACTATACTGGCATTTGGACAAGTGCCACAGACTTTAATATATGAATATGTTAATTATATATAGTAAATAGAGAGAAAAAAGAGAGAGAAAAAAGGAAAGTGGGGAGTTTAAGGGTGTCTCACTAACATATTTGGCTGTTATCTCTATTTTTGTTATAGACAGCTGTATGAAAACTATAGGTGTTCATGATCGTGTTTTCGATGTTAACGACAAAGTAGAAAATTCATTAGAACCAGCAGGTTAGTATGCTTAGAGAATCTCTTTTAACAAATGCGTGTATCCCTCTGGTGCTTCAGTACTTTTTTTCCTCTTCTCTCTGCATGCTTTGCATGGTAAAACTGCTCTGCTTTTGCACATTTCTAGCAGTGCTAATATCTCTTATGGTGTATTTCCTGTATCCTTGTTTAATGCAGGGGAGGAAAAATGTTGCTTTTTTTGTGTTTTGGGTGATGTGGTGTAATACAAAATGGTGTGTGCCAGTGTAAAATTTTCACCAGTATCCTGAAGTTACTGGTCCATCTGAGCCAAACACCCAGCATGTTGGCAAAACAGTCTATTTACTAACTGGGCCCAGAGTTTTAGAAATAAAGTCAATGGGCACACTTCATTTTTTATGTGGTTTCAAAAGACTTTCAGAAGAGTAGAACCATGGCTTCTTTAATGGTGGTGCATGACACAGGCATGCACCTGACAGAGTTAGTGTTTAAGTAGGAAATTAGTTCTTTGAAATTATATACATCTGTATGTATATGTGGTTAGGCAAAGTATCGTTTTTACATACAAACACACATGCACACTGATGTATATAAATTCATATCCTGTTTTTATTGAAGCAAACTTTTGAGGGGCTTGTCTGTCTTGTTTTTGAAAAACACTGCTTGAAGAATAATGCTAGCTGTGATAAAGCCCCACATCTGCCCAGGGCAAAATTGCGTTAACCTCCACTATCAATCAAGCTGGTGTCTCTCTGTGTTGAAAGTGCATGTGTATTGTTCGTATGGCTCAGGTTTATGACAGATAGAAGCATGTTCAGTTCTAGGTGTGTGAGTAATCCCACCAACTACAATGGGATGGCTCATGACGTTAATATTAGGTGGGTACATGCATACCAGTTAGTACATACCCCGAAGAACAGATTACCAAGATTTTTTTTTTTTCCTCTTACGCTATTTGAAAGAGACTTCCCTTTGGTATGAAGCAACATGCCATTTTTTTTCTCTTTGTTATTTGCAGTTCCTGTAACTAAATGTCATTATTTATACAGAAATATAAATAAAGCTTTCACTAGTTATCCAGTTTGAATGATTTACCTATGGATACACAATAGAGTTTATTATTTTTCTTTAAGAGGATTTTCGGAACTCTCCTTAAAATTTTGATTTTGAGAATCAAAGATGTTCTCTAAGTAAATGCAAGGAGAGTGCATGTACACTAGATATGTTTGTACATTTATTAACAATATTCTTCTACAGAAGGCATTAAGATGATCTTCCCCTATCTCTAGGTAACCTATGAATCTAGAAACTGAATGCACTTTTTTATGTTTTGTGATTTGGTGAACATGGGCTGATTAATATATATTTCTTCTGTTACTGGTTTGCAAAAGAGATCATCCAAGTAACAAATGCCTGATTTTGGTGAACTCGCCGAGCATTTCTTTTCAGCAGTGCTGCTCACTTCCCATTGAATGGCTGTACTTAACTAGGACCATCACAAAAGCACGTCTTTAGAAGGCAGCAGGCAAACCAGGAAACCAAAATCATACAAAGTACATCCTGCAGTCTGAGATGAAATACTATTTATGTTACCAGGAGGAAATAATAGCTTTAATGAGAAGGTTTAGTACCAAA
>Ga0181612_136869_pt1 | contig 14078 bp, 5 predicted proteins | sample HoacroProtozoa21_FD_119630 | JGI IMG/M metagenome (GOLD analysis project Ga0181612, IMG submission 119630) | Hoatzin crop microbial communities from Cojedes, Venezuel. Combined Assembly of Gp0051906, Gp0051904, Gp0051908
CAGTTTTGTGTCATCAGTAAACTTGCTGAGGGTATACCACCCCTTTGGTCAGTCGAGGTCAGCTGTCCCAGCTACGTCCTCTCCCAACTACTTGTGCACCCCCAGTCTGCTCGCTGCTGGGATGACCTGAGAAGCAGAAAAGGCCTTGACACAGTGTAAGCACTGCTCAGCGGTCACTAAAACATCCCTGTATTATTCACACTGTTTTTCCAAAACATAGCCCCATACTAGCTACAATGAAGAAAATTAACTCTGTCCCAGTGAAAACCAGCACAATGTGCCAACCCTTTTCAGAAATGTATCACACATTCATTTCAACTGGTCTGATGTGACTTTAGTCAGCAGTAGAACTATCCACATGTGAGAGCCTCACCACTTCAAAGTATTTGGCCCATACTGGGAACAACATATAATGCTGTGCCTTTTAATCCTAAAACAGGACTGCATATTCTGTGGTTTTATTTAAACCTCACATAGTCAGATGCCATATTTGGGTTTGAAATTCTCTGGTTTTCTGTGCATAGCTGGATTGCTCCTGCTCCCCTAGAAGCCTGTGAGAACATTGACTTGAATCAAAGTGCACTCAGCGTGCAAGGAGGCAGGAGAAGCATCTGGTTTATACACACCTACATGCATACTGATATCATTCTGACAGGTTCATGTAAAAATAATCTCAGTATTTACTTCCAAATAGTCAAAATCCCCCTTTCCTTTTATGATAGGCTCCACTGTGCCTGTTCAGATTTCCAGGTGTCATTTAAGAATGTGAAGTGCTCCTGAAACAAGGCGCAGAACAGCTAAATCTGCTTCTGATATAAATGGCCCCAGCTCCTCTGCACAACAGAGATGGCCAGTGGATTTGACCTGGATGTATATTCACCTGTTCTCTAAGGGCAGAGGGTCAGTATTTTATTGTGTTTTGTTGTTTTCTATAAATATCATTCTGATTGAAATCTGAATAAAATGCTTTGAAAATAATGAAAGTGTATCACCAAAAAATACTGCGGAGGTGTAATCTTTGACCTGGTTTCCCTGAAAATGTTCAAGAGACATTTCTATGAGCACAGCAGGATTTTTACAGCTCGCATTTCTGCTCTGTGGTGCTCTCAGAGGGGCAAATTGCATAGAAAAACATTAGATGCTAGATTAGATAATAACATTAGCATTTAAGATAAACTTTCCTTTCTTCACAAAGATAAGCCCCCATTATTTAAAATGTGTTTCATCTTCTAGTTCCTCCATACGGGACACTTCTGCAAGCTACCTGCCAATAGCAATTAAAGCTTAGTTTGCAAGGAAAGCGGGTTTAATTGCCAAAGCACTATTTATAGGAAATCTCCCATGAGGATTACTGAGCTGCAAGAATGCAGATTAAGCAGAATGAGAGCAGCAGGGAATGTGATGCACTTTGGCTAAACAGCTCTGTCAGGCTTGATAGGTGTGGGTGCCGTAACAACACCGGTGACAGCCTGACGTTGCTTCCCCCACCCAGAGCTGGGTGTTTCAGGCACTGTGCAGTGTGACAGCATGTCCTTAGAAATTTCATGGCAAAGCATCTTCTCTTTCCAGGTATTTACCCCCGCCCCCTCTCCACCCAATAGCCATCACAGCTGAGACTCTCATCCTTGGGGGTTTGCTGGATTTGAGATCTGAGGGATTATGGTAGTCCCCATGCCAAAAAGATGTACAGAGAAACCACAGTTCTGCCCCAAAAGGGCCTGGAAGGTGTCAGGCAAGGGCATTAGCCCTGCATTTCACTGCATTCCTTGCAGCAGCACATGAATGAGTTCATCTCCTGCTTTAGCATTGTCCTGAAAATAAAAGAATAACATGACAGATAACGAGAGACAACCACAGCAAATCCAGGGGTTAAAGTGGGGTCTCTTCAGTTCTTTGTCACTGCCTGCTGTCCTCATGATCTCCAGCTGCCTAGCACAGAGCAAAAGCTGGACTGTGTAAAGGGCGGATCATAGACTCACAGGATAGTTGGTTTTGGAAGGGACCTTTAAAGGCCATGTAATCCAGCCCCCCCTGCAATGAGGAGGGACATCTACCACTAGATCAGATTGCTCAGAGCCCCATCCAACCTGACCTTGAATATCTCCAGGGATGGGGCATCCACCACCTCTTTGGGAAACCTGTGCTAGTGTTTCACCACCCTCATCGTAAAAAAATTTCTTCATTTTATCCAGTCTGAATCCACCCTCTTTTAGTTTAAAGCCATTACCTCTTGTCCTGCTGCAACAGGTGCGCTTATTGCTCTCTCTGCCTTTACTTCTGAACGTCTTCAGCTTTCCCTTTTTACCTGCACAGTTCACCTGCCCCATTTGCCTTCTCAAACAATATCTTCCCCTCATTCAAGTGGAAGCCTGCTGGGAAAATGGGAAATTTTTTGCTTTGCTGTTAATTCTTCATAATCTTCATTATTATCATCAACATCAAGTTGACTAAGAGCATAAATGTTGGGAGATTTTGGCAAAGCAGGCACTGAAAATACAAACATTTATTAAGATCAAATGTTTCACTGAGCTTTAAAATAATTTCTAATTGTTTAAGTACATATTTTAAACAATCTGAGATAAAAAATCATGATAGTTAATTATAAAAAAGTGAAATTCTTTTATTTTTTCAAGATATTTTAGCTTTGCTTAATGAATAAATTAGCTCATCTGACAAAAATTCACAGAAAATTAGGTGTTGTCAAACCTACATTTTCACCGAAGGGGTTCCAGCTGAAAAATTACATCCTTCTCTGATTAAATCCCTCATTAAGATTCAAGTCTTTTCTGTAAGTAAATCGGTAATCTGGTAAAAAAGGGTAATATCATCATATTCCTTGTGGCCTTGTCTGTATCCATCTTATTCTACCTTTTCTAATGTCTAAATTCCTTGCAACAGGGATTGTGTTCATAATGCGGTCCACAGCTTGCCCAGTTCCCAGAGCTCTGTCATTGCCTATTAACTCTTATGCTCCCTAAGATGCAAATGCCATGCTTTCTGCAATGATGGTAACGTAATACCACCATCATGACAGTTCATCTCTTTCCAGGCTTTTGCATTGCCCAAGCATACGATGGGATCTAAGCTAAATTTTAAAGATTTTTCTGTGTCTGCAAAAGTTTGACAGCTCTGTTTTCATTTTTTTTAAGGAAAATTGAGTGATATCTCATAATGCCTTGATTGCTGGAGCCAGAACTTTAGGAAAAAGAAAACAAACAGAGGAGGAACTAGATTCAAACAGAAGCTGTCTACATGTCTGTGTCTACAGGAGGACGAGCTGTCTAAGCTTCTGTCATAGTCCATGGAGATGATACTCCATTGAAAATCAGCAAGACCAACAGCAGAACCTAGCAAAGTCACAACACTTAATTCTTAGTTTCATAATTTCCGCAGTCCTTTTACTTGAACTGACATAAAATCTTATGCGATAGCATGGCATCACTTTATTTATTTGCAGTTATCTGCAAGAAACAGTTCCTCTTGCAAGAGACCCATGCAAGTTATGTAGAATAGGACAATAAACGTCTTGGATTTACCTCACTGAAAAGCACCTAAATGTAGAGCCCCCATTCTCTTCTGATGGTAGAGGAGCAAAACCCCAGCAAGTGCAAGTTACGAGAACATTTCAGTGCTGAATCAGGACAGATATTTAATGACCTAGATACAGATATACATAACAGAAGCCAAATTCTTAGAAGACTGATCCATGTTTCTGTCGTTTTCCTCTAGGGCAATCTGGGGAACGGAGTGTGTACATGCTCATGAAGTGAAGCAAGAGCTGAGTGTCTGTGAGTGAGAGGAGAATATTGCATCTTGCATCACTCAGCATTTCAACAGCCGAAAGTATGTCGCTTACTATTTTTCACATATATTCGTTCTCCTCCGTATTATTCTCTATTTCTTCACTCTTTTAAGACCTGCTCTCTCACAGGCATCAAAGGTCCCACTGACTCTCACTGGCTTGAAGCTGGGGTTCAGAAGCAGATGAGCCCACACTGAAGTCAGGAGCCTCCTAACTTTGAAGCCTGAGGATATCCAGATCTGATCAAGGCTTGGCTCCTACTCATTTGAAATAGTTCTGTATTTTCCCATCCTTCTGACTGGATCTTTGCTCTTAGCTGGCAGTGGGACAATGTGGTGATGCACATGTGAACCACACTCCCCAAACAGAAGGCCAACAAAAAAACAGGGTCTGCCTCTACAGCTGACTCACAAGCACCAGGAACAAACTGTAACATAAAGGTTTCGAGGGGGAGCATCTTGTTCAGAACCCTATGAACTGCACTCTCTGTTGAGTATGTTCTTGCCAAAGATTATCACTTCTAATTAATCTAAAACAGGAGGAGAACTACTTTTTAAGCAAACCTCAAAAATTATTATTTTTAAGGCTGGTAAATCTTTGCTAGTCAGTTATTGGTGCCATATTCGGAAGCTCAGACAGAGCTAAATTATGCCTCAGATTAATGTATCGAGCAGTTCAGAGGTTAGACAAACAGCTGTTTCTGAAGCAGGCACACTACAAAGCCTGACTGTTCGTTGGAAGGGCAGATACAGCCTAGCTAAAGTCCCAGTGGGCTAACTTTTATTTGTTTCTGATTGGGTGATATCCAAAGCTGACTCCACGCTACTGATGACCTCCCATAGCAGGGGCAGAAAGTTGAACCTCTGGAGCCAGTGTGATTTTACCAGTCTCTGGGAAAAAAACACAACAAATCTTCAGTGACTCTGAGATAATCTGCAAAATGTTGCACTTTCAGAAATGAGCTTCAAAAATTCCAGAAAAAAAAAAAAAAAAGTGTATGTAAAACAGACAGACTACAGGGAAAAAGAACACACAAAATCCCAGAATAAAAACTTTCTTGTGACATTTTGCAAAGCTATTAGTTAATCAAGAGCAACCATTTCTTTGAATGTGGGTATATGTGACATGCATGCTCAACGAATTATATTCTAAATGCCAGATAACTCAATGGGAAAAGCACAACACACACTGTTACCTGATATCATTGTAAGTATTTCAGCAAAGCACTGAGGTCTTCATTCAGAGCAGCAGCAACCCACTTCGGAACAATGCTTAGACGCTTACTCTGTGTGAAAGAACTGGCTGTAAGAAAAGAAAACACAACCTAGGTTGGAACATCATTTTAAAAAAAATCAGAACTAATGGATTCAATGGCAAAAGTCCTATTAGTTGCAATGAGTGATTTGATCCCAACCTGACATAGATCTGCTTCCCAGACCTCATGGGAAACGTTCAGATGACATGTCTTAGACATCTTCCTTCTGCCTAATATTTAAAGGCTTGTGTACCTAGCGCTCCAGAAGAAATGCCTTTATTCACTATTTTGTCAGAAAAAAGTAGGCTAAGCTAAGTAGACAGAACTGACTCAATAAGAACTGTGGAGTTTTCTGGAGTTTCACAGATACACGCTCAGAACACTTCAGTGCAGTAATACTTTTTCAGTGATCTATAGTGAATTTTCTGTCGTTTTTCCTGCTATTACTCTGTCTGATCCAAACATGATGAGAAGTGACTAGAACATACCTCTGAACACCTTCATTTAGGAGAACTTGTAACATTCGTGAAGTAATCCCTACTGATCACTAAGAAGTATTGGTCCAGAGAATCAGAACATACTGTAGCCTATATTCTGAAGTAGGGTAAAAGAAACCTACCCTACTCATATATTGCACCTCTAAAACTATCTATATGCTTAAATTGAGGTGCATGATAGAGGACCTTGCACAGTATATTTCCAGTTTTATAGTCTTAACAGGGTTTATCGGCCTCCTAAAGCTATTATTGGTGAGTTCAGTTCATTGCTTTTTCAATGCCACACTGCAGTCCACCATGCAATGAGGATGGGAGCTAAGCAACCTTTGCCAGCCATGGACTACATCTGTGGGGGTCAGGCTGTAATGGCTCTGTCTAAACTGAAGTGTCAGCACAGGGCTTGATACAAACTCTTCATGGATCGACACTGTCTGCCTTTTAGATCCCACTCCAGCAGAAGACAGTGCGAATACAGCGCTTGCAAGCCAGCTTAGATCTTCAAGCTCAAACCCACCAAAAGCAATGAGGCTTAAAGAACCCAATGTGTTTTATGTACATCAGGAGTGTATCAGTTTTAAATACAGATAGTGTCTTGTCCGAGTAATGTACCTTCAAGGAATGCCATGTTGCAATTGGATGTGTGTCTGCAATCCCCTTTCTGTCAGGAGGTCACCAAGAGGTCTAATGGGGGGTTTGATATCACCATATGTCTCTGCTGGGGTGGCTTGGAAAGCTGTCTTGCAGCTTAAAAGCAAGTAACACAGAGACAATTCATGCTGAGAAATCCAGGGGGAATAACTGGTTATTAGTTCACTTCTTGTGGGCCGTATGGAAGCAGTGAGTCATTAGAAAGGATAAACTCAAATTGCAACCGGCTTTACTTTTATATTGATAACATCTATTGCTAAATTATAACAATAACAGTGACGTTATCTTCAGAAAAGTGCTTCAAAGTGCCACTTCCCATCTTGTTTGTGCTCTGTATGAAGAAGAACGCTAGTCGCCTAGCTAAAGCATAGAAGAGATGTGGGTTTGATTCCTGGTCCTGCTACGTGTTTCCTGTCTTGCCTTGGGCAAGTCCCTAAATCTGTCTGTGTCTCATTTCCACCTCTCTGAAATGGGGATCATAGTACTGTGTGCCTTTCATCCACCTCTATTTAAAAGGTAAAGCCCTTGTGTCGCAGACTGGTTTTAACATCTGCATATCGGTATGTGTACATGCACAGGAAGAGAGGAGAGGGCTTAAAATAAGACTCATATTTTTGTTGAGTCCCATAAGTACTAAAGTAATAGAAACTCTGAAAAATTATGGGATTTCTTTAGAATGTACAATACAAACAGAGTGAGAGTCTTCTAAACAAATATTGATATTTCCACCTGAGCTTCTAGTCCAGAATCACAGCCAACAAAGAGGATTAGGCCCTTCTTTCCCAAAAGTATCCTGGGCTGCATGAAAAGAAGCGTGGCCAGCAGGTCAAGGAAGGTAGTTCTCCCCTATTCTCTGCTCGTGCGAGACCGCAACTGGAGTACTGTGTCTAGCTCTGGGATCTCCAGCATAAGAAAGACACGGACCTGCTAGAGCGGGTCCAAAGGAGAGCTGCAAAAGTTGATCAGAGGGCTGGAACACCTTTGCTATGAGGAAAGGTAGGAGAGTTCAGCCTGGAGAAGGCTTCAGGGACACTTGATTGTGGCCTCTCACTACTTGAAGGGGGCTTATAAGAAAGATGGATATAGACTTTTTACCGAGGCCTGTAGTAACAGGACAAGGGGCAGTGGTTTTAAACTGAAAGAGGGTAGATTTAGATTGGACTGAAGGAAGAAATTTTTTACCATGAGTGTGGTGAGATGCTGGAACAGGTTGCCCAGAGAAGTTGTGGATGGCCCATCCCTGGAAGTGTTCAAGGCTGGGTTGGATGGGTCTTTAAGCTCTAGTTGAAGATACCCCTGTACATGGCAGGAAGGTAGGACTAGATGATCTTGAAGAGTCCCTTCCAACTCAAATCATTTTGAGATTCTGTGATTCTATGACTTCTTACTGATAGATATAATTCATACAACAGGATATGGTTTTCCTGCACAGACCACATTGCATGACGAGTAAAAGAGGTAAGAGACAGGTTTGTGCATCTCATTCCATATTCATTCACTCTCCAACCCTCTCCCCTGGTACTTCCATTCCTTCTGTGTTGTCTCAAAAGACCTTCTATCTCAAGGCTGTCTGAAAAGTCTTTTCTTCTCTAGAACCCTGTCCTTTTATTGGTCTGTTAGTCCAGTCCTGAGTTCACTGCTTTTTCCTGGGTAACTTGACCACTTGCAATACTTCTCCCCTGCTCCATCAAATCTCTGCCTCGCAAAGTTCTCAACTCACACGTCCAGCTTGGGGCATGAGAAATCCAGTGCGGTTTAGCCCATATGAGTGTATACACTACTTAAAGTGAGTCATGCTCAAATGCTCAAAGTGAAATGCCTTGCGGGGTTTGACAAGCACAGTCAGTCCCGTGGACACTTATGCCCATCTTTCATGGAAACCACAAACAGCCTAAAGGAGTTTTTTCACTTTTAATTTACCTAATAAGAAACTCTGAGTTGGTTTTAAAGTTATTTCATTAACCGTTTTGGGCACTACAGACTAGCAGCTAAGAACAACCTTTTCAACGAACCGCCTGAGGAGGTTGGTTATTAGAGCTAATGACCATCACCTAAAAGCTTTCATGTGCCTTGAAATCTGCAGTCCAATATGAAGCCAAGAAGAGCTTTTTCCTCTGTTTTTTCAAGTACTTGAAATACAATGTTTTCATTAAGCCTTCATACTTGCCAGGTCATTATTTTTGCCTGTTTCCAGTTATTATTTTTTCTTCATTCACCCAGCACAGGCTGCATAATAAACAACATAAAATAGATATTGGACGATTAAACTGCAGAAATACTAGCTGCTGTATGAAAGAAAGTTCAGGACTTATAAGCCCTTCATTTTTCTGTTTCCTTGGCAAATAATGGCATCTTAGTCCACTTCTAAATGACATGTCAGAAAAGAAAAGATATCTTCATTCAGCATTGCTACAATAAAGTGATGATTTCTCAAAAGGAAATGCAGCCTTAGTAGGTGTGTAAGTGATCATTATAGAGCACCCGATTTGTTAGGAATTTTCACCTAAAGGCATTTTCAACATCAGTTTTTCTCTATTAGCAGATGTTGACTTTTTAATGAGATCATTGCTGCAGTCTCCAGTGGTGCTATTTCAGTTTGTCTCCAATTATAAACTCAGTAGGTCACAGCACAGCCTGAGGGGAAAAAAAAAAAAAAAAGGAAAAAAACCCACAAACAAAACAATAAAAGGAAAAGCCCACAGAGAGCGAAACCTATCAATAGTCCTATTAAAAATGTCAAGTACAAACTCTGGGCTGAGGGGGCAACCAGCAGGCACAGATTCAGTTTCATTTTATACTGAAAGAAATACTAACATATCCCCACACTGATTACATTTAAACCTCGTATGCCTGGGGGTTTCACTCACAGAAATATGAACGGTCCGTCGTGAACACTCTGGGGACATCATCTCATGCCTGCAGCAGAGGCGTACCAATATTGGGAACATCCCTGTCGATATTCCACAGTAAGAAGAAATAAGGACATCGACAGATTAGCATTGTAGGTCAGCTGGGGACTGTGCTTTTGAAGAGAATATCCCAATTGCCTCCACATGTGTTGGTTCATGCTATGGAGCAGGCTCAGAATATAAAAGCTGTATTCCTTCTGGATGACACTGGGGAGTTCAATGCTCTCTAGGGGCTTGCCTAATGCACTCCAACCACCAATGGGCATTCAGATCAGAGCACCAGACTAGCAATTATTTGAAACAACCCCATCCCACCTCCAGAAAATGTCAGAGTGCCAACATCAGTACCATAGCACTATCCTTGTCAGCTCCTACCAGGTCACACTACTTATGAGCATAGACTTATCTGAAGTGCAACATGACAACAGACAACTGCGACTCTGAAGGTGTAACCACATTGCTGAGAATCTTTTTCTCAACCTTAAGCAATTTTCTATTCCTCTTGAAAGTACTCAGAAATTTTAAAAGCTGACTCACAAGCAGAGATTCCTGACAGAAGGAAAAGTTGTCTTTGCAGCTACGCAGTTAGCAATAGCACTGAAGGATGGAAAGGTCAAAGGAAAATAACATTATTGCTAGAACAAGTCAGAGCACTGTTTTGCCCAAACCACAGGGAAAAGGGCAGGGTAAACTGACTGTGAATACATTTAGTCCGCAGATCAGAAAAAGACTTGTAACCCATCAAGGAGACAGAAGTTGAAAGCATCCCACAGGCTGCTGTTATCACTGTTTCTGGCCAGTTCAAAGATGGAGATTGATCATATTTTTAGAGGGATTATATGAAATAGCTGTCTCTGACTACAATAAATTGGACTCTGTGGCCCAGTAAATCTCTTTCACTCTTATTTTCTCCTAAGCTCCCCAGACAGACATGTCCTGTGGGCAAGGATAAGTGTGAACATTAGCAGGAATGAAGACTTGTTCCCACCGAGATCCTATGTTACCACTGCCGTGGTAGGTGACAATCAGCACAGTTCCTTCTTGTCAAACACTTCTTTGAAGCCTGGAAGAAAAGAAGGACAAGACAGCCTAAGCAAGCTGATAGGACACCACTGTTTCTCATGTCACTCTCTCCCTTTCCCAAGAATTACCGACAATAGTGGACACCTGTGTTAAAACCTTCTCTCGTTTTTATGGAAGGTATGAAACCAAAATCACGGTATTTTAGCAGTATGTCTATACAGATGATTACACGGTTATCAGTCCTAATATAATAAGATACTAACTTCTAGGTGAAAACAATTCTAGTGAATGTGGAAAAAAAAAAAGAAATACTGCTATGCACGCAGGCAGAGATGTGAGTATCTGTTGATGGTGAAGGATTACAAAGACAGACGAAGCTGGTAAGTCACAAGTTCTCACTTTATTCAAAGAGCTGAAAAATGCATCACAAAAAGGAAACCCTACACTATTTCCATGTTTTAAATGCAGAGACAAATGAGACGAGTCTACCCTTTCACTCTTATTACAGAATTAGCAGTGTCCTCCTCTGCAGATAGCAGTACGGTTCCCCTGGGGTACGGGGGGACCCAGCACTGACCTGTCCAAAGTCACAGAGCAAGCTGAAGTCAGGAACCTTACTGTCATCCTCAAGGAGTACAACTTTCCACAGATTGCTTCCCTGCAATTGGTTCCATTTGAGTACATCTCTTATTACTTGCCACCAAGTCTTTATGACAGTTTTTTCTTCAGCAATGTCAGGCATTCAGCTTGGGCAGTGCTCCGTAGGAAATAGCTCCCTGTGCTGTTAAGGAGGACACGTTGTGCAGGTATACCATTGCTAAGTGTAACAAAAAAAATGAAAGGCTACAGGCTTCTGTTCACCCAGAAAAGCAGGTTTGACAAAGCAGAACAGAGACTCCTGAACAAAACACGTTTGAGATCATCTTGTACCATTCTGTCATCTTTGTTCTGCAAACTCCAGCCACGAAAGTGACTTGGGTTCATCCTGAAGTATTAGTTTCTTTAATTGCCTCTAGGACATCTCTCTCTTTTTCTCAAGAAGAGAGTTCTTAAAGTTTTAAAAAGAAAAACAAAACAGTTTATGTTAACACTACATGAATGTGACAAGAAGCCAACTCATTTGTTTAAATGCCTATCAGACTTCATGTTTAGACTCCAGGCACTTTGACAGGGAATCTCTTACTGATGAACATACCTGGCCATTGCAAAAGGAGGAAGAAGGAGTAGTGGATGAGAAGGGGGAAAAAAAGACCTCTCTCTAGATTTACAAATAAGAGAGATTCTAATCAACACTAGCTTCTACTAATAGCACCATCCATTTAATCGGACTGGCACCATATTCATCATTTACACCCGGAAATAATGAGTGAACATAAGCTGCATGACAAACTCTATGGAAATTTTATCTTATTATCTGTCAGTACAAGTCCAGAAGAATATCAAGTGATGTTGGTTTCAGGATGGCCTCAGATTCTGCTATGACACGCTCACACTGTTTAGGGCTGCCACAGAGGCATTCCTCTCTTCATCCAGAGAAAGCCGCTGAATATCCACATTGACCAAAAGTGTACAGAGAATCACTTTATTTCATTTTTTACATTAGACATTTGAGAAGCATAGCTCTTGGGAGTAGATGAAGCTTCCCAGTTATATTCAGCTTTGTCGTTAAGAAGACTATCAAAAATATTTTCAGACTTACCTTTCATTTAACCATTCAGAAATTATTTCATAGAGATCCAGCTCTCCAAAGGCCTTGCTTCAAAGAAAACTTCATACACTTTAAGACAGAGGCAGAGCTGTTGTCCTTCCTCTTTTTCTGCAACAGATACTTTTATGAAATAACTTAAGTATTGTGAAAAATACTTAGAGCTCTGGAGTTGTGGAAGCTGCTGCAGAAGACTTACTGAAGCCAACAGCCTAGTGCTCTGAAGAATGTCTAAAAACTGAGATTTTAAACACTCTATACATAGAGAGAGAGAGGTCAGAAAATTGGTGGTAATACCATTTTCTGAAAAGCACTTGTCAGCCCTGATAATGATTGCTTTATGCAATGCCCATCAATGTGATGACAAATATTTTTGTTTGTGTTTCTTTCAATGATGGTAGTATGAATAATATAAATACTATATCAGAGCTGAGGTTTTTTATCTGCAACAGTACCCCTACGTGACAAGACCAAAAGTCAAAAGATCTGCCAAGTGTCTCAGTGAAGTTTGTTACTCTTTCACCGACACTGAGTGTCTTTTGCACTCGTCCAGATTGTTTCCCTTCCAACTGCACCTCACACCTCAACATTTAGTATCATAGATATCTTTCAACTTTTCTCCCTAGTCCGACACTCCATTCAGCCAATGTGCTAGACAAAATAGCATCCCAAGCCTAAGGGAAATCTCTGGACATTCCCATGCCTTTCCTGAGCATATGAAAAGTTACAACAGAAGTAGAGTGGTTTGGCAGAAGGAGACATGGAAAATAATAAGTAACTGAGTGAGACAAAGAAATCAAGTACATGGAAAGGGATTCAAAATTCAGCAACAGATGTCAAAGTGAGGAAACTAGAAATAAGCGGAACATGAGGATCACTCACTGAGCAAGAAGTACAGGGAATAATTACTACAAAAAGAGATTTGTAGTGAAGTCAGTAGCTTCCAACAAGATCATCTGGGATTCCCTGAGGTCAGTGAAAGTTTTCTCACTGAGGTCAGAAGGATCTGAATTTTCATGCCTGGAGGCATGACATTCCTCTCAAGAGTGCCTGTTTTTAAAGTAATGAAATTTCCTTGTTAGAGCAAAGACCAGGCTATTGCATTTGTCTGAGCCAGCAGCAGCAAGAATGTCTCTGGAGAAAGTGAAACACTACATTAACTTATCAGAAAAAAAAATGTTGAAAGTACCTTTAAGTGGCAGGTGTTTATGTTTAAACATCCAACATAATTTTAGTTTACATCAGCTGTAGCGCTTAATGGTTTTTTACATCCAGCAATGAGCCAACATATAATTTTTTGGTACTATTTTCAGGGCTTCAGAGAACTGCCAAGAATTGCAATAGGAGGAAGTCCATTGTTTTTCAGCTCACCTCTACTGGGAAAAATCCTTATCTCCCAACTGGGAGAACTGCCAAAGTTGTTGCTGTAATAAATATTACTTTACAAATTCTGGATTAATTTTAGCAATGCAGAGTAGATCCTTGGTGTTTAAAGACTTCTATTGTCTCAGCTCTCTTTAGTTTCAAAGAAGACCTCTATCGAGACAAAAAGCTAACCTATCACTGACTCAGATTCAAGCGGCAACACGATTTCAATGTCCCTAACGCTTCTTAGAAGCTACAAGAGTTGAAAAGAATTTGTATTTTGATGAGAGGTCTACTACACAGGATGCCTGCATTAGGTACCTACAGGCCAGTTGCAGACACATCTAGTGTGTCTAGAGAATAACCCAGCAGCATTGTGTACTTGGCCATAATGTTAGTGTTTGTAGAGAATACAATAATATAATGTTAGTATTTCCTGCACTAAAGTAGTTTTGTAGCTTGAGGCATTCAGGCTTCAATTTGCTCCCTGTTCAATGCCCTCCGTTGGAGGTAACATGAGCTGGTGCCCAGAGACCAGCACTGCTCCCACCAGAACACAGGGATGAAAAAGAGTGAACAGGGCTATGCCCACAAACATCCTTTTGCACTGCAAAAGCCCGAAGACATTTGCCATGACCTCAAGTAATTTATTGTAGCCACAGTACGGCAGAGCAGGGTGCTGGATCTGAACACCCCTTGGATGTCATGTTGGGCAGAGAGGAACCTGATGAGGTTCAACAAGGCCAAGTGCAGGGTCCTGCACCTGGGGAGGAACAACCCCATGAACCAGTACAGGCTTGGGGTGGACCTGCTGGAGAGCAGCTCTGCGGAGAGGGACCTGGGTGTCCTGGTGGACGACAGGTTAACCATAAGC
>Ga0181612_162292_pt1 | contig 14078 bp, 8 predicted proteins | sample HoacroProtozoa21_FD_119630 | JGI IMG/M metagenome (GOLD analysis project Ga0181612, IMG submission 119630) | Hoatzin crop microbial communities from Cojedes, Venezuel. Combined Assembly of Gp0051906, Gp0051904, Gp0051908
AATCTAATTTTTGCATATTTTTCAAGCTGTTAGCCCTCTGCTTACTGTGAATATTAAGCCCTGTGAGACAGAGATAACAAATGAAGTGGATACCTGTACCCCATTATAAACCACCGAGAGCAACCTTAAATTTTGCCATCAATAATCTATTGGCAAAATGCAATGCAGTCCTGAAGCTCACTGCATGAGCTGAGAATTATTTCATTATTCATTATTTCCGCACAGAGAAAAACACCACTCTGTGTTCTTCATGACGGGATTTTCAACGCACCCCTCTGGAGGCAGCTTCTGAATTCCGGCACCAAATTCCTCTCCTCTCCCCCGACACGTTCTTCTAACAGCACATCACTCGGGTGCTTCTGGTCAAGCGTAACAGTTTAAAAAGGCAACTCTCTTCACGCTTCCAGGTACTGCCCTGTGGTCGAGGCACCGTGATCCAACAAGCCCACCACCCCTACCTCAAGCCCTGCAGCTCCGCAGTGGTAGTTTTAAGACAACTTCCACGCACACACCTCTCTCACTAAGGGTTAAGAAGCCTCACATCACTAGTTATCCATCTTAGCTGACGAATAAGAGTTAATCTTCCTTCACTGCTGGAACTGAATCTGAAGCACCTGCACCATAAACTTCATGCAGTCTCCCCAGGAGACTCTGCTGTTGCCCGAGATTGAACATCAGGGTTTCATAACCACGACGCTGCTACCACCGGCACCGCAGGAGCAGCAGCTACAGGATGGCAAGGGTGGTGTCTGCATCACGCGAGGAAACTGTCCATCCCGAGGACAGCGCTTTGTCACTGGAACATCGTTTCCACCTCAAATTTCAGCTTTTTATTGCTCAGCTGTTTCATCACACACTGAAAGCTGGGGTACGAGATGTCAGCTCCACCACTGCCCCACCTGCCAGCCTGCTCCAGCCCACCATGTCCAAACCTCAGTCCTGACCTAGGAGACTTCACCTCCATCATGCCTGAGAAGAGTCCCGAAGTTGAGACATTTGCTGCGCAGTCTTCCCTATTTTCAAGGAATAAACAGGCTTCTCTCGGCTTCTGTGAACCATGGAGCAAAAGATGACAGTCTAGATGGAATCTCAGTTCTTAGACAACTCGCACTGCTCCAGCTCCCAGTGCTCCTCTCCATGGCAGCAGTACTGGAAACCAGACATTCCTGCGTTGCTGTCTGACCTTGGTCTTTGGGAAAGTCAACAACAGCCCCCCAAAATACGAGGTTTTATTTCTAACATCGCTTCCTTGCAGCACATTGCCCCAGGAAGTCCAACGGCTTCCTTACCATGGTATGCTGTTGTGTATTTGCATGTTCATTAGTTTTGGCAGCTTGTCAACTTTCCCTTAACCAATTCAAGCAAGAAAAAGAAAACAGTGGCTTCATAGCTTCTCTCCGAAAAAAGCTGATGAGAATTTCACCGGAGGTGAAAGCAGAATTTCTATTGCCTGCAGTGATCCTTTTGCCAAACACTGAAGACCTGCACCATGCAATGAAGAAGTGAAAGCTTCTCAGAGTGAAGATGGCAAAATCCAATTAACTAGGAAGCATCAAGCAACTAAGCAACAGGGTAACCATAAAACACCTCCTGTCCTCAATTCTCCTGAGAAAAGGACACAATTAAGAACAGGCCTGCCCTCACCCAGCATGAGACCACAAGGGTTTTGTGCATTTTAAGGCTCCTCTCCACATTAGAATAACAAACTGGACAGAAAAACAAAGCAAAACCCCAAATATACTAGTGTCGTTATTAATCACTTCTGACTCCTCACATGAGCATACTGCAAATTCAGCCTTGGCACTTCTGCCAGCTCTGATACCACTTAATTGCTGGGAGTGTAATTAAAGTACTGTTTTTACAGGCCACAGAACATCAGCACCACGTCCCTTCGCCTGCTAAAGGCAGTTGGGTGCTCTCTGCCTCTGAGCAGAGCAATGTGCAAAGACACTACCATAGCAGGAACATAACAGCCTACAGCACAGCATTTACTTGCTTTTAAGTGTTTCACGTGGACCGGCCAGGTCATCAATACCCAAATTCAATTCCTTTTTAAACGAGATGGAGCAGGGGAAGCACTGCAGGGTTTGTTCGTATGCAAGAGCTCCTCACCTCCTAGGCAAACTTGCATGCTGAAAGCATCCACAAACATCCAGACAAGGAACATGATCCTCTAAAGTTCTCAAAATGACTGTTTCAAGTTTTTCCTTACGTTATGTTTGGAGTTTTTCATCACTCCTTTTCTACCATCATTGCTCAGAAACATGAAGGGGCACAGCAACAGCTGGGAAACCCCTCAATGTGCTGCCACACTGGACCCAGCCTTCAAATGAAGGTTCCTCATGCTTGTACTGGGTGATGTAGACGTGCACCTACCATGTCCCAAGGTGGGTGTGGGCATGCCCTACCTTCTCCTTGCTTGACCGAGGTACATAGCACAGTCCAAGCTATACATCCCCTTGGTTCTTTCCAACCGCAGAATGCAGTTTTGCCCAGCCAGACTTTGCTAGGGATTACTCAGAAGCTACAAGTCCCAGTGCAGATTAAGCACAACTTCTGTCTTTGTGCCTACTGGATGGACAGCAGGGCCAGCGGGTCAGCATCTGGTGGCAGAGAAGGGAAGCAAGGCTGACAAGCAGGATTTTACCCAGACTTGCCCCAGTGAGCTGGATTTGCAGCCAGACATAACGAATGCAGTGACAACGATGCCTCCTTGGTTTATTCTTCGTGCAATCAGGGGTCTCAGAGTCAAACACTGAGGGGGCAGCAGGCACATGTGATCTCCCGAGAGCAGAACGGTTACGAGCTCTGCCTCTCGGCACTCTTCTCGTCTTTTCATCATTGGGTAAAGCCACTGAATCAGAAGATCAAGCCAGGCGTTAAGGAGCACAGAGACCCAAGCCAGGCCCAGCACAGCAGCCAGTAAACGACCCAGTGGTAGATGGACCTGCACGTTTGGCCTTCTCTAAAGGTACGGAGCGCGAGCACCCCGCACACACCACGGGCTTCAGGAGCACAGACAGATGAGACAACAAGCTGGTTCATCAGACACAAATATCTCCATAACAAGAAAGGCGTAACTTGCTTCTCCTACGCTGCTGCTTTTATCCTCCCTTTTCAGAGGGCCAGAGATGAAAATAAAGTGGAAAAAGGAGAAAGAACAAGTTGATGAAACAGGCCAACTGCCCAAAATGAAAAGGCGTGAGTCTGAGTCAAACCCTTTGAGTGAGCGAGAAAGCGCTGTGGAAAAACACTACTTGACATTATCAAGAGCTGAGACAAAATAAGTTCGAGGAGAAAACTATATGGAAGAACGAGAAAAGAGAAGATGCCCTGATGAATTATCTACAAATATCCTCCCACAGCAGCTCCTCAGGGAAAGCTTAAATGCTCGGCCTGAAGGCAAGGGCAGTGGAGGGGCGGGCAAGGCACAGCGCGTTGCAGAGCTCCGGTGCCACGGAGACGCAGGGCGCGGGGGCTCCACGAGTGCCAGCCGGTAAAGGTCTCCAGCACCACGTGCGCTCATTCCCAGCAGGAATGTGCAGCTGATGGTCATGCCTGATTGTAGACAGCACATCCAAAAAAGGCAAGTAACTTCATTTAACAACAGCTCTTTCCTTCTCAGCAAGCACGTCTTACGCACAACGTGTATTTGTATCCTGTGGGTTACTGCAAATACAGCCTCTTCTCAGAACAGCCAAACTGAACCAGGTCTGACGTTGTGTATTTTCCCATTGCGCCGACGTGGAATAGGCACTTTGGACCAAATTCCCTCCTGGAATAACGACAATACAACTAACAGCAAAGCTCATCGTCACAACTTTGCTCAAGTCACTCTTCTGAAACAGCACGACCTGTTTTTTTCCCCAACGCCCTAGGGATTCCCAGCTACTTCTGTATTAATTATTTACTCCCCATAAATCTTAGTTTTCAAACAGCTTTCTAAGACAACCATAGAAAAGCAAAGAAAGGGTGGGCTGCACACTGAATGGCTAAAGGTCATGGGAATGATTTATGGGAGGGTTTATGCCGTTATTGCAGCGTTTGATGTGTCATTATTCTCGCAACTACATTTCAAAGGTGGTATTTTTCTAAACGCAAATCCCCTGTCCCTTCCTCAAACTCCACAATGTTTCTAACTGAAATTAACTTAGCTCTTAACAAAAGCAAACCACTATAATTTTAGAACTGTATCACTTCGATTTGTTTTATTTTTATACTCACAAGAGAAAGAAAACCTTTAGTTCCTCTGAGCCTTTTGTCATGACAAACCACAAAGATAATTACTAGGAAGCCGCTCCGGTAAAACCTCCCAAACCGACTGTCACTGGGAAGCCAGACAAGCATTCCCAAAATAACAACTAAATAATTGATACCGCTGGCGTAGCAGAACACAATGCCTCCAACCGAAATGCCCGCCGCCCGCACCCTGTCGCTATCAGCTCTCTGTGCTTTGTCACCAGCTCTGGTTCATGCTTCTAGAACAAGGCAGGAGCTCAGCCCGCGTGGTACGTTACCCAAAGGCTACGCCAACTACCAGGAGTCAGCGCAGTGACCCATTTTTAGCCGGAATGGACTTTAATCCTGGGGTGATTTTAAGTACCTAGTGCATAATCCCTTGAAGTTCCTTTGTTAGTAGAGACGAGGCCCCAAGAACTTACTTTGTCCTGCAAACCTTCCAAAGGCAGAATTTTACAGAGTTCATAGTAACTTCATGCTTTCCCCAGAGTCTTAATTATATTCCCATCTCAAAAAAAGTTTTTTAAAAAAAATCCCAGTCTTTCACCGAATCACAATTTAGATGACAATTCAGTTACAGAAACAGCACACAGGGACCCTTCCACTGGGAGCACAATGCTGACCCCATCCACGTGCCTCCCTGAATCCCCAGAGAAAGCATTTTAGACCGTGATATAAATAAGGTTTCAGAGAAAGGAGAAATTATCATGTTTATCCATTCTTCCATATAAACCTCTCCAAGTCCTCCATATTGCATGGATGCAGAAATGAGCAAGTTGCTGGTTCACTGTCACGTTGCTGAGTGGGTGGCGCGCGTCCGGAAATCCTAAAGCCAACACAGCAGCAGGTCAGCGGTTCGGAGCTGCGGAGGAGGACAACACAGGACCCACAAACAGGCTCAATAATCCTGCTCTTTCTTACCTCTGCTCTTGAAAACCAGCTGGTGGTAGCTTGCAAATTAAGTAGTAGGACAAAAAAATAAATAGTTTGGCAAAAGTCACAGCAGTGTTTACAGAAGGAAGAAAGGAAGGGAACGAGCAAAATGTGCTGCCAGCAGTACAGCAGTGCACAGATTTTAGCGTGACACAGGCTTCAGTAGGGACAGAGATATCAGATATTTTCTAACAAAAACAACGCATGAGTGCTTTGCATCAGTCGATTAGAAGCCTCCTCAGATACCCAGACTAAGTAGAAGCTCCCCTCCTCTGCTCTACTTTGTATCTCCACAGGATAGTGCTTATCTCAGAAATGAAATACTGAAATCACCTTAGGTGAAGAAGCCGTGAAAGCAAGCGGGATGAAGGCATCTTTGCAAACACTCAAAGAAACAGCCACAGCGCTGGCTGTCTCAGCACCAAGTGACTAATCAGACCAAGCTGTCACAAAGGAGCTCTGACCTTTCCCGTAGCGAATACTGCCCCCAACGCACACACTGGCCCAAAGACAAAAATGTGATCTTTCTGTGGATTTAAATAGGCAGACTATGTGCAAATTATATTTTTTTTATTTTTTGAGAGCAGTATTTCAAAGCACTGTTTTAAAGAAGGGCTTCAAGAACATGGTGACGAAGACAACGAAGATGGTGCTTTCTTGAGACAAAGGGCTACTAAATTCTGACTCAACAGAAAGCTCTCAAAGTAAAACGGATTCCAAAGAAAAATGCCAGTAACAACTTATTTCCAAAGCTCACTGGGAATTCAGATGGAATTCTAACAGAGTGTTCAGCACACACCTTGTCCTCATGTCTGCAAAAATACAATCTTTCTGTAAAGTAAGGCTGTCAGAAGTGTATAGGTACCTGGGGTTTTGGGCAATTAGAAAGAAGAGAACATTCTCCCATTAGAGGACATAATTCCTCTTGCTGCTCAAACTTTGAAGAGCTTTGGCAGCCTTTGAAATATTGTGAGCCATTTTCTAATATAAGAATTCATAGGGGGGAAAAAAAAAATCCATAGCGTAGGTCAACAAAAGAAAGAAGTGTCATATTTAGTCCCCTGTTCATCTCCTGGTATTAAGTCCAACTTATGAAAGGTCTTGAGAAGTCACAAACACTCATGTTCCTTCTGCAGAAATCCCAGCACAAATCCACACAGCAGGTTGGGCTTGTGCAACAAAAGCAACCCCCAGCGTCCCCCCCAGACCCTGCTCAGAGAACAGCGCTGGTTTGACAGGATGCCCGGCACCCTGAGGAATCTGTTGCGGCCCAGGATCTGGCAGCGATGCACCAGCGTTCCCAGGAGAAGCCGCCTACCTTGCTCCTCCGCCCCCGAGCACCAGTGCGATCGCGTTGCCAGTCAGAACACGAGCCAGGCGAGAAAAGTCAGAGTGACGGTCTGGTGGCTTCTGGAATACGCGTTCGTACATCTCTACCTGCAGAAGAGAGGCAGAAGGTGGTCACTCTAAAGGCAAGGCAGAGTCTACGCTACCAGCCAACAACATGCTGTTAAAAAGTGGATAGCTGTTCTTCGCAGGAAAAGAGGGTTAATGAACTATCCAAACAGTTCCAGTGATCATATGCAGCTCTCACACTTTCGTAGTAGATGGGAGAATTTCCTTGTAGTACAGTATTTTCTCTGGAGCTACTTCTTTTTCTTGACAAGGATTTGAAGTTACTGGGAAGCATCCCAAGTCTGCCTCTGCTTTACCTTCAGCAGGGTTTTCACAAGCGTGGGTATTCTCCCAACAAAAGGGCTCTCCCGCATGTCCACACCTATCAATATGACTGTGATATGGCATTTACTGTCTTCAGCCAAACACACATCCACAAAGAGGACACAAGCCCCTTCCCATAGCAAATGGAGGCCAAAGAGATTTCGGGAACACTGTGCAACAGTCAGCTGCACATCAGAACATCACGCAGTATTGTTACCTCAGATGACCTTTGATACGTGGACTACAAGTATGAGAGCCAAGGGAAGCAGCCACCAAAGCAGGAATCTCTTACCAGCTTGGGCAGGCTTCTTTTGGAAAAGACTCTGCGTGGACAGTGGAGATGGAGATGAGCAGAACACCAGCTCCGCATGTTGAGCCATTCCACAGTTCGGGAAGGGAGAGGCCCATCCTCCTTATGGAGCAGGACGAGCTGCTTCTGGGCTCGGACCGCAGTGTTCTCCAGCATCCTCTCCAGCTACAGTGCCAAAAGAATGGGGGTGTCAGGTATTTATTGCTCCAGCTTCAGTTTAACAGAACACTGTATTGTGAAATACATATATATGTATCTATGTGCACACATACACATATACCTGTCTGACCCCTATTCCTATCTGAATCTGCAGACAACTACACTAAGCACCCTCAAACAAGACTGATTTAGACAACTACATTGTTAGCTGTGGGCTTACATGGCACACAGAACTCTAAAATCAGACAAGCATTCAGACCTGAACGCTTAAAAATGAATGCTTTTTACCTAAAACACAGACCAGTAAACGCACAGCGCAGACACACGCTGCTCATGCAAAACGAGATTGCTTCCCAAATCACTCTTAAGCCTACAAATGTTCAGCATGTTTTGCTCTTCCACTTTCAATCAGACCACTTTTTCTCATTGCATGCCTTATTTTTTTCATTTTTCTGTTGTTTCAGGCAACTGATGGCGATTTGCTTCTGCCGTGCTTCCTGCCTCCCACGTACAGGCCTGGAGAACCAACACAAAGTGATGCGCAAGAAGGCTGCAGATGGTGCCAGTCCCAGGCTCTTGGGAGGTCAGACTTAGCACTTCACAATCCTAAAAATACCCACTTGTGACCTCATTGTTAAGTTTCTTGTAGGATTTATGTGCCTGGTCAAACAACTCTGGTAATAAAATACTAAAAATAAAAATACATAGTGAGGGGAAAAAAAAATACAGCTCACAATCTGTAATAAAATATATTACATTATTCATACAATACAATTGGTATCTACTTTCTCCTAGGCACACACCATGAACTCCATCCAGGCAAGAAGAAGAAAATAATTCCTCTCTCTATCTAGAGATCTGCTAAGAAATTCTGGACAGAAACACAAAGCTTCAAAGCAATCTGACTTTTGATTTACCATTGGCCAAAATGACTCCTTAGAGGAAAAGAACTTCGCTGGAAATACTTCTACATAAAACGTGCCTTTCAGAGGACCCTCATTCAACTCCTTTTCTATTTATAATCCATATTTCTCAGGAATATTTCATTATTTATGCTTCACTGGGTATCAAACCCGGGAAAATTCACAAGTGTGAAACACCCTTCTTTGGCCCAGACTGCTAACGCTGCCGATGCAGGAAGGAGCCACTTCCACACCTCTCCGACGGTCGGCTCCTGGTCTCCCAGTCCGACGATCAGGATGCAGTCGGCCTGCCGGATGCAGCGCTGAGTCCAGGGAGTAAGGGTGCTGTCTGCCTGGTAGAGTACGATCCGGTGAATGTCCTCCTGCTGCCCCAGCCAGCTGCTCAGCCGGTATTCATGGATGCTGGGGACAGGAAAGGAAAAGACCCCAAAGTCAAACAGTTTTATATCACAGCTCCTAACAGAGTAGAGAGAAATCTCATGTCAAGCACAAAATCTGAAGGGCATCAGAGACCGGGATCTCTTGCTCGCTGCCCACATTTCCAGGCTCATGCTTTCTTTATTTCTCTATTATTTATACCATTAGATATAGACACAGAGGAAGGAGGATGCAGTGATGCTGAACTTCCACAGCATCCCTAAGAATGAGCACACAATACCCACTTGGTATGAATATATATAAATATTCAGCTTTTCCAGCTGCACAAGTGAGATGGGGAAAAACCACTCACATTTGAAGCAAATACTCTTGAAACACTGTTTTCTCAAACAGCTTGATGAGAAAGCACAATTTATGTTAGAACACGGGATTTTATTCCAAAACATTGTATATTTATAAGACCAGCATAGCATCCTTCTGCATTTTTTCGTAGGTAATAATGAGGGCAGGTACCTATCCAGCGCAGCAGAACCAAGCCGCTGTTTGATGTTGTCGCTGGTGAGCAGCAAAGCAGGACCTGGAAGAACAAGAAATTTCATATGAGAACACCGGCCACTCAGCTCCTGGCAAGAGAAAACTTTCCCTGCTGAGAAAACGCAGTAACAAACGCAGGTCCGTGAATTTGCTTTGAAGATCGTGACGGATCAGCATATCGATCAGAGCTGTTGTGGAAGAAACAGTTGGCACAAAGTCTTCACAACAGTTTTTACACTTATCCCCGTTCTCCACATTCCCAGCGCTCTGTCACTGCGGTAGTCACAACCTACAAGCTCTCTTGGTGTTCCTCAGCGTCACGCAGGATGACAGCTTGTCCTGCAGCTGCATTCTCACAGACACAGCATGCAGAATATCACGTACCCTTTCCAACCACAGCAAGCCCAGGAATGTGGTTTCAAAGACAAAACTTATTTTTCTGACCTCCTGAAATACAGAATTTGTCCATCCTGCACTGACCCAGCTCCCCAGGTGAATCCTAAAGCTCTCTACAGTAGTGCTGCTGCTTATTCCGTCTGCCAGCGGGAACCTACACCAGTATCAGCCCCCAGTGGAAAGAGACTCCCAGACCCGGAGGGCACAGTCCGAGCCACCACCGAGACAGACGCACGCGCACTGCTGGCAACGACAGCGTATCCCAGGGGAATTTTGGTGCACATAAAGTTTCTTGCAGCCACTTCAGCCTATTTTTCTTACTAGCAATTCTAGTTCAGCAGCAGCAATACACGCCATATGTGGTAGAGGCTGCAGAAGAACCAAAGCTAAATACAAAAAAGCAAAGAAAAAGGATTAACATCCTATTTAAAGAAAACATTATCTGTCTCATCTTGAGAGAGAAATTCACATTTACAAAACATGAAAGCAGTTGCTTTGTATTAATGTTTTCATAATGTAATCCTTCATTTTTTCATTAATAAAATAACAGAAACTTATGTATGAAATCACAAAACACTTAATTACGTGAGGTCTCTCAAGGCATTAATAAAGCAGCATGGCTTAAAGTGTTCAGTAAAAATCAAGGAACCATGAAGAAACCACATGGTAAAAGGCTGCAATCCCACACCGATACGCTCAACACGCACAAACCAGCAGGCCAGTACCCGGGGCTGGCCAGCCTGACCTTCAGGGCCAGCTCATGTCCCCCTCAACGCTCGAGTCCTCCTGCGAAGACTTCGCTCTGTGTTAACATACTTCAGTGCTAGACTTGAAAAGAACTCAGGAGTATGACCTGCCTTCTTCTATTTTCAAACACCCAAATAACGTTTGCTTTTTGTTACCCTGATGATGAAGGGAGAACAAACAAAAACAGACAAAAATATCCCATAAGTTGAGACCTAAAGATAAAAAGTAAAAGCTGGTAAGAAAGGATGGAAAAGGGGATGACTTGAGAGCAGAATTTAAATTCCTCCTCCTCCAGTGAAGTTTCTGGTACTTGGCTCCGACGAAAGCAAGGAGTGCGAAGCAGAGGGAGTGAGCTCCTCAGCATTTCAAGACCCGAACGGGTCTAATCTGCCCTTCACTGCTGCTCCTCCGCTTGTGCTCACCGAGCCGTCTGTCTGCAGGGAACCGACCCAACGCTCGCGGGGGCTTCTCCCACTTCATTTCTAAAGCTGGTAGATTCTTTGATCTGGTTCATCGTTCAGCCTCAGGCGCAGCTGGGCCAGCACAACTCCGGGTGAGGGACTGGGGTTAAGGGCGGTCTCCCAGAAGCAACGCTCGTGGCATCGCATGCTGTGAAGGCAGCAAGGGAGCGAGCGCAGGCAGATTTTGAAAAAGCAGTCAACAGCAGAGTTATCGTTTGTGTCCATTAACGTGTCAAAGTTCTCAGCAAAACAGGAGTGACACGCAGACCAAATACTCTTCCAGGGTACGTGACTTACAAAGCTTTCTGACAGCGGTGGAAATTTAGTAGGCAACAACGGACAGGCAGGAATGCAAAATGAGCTGAGGAATACAATAAAAACGTCAGGTAAGAGAGACTAACGACGAGGAGGGAACAGCGTTTGCCTGTCACCTCCCTGCACCCGGTCACTGAGCTCCAAGAACATCAGCACGGGAGCTTGGGGAGCACGGCACTGATCCGACGCACGGGGGGCAGGTACCCCAAGGGGAAACCATTACACCCAGTAACCCAGCCAGCCAGAGCACCTTTTACAGGAGGCGAGAGGAAGACTTTGGGGAGCTGGGGTGCATCGTTATGTCGGTCATGGTGGTGGCTACTTCAGCTACAAATATCTTCAACGGGCACAACACATCCCCATCGAGCACCAGAAGAGCCTTAGGAGACACACAGGGCTTCAGAAATCACATCCACTCACCGCGCTTTTGTACTTGGAAGAGCAGCAGCTCCCAGCCCAGCACACAACCAGTACAGGCTCAGGAGGGGTCTGCCCAGCATCCCCCATACACACCAGCAGCGCAGGGTGAAGGCACCCAGACCCTTCTTCATCCCCAGCACAGAACACGGTGATGCTTCCAGCTGAACCAACTCTGTTTCGCTTCAGAAATAACAACCATCTGCTCTAACACTTCCACTTGCTAGCAAGCTCCCAATTAATCAGCCATTAAATAACCCTCCATTAATGTGACTGAGAACACCAACATATGCGTTCTCAAGCTCATAAAACAGAATGACCAAAAGTGTTATTTAAACTAAAATGCTGAGAGCAATGAAGTAATCAAAACCATTCTCAAGTACAGAGCCCTCCCCCAGCCACACCAGCAGGCAGGAATGTCCAAGACGACGCGTAAAGCTTGTAAGAAGGTCACTTTGCTTCTTCAGAGGAGTTAGCTTCATAGGTTGTTTATTGCGGGGCAAAAGCAACATTCTAGACTAGAGAACAGTCCTTGGGGTCCCAAGGCATCCCAAGGTCCCTGCCCATGGCGGGGGGGGGTGGAACTAGATGACATATAAGGTCCCTTCCAACCCAAACCATGCTACTATTCCATGGTCCTCAACACACATGATCACAGTCACAGCCCATCACCCAGCGACGCTCTCGCCACGCCTGACATCAGCCTCACAGGCAATTCACAGCTGCTGTTGGCACCAAGGCAACATCCCCCCAACCCTCCCGCAGCCGCCTGCTCCCTTCGGGGACCGTGCTCGTCCCGCAGGATCAGACAGGGGTGAACAGCTCAAAGTTAAGAACACAGGAGAGGTGATATGAGGTAACATGAAGTATTTATCTAAGCCCAGTAGCGTCTCTCTGACTGCGACCAGCAGCAGATTGCTGGGGAAGAGGGTGAGAAGCGAGGATTAGAAGCGAGGAAAACTTAATGAGTTCTTCAAGCCTCCAACAATTTGCAGTTCATGAATTTCTCAAGCCAGAGGTGGTGACTTTTCATAGCCCCTGGGGGACTTCTCTTTCAGCGAACAGGCTGGGATTCTGAATCACAGCTCTTACATGCTTCAGGTGAGAAAAGACAGCAGTCATACCCCCAGGCACAGAGGATCATGACTCATGGAGAAACCTCATGGAGCATCTAAATTGCTACTCCAGTCTCGTCTGTTTTCCAGTACAGAACTACAAGCCCGTGAAAGAGAAGTGAGGAGGAGAAACGCTAGCAAGTATCAGAGGTCTAGTTCATTTTATCCCTTAAGAATCTAAGGCACTCAGGAGAAGGTTGAGACAGCCCTTCAGCAAGGCTTCCAAGCTCAAACCCTGCCCCAGTGAAGAGACCCAAGCACCACACAAGAGACATCGCTTTTCCTTTCTTTCCAAAGATGAGCGTGGTACTCACTTTTGTAATTATTTTCCCCACATAACACCAATTTCACCAGATGTGCAGGAGTAGGAATACAGATATCCTAGTTCTAAGTCTAACGAAACATGGTCAAAAAGTTGCCCAGAGAAATCAGTGGCCCAAAGGCCAAGGACTGATCTCTGGTGATGAGAAATGGCTGCAAAGCCACCTCACCTGGAAAAAACACTCGCACAAAAAGAGACATCCAGTACAAAATGCACTGTGGAAAAATTTTAGCACAGCAAACTCAACTCGCCTAGACTTCATCAAAAGAGAATTTATATTTGACCTAATAAAAGCCTACAGAATTATGTGTCAGAGAGACAGAACTGATGTACGAGTTCGATGTCCCTATGTTAGAACATCTCGCCCAGCAAAAAATACCAAGTTGTGCCAGGGTCCAGGCACCACATTAAACATTTAACATTTTAATCTCATCTGTGTGTAAAGAAGGGAATGTCAGGCAGAACTACAATTAAAACAGCCAATAAATTATTAGTAAAGATATTTCAGTGAGCTCTCCAATACATTATACATTTTTAGAATCGAAAACTTATATTTAAAGGGCAGAGAGGAAGGAGAGACACACATATGTTGGATCTGAATCCCCCTCTACTTCAGTATCAAATTATAAATGATCAGAGGGCTCCCACATAGAATCAGAATTTGCACAGCCATGTGGTATCATTTAGCTGGTCTCCGTGAAAGAACAGAAAAAAAATAGATAGACAAATGCTTTTAAAATTCTGAATACGGCAGAAGAGCTTTTTGATGAGAAATACTCTCAGCTCTACCAGGATTAAGGAGAAAAAAAAATATTAATAATAAAAAGCGACATCACGAACCTCGACCAGAATTCATCGGCCTGATTATCCTAACCTGGAATTTGCACAGCAGGGAAACGTGCCCACCTTCATTTCACTCCATTTCAGAAATGGAAAATCCTGTCCCTGCTTTTTGGACATTTTATATCATAGAATCATTAAGGCTGGAAAAGACCTCTAAGATCATCAAGTCCAACCATCCACCCAACAGTCCCATGCCTGATAAACCATGTCCTGAAGTGCCATATCTACACGTTTTTTGAACCCCTCCAGGGATGGGGACTCCCCCAC
>Ga0181612_130778_pt1 | contig 14077 bp, 7 predicted proteins | sample HoacroProtozoa21_FD_119630 | JGI IMG/M metagenome (GOLD analysis project Ga0181612, IMG submission 119630) | Hoatzin crop microbial communities from Cojedes, Venezuel. Combined Assembly of Gp0051906, Gp0051904, Gp0051908
GTGCCTCTGGACTAAAATAAAAAATTAGCCCGGATGAAGCAACAATGCATAGTAGCATCCGAGGAACTATCGAGGCAGTATTTCAGATACTCAGTAAGTCAGCTGTGGGGATGGGGGGAGAGTGGGGGGCGGAGGGCGGCGAGGAAGGGGGGAGAGCTGGCAGGTCTATTTGAATATCAGGCTCTGCCACACTCGGGGCTCCGCTGACAACTTCATTACCTCCACATATAAAAATGACTGCAGGGTAATGCAAATGGCTTTTGCGTCGTACACTCGCCTGCGTTCTGTGTGCCGGCTGCAGGCCGAGGAGACCTGGAGATGGAGCCCGGAGGCAGACGAGCTTTTGTCCAATTTAATAGGATATCTCTTCATGGCATAATCCTCCCCTCCCACTCCCCATGCATTATGGAGTCCGGTGACCTGGCTCTTCAGGCACGGGGAGTGATGGGGGGGCCGTCTCCGGCTTGACCTCATCTGTCAATCACAGGAGAAAGAAAGCAGGGGGGAGAAGGAGGGAGGGATGCCTATCTATCTCTAAGAAATTTCTAATGAATGTTAAGCAAATTTCCTACAGCCTGACACGGTGATCTAATTAATATTATAGAAATGTCAACGGAATATCATTCCGTAGATAGGATTTATCACCTTGAACTGCTGCATAACTGATGGTGAAGGAATGGGCACCCCCGTCCCCCCTGATGCTGATTAAATTAGACATAAGCATCAATATGTTACTTACTGGAGACTAGAATTTCATGCTATTACTCTTCAGTTAATCAGAGAACTGTATCTTTTTTTAAAAGATACCAGACTCCCAGTTCTGCTTGTCTGATAAAACAGATGAAGGGTTTGACTATACAACACTCGCTGTGTGGGAGAAAAATTCAAAAAGAAATCCTACCTAAAGGAGGCTGAAATGTGCTGCAATGACCTTGGGAAAGCTCATCCTGAATGCACCTGAACCAAAATTCAGAGTGGCATTGATTCAGATAAAAGGAGCAGGAACATAATACTGTTGCCCCTTTATTGAGCATAAAAAGACTAGTGAGGAGGAGGCCTGACATTCGTTTGCCCAAGATGCTTGGAGACAAGTCTCCTCCTGCTATAGCAGATGCACCCAAGCCTTATTCCCTGGAGAAAATGCACCTGAGAGTGCCTGAGAGCGCAGGGCTGTGGCACGGATCTACTGCCAACCCACTGTGCTCTGGCATACCGAAACCTAGAAGTACAAAGTAAGTCTTAAGCTCTTCTTGCGAGGAGTTTCACCCTAATTATTCGTTATTAGGGGACTCTTTTGTGTGAGTGGCAAATTCCTCTTTCCACAATAGTACAGAACACCTCGAGTTGGTTGTTTTTTTCCTAGGCTTCCCTTTGTTCAGCCTCTACCATCGTTCCTCAAAGGATGTGCACAGGAAGCTGTTCCTCTTGGAGGAGCTTTTTTTGATGCTGAATGATCAGGACACCTCAGACCGGAACAACACCAATCGTGATACCAGTGGTTGAAAGGACTGACTTTTCCTTTATGTGTTTAATGCCTAGCAGGAACGATTATACAGAAAAAAAAAAAAAATAGAAAAAGGGGGAGGGTAGTGCTGCTAGCTCTCATGATATTTTGCAACAACATGGCTATGAATGAAGGTAGAATTGTTCAAGAACGTGTAACTAGGTAAAATGGGAGGAGTCTAAGCATAGGAAAATTGTGACAGAATATCAGGAAACATTTCCTCACAGTGAGGCCTTCAGTTGTGTAATGGTCACCCCAGGGAAGTGATAGAAGTCTTGGCACTTGAGTGATTTAAAATTAGAGTAGGTAAAGCGCAGGGGAATATCCTGTTGGGAGCAATCCTGTATTGATAGTTGAATAGGCAGAGTCACCTAATTGGTCTTTTCAGGGAGAAGTGGGAGTCTGTGATGACTGATCTGTCCCTTAGGCATTAGGTTGCAGAATGACCATTTTGCATCACTAAATGCCTGTTCCCGATTTTCTGGTTGGGCAGTTTAATGCATTTCTAAGCTTGACTAGCAGAGATGAATATTGTTGCATCCTATATGGGGCATAAAAATGTTAAGCTTGAAAGAAGCTCTGACGGCAGATAAGAGAATTTGTGATTCTGATCCAAAACGTTGTGATTAAAATCTAACAGTGTGATGCAAAATTTAATGAATGGCTGTCAACATCCTTTTTGCTCAGTGTTCGATTTCACAATCTGTTTAATTTTGCACTGCTACCAGCAGCAGCAACCCTCCCACCTCACAACACCGGCAACCCCCGCCTTCCCATCTTCTCCCCTGTGCCAGCACTAGCAACTGTGGGGCTGCATGGTCAGCTAGATTGCTAAAAATGAAAAGTTACCCTGCGACACCCCCCAAAGACTAGTGCTCAGCCAAATCAGCTCTCAAAGCAGCTGCCCGCTGCGCTGCATGGATGCTGAGGCCAGCAGAAGCAAGGGATACAGATATGCAGCTTCAGGTTGGGGGCTTTCAGTGACAGCCCAGACTTAGGTCAGCTTCTGCTGATCAGCAAATACAGTCCTCCTTGTTTTAATGCTTTGAAAAATTAAGGCACAGCCAGCATAAGCACTTTGCTGTGGTCGCGTGGTCAGTCTTCAGGAGCTTTAGCTGCCTTAGGGTCGTCGCGTGATGACCTCATGTCTATGCTCCACAGTGGAAGTCAGATCCAGTGCGGATGCATAGCGTGGGATTCAGCTCATCTCATTTAGCAGTCCAGAAGTTAGGCTTCCAGCCTGAGCTTTAGGCAGCCCAAGAAGGCAGCGGGTGTCTCCAGAGGGTGATTCACCTCCTGTATCTTAGGCTTAGCCTCAAGCACCAGTTTCAGGCTGGGATGAATCTCAATGACTGTGTAGGGAGCCCAGATGACTAATTCAGACTAGATATCTAATTTTCAACAGCTAAAGTGAGCTGGGGTGAATGCCTATCGTTGGATATAGAGAATTAGCCCATGAAGCACTCGTGCTAAAGATAAGCTTCAAAATGATATTGAAATATTGTTTTAAATATACATTTAGCAATCAAATCTTCTTTCGGAGAGGGAGCTCTGAAAAATACCTTTTGGGACTGAGAAACATTCTTTGTGGTCCCACAATGACAGTTCTCTGTCTCAAACAGGTGTTTCATCTCTCTCACACATTTTACTCAGACCCCAAGAGGCATAAACTCGCAGATTAATTTTGTTTTGTTTCTTATTAACCAGAACCATTTTGTCCTTAATCTGCAAAAAGCAGAAACCACTTGATGGCAAGCTGAGGCGAAGGGGTGGGAAGAGTGACATGGGCCATAGCCCCGTTGTTAAAGCCACTTAGTTTGGCTCTTATGCTCCTGGGCCTAGGCACAGCCACGCAGCTCCTCGCTCAGGTCACCTGCCCTTGGCAGCGCATTCAGGTTTGTGATTGCAGGGACCAAATCACTCAGCGCCCAAGAAACACTTAGATGAATTTCTCCACTCAAAATAGATGATACAAAGACTGTTACACCTGGCTACAAACTTGGCCCTCTAAGTATTGAGCTTTTCTGCTACTTATAGGAAGACACGCATTGTGTGAAGACTGCGGCTACGTGACCGGCTCTAGCGCAGGAGATGGGATGCAACACAAGCAAATGCACACTGTATCACCCCCCGTTCTGTACTGTCTGTGTCCTGCCACTCCTGACAAATGGACAGTCACATTTGCTCTTGTATATAAGCATTTATCCTTCACCTTCAGTCCCAAAATACCAGGAGTTAATACAGTGCAGTTCTTCACTCTCAAATCTACAGGAACTTCTGTGTCCTAAGGAAAGCAAGACATGGGGTATAACATTGACTTTAAACTACATTAAGCTGCAGAAAACCTCTATGTTGATAGCTGCTTGTTTGCAGCATGATGGTAAAGTGCACCTTCCCAGCACAACTTAAAGACTGCTCTTACTACAGACTTCAAGAAGAGATGAGGAGAATGTATAGCAATTTACTAACATTCTTAAATGATGAAATACAGTAAGAGGGGAATGATAACTTCCCGTTTCAGCAACTGCTCTAACCTACACTAATGAGTAGACTGTTAGGGATTTTCTTCACTTAGCATTTCCCATTATTAATAAATTTTGCACTGACAACTATAAAGTGAACACTTTGGATTTATGCACCTAACCTAATTACATATGCTACATGTACGCATTTCATTATTTACTTGACAGATTCATTCCTTGATACCATAAATAATTAAAGAAGGATCAAATATTAACAATCAGACACATGTTAATTCTCCTCAAATCTGGGGAAACAAACACATTTTGTTTCCTGTTCAATAAAAATGGAACAAAATGTTTTCATTAAAAGGATTTAAAAAATAGGTAAAGTTCTGTAGTGTCATTTTTATTTTGCATAGAGTGAAAATTAAAACGTCCAGCTGCTCTCTGGTCCCTTTACAGGAACGCATATAGCAATTTTAATAAGTATAAAAGCTTAGTAATTCCTTTTTGACAGTTTCAAAATGAAACATTTTTGTTTAGTGCTTTTCAGGCAATCTCAGAAGGATGTGACTTCAAATGTGAAGTCTGATCCTGTCCCCATGAATGTCAGCAACGAATTTGTACTGGCTTCAGGCAGGACAGCATCCATCCTACTATTTCCTATACATTAGCAGTTCATTTTTTCCCAACCTAAAAACCCAAACTCCTCCCCTCCCACGAAGCACTATCAGCTAAGCAAGGGCCTGATCCTGCTCACTGGGGGGTAGCCAAGAGCCCCGCATACCAGCACCCCCCAGGTTCAGCCCTGCTGCGAATGAAAGATGAAATCCTGCTCCTGCCCCTTTCTGCCACTGTGCTACATCTTCTCTGCCAACATCCCACTCTGGTTTCGGTGGGGTTCTCTGCAGAGGTTGTGCAGCAGGAACCAGGCAAGGCAACCCTCTCCGTCCGGGGAGCCTGCCAGGTCCATGTGGCTCCTCCAGCACCGATGGTGGCTGGAGAACGAGAGCTGCTCGTCAGCCCCGGGACTGGCTCAGAGCGTGCAGAGTTAGGTGTCTTCTCAGAAGAGCTACTGCTTGAGCTTTGAGTTATAATTAAATCTTCAGGTGAATTACTTGTGACGGAAAGCTGCTCCCAGTCACAAACCCGTACAAACTGTCTTGCCTGCTGTGCAATTTAAATTGATGTTTAAACATTTTTATACACATTATTCAATATCTCCATTTGATCAAAAATATTCCCCAATTTGAACAAATTTACTTTTGGATATCACATCCCACAATTTTATCATTTTAAAGGTGTTAAAAATTCATAGATTGCCACATTATTCATCATGCAAGATTAATGCCAGCCTGACAGGTTTTGCAAAGATCTGGAGTTTTTTTTTCTAAGTGCATATACCATATCTGTATGGGATGTACCTTCGTTGTTGAATATTGATTATTCAAGTCTCCTTTCTTATTTCTGATGCTAAAAAGAGAATATTAGGGTGTGATTTTCAGGGTTAGTGTCTCTCTGACCTACACATGTACTATTAATAATTTATGAGTTGATTTGAAATAGATCTCTGTGAAATGAGCTGGCAGTAAGCACGGCTTTCTCAGATGACAAAGATTTAAAACAGGCCAACCCATGTACATCAGCTTCCCGGTTTCCATCTGAAAACAAAATGAAACAAAAACTCAGTATGCCTTATGTGGTAGTTAGGGATTTATTATTTGAATACACCAAGCAATATCACAGCTCCATATTAAAAGTTATGTCTGGATGATGTAATTCATACATTAGTCAAACTTTCTAAAGCATTACACCTACTCAACTATATAAATATATATATGATGCATGAATGAGCAATAAAAAGTACGTCAATCTGTTGGTCAACCCTGCAGTTTCTTGACAAGCGTCCGCTTACAAATACACAGCCAGCTTGCAGACTCCGCATTCCATTTAAGAGTTGTCTCCCTGAACCCAAAGAAAATAAAACCAACAAAAGTCAAGATCTGCAAAGGCAGCTGCTGGATTGGCTTGAGGTTGCCAAACATCTAATGGGAGCTCTTCGACAATTAGCATTATGGGGTTTTTTGCTTTAAATCTTTCTCCCCTTGCACTTTAACTCTTCATTTAGAAAGCAGCCCTGTTATGTGCAGTGACTTACTGAGGATGCCTAGGTCGCACTTCAGGGGTGTCCTGAGGAGCAGACCTGGCAAAGGCAGGTGTCCCCAGATGGCTGATGCCAGGCACCTTGACAAGGTGCCTCCAGCAGACCCGCACCCCGCCAGAGCTGTTTGCAGGGAGGAAGGGAAGGGTCTCACCTGACAAGGGGCAGTGGGGGCACAGAGGGCCCCACCAGCACGGGGCAGGGGTGGCCGCCCTCTGGGACCACCCAGCATGGGCTTATGTGGAAGGGCAACGAGTGAGACATGGCTGAGAAACCACAACAGGGCTGCCCACTGCCTTTCAAAGGGCTCTCCTAGTAATTCTGTAGTAACACCAACCCTCTGCCAGCTTGCCCGGGAGAAACACATCTACTGAACAGCAAGCCTCATTGCCTAGCATTGGGATTCACTGTGTCTACCTTCTTCTTTTCTTGGCTCCTGGGCTAAACGTGTTTGTTGCTCACTGACAACGTGCATTTCTGGTTTCCTTGTCAGACGTGCCGCTGTGATCCTGAGCCCTTAACCTGGATGGAAACATGGCACGTGAGGAGTTTTTTTTTAAATGTGATGTGATACAAAAAGGAACGAGGAAAGTAAAATCTAGCTGACCTTACCAGGAAGGAGACTGTTCTTTAAACCGCAAACACCTAACACAGGACACCCCTAGGCACAGGGAAACTAGCTAATACCTTGTTACAAATCTGAAATAAAGATGTTCAACCAAGGAAATTACATTGAGCAGCACAAGCTGGAGCAGCACAGAGCAGTGTGTCAGAGTCACGGGGCTGTTGCAGTGACACAGAGACAATGAGATGGGATGACACCAGCTCTTCTCGGTGGGAGGGTTTTCTCCGTCTGTCTCCTGGGAGTTTTGCTGCACATCCTTTGTAGGAAACCTTTCCACCAAAAGTGGCAGCAAGCCCTTTGGAAGTCTTATTAATATTCTTCCTCGGTGCTGTAAAGTATGCTGTAGACAGGAGATGACAGTTGCCTTACCGCGAGCAAGGGAAGAGCAGGGAGCTAACCCCAGCGACTGACATACTCCGGTAAAACTGCATCGCTGGCATCTCGGAACAAGAAATGAATCAGGAGGGAGAATCGACTCATAATCCCAAGCCCAGCCAGCAGCCAAAGCGGTTATTTATTATTTGCAGTACGGAGAACCGAACACGTGCTTCCCAGACAAATCGGAGGGCAAGGTCCTTGCCCTGAAGAACATACAATTTACGCAGCCGACCCTGCGAGATGCTGTGGGCCCTCCCAGGAAAAGCGGAGCAATTTCATCTCAGGATCGTTTTGGCACATCTCGGGAGGTTTTGCCTCTCTTGCTAACACAAATGATTCTTCCGACCCCGGGGGATGACTCCTGTAAGTGACGGTGGTTTGGTTGTTAATCTGTGACTTGCGAAAAGTAAAATCCTTTATCCGCCTGTAGTGTTTCTGCATGGGGACAGTATTAATACCTACCTAACTGAGACAGGAGCTTGAACACCTCAGATCTGCCAGGGGAGCTGCAAAGCATCATGCATTCAAGCGGCAGGATTTGGCAGGCTTCTGTCAGCGAGCCCCAAAGCACCGTTTCCCCAGGGGGATATCTGGGCAGGGCAAAACCACATCGAAGTGGTGCAAACAGGGGATGAGCAAGAGCAGGTGACCCTCCTGCCGGTGACATCCCTGAAACCCCCACAGCCAGAGCGGTTCCCCTCGCTTGCGGCAGGAGAGCTTGAGCCAGGGGCCCCTCCTTGCCCTCCCTCCTAAGGCAGACAAGAAATGGAGAACTGCTGGAGGACCCTGCTCTAGGAGCTGCATTTCATTTATAAAGCCAGATCTCTGAGGTCTCTTTCCTGAGTTATTCCCACACGGGAATTAGGGCACTGCCTTCAAAGAAATTTCAGGACGTGCTAAGGGTGACGGTCATGAATGAGTGCAAGCACGTCACCACTGCTGCCACGAACTGACCCCCCAAATAGTTTTTCATTACATTTACCATTCAGGTCTATACTTGCTTGAGTTTCACCTAGGAAAATCCCAAGTATTCATTTCCCAGCCCAGCAAAACACTTTGTGGACTCCCAAGCCCTGAAGTAGCCCAGAACACTCCGCTCCTTACAGGATGCAACACATCAGCGCACATCCAGCTCATCAATCCAATGCACCAATGACTCTGCCATCTCCAGAAGGAAACGTAAGCCTTGTCTTTTTACAATGCCTCCAACATCATCCAGGAACAAGGAGGGACAAACTAAACCAAGGAATTTCCTAATGGCTCTCTTCTGTGGGAGAAAGGAAAGATAACATTGTACTCCTGGCTTCTGGAAAGGACAAGAACTCTCTTATTTACAGGCAGTGGCCTGCGCTGATAAATGCGTTGTAGGAAGCCATTGTGATTAGAAAGAAATTGCAGGAGGTAGGAGGGAAGAGCCAGTAAAGCTCCAGGCACGGCACAATGCTCTGTCCTTGGCACAGTCTTCATCTCCTGCTTAGAAGTCATCATCACGTTGTACAAACAATGCAGAATCAAGGATAAGCTGGCAGACCCTTCTGCTGCAGTGTCTCAGTCACCGCCCTGAGAAAAAGACCTGGTCAGAAAGCAAAATACGAACCTTAAAAGATTCTTCTTAGGTTTAATTAAATGAGTTGTTGCAATCCAGAAAATTATATTTACCTTTATTGCTTGTACTTGAAGTCAATTTTTGAGACTTGTTTTATGGTAGTATGGAAGGCCAGGTCACACATTCCGTTGGCAAAGTAAACTCACGTGGCATGAGGAGGTCTGGAATCAGCTGAACAGGCAACACAACTTTGGCACGGAGAGTTTAAAGCCCAGGTTTGCACTGCTCATTCACACAAACGGTCTTTACTCATGCTAGCAGTCCCAAATTATTTTAATAAGCGCTGTCATGGATGGATGAGTAAAGACTGAAAGATCTGGCCAAAATCAATCTTTCCAAATGTTTTTATTCAACATCAGCCCTGCTTCCTTCTGTCCAGTTCCAATGACAACACCATCTGATATCAACAAGACCGCAGCACTTCTGCAAGTGTCCCTCAGAGAAAATCCTGTCAGTGCCGCTTATTTAACCAATACAAACAACATACCCTAATTGCCCCTCTTTTCTCATCTCTGATTTTTAATTAGCGAGAGCAGTGAGTAACCCCCTTTTTCCAAAACAGACATAAATCTCTGTTCTGTATGCTGCAACCCGAAGGATAATTAGCCCAAAACTTTCAGATGCAACAGATGCCGGAGGGAGTTTGGTTTCCAAGTGCCAGAGTGCACAGCGCTTGGAAGTAAAACCCAAGTCTCTCTCAGGTGTTTCAAGTCAAACATCAAAAACTAGGGCCTCTCTGCTATTGCTCACAATTTGTGCCAATCGCTGGGGTGAGATTTTTCGCAAGGAGCGTGGCCCTTTGTCCCTCCCAGCACGTGAATCGGTGGAGCCCAGGAGTAAGCAGGAGGATTCTTGTTCCTCCCTTATCTGCAACAGATGCCCCGTACATCCCTGTGCATGGCCTCACTGTTCCTCAGTTTCCCCAGCTATCAAAGAGTAGATCCTGTTTATTGTAAGGCTGAATTAATCCCTCATGGCAAAAGGCTTTGAGACTCCAGACAGGAAAGCTTGATCATAACACAAACTCTTAACTTCCTAATCCTGCCAGTAACGTGCTGAAGCTGGTGCCAAGGGGGAGCTTTGACATCCAACAAAATTCAAACCATCCAGGAGCCAAACTTGCTTTAAGGCTTCACTTTTTGTGCAGCTGAGTTGGCAACATTTTGATGGATAGACAGGCATATCTCACCTCCCCTCCCAGTATCTTCGATCATCAGAAGTGGCAAGAGTTGTGGGTCTTTTATAGAGTGGAAAACAGTGATAGAAGAGAAGACTCATATAAACAGCACTTCTAAGGCATTTTTTTTTACATAAGAAGAAGCCAGCCTATTGCTATGTACAGGTGACTCTTCCAACAAAGTTTTTTCTTGGGGCTAAGTACGGACATTCATAGGTTCCCAAGGTGGACATTCATAGGGTTGTTTTTCTGTCATAGGACTGAGTCTCCCAAGACTCTTACATGTCAGGGGAGAGCTGGGCTCCTCAGGGGATGAGTCAGAGCAATTAAACTTATTTTGAAACCAGCCTCCCTAGGCTGAAGTTAGCCGTGGAGAAAAACTCTCCCAACACCTCAGGTACCTCAGCCTCACAACTCAAAATGCAGACCCTTTAAATGAACATCGGAAGTCAAAAATGATATGCAGACACAAATGGGAACACAGGTCTACTGGGCTTCATGGGTGAACTCCTCTTCCACGCTGAGGTCTCTAATTAAAGCCCAATTTCACGGTGAGACTGCCGGGTGCAGACCAAGTTGTATGTTACTACCTGACAGCCGTTGCCTTTGAGGAACATACGAATGGGGTCAGACCAGCAGACCTCGTGATGCTGAATGTGCTCTCGGACAGGGGGCACCAGAAAACACTGGGAGAAGATCACAGGGCTGGGACAGGCAGAGGGTGATGCCTCCCTCCCTGGGACACCTGCCCAGCTCTCAGCCTCACACGGGCTTCACAGGGATAAAAACTCAAGCCCCAAATCTGGCAAAAATCCAAGAAACAATCGTATACCCAGAAAAACACAGCTCAGGGAGTGAGCTGCTAAAATATCTCAGGGGATCCAGATCCAAGTGAGGGATGTCCTGAAGAACTCAGGGCTCCATTTTCAAGTGTTTAACACCCACACCTGATTCAGGGTTTTTAAGAGAGCTTGGCCACCTATGGCTGCTGGCTGCCTTTTCCTTGCAGAAACCTTTTAAAGAATGTATTGCTTATATAGGAAATAAAACAGAACCAAGATTCCTGACACTCGCCCCAGCGGTGTGACTTCAAAAAAATCACAAGTGCTCCTTTTCTGAAGCACAAGGAGACACTGTTCTTTCAGAACTGTTTTAATTACCTGTGTAAATAACATGAAATAAGAACCTATGAGGTGCCTTAGAAACTGGAAACACATGGCATTCTGAGAGCATGAACATACAAAAAAAGAAAGGACAGGATTTGTAGTACACTTTATCATTGCTCTTGTTGATCATTACCACGCATTGAAGACTCAGGAACTCACCTAAACATAAGTACACCTAAAACTTCTACAATACTAGGAAATAAATCCAGAACTTCAGCTACTACCTATTGCCTTTCAGAAGCGAAAATACATTTTCAGTGTGTTTGAAAATGACTGTTTGAAAATGTTCTCTACTTCAAATCAGACATTCTTCTGTTTTCAGAAAAAAATTAACCGTAGCACATTCAAAAAGGCCACCTATTGGTTCAAACAAGAATGTCATTTTTAATCTGAGTGCCATTCGAAAGACAGAATTTTTCTACCTTCAGTATAAGCAGCACAAAGTTTTTCCATCTACTTAAAGTGAATCAGTGCTTGATATTTCTTAACCACTTCTACTTTGAAATTTCCATTTAGTATTTTCACGTAAACTAAAATAGGCCTTCTGTACTGGTGTAAGTTACAAAATATCTGCACAAAGATATTTTTCTTCAGGAGGTTTAACTGTGGGGTTTTTCTGTGTTTGGTGTTCTATATCATGTTATTGCTTTGCTTTCTGATTAACCATCAAAGAATAAAAATAGTGCCAGAATCTGGCAAAACGCCCATCTCAGCTGATGACTGTTTTCTTACCTACAAGCAAAAACCAACCTCAACTAGTAAATAAATACTAGTAGAAAATACTCACTTTAAATCTGTGAGTGCCCAAAATCATGGTGTCGCAGGAAAGTTCTACCACTCAGGCATATTTTAAGTACAGCCATGGGAAGGAATCAGAGAAAGTGCGAATACTTATTACAATATCCATTGAAACTTAAAAATGTCTTTGTTCTCTGCAATAATTCTAAGCTTAGGCATATGCTGGCACATTTTAAATGGAAATTAGCTGTGCCTGATCAACATTTTAACAGGAGGAGCATTTGAGCAAGTACCTGCGCGGTCTGCCACTCCTGATGGCTGAAAGAAGCAAAGGCAGACTCGGGGAGACAATGGCTGAGTCGGGTGTGTGTACCACCATAAAAGATAAATGATTCCCTACCTTTGGGGGAAATCTGAGCTAGCTGACATGCCCGAAGACTTTTTAATTTGTCAGGAGACAGTAAGACAAAAGATATTATTTGAAGGAGCACAATCAAATCATAATCTATTGGTCCGGGTTGAGTTTTTTTGTTTTAAATCAAGGAGATTAAAGCTACAAGATCAATGTAAAGGCTACCACGGAGCTAGATCTAGCCCCTCAAGGAGGACACAGCAGCCCTTCTCCAGAGAGTCTGCAATTTGGTAAGGGCAGGTCTCCAGCACCATGCGCTCAACCCCGTGGAGATACCCGAACTGAGGACCGGATGCTCCAGTTTTGGTATCAGGGTTCATATAACCATCCTGGCACAACGATGGGACACAAAAGCCAATGTGCACGTGGGCAAGGCTGAGAAGAGGATTTAAGCCACTTACGCCTTATTTGCTGCATTTGATTTTTAATCTACATTTGCCATTACGGTCTTTGCAAACAATTGTGTATTTACTGTCGGTTCGCCTGTGTTTTACAGCTTGTCCCTTCTCCCAGCTATTACACAGAGATGACCCATAGGACCCAACAGTGGATCTACACGATTGTGGAGGTGAAATGTTCAACTACCAAAAAGTGTAAAGCAAAGAAACGAAAAGGAAAAATACCCCTCCACCTTTGCATGGCATTTGTCACAAGAGTAGATAAACACTTTGCAGGGAGAAATACGATGATGTCTCATGGAAACCTTTTAAAGTAATTTCTGACAACTGCATTCGCTACCAGTGCAGTCATTAACAGGTTGCCAGGAGAGAAAATAAAAGCTCCGAGACTGTTTCCGTACAGTCTGCACCCGATGTTATTACTATTACATCAATGCCTAGAAATGATAATGGGATGAGGGCCCTCCCCAGCCAGGCACCGTGAAAAACTGTACCGAGAGGTTGCCATCAACCGGGAGACAAAAGGGATTTTCTTACTCTCGTCTTTGTATGCGGGAAGTTGAAGCAATCACGCGCAGAGTCACCCTCGCCCCGGCAGCACACAGCCCTGTCCTCGCCCCCGGACCTGGTCCTTCACCCCCTGAGCATCCTCTTTTCTGCCGAGGAAGGCATCACGGTCCAGGCTGGACGACAGGTACCTCCCAGCCCCCAGGATCACGACCCAAACCCCTCCATCCCTAAATCCCTCCGGCCCTCGGCAGCCCAGACCCTGCTCCCCAGACCTCCACCGCCACAGTCCCAAGTGCTCGGCGGCTCCCGGGAGGGCGAGGGGCACTGAGCCCCACACCGGTGCTGCGGATCGGTCCTCCGGGCACCTTCCCGAAGCCAGGGCTGCCCTCACGGCGTGCCCACCACCACGGGGCAGGGAAAGACCTGCTCCGGTGCCTCCACGCACCGGGACACGTCCCTCCTCTCCCTCCTCCTCCTCCTCTCCATACATCAACGCATTTCTTTCTGTATTTTCTTTTTCCCTTTTGGTATTTATTTTTCCTCCCCCTTTCCCATCACCCCCTTCATGCGGGGCAGGGCTGCTGATGGCGGCAGAGGCAGTTTGACTCCAGCAATAGGTCTTCTTCACTAATCCTCGCTGTCACGGAAATTCCAGCTGCTACCAGAAAAAGAGGCTCAATCCGTATTTGCCAGCTCTAATATGAAATCTGTCAGGGCCCAAATTAATGAGTTCCAAATTCCTTACATCACGATAACAGGTTAAGACTGGTCAATTAATTACACAAATCCTCCCCGATCCACCGCGCGGTTTCCAGGCGAGGCTGCGCCTCACGTAACGGGGTGACGCCAGGCCTTCCGGGCCACAGCCAACGTCACCCCTCAGCTTCGCGCGCGCCCCTAACTGCTTTTATGTAAAAAAAAAAAAAAAAAAAAAAAAAAA
>Ga0181612_107421_pt1 | contig 14076 bp, 6 predicted proteins | sample HoacroProtozoa21_FD_119630 | JGI IMG/M metagenome (GOLD analysis project Ga0181612, IMG submission 119630) | Hoatzin crop microbial communities from Cojedes, Venezuel. Combined Assembly of Gp0051906, Gp0051904, Gp0051908
CCCCCCCCCCCTTTTTTTTTACTTTCTTTTTTCCTTTTTCTGTTTTATTTTCTCACCAGAAAAAAACATATGTTTTCATTTGCATGAAACACCAGCTCTGGAAAATATTACATAAAGTCAGCTGATCTTGGCAAGTTTGGTAAAATAAAATGTCCCATTTAACTTCCTGCACCATCTCCAAGTCTTTCATGTTTGCAAGTTATCATGAACTTGGAAAATAATCAAAAGTTTGCTGTCTATTTTGTTCCTTTTTGTAGACGTTAAATTTCAAGTATTTTCTATGGCTTTCTGTAGCTTTCAAATGCATGGATGTGAGTCATCACATATTTTCTCAATTTTGATACTGTTCAAATAAATAATGATCAGTAGCTAATTTTGTAAATTGAACCACAGTGCGCGACCTTGCATTTTCTCAGTGAAAGCCCTAAGCCTAGAAAATGTAGAATGTATTTCAAGAGCTGACTTCGCTTTGGTAGAGCGTTAGCATGTTGCCTCATTGACAGAAAATTACAGACCGTAAATTTGTTAGAATTGAAGTTCTGGACTCTGTGGCACTTTCAGTTCTTTCTAACGGCAGGTCTGTAGTGTGTGCTGGGCTGTACAGCAAGGCAGAGGGGATAGCCAGACAGTGCTTTGTGAGAAATACTGTAGCTTGGGGAATTCATTAGGTTGGTTTTGATCATCTTCAGTTACTGAAGGAAAAAAAAAAAAAAAAGGTGTGTTTTGTTTTGAAAGCTTCTTTTTAAAAAGATGCTTTATAAAATTACTGTTTTTTATGAAGCATTGGTTTGCTATTATGCTGAACTTATGTCTCAGTTACACGTTTTTGCTTATACAAGCCCTTTAAGAAAGCAATATATGACTTGGTTGCTACCTATAAATTCAAATAAATCCTCAGCTGAACTATTTAGGGGCAATAGACACAGACTTTGGGGGGGAGTGGGACTTCATTACATTTCTGAATTCATTCAGATACATTCAAACAATGTTAAAAGTTTTGTTTAAACTGACAAATGCTGGAATATCTCTGAGTCAAAGCAGCAATTAGGGCAAATAGACTGTGCAGATAGAGATGTGAATCCCTGCAGACTCAGCCAAAATCCAGCTTTATGACCCCATATACTGGTATACAACTTTCTGACCTCACGCAGATGGAAAATGATGCCGGAAGATGAGTTCTGCTGCGCTGGCGCTAGTTCCCACACCCACTGGATATGGGACGTGGGAAACCTCAAATACAGCCTGTGAAAAGCCAGGCAAGCGCTGAGCTCCGCCTGGAGATGGGTGCGTCGGCGAGAGATGCCCCGAGACCCGCTCTGTGCCCTGATGTGCTGCTTGTCATTGGCTGCAAAGGGTCTTCCTCGGGCAGGGACCACTCTGAATGGCGTTGGACCCCCAGGGTGGGAATGCTTTTGTTTATGTGAAGGATGCAAGTTCTTTAGCTGGGTGACTTTGGGATGAGTAATGGAAGATAAGTAGCTCTACAGTGATGAGAGAGGGAAATGCAAAGAGTTGCCCAAACTATCGGTGGCGTTTCTCTCCTTTTGATGCTGGAGTATGGAATGCTGTACATGCTTATCTACCCAAGAAATCAGAGGGGAAAAAAATCTCGGTAATAACAGTATTGAGTTATTTGTGGGTGTGATTTGAGAAGCTGGCAGGAAACACTTTTCTTGAAGGGCAAGAGCCAGATGAGCAGTGAGGACAGGAGACATTCCTTTTTTGCTTGGTTAACACCTACAATTTCTAACCCCTTATAACCTTTGAGGTTGTCTTTCACGACCCATGGAGGCATTATGCTGGTGAAACACCACTCTTTTCAGACTGCAGATTTTCAAGTAAAACAGTAAAATCCATGTTTGAGTTGTTAGGAGCAAAGTGTACATGCAGATGTGTAGTATATTCCTGCAGAGTTCACGCAGCTGGCTGAGTCTGTAGCGTGTGAATGCAGGTACTTGGGCCTCTCGCACATGGGAGAGTAATTCAGCATCCAAATCAAAGTGAACACCCTCAGCCCTATAGCCCTGATGCCACATGGCAAGGAAAGGGTGCTGTGGGTAGCTGTTTCTCATTCATAATAGGCCAGGGTTCTTTAAAAGCAAATGTGAAATTCATATTTTTCTCCTTTGGATGTTTAGAGGTACAAACCTGAAGTTCATATCCTGCTAGAGTAACTCGTAATTTCCCAGTTTAGGAGAGTGAATCCTGCCCAGGCTTTTCACACCAGCAGGATTTGTTGCTAATTCCCTGTCCGTGGCCCTTGTGAAATGTTGTGAAGGTTTGCTGAGGGGTCATGCAGGCATCGTCATGGTTGGGGTGGACTGGCTGTCTCTAGCCTCTGCCCAGACTCCCCCCTTGAAGAGCTGCTGGCCAGCTGTGTCTGCCTCCTTGTGCCTTCGTTGTCAAATGTTACTCCATTGAGGCTGACTGGGTGGCTGGCATGTCAGATTCACCCAGAACAAAATAGATCTTTCCTCTTGACCTAAGGGGCTGTCGGAGTCCCTAATCAAAGAAAATTGCTTCTGCCTTAGTGAAGAGGAAAGTAAAAGCTTTTGGGTCTAGCATCATCTCACAGCAAGGATTCTTCAGAAATCCCGCTCAGCATCCCTTAATTATGCCTTTAGACTTTCCTCCTGAAGTGCTTCCCTGGAAGAGTTAAATTAATCACCGAGTCCCGGTGCCGGAGCTGTTTTCCTGTTGTTTTTCTTGTGCTGTGAGATGATTAGCTGGCTGGACAAGCTTGGCATCTTGAAATCTGAATCTGTCTCTTGGCATTTTTTTATTGTTTTGAAATGTTGGTTAACATTTATTATGTAGTATTAAATATTACTGTACCCTGGGTGTTCTAAAAATTGATAAACCCATTAAGGCAAATGCAGGGCAGGTGAGCTTTCAAATGATGGTTTCTCAGAAACATTGAGTGTATTTTATATGTACTGGAGACTATTTTTCACATGGTAAAACTGACTGAGAATGATTTGGTTGACATACCTGTTCAACTGCAAGCCTTTGTTAGTAATGCATTTTCATATAAGTTGAAGTTAAATATTATTTCAGATTTTACTTAAGTGGGTCTTAACTGACTCAAAGGGCAAACCTCCACTCCAAATGTTGGTACAAGAAAAACACATCCTTCTCTCTTTCCATAATCAGGAGATAATGGAAAGCAACAGTTGGAAATACAATTTTGAAATTTTCTTTTTGTATACCTATTTGTTCATTTTGTTCCCATCTGTCACACTAAAACTCTATGCAACAAGTAGTAGATCATTTGGCTCTGTTAAATGTTATGTCTTCCTAAAAATATTGAATAGCCTTCTTTCATAGTTAAATAAGAATGTTAAGAACTTGGCTATGAATTATTTACCCACTACTAAGAGCATTATACTAACATCTTTGGGTTTTTTAAAAAACGTTGATTTTCATCCCAAACTACATTTTTGCTGTTTTTCTTTTTTAAAGGAGGGAGATGAATATCCAATTAACTTCAGTGATGTGAAGTTAATGTGTTGTTTCTTAGTAGTGAAATGTTTTTGGAAGGTTCTACTTCCAGCAGGTTGCATTAATATACATTACACTTATTTACTAATAGTTACAGAAGTGCTGAACATGGTCTTGAGTAACTGAGGAATCAAAGGGATGTGCCATTGTTTTCCTTCTGGTTTTTTTTATACGTTTCCATATGTCTCTTTATGACAGATCAAAGTCAGACTGTGATCCTGGTAATACAAATAAGATCTTTCAGCCTTGCCTGAATCAGAGTAGTTTTTCACACCTACCAGCTACTACATTGCTCATCTTGCGACACTGAGTTGACTTCCCAGAATCTAAAGGTCTGTCAGAAAAACCCAAATGTGGAAAGGCGGGCTTCGGTAACGCAGGCTGCGTGAATCCCGTCCCCCAATTTGTTCATTCACATGATCCTTCCCGTTGCATTTCAGCATGGGTCCGCGTGTTGAAGGTCCATGTAAGGCAGTGGTCGCAAATCTTTTATTCATAAATTAAATCTGGAGCTTTCCAGTTACTGAGACGCAGCGGTCTGCAGCAAGGGGCATGGCGCAGCAGGGTGAGACAGATACTTCCCTCTCCCTTTCCCATCTTTCACTTTGTGACATTTGCTGAGGACCGAAAGGTTACACCTCCTTCTAGGCCAGTCTTGCCAAGCACTACGGGAAACGTGAGCCAAAGAAGGGAGCTCTGTGAGCCAAACATTGCACTAATATTCCTTTTATTTTTGTACCATGGGAAGTCTGGTTTTAGTGCTCATGTGTTTGAAGGTGCAAGCTAGTAAATACCAAAGATTTTGAAAGTATAGGTTTCTTGGATGTGATTTTTGAGTTACTAAAGCATCAGTATTAATTTCTGTGTTCTCCATAAGTGCATAGACATATATTTATGCAGACAATCAGAGCTACATGGCAGACAATCAGAGCTACATGGGATATCAACCATGCTATTTATCCTACAGAGAGATGGCCCTTTTCTGCCTCATCTTTTTCCTAACACAGTACAGCAAGGAGCCCTAAGCATCGATCAGATAATGCAAATAGGAATCAATTATGTTTTATGAGGTTAAATGGACCATAATGAAAAGTCTGTTGATATAGCACGTATTTATTATAATTAATCTACCTAAAAATGAATGATACTGATATAAAAATAATGTTAGCAATATCAGTGTGACCTGAATACTAAACTGCTTTTGAGGTCATACCATTGTATCTGCTCATCTCGGACAGGGGTCAATAGTTGTATGGTGTATTCACAAGGTCTGATTGAGAATTTTTGTATTTATGTGGTTATTCATTAGAGAACTCAGCAGGAACGGCCCAAAAATTCTGTAGCAAGGGTTCTGTGAATTCTACAACATGTCTATCCACAAGATAATGTGCTAAGAAAGCTCATCAGGAAATGTGCCAGATAATTTCATTGCTCTGGTAAGTAAGAGACGCTCGTTCTGTAATGGTTTCGATGCTTTGAATCTGTTTCATTTTGTCATCCAGCAGCTCCAAGTAACTTTACAGTTCCAGGTTTCTCAGGTAGCAGTAGCTTAATTTTAAAAAATGTTGAGCTGTTCTCCCTTTCACTCTTTTCAATCAGATTTATAGCTGATAGGAGCCTCTGGAAATGAGACATGTGTTTGCCAAATTCCAGGTTCTTCCTGACCTGTAAGTCACACTAATGGCCACCAGGAACTGTGCACTTAGCAGAAGAGCAAACTAATTTGATTTCATATGTTGTAAAAATGCAAACCAGGCATAGCTATAACGATAATAATGCGAAGTATAACAGTAATATTGTATTACACTAACCCTTTGACCCAGTGGCATTTAAATCTTAAATATTTATGTATTAATGTTCAGTATTGGAAAGCGACTTGTTCAGGGGAGGAATTTAGGGATGTTGTCATCTTAAGTGAGGAGAAACATTTACTGCAGAATTTCATGCTGCTTCTAACTACCTACCAGCTAATGAGTATGTTGAAGTGTTGATGCTGTTGCACTACTAAGCAAGCAAATGTTTAGTTTTGGTTTTTTTTAATTTGTCTGTAAAGCAAACTGATACTTTATAGATTTTTTTTCTTTTTTCCTTTTTTAATTAAAATTGAATTACAGATTCACATGCCAGAGTGTAATCTTTTAGCATTTGTTTTTCCTTATTAAACTGTAACCACAAATTTCACATAAGGAAAAAACAAGTGCCCTTTATTTTCAGATTACAGATTTTTGTCATTATGATTGACTTGAACGTACTAAAAGCCCGTGAGATTTGATCACACTTTGATGTTTGTATTTTCTCTTCGAATAATGCATAAAACAGTAAAGACAATTTTCATTCTTTTGTTCATATCCTTAATATTAAAACAAGACTAGAAGCTTTAAAGACAAATAAACATTTGTAATGATTTGTTTTTCTATTTAACAAATCATCATACATCTGTAAAGTTCTGAATCATTACAGAAGTTGGCAGAGTACCCAGTCAGAATGACTTCTGCAATGCAGAACATAATGGAGATTGTTAAACAAAATGCATAAAGATGTGGGAGTCCCATATTGATCTGATTTTTCTTAGGATTATGTTTAGCTAAGCTCTCAGTCACTTTATCATTTATTCAATAAATACTATTTATTAGCATTGGTTTTGCAGTTACTCTGCTTCTGTATACTGTTTCAGTTTCTCTTTGTCTTGACTAGATTTTTCTTAGTATCTGCATAATCATCTTGATAAAAGATATCTTTAGCACATTTGGTCCCTGACTATGTAACAAAAGGATTCCTGGGGAACTTGGGGCATGAATGCGTGAGGAAATGCCCAGGTAAAGTCGTCTGCTCTGTGGTTTTATTATATTTACAGCCCTTACGGTAGCCATGAGGTGTGTTTAGGAAGCAGTGAAGGAGGACCTGTTTGCTTTGCACTTGGCCTCTGAAAAGATTATAAGCACTGGCAGCTGATGTTTTCCAAGTTCCCACTCTCGCTCACCTTTTGTTAGCGTTTTGTGTGTCCCTGCCTGCGATTTACTGTGGGTGGCCTCCCGTCTGACCTGCTGCTGCCTGTGTGCTCTGCCCGTTCACGTCCTGTTCCCTGAAGTGTGCCTTGGGTTCTGCCACAGCGAATTTGGGCACACACTGCGGAGTCACTGCGCGCTTGGAGCACTGCTCCTGCTTGGCTAGGTGCTTTTGATGATGCCTGGTGAACATGCTTTCTTTTGGAGACTTAACAAATGACTAAAGTGAAAAACCCTTGTAGCATACAGGGAACAGGACTGACTGGAAGGGCACGGTGCATCTTCTACCCAACAGCTTTGTGTTATTGCCTGCTGAATGGATTGCTGGAATGGAACATGTTGCATACAAAACATTGACTCTCCTCTAATAGTCTGGTAATAAGCAGGCTTATAAGAGGTAGCTTATTCATATAGTGTAATAAGTTAATCTTGTTAGCATGAGCTTTATCTAGCTTCATAATTACTGAATTTGGTGATTTCCTCTTGGATGCTCCTCTTCCTTCTGTTCTGTGCATGGTCTGCAATAACTTTCCCTGTGCTTAAGCTAGAGCTAGAACGTACTGAAGAGCTGTAGCCCCTTGCTGCACAATTCAGAGCTGCAAAAGTCTGCAGGTGGAGTTCAGGACGCTAGTCCTGCAATGGGCTGTGCCCTGTCACCTTTGAATGACATGCAAGATAAGGAATTGATTTTTTGCAGTATAGAGGTGTCTGGTCGTTATGGTTGAATTCAAGGTGGTGCGTCGCGGCTGTGCTGGGATGCTGTGGGCAGAAGGCAGCTGCAGTGCTGCTCCGGAGGAAGGGGCTCAGCCTGACATGGCGCAGGGAGGCTTGGTGCCTTCCCTGCTGCTCAGGCTCCAGCTGCTGTCAAACCCCAATCTTTGACTCTTTTTCTTTGCTCTTCTTTTTTATTTTTTTTTTTTTTCAAGAGTAAGTAAAAAACAGCAGTGAATTTTTCCTGAAAGCATTAGCTTTCTCTGCCTTACTGCAGTGGAAAATAACTACCAAGAAGATCGGACCGGTCAGCCAGGCCATGAATCTCAATTGAAATGCATGGCTTTTCATCTTCATTTTAAAAAACTAGATTGATCCATTAAAATGTATATTTTAATTTTCTCAAGAGTGCTAGTTGCAATTAAAGAACCACTGAAGGTCAGTAGTAAAAGGCTTAGAAGGGTGGGAGCCGACACCTGTGAACATCAAGATTATAGCTTCCTGCAGTAAAACTGTGGACATTTGAAATGAGTGTAAATAAAAACTTACTCTTGGCGGACCTCTTTCAAGCCTAGGATGTTCGATTCCTCCCTGGGGACCTCATTAGCTCCTGAGTGCGCTCATCTTTACATGGGCTCCTTTTTGACATTGGGGGTGTATCTTGGGCTGTTCGCAGCTGCCTTGCGGTGCTCAGCCAGTGTGGGGAGGGTTGTACGTATGCTGTGCTGTACGAAATTTTTGGCAGAGTCATTTCCAACGCCTGCTAATCTGATAGGAACCTGTGGCTGTGACAGACTTCAGAAGGTGGTGAAGAGTGAGCTCCCAGCTGGAGGGCAGGTAGATAATAGCTGTTGTCGGGAGCATCCCAGCAGACGGAAGATAGATGGATTTTGTTTGCATCTTTATTTCTGCGGGGAGGGGCAAGCAGCAAAAGCTTTCTTTGATCTCATCATTTCCTCCTTTAATTTTTCCCCAGCATTTAAAACGAGCAAACAAAAATGAGTAAAAGATGGCTGGCTGCCCTCAGGGGTGTTGTGGTAATGTCCCTCTTTGGGCTATGGCAGCTACAGAGGAGCTTTGTTTGGGAAGATAATTGGTATTTTCAGTTGTGGTTACATCTACAGCAGTGAGGCCCTATAATATCTGTTCAGTCCCTGTGCTGTCCCACATAGCTTGCTCCTTGGAGAACAGGCTTTTGTGTGATAAACAGCAATAATATCGATCTGCAGATAATCTACTCCCCCCGCCCCCCTCAAAAAAGCAGCAGTAGCAGCATGTCATCTGCATTTCTTTTAAAAGCCAAAACAATGATCTTGAACAAACACAGCAGAAAAGGAGAGGCTGCCTCCGCTCCTTTTTTGTTGCCCTCAGCGTTTCCAAAGAGCGAGAGAATTTCTTGATGATTGGTTTGAGAACCTGGAGAATTGTGCTGAAATCCTGATTAACACACAAGTTTTTCAAACCTCTCCAGTGCTTTCAGCGTGAAAGAAATTGGCATTTGCAAGAGAAAGAATCATTGTTTAAATAGCAATGTGAAATATCTTATTTATCTTATCATTTTCAATGCCTTCATGATTAAGGTGAATGCATGAAGCTTGCAGTCTTCGTTTCTCAGTGCACTCTGAGCTTTGTATGAAAAATGAACAGCTGAGGCATTCTTTCCTTTTCAAATTTTGGTGATGGAAGAAGTGGTCTTAATTCTGTAATTCTGTGATTGTTTTTAGGTAAAAGGAAATTAATTTTCCAGCAAGAGAACCGAACCTACTGGGAACCCATTAGAAAGTGCATAGGATGACACTGTCACTATTTTGATTTAGCATTATGTACCCTAACATCTGCATCTAAGGGAACAATAGAGCAAATCTTAATGCAATGACATTGAACTGCAGCCAATTCTGTTTGCATTTACTGCCCCTAGCTGAATAGCAAAAAATAATTGCAGCCGATTCCTGAATTAATGTTCCTGTGCCTCTGTGGATTAGAAAATATGTGGGAAAATAAAATACAGTAAACTGCTCATCTACTGGAGTTAATTCTAATAAATCCAGAAGCCAAGAAGCACAGTCAAGTTAGGGCAGAAATTTTTAATAAATATTTCTGTTCAGTAAATCAGATGATGTATTCATATTAGATGTTGGTGATTAACTATGTCCTATCACACTGACAAGTAGGCACGATATTGGACAGAAGGTATTAGAATCTGTCATTTTTATATCAGTGGGGACAGATAACTTGTATCCAAGAGTTCTTGCAGAGCTGAGGAGTTGATATCCACTAAGGATGAGTGCTGCAAAATTGTTTTGAAGGAGCTGCGTACCCAGCTGAGAGGCAAGATGTAAGACTACTCTCTCCTGTTCTGAGGCTGTTGTCTCTCCAGCCTGTGGGACTGGGGGCCACATGTTTCAGGTTCAGAGTCCGGTGACCAGAAATTAGCTGTAAAACTCCATACCTTGTAAGCACAACAATGTAGGCTTTGTTGTTTGAGCCTGCGCTTTAACTGCAACTAACCTCAAGTCCTCTAAAACTCTCAAGTCTCAGGGGAATTCTGGGGGACTTCCTGTAGTAATTGTGCAGGTGAATGATAGTGTTGTATTAAAAGTCAGGGATGTGATTCGTAGAGTACTTTTTTTCTTTTCTTTCCATCTTGTGAATCATTGGTGTAATCTGAAATTTTAAATCAGAAGAAAACCCTATACTTCTCTTCCTTGCTAACACAACAGAATTTTAATACATTATACAGTGAAACCGTATGTTGAACACCATTTTACACATAATTACTAAAAATAATTGTCTTTTGAACTGTGTGCTCTGCGCAGGACTAAGCAGTAGTAACACAGGAGTCCTTCATTTGCATTTGGAATTCATGTTGCTGTAATTGCAGCAGAACAAACTCTAAAGCTTTAAATGTCTGTCTCTTCATGATCTTTAAATCTTTGTGAATAAATGTGACATTCTTACCCTGATGACGAAGGTACAGAGTCAGTTGGTTAAATATTTTAAAGCTTGTGGTTAGATCAATATTTTAGAGCCCGGTGTAGGGTACATAGGGTGTCGTAGGTACTTAGTCTCTTTGAAAGGCAGCAATTAGAGTGATATGGACTTTAAAGGTGCGTTCAGAAAAATCAGCTTCTCATCAGGTGTGCTGGCTGACACTGGTTGCGTTCTAGGTCAAAGCATTAGTTAATGCTTAGTGGGCAGGCTGCAGCTGTTGAAACAATGTGGATTTGGTTGGTGGAGACATGCCAAGTAAGACTTGCATCCCTGATTATGCTTCAGGAACTGTAGCTTTCGACAAGCCTCCTGCCCTGCTCAGATCATTGCATTGCTATGTCATGCTGAATAATTCGCAGCATTTAGCACTTAAATTGGCTCATTGCAGACAATCCAATTAGAATAAAGTCTATTATCATTTTGGAACCTTGGGATGAAATAGTGTCGAAGTGATGAGCGTGCCGTGCACCCCCCTCCCAGTCCTGCAGGTCTCATGTGCTGGATGCTTACGGAGTGAAGCTCCCGCGCGGCCCTTGGCTCCAAGCTGCGTTTTCATCTGAGGACACACGGGGAACCCACAGTCTGGAGAGAGACCTGAGGTGCTCCTATGTAAAACTTTCTAAGCGTTTTTCTTGTTGTCAAGGCAGACAAATTAAAATAGATGGCGCTGCAACGTGAGCACTATGGCTGGTGAAATTTGGCGTGGCTCTGCTGGCTTGGGCTAAGCTGGGCTATTTCCCAGCCCCAGCTCAGGAAGCCACGTGCTCTGCTGTGATTTTTGCTGCTGACCTTTTGCTCAGACTTTGAAAGTCAGCAGGGGCCAGGTTTGAAGGAGATGCAGTAAGGTGTGTAGGGGAATTTGCAAACCACCTGCATGACTTGGGCATTTAAATCCCATGGACTAATTTGAAACAGCGCCTGAGCCACAGAGGTGCATTTGAAATCCCAACTAGTTGTGCGTCTGTACCGTTAAGTGTCAATGCTGGGCCTTTAGCTTCTCTCTGCTTTAGGACATGGTTTTTTTGGTTGTATTTATTGGTGACAAATTGGGTATTAGTGGTTTTTACCACTCCTCCCCCAGCTTCTTGTACCCAGCCGTGAGCACTCCTCTAGTGCCAATGAACTGATTTTGGAACTGTCCCAGGTTAAAAATAACTCTCTTCATCAAACTTCAGCAGATGACGTAGCTAACACATTCAGATATTTTTCTTGCATTCAGTAGAAAGAGTGTAATAAGGTAGACAAAGTGCCTGTGTTGCAGTGTTCTGTATAAGCTAAAACACTGACGACAGAATAATACAAGAATATTACATTATAATATCAATACTGATTCCTAATGCTTAGATAAGTCTCTTGGCACTCAGGATGCTTTAGCAAGAGAAGATAAGGGCCAAATCCATTAGCTCTGGTGAGATTTGGATCTGCTTACCTTTGGATTTCAGGAAGTCGGGCGCTTGCATCCCGAGCAGCTGGTGCGCTGGGTTAAATGCTGCTGTGCAGAGCAGGGACGTGAGGAGCTCGTGACAGAGAAGGGAGTTTGGCAGTGAGAGCATTTCTCAAGCAGGGAGATCAGATGCGTGTTCTGTATATCGTTCATCTTGTTGAAAGGTTTTTCTTTACATACCTTAGATCTGACTGTGTATCCAAACATACATTCATATAATAACATTTTCTCAGCCTTGAAACATACAGACTGAGCTAGATTTTTGTGGTGCTTTGTATTTAAGCATTTGCCTTATTCCTTGGTGACTTTAAAGAAATTCTCCACAGAGTAACAGTAAGCACATTAATCTTCCTATCCAAGAGGGTATTTCAAACGCAGTATTTGGCATGCCATAGCTGCATATTACCAGAAGCAGTTTTTCTATTTTGTTTAAAAAAAAACTAAACATAAGTATTTACTGTATGACATTTATACGCTGTGACATATTGAAAAGTAATATTTTAATATAGTAATTAAAAAGATGCCAAGTCTATGTGTTAGAGTACCCCCGAATCTTGTAATTTAAGCAGCTCAAGACTTGTGGCTAGAGATAGCTGTTTAACATGGACAAACTCATTTTGCTGCAGAAGTTAAACTAGTTTTCTTGCCTAGTCTCATGGTGTATGGGGTACCTGAGATGAAGTGCTTTAGCTTTTAAGCCTTAAACACCTAAGCATAGCTGGAACATGCCTCCTATCCTCTGTTGGTTCTTCAGTTGCAAAGGAGTGTTCTATTACATGCAAAAGCCTTTTTGTTCAGCAGGAAATTTTAAATATATAATTACCTTAGAGTCATACTTTGATGGTGCACCTGAGCCGATTCAAGCTTGTGCCACCCCTGGAAAGCACAGTTCTGTCCTCTGCCCCAGCCATGTGCTGCCGTCTCTCCTCGGGCTCTGGTGGCTACGCTCATCTGACCCCCGTGTAGTCTCTTTAGGAAGAATTCAGCTTGGGAAAAAAAGAAGGGAATAGTTTAAGGCCCTTGTGGGATCAGCCCAGCAGCTAGAGTGGTGGAGAGGGTGGCAGGCCCATAGGAGGGGAGGGTCCAGTCCTTTTAGCAGCAGTCTCTGGTTAGGATGGCTCAGCCGTATGCTTGGGTTCTCACCCTTAGATACTGCTGCCCGTGCTGCTGTGGCATTTTGTTGTGGCTGGTATTTTGTCACTGTACTAGGAACCCTGTGGAGCTGAAAGAAAGTGGAGTTTTTATGGTGTAAATACCTGCTTTGTGTTAGAGTCAGAGTAATGCTGTGAGAGCAGTGAGTAAGACCAAGGAGTAGCATTTCTGTAGCACGGCCTTTTCTTTGCTACTGACTGCGGCACAGCTCTAGGAAAGGTGGTAAAAGGACTGTCAGACTGAGTGAACGCTGGTTTGGAAATGAGTTTAGCACCTGCTACTTTCTTCCCTGCTCATCAGTGTGCTGGCCAGGCAGAGTCTCTTTGATGCGGTACTGGTTACATCCCGCGTGTGCTGGGGGATGCACGAGTCCTCTGCCAAGGTGGTATGTTGTGGTTGCTTTTAATACCCCTAATGGTGAGAACTGGGGAACGCGCTGCATGTCTGCTGGGTATACACTGCTGTGAAATGCAGGAAAGAAGTGAGTTTATGTTGATTAAAAAGCCTCTTTGTTTATTCAACGGTGATTAGCTTCAGAGCAGTTGTTGGGTTTTGTTTTTAATTTGTACATTCAGAGTCTCTCATAGAATAGCCAATTAAAGAAAACATACATAACAAACACTTTTAACTATCCTAAAAATAGAGGTTTAGATTGGAAGTGTTATCTCAACTTTAACTACACAGTAGCATAAGCTGTAATAATGTGGTAATAGCTGGAGTTGACGCAGCAGGTAATGAATCTTCAGTTGGATATGAACTTTATTATCCAATGTATGGTTTCAGCTTGAGTCTGTCTCTTGTTGTCACAAGAGTAGCATTTGCATAATTAAATAAATGATCCTAAAACTGTCTGCTCCTGTGTGACTGTGAAATACAACACTTCTTTCTGTCAATGCTTAAGCTCATACTCATGGATTATTGGAAAACGCATCACAGAAAATTAACATCAAACCTTTGGTCTTTATGAAATATACAGTAAGCAGAGGACTTACTGAACCAACAGCCTGGGTTTTGTTTCTCATCTCACTTAATTGATCTTATCAGCAATTCTTCGTGGAAGAGAAGAATTGGAAAGAGTATTTTGAGGGCCTTTTCACACTGGCTAAAATTAAAAAATCCATGCGGTGGTAAGGAAGAGAGAAGGCATTAGGTATTCTTGAAAGGTGGGGGGAGATAAGCGTCTGTTCCTGGTTTTTATTTTCTTTCAGTGTTTCACGAAGCAGATTACGCTAAGACTCATTGCAGTGTATTAACATCAAAAGGCATTTCAAG